>SESG01013193.1_pt1 | contig 16518 bp, 15 predicted proteins | sample 3171421 | NCBI WGS metagenome assembly SESG01 (sample SAMN10866946, study PRJNA518727) | freshwater metagenome | biome: subpolar coniferous forest; feature: holomictic lake; material: water; isolation source: holomictic Lake 227, 6 m and 8 m depth | place: Canada: near Kenora, Ontario | collected... | reverse complement strand
CAGGTAGCTGGGACGGAACACGGGCCTTGCTGAAAACGTGTATTTAAGACCGTGAACAAGGAATTCCAATAGCGCAGATTTTAGAATCTTCTTTTTAGATGAATCAATAAAACCAGCCGTTTTGCAGCGATCCAAGGCGAAACTTATCTCCCCTTGGGAAAGGCCTAAGCTCTCGGCAAGATCAACATGCCGCCAGCGGCTGTCTCCCAGTACCACAAGTTTAAGCAATATAACAATATCCTGCGGTTTAATGCTTTTGGATGGTCTCATGGATAGAGTATAGCAGGTAATATTACATATTACAATATGTAATATGATGATTATTGGTGATGACCCCAAACCTATATTCCAAGTATATAAGATTGTATTTGATTGGTCTTACGCCATCGGGGGCGTGGACGCAACAATGTTCACTATTTATCGATGTTCACTTTTAAGTGAACATTAATTTCCCTCTTCAACCCCAGAAGATGCCTGTGGGATCGCGGTCCACCTCATCCAGCAAGGTCTGGATGGATATAGCCGGCTTGACCTCATCGTAGAGATACCAGCGGCCTTTGCCATCCCTGCAATAAAGCGCCCAACGCTTCCTGGCGGCAACATAGCGGAATTGAGCTACGGGAGACTCCGTCCAACGCTTTGGGTCCTGAAAGTAGGGCCGCGTCTCTATTAATGTGACGGTATTCCCCCTCCAGCGGTGGATCAGCCGCACCTTGTCCCGGATATGCGACGGGATCCGTGTTTCACAATAATGGTTTAAAGATTCATTCAGCAGGGTTTTTTCAGTCTCAGCCAACATTTTGCCTACTCCTTATTACACACATTCACCCGACATTCGCATTTCTTGGCGGCCAGCAGCATCAGCTGCCTGCGCGGGGAATCGATATATTTGTTCTGAACAGAGCTTCCCGAAGCCAGCCGCCGATCCAGCGGGCTTTTGTGGCAATAGCCTCTGTGCTCCATTTCGGCCACCAACTTTGTGTGGCGCAAATATAGAGCTTTCAGGTGTCCGCGCCAGCGCAGGGTTTCAGGATGCCTGGAATAACCCTTTTCCCCCTGTGTCAACACCACCCAGATACAATGCAGTTCCCGATGCTCACCAAGCAAATGGTTGCGGCACAACCGCCGCGGCTTTATATCCCATATTCTCATGACAGACTAATCCCCCACTATCTAATATAGGAAGTTGGGAAGCAGCGTCCCCTAGTCCACGTTTTGCAGAAAGTGCATGACAGCTTTTCCTCTCGTTAGTCCGTAAGAACCACTACAAGTGTTTTTTCTTGTCGAATTCCGCCCGCATGGAGGGCGGCATGTATTTTACATCCTCGGGGGCTTTTAGCGGCGGCGGCTCGGTAGGGATTAGCACCGCGCGACGCTGATATGGCTCTGGCTTACTGCCTGCACGCATTTCCGTTTGCAGGTCCTTTAGAAGATCGCTATCCAGTAATTCTACTGGCGCCGGTTCCTCAACAGCAACCAGAGGTAACTCCATTTTTATCACATGCTCTTCCAAGAGCGCGCGTATGGCGGTCTGCTGCTCTGGGAACAATTCACGCTGCTTGAACCAGGTGATATAGCCGTTCAAGTCATCTAAATGCAGTACCTTCACATATGAATCCGGCGGCGCAGGCGGCAGAGCGCCCTCCGTGAGTATTATGCTTCGCACCGGCAGCTTGCCGAAGTTCGATTTAAGCAGATCGGCGCAAAGGTAGCGCGCGCGCTGCACTTGGTCGAAGGGGTTGTGATAAGAACCGGACTTTGCGAAGCTCTTGCTCCAGCGCTTGGTCTCAATGATAAATATCCCCGCAGGTGAAAGCACTAGATGATCTATTTGGGCGCTTTGAAGCGGAACGCCTTCGAATTTAATGAACCGACTGGCATGTAACTGCAAATTATTCATTACCACGTAGTTGCCGGGCAGGCCGCGCAGTTTCATTATTACGTCCAGTTCAGCGTGAGCGCCTGCATACTCCGGTGATTTATACATCGCCTCCAGGGTGGCGATGTTCTCTTGCAGTATGCTGGCATAACGCCGCTCAAGCGCATACAGGCTGACAACATTATTCTTTAGGGTCCAGATATGGAACCAATTGAACAATGTGGCCATAATGCCGCTCTGGGCCCGCCGGGCGGCTATCTTATCGTTGATATGGCGTATGCACCCGACAATCTCGGTGTGAAATTCGTCTATGGCCGCTTTCTGCCCGGCCCGCAGTCTTTCCAGGAGCAACCGCGCATCGGCTGGTCTATTTATTGGCAGGCCTTTCTCGCGCAACTCCCTGCAGAGGTTAAGCCAGGCGCCGCTTTCCCCTATTATCACCGCCTTCCCGGTCTGTGGGGTGAAGATTGGCCGATATGAGGAGGTTCTTTTGCCTGCCCAGTGCCTGTGGGACGAGCGAAGCTTCGGCATTGCTGCCTTAAGGAGGTTAACGACTATGATGAAGATAATAACGAGGATCAGCAGTTTCATACTCGATTCGCTTTACCTTGGGAACATTAAATCTCTAAAAAACCAATCTGCGCAAGATATTTATATGTTGAATCGTAATACTCCGGGAGCCGGGTATGGTCCTCAGCATCCCCCTCCGGCACCACCAGCACCATGCCCTGGCGGGCGCGGGTTAGGAGAACGCGGTAGGCGTTCTTTTGGTAAGCTTTGCGCGCGTCTTTGAGGATGCGCAGCCATTTGTTGCCCTTAAATGACCAGTTCTCCCAACCGCCCGGCGTGTGGCGCATGTCGGCGTCCCAGGTGACACAGGCCCAATCCAGCTCCAGGCCCTGCACATGGAATTCCGTGGCGACATCTTCCAGATAGTAGGACGAACGCACGTCATCCTTGCCGGCCAGGAACCAATCAACCGGGTCCACAGGGGATTTCACGTCGATAGCGTAGGGCTTAAGGCGCTCGGCCTGGGAAGACACCACTATGCCATAGCGCTCGGTGCCCTGCGCGCGGGCCTTAAGCCAGGCCTTGGCTTTCTGCAGGTCGCGGGTAAGCACTATAGGGTAGTTGCCACCAATATCCTTAAGCGTTTCTTTGGCGGCGGCGGCCTCCAGGTCCAGCACCTTTTTCACCAGCTCGGAGACGCGCTCAGCACGAAAAGAGCGCAGCGAAACGGCCAGGTGCAGCTCGTCCTTATATTCCACCTTCAGCGGCGTCTCTTTTAATTTGGCTATGACCGAGCCCGCACCGTACTCGCTGTCGGTTATGCGCGGCGAAATGTAAACGTCCCAACCGGGGAACTTGCGCAGGAGCGAGTCTATCCACTCGCTTATGCCGGCCTCGCCAGTGTTTATCTCCTGCCCGCCGCCCACAAGGCACACGATCACGGCCCAGTCCGGGTGCCGGTCCAGGCAGGAGATCAAAAACTCCGGCTCGGACTGGTTGAAGTTGGGGCGCTTCTTCTTGCGCTTCATGAAGTTGGCCGTCTGCTGCAGATCCCAGGCCCGCTGGGCCTCATCGAAAAGCGCCACGTGCTCTATAGGTGGCTTTGAATCTACCAAACAGGAATCCCGGAAGTTGTGGACATTCTGGACGAACATTTTAACTTCACTGAAGGCCACACCCTTTCTTACCTTGTTACCCTTGGCCTTTTCATGCAGAACCTTGTCCCGAGCGAGGGCCTCCCGCAGTACCGCCACAAGAGGGCCATTACCGGAAAGGAAGACGCTGTATAACTCGTCGTCTTTATTTATGTGGGTGGTGGCGATATTAAGGCCCACAAGGGTTTTCCCCGCGCCGGGGACGCCTGTTACAAAGCAGATGGCCTTGCGCGAGCCCGCGCGGGCGGCGGCTATTATTTGCGCAACACTGGCAGAGGTCTGGTCCAGGTTTATAGCGCCAGCATCGCTTCTGGAAATCTCCGCCACTTTATGACCACGGTATAAAGCCATGGCAGCTTCCACTATGGTGGGCGTAGGCGAGTAGCGCCCGCCCTCCCAGGTTTCGGCGGCTATGCTGGGACCATCGGCAAAGGAGAGTGCCGAGGCAATAACCTCGTTGATCTGCGAGACGGCGCATTTGATGGGCATGAATAGCTTTGGGTTGTTGGCGGAGCAGCCCACGACCACCGGTTGGGGCTCGGCCTCTGTGGAGATAAGCACCGGGGCAACATATTTACCGTGGCTGGTTTCGTGGAAATTGGAAAGGTCCAGCGCGTAATCCAGCACCTGGTCCACCGCATAAGCCGAAAAGTCCTGCGCGCCGACCTTGAACTCCAGCACAAAGATTACGTGCTCAATAAGAAGCACAACGTCTATCCTGCGCCCCATGCGTGGGATGGAGTACTCGAAATAGATCTTGCCCACTTTCCCCTTAAGCGCTTTTTTAAGAATCTCTATCTGTTGAAGCCAGGCGCCAGTCTGCTCTGGTGTAACAGGGAACCCCGCAGTAGCACTGCCGGCACTTAAAATACCGATTACTTCTTCCGGTTTAGCGGCACAAAGACTGGTGATTGAGGCTGAGTAGTATTCTCGTTTCATAAGCGCGAAGTCTCACTCTAGATATCGGTTTTGATTATGCCAGTTCAAAAAATCTGTGGCTGGGTGTGGTCTTGGAGTCTTTCCGGAAGGATCATCATCGTTTTGCCATCCAGGGACACAAAAGATTACATTACTGCACATCCACCATATAAATATTCTTATTTAATCTGTTCCAAAATTATTTCCCATTCCGCATTACTGACTGGGAAGTTAGTGCCTTGCGGGTTCTTTAGAATAGAGAGGCCCTCTAATCCCTTTATATCTTTAATGGCTTTTCTAAACAAAGGGGCATTAGTTAAACGCTTCGCGACACTCATACTAACCCGCAATCGTTGCCCTACCCCTTTTTCATCCCCTAGCCAGTACTTCTTCTCTTCAGGGTATTCCTCCATTAGTTGCGGGGCTGATGTTATCTGTGCGACCGCATAAATGCCTGAGTCTTTGCCTGACATCCAAAGCAATCCGATATGCCCCTGCCGGATCTCTCCTTTATGCTGATTAACCAGCCAATGGATAGAATTCCCTATTTTCTCATCTGAAAGTGCGTTGAGTATGTCATATTTATCTGGATTCGCCTGGAACATCCAAACAGAAGTATTAGAATCCCTAAGAGCAACTGGCAGCACAGATGAACTTGTTATCCCAGAATTTCCAGAAGCCTCTTTCTCTGAATCGATAAACATATACCCCACCCGTTTTGCCAGGTCTGTTATAAATCCAACGCTAACCTCTTTGCACTCTATGCCGGCATTCTCAAGAAAACACTTTCGTTCGCTTGGGATAACATTTGCACATAAGATCAGCTCACAAATATCCTGGCTTTTGCTTTTCATTAGCCCATAATCCATTACCTGCCCTGAAGCCTCGCGTGTAATAATCCCGCGCTTCACCTCTACAATAATCTTTCTGCCAAACTTGTCCTGGAACAGAATGTCGATGCGGCGCCCTTCAATAGCATGTTGTTGCCCGAGCAATAAAAATTCTTCCTTCGGGAAGAATTCCTTAGGATATCTGGCAATTAGATTTTCAATGTCTTTTTCGAGCATTTAATTTGCTTATGGTCTTTATCTCAAAACCAGTTCTATTTTAGGCGACATGAATTGCAGCCGAATAATATTTGTAATCAATCTATGTGTTGTTATTTAGAGCATTTTTTACAACATCAGCGACACTTTCCCTGGAAATACCATGTTCCTTGCAATACTTGGAATCTAACCATTCTGATAGTTTTTGCGCGCCTTTACTAGCATTGCAAGAGACACAACACCTAGCTATATTTTCTCTAGTAACCATTCGAGCATCATTAATAATGTGTTCCCAAGTCGCAACTGCTTTTCGCGAACCATCCGATGAGGATGATTCAAGCATTGTAATGCCACAATAAATGCACGTCTTGTCTCTCTGTCGGACCTCATGCTCAAGCCAATCTGGAATTCCCCATTTATTCATCATTTGGCTCTACCACTTTATTAACATATTCCGCAACGACCATAAATTCTTCGTCTTCCACGGTCGGGATGACGATGTCGCTGTAGGCCGGGTTCAGGGGCTTTAGGATTATTTCTTCGTGCTGCCAGGTGCCGTCTGGGGCGTATTTCTTTTTGCTGGTGTATTTCTTTACGGTGTAGCTGCCGCCGGTGTCGGGGTCGGCTATAGAGCTGTGCTGCACCAGAACCAGCTTGTTATTGCTGCTTCCGACTGAAAAGCAATAATATTTTCAGTCAGCTGTTTCACATTTGTCATGTTGTATAGCCCCGATTACAAACCCAATACTTAATTCTACTATTTCTTCGCCGCGACAGGCTTATTTTTGTTTTTAGTACGCCCCATCCCGGCCAAAATAAATAAAGTGACACACAACTTATTTCTAATTAAGTTGTGTGTCACCTTATTCCGTGCTCGGGCTTGTGGACCTGGCGTCGCCGTTCCGGGCACGCCATGTGCTGCTGCCGGAGTTCTGCGGCAGCTTTTCCATGAAGGTTGTGCTGCCGGCCCTTGTGCCCGGCATGTCTCCCTACGAATGCAAACCCAACGCCTAGCTCAACAAGGAACTTCTGAATATGGCCCAGTAGTCCCTGCTCCAGATCCTTCTCATGGGAGTCCGCGTATAGCGTTACAAAATCAAAGAAATATGGATCCTTAAGGACCTGCTGGGCTAAATCCGATTGCGGGGGCGGAAGCGTGCGGTTGAAATTGCTGAGGGCTTTAGCCTGCCTGTTGATCAGGCCCTCGCCTATGTGATGAACCAACATGCTGCGGCTCCACCCATATTCCATTATAGCCCTCGCATACCAAATACGCTCCAAAGGGAGCTTAAGTTTCTCCAATAGGATAATATTGTGCCCCCACGGTATTTCTGCCACAGCCTGTGGCAGATTTTCCCCATCCAATTCCGCCGCAAGTTGTGGCAGAATTATTCCCGGCTGCGTATAGGCTTTATAAAAAGCCCGCATTCGCCATATATTGCGCGGAGAAAAACCCTCAATTCCCGGAAATTCGTGATGAATATCCACCGCTAGTTGGTCCACTACTGAGTTTCCCCATTCGATATTCTGCTGGCGATATACTATGGATTTTCCAATATACCAATACACCCCTGTCATTTCGTGATTAACCGAAAGGACTGCCCGCACCTGGGCAGCCTTAATGCGTATTTTTAAATCCTTCAGGAAATGGCTATACCCGGGCGGCAGAATTGAATTCGTGCTCTTCGTGATCTTTTTGTTTGCCATAATCCCCCCTTGCCGTATTAATAGCGTAGCAGACGACCCCGACAGCGTCTTGTCGGGGTGGGTTTAGTTTTTTTGGTGGATTCTGGGGCCCTTTGGGGGGCTTTACAGGAGAGCGTTTGAGCTAAAGAGACCACAACTTTACCCGCTGTCAGATTAAAGGCCGGTTGTGACGCATTTGATCTAAAAAATAACCCTAAACCTTAATTAGGAAGTTAGGAAGCAGCGGCCACCAAGGCCTGTTGGCTTTTCTCCCCATAAGCAAATTATGCGATAACGAAGTGTTACAGAGAACCGTCCCCGATAACCCGTTCCCATGCTTGTGGCGCGGTTTATGAAGTTTTGGTTGTAAAACAGTCCAACACAGGGAATTAAGTATTATGTCACCGGATAGGTTTAGCGCGAGGGTTTTTAGGGCCGATTTCGCGAGTATTTCGATTCAATTTTGCCAATAAACCACTCAAAGCTTGAACCAAAAGTCAGCCGGTTTGGAAAGAAATTCCTCAAGAGGAATACCCTGCCCCCCCACAAGAAGCTTCTTTTGCGGATGGAATTCCTTAGCAAATAGCGCCATCCCCGGGACCGAGTCCTTGCGCCTGGAACTGGTAACCTCCAAAGCTATAAGCCTATCATGCCTTTTAAGGACAAAGTCCACTTCTCTGTTATCCTCACGCCAATAGAGGACCTCTGTACCGGTTCCAGCCAGGCTATTAACCAAGTGGGCGCCGACAGCCGTTTCCACAAGCCGCCCCCATATATCGCTGTTTTCACGCGCTGCAGTGTAAGTTTGATTGGTGCCGCTGGTCATAAGCGCCGTATTCAGGGTGATTAGTTTAGGACTGGATCCGCGCTGCCGCAGACGGCTGCCGGAATATTTTTGCAGTCCGGTTACCATGCCGACGCCTGATAAGAGTTCCAAATAGTGCGCGAGTGTGACGGTGTTACCAGCACCTTGCAACTGTCCCATCATTTTCTGGTAGGACAGTATCTGACCGGAATAGTCGCAGGCAAGGCGGAACAGTTGCCGCAGAAGCGCAGGTTTATCTACACGTGTTTGTAAGAGAATATCGCGCGATAGAGTAGTTTCAACCAAAGAATCTTGTATGTACCGCCGCCAGCGCTCTTCATCCGGCACAAGCTCGGCGCATCCCGGATAACCGCCGAAATACAGGTATTGGTCCAATCTCCAGCCAAATGCTCCTTTCATTTCCGCAAACGACCAGTGTGGAATCCGAATCAGCTCAAACCGACCCGCAAGGCTTTCAGTCAAACCCTTTTGAATCAATAAAGGCGAGGAACCGAGCAAGACGACTTTAAGATTCCTACCCTCGGCAGTATCTTCGTCCCATAACCGCTTGACCACTTCCGACCAATTTGGAACTTTATGGGCCTCATCCAGTATAAAAACAGCTCCGTTCTTGCCCGCATCCTGCGCCCGCAGCCGGCCAATCTCCCACTGGGCCTCTATCCAGGTATGGTCCCGCAATGAAGGCTCGTCCGCCGAGGCATAATGGTGCGGATTTTTACTGCCTTTGAGGAACTGCCTTATTAAAGTTGTCTTCCCCACCTGCCGCGGCCCCATCAGGACCTGAATGAATTTGCGTTTTTCCTGTAGTCTGGAATTGATTGTCTTGAGAACCGACCGTCTGAATTTTGGTAGTGTCATAATTTACTCATTATACTGAGTAATTTCACTCAGTGTCAAATATACCTGTTAAACGCACAAAATGACTTTTTTATACCACCACTATAAAAAAGTCAATGAGCAGGATTTAGGAGAATTCGCCATTATCTGCGCTAATCGAAGGTCAATCCGGAATCATTAAGCTCTTCATGGATGCGCTTCCGCACTTCTGTAACGGCAATAGTGTCTTTATCCTCGTGCTTTTCCAGCTTTCGCAGCCATTGATCCACGCCATATAAAACTGATTTCCATTTCCATCCATCCAACGCAACACGATGGTCCGCATCCTCTTCCGGAAGATTGAATTCTAAAATCGCTTTCATATCGGCGCCCCCCCATCCTTGTAAATAAGGAATTCACTCAACATCTTAAGTGGCTTCACTTAGATATCTCCTTACCTCTACCGGCTCAGTCTTCTTCGAAACTGTCGAGAAAACGCTTGGCCGGATTCTCAAAAACCACGTCTTTTGGATTGAATTTCTCCGGAGTCCAGCCGTCCAGCCAGGTCAGCAGTGCGAGGGCCTCGTCATCCTCTTCCGGAATAGCTTTATTGGTCGCCGCCGCCACGCAACCCACGTAGCCGCCGAGTCCGCCACAATCCTCTGGAGGGCAGGCCCGCTCCCCGTCCATACACATTGGATATTTAAGCCCAGTCTTTTTAAGCTGTATATCCTCAAGCAGCACTTCGTGCCGCCAGTCGTCTCCGAAATCATAGACATAAATCGCAGAGTCGTTTTCCTTTTTAAAGAATTGTCTAAGCATTATTTCCGGAGTAAAGCCATACGGCTTCTCCTCCAGGTCTTCGACCGCGTAGGGCGACTCAATGCAAACCTTCCGTTTCTCTCCGATTTCATAAACGTGCAGATGGCTGTCGGACCACCCCATGGCGTTCTGAATTGCGACATGCAAGTCATAGAAAGTATAGGAACCCGGCACCTGCAACCGCCTCCAGATCGGCGGCTGCGTTCCGAGCAGGGTTATTTTGAACTGGAATACCGTCTCAAAAGGCAACCTGCGAGGCACCGTAAAAGAGAGTTCACGCCCTTCGCCCTCCGTCTCTGCGACGCGGGGCGCGGTGAAATTTGCCCTCTCCCTGTCATACTTGCGGAGGCCGGTTATTCGTTTTAGCAGCTTTCGCGCGCAAGCCGCCGACTGCGGCCTTTTCTTCTTCGTTTCGGAAATCAGGCGCTCGGCGGTTTTCTCCAGCAGCGCGAGAATTTCCTGATCATCCACCCTACCTATCAATGCCAGGTCCGAGGCGAAGCGCAGCGTCTTATACCGCACTGTCCCATCTTCATCATCCATGCCGCGCGCGACAAATTCTGCGCAGTCTCCGCGGGAATCACGCGTAATAAAACTGAACTGCAGGGCAGGGAGGGCGCAGAGCGCAGCTCTCCGGCGGACCGGATCGGGGTCGGTAAGCGCGGCTTTCACGCCTGACCAGACGCCCAATATTTCCCTGCTGTTGGAAAAACCATCCTCTGAAGCGCGGCCGTAGCGCTCGTCACTACTGGCGTTCCTTGCACAATCAAGCTCTTTGCGGGCCGCTTTGCGCCGATCGGGGTCCCCGGACAGCATCCCTTCTAAAAATCTGGCGAAAAGGCCGTCCGCGGCGGCGCCGGAAAGCGCCTGCTCCCTGAAATCATTCGCAATGCTCTCCATAAGTGTGAGCCCACCGAGGCGCGGCAGAGGGATGTGCTGCAATAATACCCCGAGTGCCGGCAAGACATTAAATATATCAGCCGCGCCCAGGCGCTCTTCCAGCGCAGGGCAGATCAGCGCGAAGGCGGCAGCGGGGCCGTGGGATCGCTGCGCCAGCCTAACCACAGCGTCCAACCGCAGCACGCGGTCCGTAATACCGGCCGTAAGTTTGTCATAGTTCTTCCACACTGTTTCGGCCGTGCCACCCGCTGGATGTTTTATCTCCGCCTGCGGACAGGCGTCCAGCACCGCGCAGCGCAGCGTAGGGCGCAGCTCGGCCAGATCCACGGCAAGCGCCTGTACCCGGGCGGCGAATTCCTTTCGCGCCGTAGCCGGCAGAGAGGTTTTATCTTTTACACCGGCCAGTTCCTTCTCCAGCCCGGTCAACTTTTCCCTGAACCCGTCGGCCGCGGCATGCCAGGCCTCACCAGGCTCTCGCCCGAACCTGTCCAGAGCCAGACCAAAATCTTCGGCGGTTTTATGCGCCTCTTTGGCGAATCTCCTAATATTGGCGAAAGATGCGCTAGGCGATAGCAATTCCATGGTTGTCGCTCCCTTGTATCTGCTCCACTAATCCATTTCCAGATTTTACATTTTTATGTTTTAGAACACTATCAAGTTATCAAAATTGAAAATCTTGTTACACCGCAAGGCACAAAACCTTGCGACATAAAGCGATAAAAAACGGCAAAAAAAAGGCCCACGGTTTTTGCGTGAGCCGGTTTATCGTCGAGAAACTGAAATTTGGTTGCGGGGGCAGGATTTTGTCACAACTCTCAGGCTCGCCGTCGCTCACCTGAGGTCGCGACCCCGGCTCACGGACTCGTCTGCTGACTCGCCAACGCTCCCGGCACCCTTTCCAACTGCATAAACCACAGGTGGACACCGCATTGCGGTTTCCCCTACCTTTCAAATCCTGACGCGGGACAAGCAGTTGTCTCGCTCCCCCGCCTGTAATAAAAAAGCCCTCGGATATTTCCGAGGGCTTTAAATTTGGTTGCGGGGGCCCACAATAACCTTTACAGTAACCCCGAAACCTATCAAAAAGTGCTAAAAATCCCCCTTTTTAGGCTGATAAAGCGGCAAAGGACATAAATTTATAACCTCACATACCAGGCCCTTCTACAATGCCGCTAGTCAAAGATCGGGTCCGAGGAATTCATCTCCTCATAGAGGCGGCTGCGCACTTACGACCCAACAGTTCGGACAGTCAGCGTTACCCATTCACCTGTCGTTCAATTTCCGTAAGCACGGCAAGAATATCATCAAGCGCTGGCGGAGCGCTGAAGAACATCTCTTGCATCTTAGCGTAGTCGTCCTCCAAATCCTTTCTCCGGAATGGCGGCGGAACAAGCCTAAGGCTGCCCGGAACCGCTTCATCGTACTTTGCGGAAGCGGAGCGGAAGAAAACGGCCTTATGCTCCGCCACGCTTTTAAGCAGCGTCAAGTCACCGATAGCTTTCTTGCCGATGCCTTTTTCATAAAGTTTTACAACATCATAGTAATGTCTGGACTGGCGACGCGGGAAACCCTTCCCCGAAGGGAAGTGATGGCAGGCATGCAGGATAGTGGCCTTCTCCCAAAATGTGCGTTCAGGCGCCAGTACCTTCACTTTGCAAGAAGGGTCTTTGAAGGGCTTGGGGATGGCCTGGGCCGCGTATGGCATGACCGCCGCCTCCTCAGCAGGCCACTGCTCTCCCCGCGCGCCAAGTTCCAGCCGGATTACCGGTTGCAGGTATCTGGCCATAGCGCCCTCACGCCCGCCAATTCCGGCCGGGTAATGGAATAGCAAGGTCTGCTCGTCCGGGTCCTCCCGGTCAAGTTCGATATGCCATAGCCCCTTTGACCGAGTCGTGCCAAGTGCGGCGGCAAAAGCAGCGCTGAGTTGCGGCAGAAACCGGGTATGGATCATTTTCCTGCAAGCCGCCGACAAACCTTCCAGCCGCTTCGCTTCCTGTTTCCTGCTTGGAGCCTTCGCAGGATCGTTCTCGCCACCGAATCCTAACGCGCTCCGGTCAAAGGAAAGATCGACATCCTCTGAAAATCGGTCAATGGCCTGATAAACCTTGGATAGGCTTGTTCCCCCCTTGAAAATGAGACCCGCCGGCGGGTTATTCAAGGTGAAGATACGCTTAAGCGTCCAGCAGACCCAAAAATCTTTTTCGATCAGGGCGGGCAGCATGTCTCCGCGTATGCTGGATGCCGTACTAAACAGTTCGGAACGATCACTCTCGGAAAGACGCGCGATATCATCCATGGCGCACCTCTCCTAAACCTCCGACGTTCTTGCAGACTTTGCGTGCCACCTCGGCGATCCAGCCGGTGACATACAACAAGTCTTTGAGCAGCTTCCGCTGGTCTTTGGCGGCAAGCCTTTTACGCAGATGCGTAATAGTATCTTCGTTGATGGATTCTTTACCTATATGGCGAAGCGCCTGGAAGACCATGGCGCTTGTTGAACTGCCAAGGGGAAGGTCTCTGGGTGAGACATGTTTCATGGTGAACACGGTGTTACCTACACGAATACTTCTGGATTTTCCGTCAGTCAGGTAGACCGGCTTCGCGGGAACCTGAGTAGACAATCCGAGCCAGTTTGCGGCCACCGCGCCGGAAGGAACGACACGGCTTCCTGTTTTTCTTGCAATGGCATGGGCTACCGTATCCATATCCGGGGCGAGCTCAATCCCTAAAGTCGGATTCATCCGAGGAATATGATACAGCCCCTGGCCGAGCCGCCTAATGGTTTTGTGTTCGGTCAACCGCGATAGAGCTTGGTCAACCGCCGCGCGGGAACCAAGGCAGAGGAAATCCTTGCTGGCGTGGATCATCCCTACCCCCAGTTTTCGCATACGGGCCAAAACGTTCTTTTGAATGGAGTTCATAATACTTATTGTGTCAGAAAAGGATATACTATTTCTGACAGAAAGTCAAGAGCGCGGCGCGTTTCTTCCGCAGGGATTCCCCGCCCCCCGCGCAGGTCTACCGTTGCCCCATACCCGCAGCGGTCCTCTCAAGGAAGTCGGCCCGTGCCGTATCAGATAATGGCATTATTAGGGCCATCATCCATTATAGGCTGGAGCCATGAGTCCGGCGGCATGGAGAGAAATTCCTCAAGAGGTATTCCCTGTCTGCCCCAACCAGGAGACTGGAATTGTTTGTTTTGAGTATACGTGTGAATTCCAGGGGTATCATGGTTTACTCAGTATACTGAGTAATTTTACTCACTGTCAATTTTCACAACGGCATAAAGATCCGCAAACTCAACAAAAACGGCGACTACCCAAAGTAACCCGCGGGGAACATAGGAACCCAAAAAGGAGCTGCTCCTTTTTGGGTTCTACGACCACCAGCAGTTTGCTGCGGTTTTATTTACCCTTCTTAGCTGCCGGTTTGACTGCGGCCGACTTCTGCTCAACAGGCTTTGCAGCGGGCAGCGCCGCGGCGGCGACTGGCTGCACCGGGGCGGCAGCGACCGGCTGTACCGGGGCCGCAATGGCTTCCGGCTTTTTGCAGCCAACCGCGAGCATAAACGCCGCGAAAGGCAGCGCGAACAACAGTATTTTTTTCATCTTGGTTATCTCCTCAGGTTGTATGTGTCACGCTTTTGCGATTCCTTCTTTTATGGCGTAGCGCACCAGATCGGTCTGCTTGTGAATGTTTAATTTTAGCGAGATATTATGCCTGTGGACTTTTACGGTATTTATTGATATTTTTAATTTATAGGCGATCTGCTTGTTCCCCAGGCCTTCCGCTATCATCTGAATAAGCTCTCTTTCCTTAGAGGTAAGCCCGGTATTTCGCATTTCCAGCTCACCCGATGCAGCGCTAATCATATCGGACAATTCCACATTGGTCACGGAGGGGCTTAAGTAATACTGGCCCTTATAAACCGTGCGCAGAGCTTTAACAATATCCTCCGGCGCGCTCTCTTTAACCAAATAGCCGCGCGCGCCGGCTGAAAACGCCTTTCTTATCGTGGCCGCGTCATCGTGCATGCTGAGAATTATAGCTTTAGCTTTTTTATCTTTATGGATCAGCCGTTCCATGGTTTCCAGGCCGTTTAAGCCCGGCATAGTGATATCAAGCACGAAGATGTCGGCCGGAATCGTCAACGCCATTTTCAGCGCCTGATTTCCGTTGGAAGCCTCTCCGACTACGAGGATATCACTGGCGGTATTTTTCAGCACCGCCCTGAGGCCTTCTATAACGATGGCGTGGTCATCAACAAGGATTACCCTAATGGCCATGCTTACCCCCCCCCCCCGGCGTTTACAGGCGGCGGGAATTCGGCTTCAATAGCGGTCCCGCGCCCCGGTTTTGAGGTGATCAGGATACTGCCGCCGATAGATTTAACCTGCTCCCTCATAATTTCCAGGCCGTAACAGCTTTCACTTCTCACTTTATCAATCTCAAAACCACAGCCGTCATCATTGATGGAAAACTTTAATATGTCATTGTCACAATTTATAACCACTTTAAGGTTTTTGGCGCCGGAATGTTTTATCGCGTTGCTCAGGGTTTCCTGCGCCAGTCTGTAGACGACTATCCCGGCCCGCGCGTGGTATTTTTCCCAGTCATCCGGTATATTGATATAGTGGGAAATTTTAATTTTGGAGTAGCTGCCAACCTGGGTGAAAAACGCCGCCAGCGCGCCTGAAAGTCCGGCGATCTCAAGGTTGGGCGGCCAGATGTCAGCGGAAACATTCTTCATCATTTCCACCATATTTTTAACCAGAGTTCTTGTTTGATGCAATTTTCCTATGGCGTTGTTTACGCCGCCGCGTTTTAATTCTTCTTCAACAAGCAGCAATGAAGACGAAAGGCCCACCAGCATGGACCCTGAAATATCGTGAATAGCGCCGGCGACTTTTTTCTGCTCGTCTTCCTGCGCCTGCCGGATCCTATTGTCGATCAGCTTGCGTTCTTCCTCAATCTTTTTGCGCTCGGTGATGTCGTGAATAACCGCCTGAATATTTGTGATTTGGCCGGTCGTGCTTGTAAAGGCGATGTTGTTATCTCTGAACCATTTAATCCCCCCTGATTTTGTTATCAGGCGGTATTCCTGAGACCATTTCCGGTCCCCTTGTTTAAGATGCCGGGTGGTTTCCAGTTCAAGCCGGGGATTGTCATCGGGGTGGGTGATCCCAGGCCATGAAACCCGGCCTGACAGGAAGTCGTCGCTTGAGTAACCGAGGATACTGGTGACATTTCCTGAAATAAATTCAACCGGCCATTGGTCGGTGTCTATCCCCCAGACGACAACCAGCGTGTCATTCTGGTTGATTATCTCTTCCAGTGTCTGCTGCAACCGCGCCCCTTCCGCCTTCCTGGTGATGTCGCGGGCGATGCCGCGCCAGCCCCGTGGAATCCCGTTGTCCGACAGGATGGGAACACCGCTTATCTCCAGGACAATATGGCGGCCGTTTTTGTGCCGGCAGTTGAGTTCGATCTGATTAAAGGGCCGGCCTGTTCCGCGGGCGGCGTTGAATTCGTCGCGCGAAAAGCGCGTTCCTTTCATAAGAATCAGGTCAAGCGGCGCCGAGCCAAGCACTTCCTCCGGAGTATACCCCGACACTTCTAAAATCTTAGGGTTAGAATAAGTGCAGACAAAATTCGCGTCAGTTTCCCAGATCCAGTCGGTGGTGGCTTCAACCAGCGTCCGGAAACGCTCCTCGCTGACCAACAGTCGCCCCTCAAGCTCTTCCAGCTGTCGGCGCGCTTCCTCCAGGTTCAGCGCGGCGGAAATATTATTTTGAAAGTCATCTGGCATAAAAAGCTCACCGGCCTGTAAGCGCCTCTTTCACGGTGTCTATGATAGTGGCGTTCCTGAAAGGCTTGCTCGCGTATTCAAAGACGCCCAGATTCTCCGCCTCCCGTATGGACCCGGCCTCTCCGTAGCCTGTCAGGATGATCACCCGCACC
>SESG01035030.1_pt1 | contig 16529 bp, 18 predicted proteins | sample 3171421 | NCBI WGS metagenome assembly SESG01 (sample SAMN10866946, study PRJNA518727) | freshwater metagenome | biome: subpolar coniferous forest; feature: holomictic lake; material: water; isolation source: holomictic Lake 227, 6 m and 8 m depth | place: Canada: near Kenora, Ontario | collected... | reverse complement strand
TACAGAACCCGCGCACGGCGGGTTCTCCGACAAAACTATGACGCATATAAATGGGCCGGGCCTGAGTTCGGTTCCGCGGGTTCAATCGTGGGTTTTGAGCCTGGTGGAACGGATCATCCGGGCTGCCAACCGGGAGCGTCCCGCGGATGGAGTCTTGCGGGCGGAATTGCGGGCGCAGTGCGGTTTGTCGCAAGAGGAAGGCGGACAGGTGAGCCGGGCGGTCTTCGCGTATTTCCGATGGCGCGGCTGGCTGGAGGCGGGGAAACCGATCCCAAAGCAAATCGAAGCGGCGTTAACGCTAGCCGAGCGCTTTGCCAATCAACCGGATAGCTTCACAGACGCCGAGATGCTGACGCTGGCAGTGCCGGGTTGGCTGCCAACGGTGATGGAGGCATCGGCTCCCTGGGTTCGGTCGCTACAAGCGGAACCCAGGCTTTGGTTGCGAGCGCGGTGCGGGCAGGGCCGGGCGGTGGCGGGGAGATTGGGCCACTGCCGCGCTTTCGGCGAGGGCCCATTGGCAGACGCTCTGGATTACCGTGGCCGCAGCGACCTGTTTCGCACGAAGGAATTTCACGCGGGCCAATTTGAGTTGCAGGACATCAGTTCCCAGGCGGTCGGGTTGATCTGCGATCCCCGGCCAGGGGAGACCTGGTGGGACGCCTGTGCCGGCGAAGGTGGGAAGACGGTACACCTATCAACTCTGATGGGCAACAAGGGATTGATTTGGGCCAGTGATCGCGCTCCATGGCGTCTGGCAAATCTCAAGCGGCGGGCGGCGCGAGCCGAGGTGTTTAATTATCGTGCCGTGGTCTGGGACGGAGGACCGCGGCTGCCGACCAGGACGAAATTCGATGGCGTGCTCGTGGACGCGCCGTGCAGCGGGATCGGGACCTGGCAGCGTAATCCGCATGCGCGGTGGACCACAACGGCACAGGACGTGAAGGAACTCGGCGAAGTGCAGACGCAACTTCTGCTGAAAGCGGCTGCCGGAGTCAAACCCGGCGGAAAACTGGTCTATGCTGCCTGCACACTCGCGCATTTGGAGACAACCGGGGTGTTGCAGGCGTTTGAAGCGCAATCCCCGCTTTTTGAACGTTTGGCAGTGTCCAATCCTTTGGTTCCCGGATCACCACCGCGCGAGGTGCTCTTTTTGTGGCCGCAGGAAACGAGCGGCAACGGTATGTGCGTGGCCGCGTGGGTCCGGAAAAGTGCTTGAAGGCGCTTTACGCCGGCAGGCCCGGCTATTCCGATGCCCTCAGCGCAGGCGATCACTTTGCCACGGGTGCGGTCCGGTACAGATCGTCGGCTGCTTAGGCGTGGCGGTCTTCCCGGACTTGGTTCGGTCCCGCGGAACGGGGCCTGACTTCAATGCACGGCTTACGGTTTCGACTGTCTGAGCCGAGGGGTGGCAGGAGGAGTGCCGGTACTGGCCCGAACGATAAGTTTGGCGGGCAAACGCCGGGACTCGGGATGACCGCCGCGCAGGAGTTCTTGCATGACGTCCACCGCAGCGGAGCCCAGGCGGAATTTGGGCTGCTGGGTGGTCGTCAAAGGCACGCGAAAATGGGCGCCGAGGAGGATATTACCAAAACCGGCTATCGAAATGTCCTGCGGAATCTTGAACCCCTGGCCCAGGAACGTCTCCGCACAGCCAACGGCCACGACGTCATTGATGGCCTGCACGGCAGTCGCATCGGAGGATTCGTTAATCATCTGCAGGGCTGCTTTGGCACCCTCTTCAATCGTCCGGCCAGCCTGAAAAACAAGCCGATCATCCACCTCCAGGCCGGCTTCGCGCAAGGCTCGGCGATACCCCTCGAACCTTTCCTCGGTCCAGGGTGTAGCGTGGGGCCCCGCCAGGAACGCAATGCGCCGGTGCCCCAACTGGAGCAGGTGTTGCGTAACGGCATAGCTGGCCAGGAGGTCGTCGGCTTCCACGTTGAGAAACTGGCGGCAGAAAGGAGCCGTATGACCCAGCAGGATGGTGGGGACGCGGCGGGCAAGAATCTCCTGGTAGATGGGGGCCTCGGCGGCCAGACGATAGACTGGCGAGATAAAGAGGCCCTCGACGCGGCGCGCCAGGAAACGCCGGAGGCAAGTCTCTTCGCGCTCAGGGATATTAAGGGTGTGGGCTAACAAGACATCATAGCCCAGCGCACGGGCTTTTTCCTCAATGGCCACGACGACGCGGGAGTAGATGGGATTCGTCATGGAGGAAATGGCCAGACCAAACAGTTTCGTCTTGCGGTTGCGCAAGCCCTGGGCGGTTGAGTCGGGGACATAGCCCATTTGTTGAGCCAGCAGCTTGACGCGGGCTTTGGTGGCGGCGGAAACATCCGCCTGGTCTCGCAGGGCTTTGGAGACCGTCATGATGGACAGGCCGGCGCGTTGAGCGATGTCTTTAAGTCGGGTCATAGAGAGGCTCCGCGCCAATGGAGCTTGCAACGCAGGGTTTGACAGAACGAACTTCCGGCCAGTTGCATCAGACGCACGGTCCGCCGGGCGCGGCGAATCGTGATCTGGTCGCCGGCGGCGAGTTCGCTGATAACCTGGCCATCGGTGCTCAAAATGGTCGCGGGCTTGGGGTTGATGACCTTGACTTCAATGGTGGCGGTCAGCGGCAGAATCAAGGCACGATTGGAAAGCGTATGGGGACAAATCGGGGTCAGGGCGAAAACTTCGGAGGTGGGAAATACCACGGCGCCGCCGGCGGCCAGGGAATAGGCGGTGGAGCCGGTGGGCGAGCTGATAATCAGGCCGTCGCAGCGGTAACGCGTGAGCGGATCACCATCAACCGTGACATCCAGTTCGATGAGGCGGGACGCAATGCCGCGGCTAATCACAATGTCGTTGAGCGCAGTTTGATCCACGGGATGGCCGTCACAGCAACCGGTGGCCTGGATCAGGACACGAGACTCGAACTTGAAGCTGCCGTTCCAAACGCACTTGAATGTATGGGGCAGATTCGACGAGGGAACAGCGGTCAGGAAACCAAGGCCGCCGATGTTAACGCCCAGAACGGGAGTGCGCGAACCGGCGATTTCACGGGCCACCCGGAGCAGGGTGCCGTCTCCGCCGAATACCACGAGCAAGTCCACCTGGCGGGCCAGGGTAGCGGCGTCAGCGCAAATGACCGACTCGCAGCGAGCCAGGCGCGCCGTGGCCGCATCGCAGTATAGCTCGCGACCGGCGGCAGCAACCAGGCGAGCCGCCTGTTTTACCACGGCGGCGCCCGAGGCCTTGCTGGAGTTCCCAATCAGTCCAACGCGTTTGATATTATCAGCCAACGTTTTCAAGCAGCACCAGGAATTCTTTATTGCCGGCGGGGCCAAGGAGCGGGGACTCAGTGACCCCGAGCCACCGCAGGTCCTGACGACCGGCGACGAACTGCTCCAACTCGCCCAGCACGCGCTGGTGAACCGCCGGATCCCGGATCACACCCGCGCCCCGGTCGGCTTCCGCTTTGCCGGCCTCGAACTGCGGTTTTATTAACGCGACGATCTTAGCCGACAGGCGGAGCAATGCAACGATAGGCGGGATAATCTTTCGCAGCGAAATAAAGGAGCAGTCAATCACCGCCAAGTCGGCCGGAATATAGGGAGGCGGGAACTTCGTGAGGGTGAGTTCGCGGGCGTTGGTTTTTTCCATCACCACCACGCGAGGATCGCGCCGGAGTTTCCAGGCAAGCTGGCCCTGGCCAACGTCCACGGCGTACACTCGAGCCGCGCCCTGCTGGAGCAGGCAGTCGGTGAAACCGCCGGTCGAGGCGCCGACGTCGATAGCCGTTTGGCCGGACACGGCGAGTTGGAAGTAATTCAGAGCGTGCTCGAGCTTGAAGCCGCCGCGGCTGACAAATCTCTCGGGCGAGGTCAGCGTGAGTTCCTCGTTCGGCTTGACGGCATCGCTGGGCTTGCGGGCCAGGCGCTCGTTGATCCTGACCCGGCCGGCCATGATGGCCCGCTTGGCTGACTCGCGGCTCGCGCAAAGCCCACGCTCGACCATTACCTGATCCACTCGGCTCACGCCCGAATTATGCTCCAATCAGCGTTCGCACCGCGAGGATATATTGCGAGCGGCCTGACAGACCCGGTGGAGCAGGTTTGGAGGTAATTGTTCAGGTGTGGGGCAGACCTCCGGTCTGCCAGTTCACGGAGTTTCTGACTCCGTGGCCCTGTTGACGCTCGGACCTGAACCGTTACGTTTGGAGTGCCGCCTTTAGGCGGTTTCTGCGCCACGCCGCCTAAAGGCGGGATTCCCAACCTGGCTTTCAAACCGGGCGCTTAGATGCAGCTGCGGGCCGGCGAATCTCTGGCGAGCGGATCAGGCGACAGCAGCCTCTTCCTTCGTGGCGCTGGAATAGGCTCGGGTTTGGGCTTCGCGGAAACTATGCAGGAAGAGGGTGTTGTCAGCGATGGCTTTTTCGATGAGCTGCTTGAGCAGGAATAGTTCCGAGCTGTTGATGACGGCATGAACGCTCTGCTGGAAGGCCTGCAGCGGCGTGAAGGTTTGGAACGAATTGCCAAAGAGAATGATGGTGGCGTGGCGGCGCTGGCTCATGGGCATGCCCTGCAACGCCTGCAAGGTCAGGTTTTCGCACGCGTTGTTGGCCACAAACAATTCCTCGAGGATGACGACCTGGTAGTGGAACTGGCTGAAGCGGATCAGGAAATCACTGTGCGTCGCCGCGGTGTGGACTTTGTAGCCGAGTTCAGTCAAAGCCGACCGGGCGGCTTCGAGCCATTCCGGGGTCGAGAAGGCCAACAGCGCGGGCTTGTCGGTCGTGCTGATGAAATCGAATTGGTTCGACATATAAGCTATTTGAGTTTGAGCGGGGCGGCAACCGGCGGGGCTTCGCGCGTGCCGGCAGCCTGAATGGCCTTCATGCGCAACGAATGCATATTATGCGTGGATTCGCCACGGGTCTTCTTAATGTTATCGATGCCGCGCGTGACGGGACCACGCTTGGTGCAGTAGAGCAGGGCGGTTTCTTCGTTGATCTTGCCCTGTTCGTAAGCTTCGAGGGCGGAGAGGTCGAAGGTGCGCCAACCGAAGGATTGGCTGGCCTCCGTGATTTCGTAGAAACTTTTCCCTTCGGTTTCGCCGAGGCGAATACTTTCCTGCGTGCGCAGGTTGGAGCCCATGATTTCGAGCAAGGGGAAACGGCCGCCGCCGACCTTGGGGGCAAGACGCTGGCTGATGACCCAGCGGAGGGTGTCGCTCAGGCGCACGCGGAGCTGTTCCTGTTCTTCGGTTTCAAACATACCCAAGATGCGGTTGATGGTCTGGCCGGCATCAATCGTGTGCAGGGTGCTGAGCACCAGGTGGCCCGTCTCCGCAGCGCTCAGGGCGATTTTAATAGTCTCGCGGTCGCGCATTTCGCCGACGAGAATGACTTTGGGGGCCTGGCGGAGGGCGGCGCGCAAGCCACTGGAGAAGGTGTCAAAATCACTGCCCAGTTCGCGTTGGTTGAAAGTCGCCACGGCATGCGGATGAACAAACTCGACCGGGTCTTCCAGGGTAATAATGTGAACGGGCCGGGTGCGGTTGATCTCGTTGAGGATGGCGGCCAGAGTGGTGGATTTGCCGGAGCCCGTTGCGCCGGTGACCAGCACCAGGCCGGTTTTCTCACTCGGAATCTGCTTGATAATCTCCGGGAAGTTCAGTGAGTCGAGCGTAGGGATGACGGTGTTGAGCCGGCGCAGGACGATGGAATAGTTGCCGCGCTGCGAGAAGATGCTGATACGGAAGCGCGCTTTGTCGGCGAGCGTATAGGCCGTATCGCAGGAGCCGCGCCGGAGCAAATCCCCGATGTGCCACACGTTGTCGCCCATCAAATTGAGGGCAATCATCTCGGTTTGAAAGGGGGTAAGTTTCTCGATCGGCGGCTCGCAGGTCACCGGCTTCAGCTCGCCGAAGGATTCGACTTGCAACGGTTTGCCGGTCGTGAAAAGCAAGTCGGACACCTCCGGCTGGGAGTCCAGCATGGTGGTTAGAATGTAGTCAAGTTCTGGACGGCGCATAAATCAGGTGTCATCGTCCTCCGGCGGATGGGACAGGAATGGCCGGAACTTCTTCTTATCGATGGCTTTGTCGTAGGCTTCTTCTGGTGCGATGCGTTTCATTCGCACGTGCTCCATGATGGCATCGTCCAGTGGCTGGTTACCGAGCTTCTTGCCGACTTGAATCATACCGGGGATTTGGTGAGTCTTGCCTTCGCGCACCAAGTTGGCAATGGCGGTGGTGAATACGAGGATTTCCAGGGCCGCCACGCGGCCCTTCTTGTCAATCCGCTTGAAGAGGTTTTGAGCAATGACGCCCTTGAGGGCTTCCGAAAGCGTCGCGCGGATTTTGTTCTGCTGCTCGGCGGGGAAGACGTCGATGATACGATCCACAGTCTTGGCCGCGCTGGGCGTGTGAAGGGTGCCGAAGACCAAGTGACCCGTGCTGGCGGCCACCAGAGCTAACTCGATGGTTTCCAGGTCGCGGAGCTCGCCCACCAGGATGATATCGGGGTCTTCCCGCAAAGCGCCGCGGAGGGCCGACGCAAAGGACTTGGTGTGGACGCCGACTTCTCGATGGTTGACGAGGCAGTTCTTACTCTCATGGACGAATTCGATGGGATCCTCGACGGTGATGATATGATCGCGGCGATTTTTGTTCGCGTAATCGACCATCGCGGCGAGCGTGGTGGACTTGCCGGAGCCGGTGGGGCCGGTTACCACTACGAGACCGCGATGGAGCATGCAGAACTTCTTCAGCACGCCGGGGAGGGGCGCGTCGAATTTCTCAAAATCCTCAAAGGAAAGGACCTTGGTGGGAATCTGGCGGAAGACGGCTCCAATGCCATACTTCTGGTTGTAGAAGTTGGCGCGGAATCGGGAGATGTGTGGGATCTCGTAGCCGAAATCGACGTCGCCGGTTTCCTCGAACACCTTGATTTTGAATTCCGGCGCGATCTCGTAGAGCATCTTCTTGAGTTCATCGTTATCGAGCGGAGGATGGTCCACGCGCTGCAGCTCGCCATTGACTCGGAGGATGGGGTTATTCCCCGCGGAAAGGTGCAGGTCCGAAGCCTTTTGCTCGAACATCAAAGTAAAGAAAGCATCGATCTTCGCCATAATATGCCGTATTGTCTGGGCGGTTGGTAGCTAGATCCGCACCATACCCCAAACACGTGAGCGAAGTCAGCGAAAGAATTGCGGGAGAGATAACGGGCCGGGGTGCTATCACGTTTGCGCGCTTCATGGAGTTGGCGCTCTATTGTCCCAATTATGGATATTACGAAAAGGAAGAGGACATTATTGGACGTCAGGGTGATTACTACACCAGCGCGAGTGTGGGGAGCCTTTTTGGCGAGCTGCTGGCGTTTCAATTTGCGGAGTGGCTGCAAGGGATACAAGAGTCGAGCGGAGGGGGGGCCGAGCTGAGTTCCGACGGCAAGGCGGGGGAGAGAGGTCAATCGATGCGGATTGTGGAGGCAGGGGCGCACGGAGGGGGTCTAGCCAGGGACATCCTGGGATGGATTAGCAAACACCGTCCGGGACTGTTCGACTGCCTGGAGTACTGCATTGTGGAACCCTCGGAGAGGAGGCGAATCTGGCAACGGCGGAAGCTGGACGAGTTTGGCGATAGAGTTCTTTGGGTCGGCCAGTTGGCGGAGTTGACTGGTGAGGCATTCGCTGATCCACGCGTCCCGTTCCTGGCCGGTTTGCGGGGAGTGATCTTTTCTAATGAGCTGCTCGATGCCATGCCCGCGCACCGGCTGGGGTGGGACGCGAAAGCGCGGACCTGGTATGAATGGGGAGTGACGTTGCAATTGGGACGCTTTGTCTGGACCCGAATCACGGATGAAGGGGCGAGCGAAGGCCGACAGCAGTCGAGCGCCCCCGCCGCGATCCCCCATTTCGAGTTGCCGGTTGAAAGCGGATTGCTGGACGTTTTGCCCGACGGGTTTACCATCGAGCTGTGTCCGGCGGCGGAGCAATGGTGGCGCACGGCAGCGATGGTCTTGGGCTGCGGCAAGTTGGTTGCGGTGGATTATGGTCTGAAGGCGGAGGAGTTCTTTATGCCGGAGCGGAGCGAAGGCACGCTGCGGGCGTATCATCGGCATCGGGCGAGCAATGACGTGCTGGCGTGTCCCGGCGATCAGGACATCACGGCACATGTGAATTTTACTGCCATTCGGGCCGCCGGAGAATCAGCCGGTTTGAGAACGGACGCCTTTCAGACTCAGGCCCAATTCCTGACCAGCATTGCCGCGAGGACTTGGGCCGATGAAGCTCCGTTTGGCAAATGGACATCCGAGCGCACGCGCCAGTTTCAAACCCTGGTGCATCCGGCACATTTGGGACGAGCCTTCCGGGTGCTGGTGCAAGAGCGGTCTGGTCCCCACTCGTAAAGCCGTAGGATCAAGCGGAGGGCGACTGCAGTTCGTAATTGAGAACCGAGAGGCAGTAGAGGGCAGCGGTATCGGTGCGCAGGATGAGCCGGCCAAGGGTGATGGGCCGGTAACCGTGAGCCTTGATCGTCTCCGTTTCGGCCGGGGTGAAATCGCCTTCGGGGCCGACCCACACACAAACCGACCCGGGTATTCGGCCGTGCTTCGCGTGGAAAAGGCGAAAGTATTCTCGGGCGGGGCGGCTGTCGCTTTCGAGCGAGGCAATCAGCGGCAGCTCGAAGCTTTCGTTCCGCGCGAGGAACTGCTTGGGGGTCAGCGGCTGCTCCACCACCGGCAGCCACGCGGAACCGCATTGCTTGATGGCTTCCCGGGCCACCAGCCGCCATTTCGCAGCCTTCTGGGCCGCCTCCGGTTCATCGAGCTGTGCGACGACGCGCTCGGTGAGCAGCGGCACAACGCGAAACGCCCCCAGTTCCGTGGCCTTCTGGATGATTCCCTCAATGATTTTCCCTTTTGGCACCGCCTGCAGCAAAGTGATCTGGCTTGGCAGGGCAGGCTGGAAGCGCTGCTCCACTACGGCCAGCCTGGCTTGGTCGCCCTCGTATTCCTGTAATTCACACAGAAACTCATGGCCGGCACCGTCCACCACCATCACGCGTTCACCGCGGCGGACGCGAACAACATGCCGGGCGTGGTGTGCCTCGGCGCCTGTCAGCACCAGGCAGGCTGGCTGGCATTGCTCGGGCGGCAGATAGAAACGATGCATGGGAAACGGAGTGACGGAGGGTTGGCGGATTGGAGCTCTGTGGGAACATCTCGCCACGGGTCGGCCGGCGGCTATGTAACACGCCATCGCTCCATGACTTCACTGCTCCGTCGCGTTCACTGGAAGAGGTTTTTCGCCTTCTCGAAAAAGCCCTGGCTGACGGGGCTTTCCTTGCCGTTGCAGAGCTCAGCAAATTCCTGGAGCTTCGCCCTTTGGGCCACCGATAGGTGAGTAGGCACCTCAACGGTGATGCGGACATGTAAATCGCCGCGGCCGTAACCCTGGACATTCTTTATGCCTTTGCCTTTCAGGCGAAATAATGTGCCCGGCTGGGTGCCCGGCGGAACCTTGATCGGGGCTTTGCCGTCCAACGCGGGAACCGCGATTTCCGCACCGAGGGCCGCCTGCACGAAGCTTACCGGTACTTCGCAAAGCAGGTCGTCGCCGTCGCGCTGAAAGATGGCGTGGGCCTTGACGTGGAGCACCACATACAAGTCACCCGGCGGGCCGCCGCGGAAACCGGCCTCGCCATTGCCGCCGGAGCGCAGGCGCGAGCCGGTGTCCACACCAGCGGGGACGCGCAGTTTGATCTTGGAAGCTCGCTCGCGACGCCCATTCCCGTGGCAGGTTCGGCAAGGCTTGTCGATGACACGGCCCGCGCCCTGGCAATGCGGGCAGGTCTGAGCGATGCTGAAGATGCCGCGCGAGTTGATCACTTGACCACGGCCGCCACAAGCCGAGCAGGCCCGGATGCGGGAGCCGGTTTCCGCGCCGGAGCCCTGGCAGGCATCACAAGCTTCGGGCTTGGTGACGGTGATTTCCTTTTCGCATCCGTGGGCGGCCTCCTCAAACGTGATTTCCATGTCGTAGCGGAGGTCGTTGCCCCGCTGCGGCTGGGTTGAGTCGGGCCTGCCGCCGCCGAAGAGGTCCTCGAAAATGCCGCCACCGCCGAACACCTCGCGGAAGATCTCGAACGGGTCATGGAAGGAGCCGGATCCATGGCCGCCCGCCCGCCGGTCGAAGGCGGCGTGACCGTGCTGATTGTAAAGGGCCCGCTTTTGCGGGTCGCTCAGGATCTCGTAGGCTTCGCCGAGCTCCTTGAAGTTCTCCTCGGCCGCTTTGTCGCCCGGGTTCTTGTCCGGATGGTGCTTGATTGCAAGCTTGCGGTAGGCCTTCTTGACATCCTCCGGTTCGGCGCTGCGCTCGACCCCGAGCACCTCGTAGCAATCACGTTTGGCCATGGTCAGGCAGCAGGTTGCTTGGCTACCACCACGCTGGCCGGTCGCAAGAGCCGATCACGAAGTTTGTACCCTTTCCGGAGCTGCTGGACCACTTGGCCGTCGGGCACGTCCGAGGTTTCCTGTTGCGAAAGGGCTTCATGGAAGTTCGGGTCGAATGGTTTGCCCATCGCGTCCAACTCTTCCAGCCCGGCTTCGGCGAGCGCGCTCTTGAACTGCTGGAAGATCATGCTCACCCCCGCCTGCAGCGATTGGCCGGCGTCGAGACCATTCTTTTGAGCCGCCGCCAGAGCCATATCGAAATTGTCCATCACGGGCATTAACTTCTGCAGCAGGGCTTCGTTGGCATATTTGATCGCCTCTTGCTTTTCGCGGGCCGCGCGCTTCTTGAAGTTGTCGAAATCTGCGCTGGTACGCAGCAAGCGCTCCCAGTTCTCGTCCGCCCGGGCCGCCCGCTCTTTGAGCTCGGTCAGTTGTTCCGGGGTCACCATCGCCGGTTCGAGCGGAACCAGTGGTTCCGCAGCGGCGGGCGGGGCGGCGGTTGCCGGGTGCTGTTCAGTTTGTAAGTTACTTCGCTTCATAGGACTCGGCTTACCGATCCAAAATTTCAATGCGGTGAGGATAGCCGATACCTGGCCAATAGGCAACTCGCTAAACAGGACTTCCAAACAGACCGTCAATCTTGCGAAACACCGGTGGCACGGGATGCGCCACGGATGCCGGCCCACCGAAAAGCATCCGCGGGCAAGTTATTGTGGTCGGCTTGAACGCTGCCGGGCAAATACGACGCGGCGCTCTGGTTACTCAGGATCAGGGCGACCATGGGACCGGTGCCCGCCGACGCCGAAAAGCTCGCCACATAGCGCTGGTTGAATAGCACGCACATCAGCGCCAGCACGGCCGTAGCCGGGGCCAGCCAACTGAAACGGAATGGCGGCAGCGCTTCTGCGGGGGTGGGGGTGGCGGCAAACAGCCGCCGCTCAAGCCCCACCGAGGGGCGGCGCGGCGTCCACCCAAGTAATTGCGTCTCCAACTCGCTCATCTTGTTCATACGATGGTCCTTTCAGGAACAGCCTCAGTTTCTGCAATCCGTAACGGTAACGCCCGGCCGCGGTGTTCGGCGAGATGTCCAGCAGCTCGCCGATCTCTTCAAAAGTGTGCGCGTGCCAGATCTTCAGGACGATGACCTCGCGCTGGTCGCACGGCAGCGCGGCCAAACCGCGCATCGCCACCCGTTCGGCCGGGCTATCCGAGGGCGAGCGGTCAAACCAGCGGCTCGATTCCAATTCCCGCGTCAGCCGCCGCCACAGCCCGCGGCGATAATTCAAAGCCCGGTTGCGGAAACTGCGCACGCAATAATGCCCCGGCAGTTCGGGTGGCTGGGGGCACTCCATCAGCGCCATAAACGTCTCCTGCAAAACGTCCTCCGCTTCCCCGTGGGATAGCCCCAGCGCCCGTCCGTACAGGATCAGTTCGGACGCTTTCGCGCGATACAAATTCTCGCACCAGCCAATTTGCTCAGCAGCAGCGCTCACAGGTTCACCCCTATAGACACCCGGAAAAGGAAATTTGTATAAACTTCTCGCAAAATCTATTGAGGGGCGATCAGAACCGCGCTCGAAGAGGTCGCATTACCGCAGTTCCCAGTTCGGAAGGATATCCGTGTCGTGAGGCGTGTGCTCCGCTTGAGCCATCAGCTTTCGCTCGGCTAGAATGCCGATCATCGCGGCGTTGTCGGTGCAGAGGGTTTTATCCGCCAGCAGGAGCGTGAGCCGCTCGCGCGCGCAGGCGGCTGTGAGGCTCTGGCGGAGGGCCCGGTTGCAGGTCACGCCGCCCGAGGCGGTGACACAGCTAACGCGGAGCCGCCTGGCGCAGCGGATCGTCTTGGTCACCAGCACTTCCACGATCGCCGCCTGAACGCTGGCGCATAGGTCGCGCAGGCGCTGCGTGTCGTTGAGCAGGTCGGGATGGTCGCGTAGGAAATAGCGCACGGAGGTCTTTAGCCCGCTGAAGCTGAAATCATCGTTGGGGTCATTCAGCATGGGGCGCGGAAAGTCAAAGGCCTTGGCGTTTGCTCCTGCGGCCAACCGGTCAATCTCCGGCCCGGCGGGATACGGCAAACCAATCAGCTTGCCGGCCTTGTCAAAACACTCGCCCGCGGCATCATCGAGCGTCGAGCCGAGCAGGTGGTGGTCGAGTTCGGCCCGGACGTGGACGAGCAGGGTGTGGCCGCCGCTGACGATGAGGGAAACATTAGGCTGGAAGTGAGCGAAATCAGCAACCGGGGGCTGGCCCTTGATCCAAGGCGAGTAAAGGTGAGCCTCGTGATGATGAATCCCGAGAAATGGTCGTCCCAGAACAAAGGCGGCCGCCTGCGCCGCTTTGAAGCCGACCATCAGCGCGCTGGGCAAGCCCGGGCCGCGGGTAGCGGCCACGGCGTCGAGCTGGCCGGCCGGCACGGAGGCTTCGCGCAAGGCCATCCGGACGACCGGCATCAGATTCCGAAGATGCTCGCGCGCCGCCAGTTCCGGCACGACGCCGCCGTACTCCTCATGCAGCTTTCCTTGCGACGAGACTACGTTCGACAGCACGCGGCCCCGATGCACCACCGCCGCACTGGTTTCGTCACAGGAGGATTCAATAGCAAGGAGAGCCACCTTGTCACTTTGCCGCCAACTTTTCGCTCTTGGGCGCGCCTTTCTCGGGAGCCGGGGCGCGTTGGGTGAAGAGCGTAATGCCTTTGAGCAGGTCCATGGCACGGTCGAGTTGAGGGTCGCGGGAGTTTAGCACTCGCTCGCGGTCTTTGTCGTCGAGGCTTTGAATTCCGCCGGGGGCCTGCTTTAGTTGTATGTCACGTTCCTGCTCATCCGTCAACGGGACAGAGATGTCCGGGGTAATGCCTTCCTCGTGGATAACCTTATGGCTCGGGGTGTAGTATTTGGCCGTGGTGAGGCGCAAGGCTGAGCCGTCGGCCAGCGGCAGAATGCTCTGCACCGAACCTTTGCCGAAGGTCTTCTCACCGAGGACGATGGCGCGCTTGGAATCCTTCAGGCAACCGGCCACGATTTCCGAGGCGCTGGCGCTGCCCAGGTTGACCAGCACGACCATGGGCATCTTGTTCAACTCGTCGCCGCTGCCCCTGGCTTTGCGCACGGAGGTCTGACTGGGGTTGCGGCCTTCGGTGGTGACGACCAGGTCGCCGCGCGGCAGGAATTTTTCGCAGACATCGACCGCTTGCTCGAGCAAGCCACCCGGATTCCAGCGCAGATCCAGCACCAGCGCCTGCATGCCCTGCTTCTTCAGCTTGTTGAGCGCGGTTTCCAGGTCGGTGCTCGTCTTCTCGCCGAACTGCACCAGGCGGATGTAACCGATCTTGTTCTCACCGAGCGAGAACTCCTTCTTGCTGTTGATGTCCTTGACCATGTCAACGTTGATGATGGCTCGGCCGAGCGTGTAATCTTTCAGCCGGCCGGAGGAGGGTCGGAGGATCGAGATCTTTACTTCGGTGCCGGGCTCGCCGCGGAGGTTCTTGACCGCGTCCTGCAGGCTCATTTTTTCGGTGCTCTTGCCGCCGATCTTGACAATGCGATCGCCGGGCAGAATGCCGGCCTTGAAGCCGGGGCTGTCTTCCATCGGGGCCACCACCGTGATGAAATTGTCCTTCATGGCGATCACGATGCCGAGGCCGCCAAACGCGCCCTGAGTGTCGTTTTGCAGCTCCTTGTATTTGTCAGGCTCCATGAACTCGCTGTGCGGATCAAGCGTGTTGAGCATGCCTTTGAGGGCCGCATAGACCAAGTCCTGATACTTGAGGTTCTGCCCATCAACGTAATCCTTGCGCACCTTCTCCATCACGTACGTGAAGAGTTCGAGACTGGGGTAGGCGGAGTCCTTCTCGGGTGGCTGGGCGGCGGTCAGATAAACGCGGGCGCCGATCAACAAGTTGACGCTCAAGGCGGTGATCACCACCCCGTAAAGCAGACGTCGTTTCATAATGCGCGAACAATCATTCGGGGGCACGATAATGGGAGGCGGGCGACTTTGCAAGGGCGAGGGCTTGCTCGCGGGCTTTGTGGGCGGCGGGAGCGACCTATGTGATTTTCAGTGCCCCAAGAAAGACCTGGAGAATCAAGCCGGCAACGCGGCGGTCGCGCAAAGGCTCGCGGAGTTCCAGCGCGATCCCAAGGCCTGGCTGGGCCCCAACTTCAATTCCGCTGCCGGTTGGCCGCCCGATAGGCCGTGCCCGCAAAACGGTCGCGGTCCACGAACGTTTCCACCAGCCAGACGGGATGGCCGTATTTGCGTTGCCAATCCCCATTGAGCCGCTGCACGGCGCGGCTCAGTACCTGACTGGCTAGACTGGGCACCGCGACCCAGGCAAAATGGCCAAAACGAGGAACCGCGTGTTATTGACTAGCTGGCTCAACCCCCGGACGCGTTGGGCCGCCGTCCAGCCAATGAACTGATCGCGGGCGGCGCTCTGCCAGGCCGCCGCCCCAAAGAGCAAGCACGCCGCATCCGGTCCCGCCCGGGACGGCACCAGATACTTGAGATTCTCGCCGACCACGCGCAGCCCCAGATAATGATGCCCCCGTAAGTGTTCGTGGACCCGGCCTTCTGCCAAACTCCCCGCCAAGGGCAGGCTCCACCGCAACGGTTGTAGTTCAACTAAAGAACCCTCAATCCTTGCGCCCACGGCCGGAGGGGGACTGGGGGGGACGGCCCCGTTTTCCACCGCCGAGTTTGGTTGGGCGTGCGCAACGGCGGCAAAACCAGGAACCCGTGGGCTGGCAGTTTGAGCAGCAAGCTCCGGGCGGCGAAATCTTTCAATCGGCCTTGGACTGATTCGGCTGAAGAACCCTTAGCTTCCATTGGTCGGGGCGTGGCCTCCAACCCTGATGAGCACGACGGCGGGGTCGCTGGCCCTGGCGGAATCGATCCCGCCCTGCGATACGTTCCTGGTGGAGCGGCTGCGTGAAGCGGGTGCGGTGCTCCCCTGGGCAAGACGAACTTTCGCTCGCCGCGGTCAGTCAGCGGTTGGAGCGGGCGCGGCGGGCTGACGCGAAACCCGTATGCGCTCGACCGCAATCCGTCCGGTTCCAGTTCCGGCTCGGCGGTGGCCGTGGCGGCGAGTTTGTGTGTTGTGGCGGTGGGAACGGAGACGGATGGCTCAATTCTGTCCCCGTCGTCGTTGAACGGGATTGTCGGGGTGAAGCCGACCGTCGGTCTGATCAGTCGAACCGGCGTCATTCCGATCGCGCATAGCCAGGACACAGCCGGGCCGATGGCACGGACGGTGCCGGATGCGGCGATCCTGCTCGGCTGTTTGACCGAGGTGGACTCACGCGACGAGGCCACTCAGGCAAGCACCGGCAAGGCGCACCGGGACGATACTCGGTTTCTGGATCGGGATGGGCTGCGCGGCGCTCGCGGCGTTTGTGGGTTGCGCGACATCAGCCAAGAAGCTGAACCGGATCAGCGTGGGAATGACCAAGGTTGAAGTCATCAAGATACTTGGCGACCCCGACAGCACCGCCGCGAACGAAGGCTGTGAATACATGATTTACACCCTGCGCGAAGGCGTCTCCAAGCCGGGAACAACCCCGATCCCAATCGCCATCGACGGCAGCTACTTCGTCCGAATCGTTGGCGGCAAGGTGAACGCCTACGGAAGACGAGGTGACTTTGATTCCACCCAGCCCTCCGAGAGCAAACAGACAATTGACTTGAACGTTAAGCAGAAGTAGTGGATTTGCACAGTAAAGGGGTCAACCCATAGCATGGTTCGCAGATTTGCCTTTGGGAGTTGCCGACCGGGGCCAGATGGCCTTAGGAATAGCCTTATGCCGCGCAAGCTGAGGGTGGAATATCCAGGTGCGATGTAACACGTGGTGAGCCGTGGGGATCGCTGCGAAAACATCTACATTGATGACGTGGACCGCCAGGACTTCCAGGTCCATGCGTAGGGCTTGATGCGCCATCATTGCCAGGTGTGCTGGAGACGCCCAAACCGTAGATTCGTTCCATGCGCACAGCTCGAATTCCAATCTAGGGTTGATAAATGTCCGGGTTATGTCCAGGCGTCCGTTGACCCGCATTCGGCGTTCGTGTATGATTCGTGTGTATG
>SESG01007461.1_pt1 | contig 16537 bp, 19 predicted proteins | sample 3171421 | NCBI WGS metagenome assembly SESG01 (sample SAMN10866946, study PRJNA518727) | freshwater metagenome | biome: subpolar coniferous forest; feature: holomictic lake; material: water; isolation source: holomictic Lake 227, 6 m and 8 m depth | place: Canada: near Kenora, Ontario | collected... | reverse complement strand
TCGTGAGGTTGCCGCTGCCTCGCCCTTTATCCTGTCGCTGGATGGTTATGCTGATATCTGGATAAAAACGCCCCGGAGGCAAAACCACCTCTACGGCAATATCCGCATCAACCGGGGAGAGGAGGCAAGGATGATTGTCAGTGGAGGCCTGCTCGGGTGGCCTGTTGCCGATCTGTTTTTCAGCCGCGACTCACTTTATGTGCATGACATGCTCAACAACCGTCTTTTTGTTGGCAGTAACAGTGACGAGAATCTTGAGAAAATGGTTGGTGTGCGTTCCGGTTACCGGCTCTTTTCGGATGCTCTTCTCGGTCTGGTGCAAATTAGAGAGCCTGTCAGCGCAATCAGATCGGTAAAGAGCGGAGTGGGTGGGCTGCTTTTTACACTTGACAACCCGACGGGGAGCAAGGAGGTGTTGATAGATCCCTCCACCCGGACGCTCGGAGCCCTGCTTCTGAAGGACAGCGAGGGGAGGATAGTGACTGAGGTGCACTTCAGGGATTATGAGAGCGTCACTGTTGATGGCCTAACGGCGCTGGTGCCGAAGCGTATTGAGATGATTCTCTATAAAAGCGATGCAGAGGCTTTTGGTGAGCATCAACTGGTGATTGCCTATGATGAGCGTCTCTTCAATCGCCCGACTCCATCACTCAGGTTTGCCATGCCGAAAAAGGTCAAAGTGATCAATCTTGATGATGCAATAACTTTGCCGTGGATGTAGGGCAGATAGCCTGACTTACCCCTTTTGCGGGATAAACGGTTTTAAACAGGAGAAGGGTGCCATCTGGAACCCTTCTCCTGTTTGAATGTTGATGACCGGAATCCTTCTGAGTTATTTTGCCGCAAGGAAGTTCTGTGCAGCAAATTCCCAGTTGAGAAGGTTGTCGATAACAGATGCGACATAGTCTGGTCGGCGGTTCTGGAAGTCGAGATAGTAGGCGTGTTCCCACACATCGATGGTCAGAATAGGAGTCTGACCGCTTGTTGAAGGGGTTTGGGCATTGCCGGTTTTGACAACCTTCAACACTCCATTCTCAAGAACCAGCCATGCCCATCCGCTGCCGAATTGTGTGGCGGCCGCCGCCTTCAGCTCCTCCTTGAACTTCTCGAAGCTTCCAAAATCTTCGGTAATCTTTGCTCCAAGCTCTCCGGAGGGTTCACCGCCACCATTTGGAGTGAGGCAGCTCCAGTAGAAGGTGTGGTTCCATGCCTGTGCGCCGTTATTGAAAATCCCAATTTTCTGTGGGTCAGCAGCGACGAGGGCAATAACCTCCTCAAGGCTGAGGCTGTCAAGCGGGGTACCTGCTACCAGATTGTTGAAATTGTTGATGTAGGCAACATGATGTTTTCCATAGTGAAAGCTGATGGTGTTGGCGGAGATAAAGGGTTCCAGTGCGTTTTCTGCGTATGCGAGCGGCGGTTGCTGATATGCCATAATGTGTTATAATTTATCTGTTAAGAAAGAGGCTAAGGTATGACCAAAAATGAATTAACTTACAATCCGAGGATTTAGTTTCTCAAATTCACAACATTCATGTTTGAATCATTAAAACACCCCTCAAGATGCGGGCGGGTGGCTGACACGTTAAACGGAAGAGAGTTTGTTATGAAAAAAATTATCACTAAAATCATTTCGCTGGGATTTGGGCTGTTTTTGATCTTTTCAACTGCGAAGGCGGGTGAGTCCTATTTTGATACTCTTTTCGATCAAACCATATCTGCCAGCACACTGGGTAAAACCGTAACTCTGCAGGGTTACAGGGATTATGCTCTTCTGGCTCGGTTTGAAGGTGGCGTGGCCAATGCCAATAAGGAGTTTACCTTTGAAATTTATAACAACAACATCTCGGTTGCCCGTGAGAGCATTCGTCTGAATGGGCAGGGTTGGGCCAATTTTTCAAAAGTTTACTCCATTTTTGCTCCTACAGTAGCGGTGACGGTCAATAATCCACCTGCAAATCTCAAGACCAAAATTACCGTTTATGCTGCTCATTGAGAGAGCCGGGGTTCCGGGGTTTCCATTTCCATAAAGAAATTGTTGTCGATGCAGTTGCGTCATACATTCAGGGTATATTTTTTTTCCCTTCTCTTTTGTGCTCTGTTTTTCGGATGCAGTAAAGAGAAAAAAGCGGCACTTGACCGGGATGATATCCATTATGCCGGATTCTACAGCGACTACCTTCTCCTTTCCGGTGTGACAGTCAGCAACAGTGATGCAACACCTGCTGCTCTTGACTCTTCAGTAATCAGCGAGCTTCTTGTCAGCCATGCACTTACCCCGGAGAGCTTCCATCGAAAGAGTGAACTCTACCGCAATAATCCGCAACTATGGCGGCTGATGCTTGTCCAGATACGGGCAAATATCCAGAAAAAAACAGCAGCGGGCCAATGAAGCGAACCTATCCTTTTCTTGTCGGTGTAACGGGCGGACTGGGCAGCGGAAAATCAACCGTCTGTCGTTTTCTTTCGGAGCTTGGGTGTGCGCTTTTTGAGTCTGACCGGGTGGCAAAGGAGTTGCAGCTTCATGACCACGAGGTGATTGAGGGGATCCGGGAGCTGTTCGGGCCGGATATCTATTTGTTTGATTCTATGGGCGGGATGCTTCTTGACCGAAAAAGAGTAGCGGCTATGGTTTTTTCATCACCCGAAAAACTGGAGGCTCTGAACAGGCTTATTCACCCGAAAGTTTTTGCCGAGTTTCAAAAAGCGGTGATTGCCGCCCGAGAGCAGGGCATTAAGATTCTGGTCAAGGAGGCGGCAATTCTTTTTGAGTCGGGGGGAGAGCGGTTGCTTGATGCCGTTGTGGTTGTAGCGGCTGACAGGGAGGAGCGGATTGAACGTGCTGTCCAGAAGGGGATGGGCAGCCGTGAGGAGATTATCCGTCGTATCGCGACGCAGTGGCCCCAGGAGAAGCTGATTGAAAAAGCCGATTATGTAATCATCAACAGTGGATCGGTTGAAGAGCTGAAACACGAGACCGAACTGCTCTATCACACTCTGCTTGGGGCGGCATCCTCAGCCTGCAATAACTTCTGAGAGAGCCGGCAGCGAGACCGCATAGCGGTAGGAGGTGTTGCTGTGCGAGTCCATGAACTCTTCATAACAGTGAGGAATTGCGTAGGCAGTTGCTTTAGCCGAAAAAATTCTGTGGCCGAACTGAAGGTTATACTCGTCAAGTGTTCCGCAGTCCAGAAAAAGGAGATCAAGGGAGCGCAACGCTTCTTGATATTGTTCATCTTCAATCATCTCTACCGGATCAAAGGTCAGCCACTCTTGCCACACCTCATCAATGAGTTCGCAGGTATGGGGGTTAAAGGGGAGGCGGATGTTGCCTGGTGCGCATTTTGCGGGATCGGGAGAGTAGGCAGAAGCCATCGCCAGAAGGTCAAGCAGGGGAAACTCTTTTTGCGGTTTCTTCAGCGCCTTTTCATAAGCTTCAAGAAAGGCCGTGATGTTACCCCCGTATTGCTCCAGCACTTTTGCTGCTGTCGGAAAATTGTGCCTGTAGCAAAGCTCAAATCCCATGTCGCCACTGTGGCAGGCAACTGCTGCAAATTTTTCGGGATGTCTCATGACGAGACGAAGTGCTCCGAATCCGCCTGATGATTTTCCTGCCAGCGCCCTGTGCTCCCTTGCTGCAAGGGTAGGCAGAGTTGAATCAATGAAGGGGATCAGCTCATCAAGAAGATAGCTTTCGTAGTTGCCGGTTGCCGCCGAATCCACATACTGCGAGCCGCCGTAACGGGTCATGCAGTCGGGCATGACCATGATAGCCTCCTGCATTTTGCCTTCGGCGATAAGGATTTCAGCCATTTCCGGCACGTTCTGGCGCCCGAAGCTGTAGTTCATGAAGCTTTGTCCTGTAGAGGCAAACCCCGCAAGAAGATAGATTACCGGAAAGGGTCTCTTTCCGTCATAAGATGGAGGCAGATAGATCGGTATCCTGCGTTCTGCGGGGTCGCCGAGAGGGTTTCCGGCAAGGGTAGTGCCGGGCACGGTCAGCTCAATAATGCGGGGATAGCGGCTCATGTTTTCAGTGCGTTATTCTTGCGGTTGACATGGGCAGAGATAAAGATGCTAACTTCATAGAGCAGTATCATCGGCAGGCCGATGATGAGCTGAGTGACCAGATCGGTTGAAGGGGTTACAACAGCCGCGACGATCAGGAGAAAAACAATGGCATGTTTACGGTAAAACCTCATGAAAGCCGGTGTGAGGAGCCCTATTTTGGAGAGAACATAGGAGATGAAGGGGAGTTCGAAAACAAGTCCGGCGGTCAGCAGTGCGCCAATAAAAAAGCTGGAATAGTCTTGGACAGAGATGTTGTTTTTTATCAGACTTGTTCCAAACCCCGCAAAAAACTGCAGGGAGATTGGCAGAAAGACCAAATAGCCGAAGGCTATACCCGTAAAAAAGCAGAGGGAGATAAAAAGGATTGAAAACCGGCCAGCCTTGCGTTCATGTTCGTGCAGGCCGGGTGCGACAAATTGCCATATCTGCCAGGCAAGGAATGGAAATGAGATAATGAATCCCGAAAAGAAGACAACCTGAAAGTAGAGAGATACCTGACCGTAGGGAATAAGGTTTTGAAGCACCAGAGTTGGACTGCTTCGTTTGAGTGGGCCGATAAAAATCTCATTGACAAGAAAATCGGCGTAGGTGGCACATAATCCGGTAACGACAAGCAGCACCACAACGGATATGATCAGTCGTGAGCGGATCTCATCAAGATGGCCCATGAAGTTGAGGCCGTTGTCTGATTCGGGCTCTCTCTCCTCATTACTGCCATTCTCGCTGTCAGATTCAATTTCAGGCTCTTTTTCAAGAGTAGTATAGGGGCTGATGTACTTTGTAACTGGCAGGGAGATGTTGTTTGCCTGGTCATTGCTGCCCTGCTGGCCCCCTTCCGGTATCTGCTGTGGTGGTGTTGATTCGTTTTCCTGGCTCATGACTTGCTCAAAGCTGATACAAATGGGAAGTTACCGGATTGAAACTAATGACAAAACATAGTAACAAAGATGCTTGAAGCCAAGAAAATGTTGTCCAATGCCAGGATATTCATACGTTTGCCAGTTGCTTCTCTTCGGAAGGAGCTCCTTTTCAGGGTGATCAGTTCCCATTGTTGCTGGTGTGGCCTGCTCTTCACCTTGGATTTTTGATGCTCTTTATCTTTATATTGTGAGTGCTATCATTTATCTTTGTTTGAGAGGAGTAAAAAGATGAAGCCGCTCTTTTTCCGACTCTTTTTCCATCCTTGACATAGGTGAAGTCACTACTAAAATTACAGGAGACTCTATCCCAATGAAGAAAATCATTGCATCAATTGTCGCAACCGCCATGTTGGCACTCCCTATGCTGACACAGGCTGCACCAGTCAAGATCGGTTTTATCAACTCGATCACGGGCAAAGAGGCACAAATCGGGGAGAACCTTACCAATGGCGCAGCAATGGCCATAGATGATCTTAAAGCCAAAGGCATTCAGGTTGATTTTGTTAAGGAGGATGATGGCGGCGATCCTAAAAATGCTCTTGCAGCTTACGAAAAACTGGTGACGCGCGACGGCGTTATTGGTGTTGTGGGGCCCTATACCTCCGGGTGCGCCAATGTTGTGGCATCAAGGGCTGACCAGTATCAGGTGCCGTTGCTTGTGCCTGCCGCTGCCAAGGAGGAGATTACCATGAAAGGTTACAAAAATGTTTTTCGTCTTAATGCTCCGGCCAATGTCTATTCAAATGTGCTTTTGAAAGCTGTGGCGGCTTACAAGCCGAAGAGCATTGCCTATGTTTATGCTGCAACTGACTTTGGTGTCTCAACGGTCAAGACGGCCCAAGAGAATGCCGCAAAAATGGCTCTTGTCGAAGTTGCCAACGAAAAGTACCAGCAGGGACAGCCCGACTATCGCCCCTCCCTCTCCAAGGTCAAAGCGGCCAATCCTGATCTTGTCTTTCTGGTCTCCTATGATGCTGATGCCATTCTCCTGATGCGTCAGGCCAAGGAGATTGGGCTTACACCAAAGGCATTTCTCGGTGCGGGTGCAGGATATACTACTGCCCAGTTTGCCCAGCAGACGGAGATCTCCAATCTGGTTATTTCAGCTACCCAGTGGACTGATGATGTCAACTGGCCTGGTGCCGCAGACTTTGCTCTCCGCTACAAGGCAAAGTTTGCAAAAGAGCCCTCCTATCATGCAGCGTGCGCTTACGAAGCTGTAAGGATAATGGTTGAGACGGCCTCCAAAACCGGCACTGCCCCGAAACTTCGCGCGGCTCTCAAGTCAGGGAGCTGGACGGGAATCATGGGGCCTGTGAAATTTGCGGATTATGAGGGCTTTACGAACCAGAATAACCACCCCATGCTTGTTGAGCAGATTTCAGGCGGCAAGTATGAGACGGTATATCCAGCTCAATTCAGCAAAAAGAGGCTGATCTATCCTTACAAACGTTAATCAGGAAGAGCAAAAAGTCCGATTGTAACGATGTCGTTCTGGCTTTCCCCGCAAAGGGGGAGGCCAGAACTTTTTAACTCTTTTCTTCACGGCTGATTTTACAGGGAGAACTGATTATGTTGTTTTTTCAATCCTTGCTCTCCGGTATCCTTACTGGGGGAGTCTATGCCTTGGCCGGAATCGGCATGTCCCTTGTTTTTGGTGTCATGAATATCAGCAACTTTGCCCATGGTGATCTTATGATGCTGGGGATGTATATGGCATATTTTGCTTTTACCCTGCTGCATATTGATCCCTATCTGTCGCTGGTGCTGATCATGCCGGCAGCTTTTTTCTTTGGCTTTGTCATGGAGAAGCTTTTTATCAATCGGGTTATTCACCATCCCCATCAGAATCAGATTTTGCTCACTATCGGATTGGGGCTGATTATGAGCAATACCGCACTCCTGGCCTTTACCAGTGACCCGAAAATATTGACGACAACCTATTCAAGCAGCGCATTCAATATTCCCGGGGGTATTTCACTCTCCCTGCCACTCCTCTTTTCGTTCCTCATTACCTGCGCTATCATTGCCGTGCTCTATCTTTTTCTTGCAAAAACAAGCACGGGTATGGCATTGAGGGCCACAAGCCAAAACCGTCAGGCTGCGCAGTTAATGGGAATCAATGTCTCCAAAATGAGCGCCATAGCCTTTGGTCTTGGCACAGCTCTTGCTGCTACGGCTGGTGCATTGATAGCTCCAACCTATTACATTCATCCGCTTGCAGGCCACAGCTTTCTTCTGAAATCCTTTACTATCTGTGTTCTGGGTGGCCTTGGCTCAGTTGTTGGTGCGGGAGTTGGAGGTCTCTTGATCGGGGTGATTGAGTCTATGTCATCAACCTACATCTCATCGGATTGGAAGGATGTGGTTGTTTTTGTTCTTTTTCTCGCTGTTCTGCTTTTTCGTCCTGAGGGACTTTTTGGTAAAAAGGGGGGGCAGTGATGAAATCCGTTGCAATAATCGCATTGTTTGCTGCTATAGCTGCCTCCTTACCACTATTGATAGGTGAGAATCCCTATATCACGGGGATATTGATTTCTGTACTGATGATGGCCGCCCTCTCATCGGCATGGAATATTCTTGGAGGATATGCCGGTCAGTACAGTTTTGGCCATGCCGCCTACTTTGGTGCCGGCGCCTACACCACCATGATCCTCATTTCGCTTTTCAATCTCAATCCGCTTCTCGCCATGTTGGCAGGGATTGTTGTAGCCGCCATGATTGCCCTTTTCACCGGTACTATTGTCTTCAGGTTGCGTGGCCACTATTTTGCCCTGGCCTCTATAGCTGTGGCTGAAATTGTTCGACTGTCGGTGCTCAATTTTGAGTTTACCGGAGGTGCTCAGGGTATCCTGCTCTCTGATATTTCTCTATGGGGGCTTGATCTGAACAGTAAAAATCCCTTTTATTACGGCATGCTCCTGGTTCTTGTTCTTACGCTCCTTATAACTGCCTATCTCCGAACATCCAAAACAGGCTTCTATCTTCAGGCAATACGAGAGGATCAGGATGCGGCATCCTCACTGGGTATTAATCTATCGCTCTACAAAAACAGGGCTTTGCTGCTTTCGGCTGCCTTGACAAGTGTTCTTGGAAGCCTCTATGCGCTCTATATTCGCTATATTGATACCTCAGCAGTTCTTGATCTGCGGCTCTCCATTGAGATCATTCTGACGGCAATCATAGGAGGGGTGGGAACACTTTGGGGACCGCTTGTGGGTGCACTTCTGCTTGTTCCGCTGGCTGAGATGCTGCGCTCAAACGTGCTGGGTGATTTTCTTGTAAAGGCAGGTCTGGTTTCGGAAACATCAGGAGTAGGGCTCTTTTTGAAAGAGAATCTTGCCCATGCCCACGTTCTTGTTTACGGCATCATTACCGTGCTCTGCATACTTTATCTGCCTAAAGGTATTCTTGGCCTGCTGAGGAGGAGAAAATGATTCAGCATCTTCTGCACATCAACCATCTCTCAAAGAATTTTGGCGGTAATGTTGCCGTTTCAGATGTAAGTTTTTCTGTTGATGAAAAACAGATATTTGGTCTTATAGGCCCAAATGGCGCGGGAAAGACAACTCTGTTTAACTGTATTACCGGCTATTATCCTGCAAGTTCGGGTGATATCATCTTCGATAACAAAAAAATCAATACCCTTCGTCCTGATGAGGTATGCCGTTTAGGGATGGTTCGTACCTGGCAGAGGGTAAAGCCTCTCGGAAGCCTGACCGTCCTTGAGAATGTCATGATCGGGGCCTTCGCCGTCACCAGCATTCTACGGGAAGCTGAAGATATGGCAAAGGAACAGTTGCATGCCGTCGCTCTTTTGGACTATGCTGACAAAACTGCCGGGGTTCTTCCCATCGGATTGAAGAAAAAGCTTGAACTGGCAAGGGTGCTTGCCACTCGACCAAAAATGCTGCTGCTCGACGAAATTTGCGGCGGCTTGAACCATACCGAAACAGAGGCGATCCTTACAATCATCAGGGAACTTCGTAAAAAAGGCACGACCATTGTTTTCATTGAGCATGATATGAAAGCCGTTACCTCAATCTGTGACCGGATAGTTGTCCTCAATTCCGGTGAAAAGCTTGCAGAAGGGAGTCCGGAGGAGATTACCAGTAACCCTCTTGTTATAGCAGCCTATCTGGGAGGAGGCCACCATGCTCAGGATTGAAAAACTCAGTGCCGGATATGGTGAAATGCCGGTACTGCGGGAGATAAGTATCACTATTGCCGAGGGTGAGATTCTCTCCGTAGTCGGCAGCAACGGCGCGGGTAAATCAACACTGCTTAAAGCGATATCAGGCATTATCCGCTCAACCGGAACTATTACCTATCGTGACGAGGTGCTTAATGGTACTCCTGCACACAAAATTGTCGAGAAAGGGATTGTCCATGTTCCGGAAGGACGTCAGATATTTTCGGATATGACCGTCCTTGAAAACCTGATGATGGGCGCTTATCTCCACCCAAAAGAGAGCCGGCAGAACCTGGAAAAGGTTTTTGCCCTTTTTCCAAAACTTGCGGAACGCCGAAATCAACTTGGCGGAACCATGTCCGGTGGCGAGCAGCAGATGCTTGCAATCGGCAGGGGGCTTATGGGCAATCCTCAACTCCTGCTGCTTGACGAACCAAGTCTGGGGCTTTCGCCTCTCTTTACTGATGTGGTTTTCGGTGCCATTCGAACCATCAACTCGAGTGGAGTCACCGTGCTTCTTGTTGAACAGAATGTCTATCAATCGCTGAAAATCAGCAACAGAGCCTATGTTATTGAGACCGGCACCATTGTACTTGCTGGAACAGGCCAGGAGCTTCTGAAAAATCAGGAGGTAAAAAAGGCATTTCTTGGCATGTGAACATGATGACTGGTTGTACACCTTAACACAATGCAGGGGAAGAGAACATTTGTAGGGGTTACCATGCCGGATGCAGTGGATGGCTTGAGAGGTGAGATTTGAGGTAACGAGCTGTCACTGCGTTATTATGGCATGATGCACGCTGTTTTGTATCTCTTCCGTTAAGTTTTCTTCTCCTTTTGTGACTTTATTGTGGCTGAAAAGCTGTAAATTGTCGTAAAACCAGAGGATGCGTAGTAAGATGATACTTTTTTAAGGAGCTTCAAAAAGCAAGACGAGGCTTGTCACGTAACTGACCGGGGAATTGGTGAATATAAAGGATGTTGTTTCATCGGTAGCCGATGAGGTCGAAATTTTTCAGCGGAAGTACAAAGAGGTGCTTCATGCCCAGAACACTCTGGTTGACAAGGTTACCCGCTATGTGCTCAAACAGCAGGGAAAGCAGATACGTCCAGCCATGGTACTGCTTGCGGCCCAACTGTGCGGCGGAGTCACTGAATCAAGTTATCGGGCAGCTATCATGGTAGAACTGCTCCATTCGGCAACCCTTATCCATGACGATGTGGTGGACGGAGCTGAGATGAGGCGAGGGCTTCCCTCTATCAATGCCCTCTGGAAAAACAAGATTTCGGTACTTATCGGCGACTATCTTCTTTCCAAGGGTCTTTTATACTCCCTTGAGTTTAAGGATTATGGTTCTCTTCACATGGTTTCCGAAGCTGTTCGCCGGATGAGTGAAGGGGAGATTCTTCAGATACAGAAGACTCGCAGCCTTGATATTTCCGAAGAGGATTATCTGAGTGTTATTTCAGATAAAACAGCTTCGCTGATTTCATCGGCGTGTGCCATGGGAGCCATGAGTGCCACTGCTGATGAGGGTCATATTGCTGCGCTGAAAAGTTATGGCGAGTATCTTGGACTTGCCTTTCAGATTCGCGATGATCTTCTTGATTATACCGGGGATTCCAAAAAAACCGGAAAGCAGATGGGTATTGACATCAAGGATAAAAAGATAACGCTTCCCCTTATCTATTCGCTGCTCAACTCTTCGGCTTCGGAACAGAAGATGATCCGCTCAATTTTGAAAAGCTCAAAAAAGCGGGCCGTAAAAAGCGGGGAGGTTATCGCTTTTGTTACCGCCAAAGGGGGCCTTGACTATGCGGCCAGGGTTGCTGAGGGTTTTGCTGCAAAAGCTGTGGCATCAATTACCCCATTCGCTGACTCTCCGGCTAAAAGATCATTGTTGAAACTGGTGGATTTTGTGATGGTCAGGCAGTATTAGTCTTCCTTTTTGTTCAAAAAAGATGGTATGGACAGAAAATTGAAACAACAGTTACACGCGAGATGAAAAAAGCAGGATGGATCGCCCTTTTACTTTTCGGGTTGATTGTGGTCATGGACAAGCTGGTTATGCCTCTTTACATTTCTCAGGGAAGCATGAAGGTTGTGCCTGATGTAACCAACATGGATTACGACGCTGCTGCACAGAAGTTGAAATTTGCCGGTTTTGATGCGATAAAAAGTTATCATGTCCGTTACCTCAGTGATGTAGATTCCAATATTGTGATCTCCCAGACGCCTGAAGCGGGTCTGGAGGTCAAGCCCGGCAGAAATGTCTATCTTGTGGTGAACAGGCGCGACAAACCGACGTTTCCGATGCCGGATTTTTTGGGAAGGACGGAATTTGATGCCCGTCAGATGGCTGCCCGCCTGGATTTAACGCTCCAGAATGTCCAGACGAGCACGGTCACCAAGCCAGAAGAGAATGGTCGGGTGCTCAGTCAGTCGATACCCAGAGAGACAATCGTCAAGTCGGGCACTCTTGCTTCTATCGTTATTGGCCGGTACGAGGAGTCTGTGGAAGGGATAAAGAAAATTGCTGTACCAGCGGTTCTTGGCATGTCACTTGCTCAGGCAGAGCAGGTTATTGTGCGTGAAGGGCTGACGGTGGGGAAAATTACTACAGAATACTCGGCTCTTCTTGTGCCAAATACCGTTATCAGTCAGAAACCTGCCGTTAACTCACCAGTTTCACCCGGTCAGCCAGTTTCCTTGACCATTGTTACCACAGAGTGATCAAACTTTATTTATAGTTAGCTTTTTTATACTCTTCGCGAAGATCCTTGATGCCGGTTGTTCTGTCGTTTCCGTCGCTGATGATACCGAAGTATTCGAGGATGATACGGATGACCAGCCACATCCCGGCAAAAATCAGCGAGGCGGATTCCCGGAAGTTTCTGATTTGTTTTTTTGCCATTTGGTTGTGAGTTGTTAAATCTTGCAAAAAAAAGGCCACCCCTGAAGCGAGTGGCCTTTCTGTTTTGAAAAGGAACGAGCTGATCAGTCGGTAAGTGTATCTTCCGCTTCAAACCAGTCTTCAGAATGTGAACCGTATTTTTTCCCCTTCTGCTCCCAACGGTAATAAGCAGCAAGTCGCACCTTCTCCTCATGCGCCGCCTCAGCTTCTACTACCTTTGCTTTTTTGACTTTTTTTGCAGGAGTCTTCTCTTCGCTTTCGATCTCTTTCTTCTTAGCCATAGGTCACCCGTTTTTTGTTTTTCTTTAGACTGAATTTAAGTTAATGAACTCTACCTTTTAATAATAAAAAAATATCCGGTTACAGAGTAGTGCCGAAGATTATTTTTTTTCGATCATAGGGTAATGAGCTTTATCTTTTTTCAATACTTCTGCCAAGAGCGCTGAAAGTAATGACAAGGAGAATTGTTATTGCCTCAATGATCATGAAAATATCCTTTGGAATATAGGCGTTGACTGTAAGTCCGCCGTATTCGAGAAATCCAAAAAAGAGGGCCGAGAGGATGATCCAGAGGGGGTGAGTCCCTGCAAGAAGCGCCACAGCAATTCCAGTAAAACCGATTCCGCCTGTCATTCCTGCCTCGTAATAATGTTTGTAGCCCAGTACGATGTTGGCCGCTCCAAGGCCCGCTACTGCTCCCCCAATACCCATAGCCGTGAGGGAGTGTTTTGTTGCGTTGATACCTGCATATTTTGCGGCATCAGGCTGTAAACCGGCAGCCCTCATTTCGTAACCAAACCGTGAGTGAAAAAGGATTATCCAGAAGAGGAGAGCCACTGCCGGCGAGAGAAGCGTGCTGAGATTTGCTGGTGAATTGGCGAGCCATCCTGTAATGGCGTAAATTTTTGTAATTATAGCAGTATCAATAACCGGAGCGGTATGCACGGTGGAGGGGAGGGCAAAATGGAAGGTAAGCAGGTATCCGGTGAGACCCTGGGCAATGAAGTTCAGCATGATGCATCCGATGACTTCATTGACGCCGAACCGCACCTTGAGGAGTCCGGCGACAAGAGCCCAGCAGGCTCCTGCGACCATTGCGGAGAGTATGCAGAGGGGAATGGCAGCAAGGGAGGGGAGGGAGGCGGGAAGCAGGGCCCCGGCCATTGCTGCGGCAAAGGCCCCCATCTGCAGTTGACCTTCCGCACCGATATTGAAGAGGCGGACTTTAAAGGGGATGGCAACGGCCAGCCCTGCAAGGATAAGTGTGGTCACTCTGAATACCACCTGTCCGCTGCCATACGGGGAGCCGATTGTTGCATTGAACATCTTCTGAAAAATCATGATGGGATCACGACCAGCCATCATGATAATCAGGGCGCTCGCAAGGAGCGCTGAGAGGATAGTGAGCATTGGTACAACCAACTGCACGCTCTTTCTGGTCATGGTCTGGGTCGTTCAGGTTATATGGAGGCCGATCTCTTTCTGGAACTCAAGCTCCGACCCTCTTTTATTAAGTACCTCCGTCTGGCTGAATTCGTGCCGTATTGTCCCTTTGAAGAGGCAGCCAATGCGTGTTGAAAGAGCGATGATCTCTTCAAGTTCAGAGGAGATGAGCACTATTGCAAGACCCTTCATTCGAGCCTCGATAATTTTGTTATGGATGGTCTCAATTGCGCCGATGTCCACTCCCCGTGTTGGCTGGGCCAGAATCAGCAGGGATAGATTTGGCCGGTTGAGCTCACGGGCAAGGACAACCTTCTGCTGGTTACCCCCCGAGAGCAGGCTGAGTGGCTGGCGGTCAGGTGAGCTGCATCGGATGTCAAAGTCGGCAATCATAGACTCTGCATTGCTGGTTAGGGCCTTTGTGTCGAACCCGATACCTCTGTGCAATGCAGGCTCGCGATGACGTCCTAAAATGAGATTGTCCGAAATGGTGTAGTCGGCTACAACGGCATGGCGCAGCCGGTTTTCAGGAACGTGGGATACCCCCATAAGAGCAATTTCAGCGGGTTTTTTACCAATGAGTGACCTCCCCTTCAGTGCGACTTCGCCAGAGATGATGGCACACTCCGGGGTAACTCCCCAGAGTGTTTGCAGCAGTTCGCTCTGTCCGTTTCCCTCTACGCCCGCAAAGCCGTAGATCTCGCCAGCCCTGACGTTGATCGTTATGTCATGCAGCCGCACCTCCCCTTTTGCGCTTCGCAGCCCGAGCTTTGTGATGGTGAGGATCTCCCCACCGGGAGAGTGCGCGGGATTGGTGACTCCGAGGAGAAGATTCCGCCCCACCATCATGCGGGCAAGATCCGGTTTGGTAACTGACGATGCGGGCATGGTGCCGACCACCTCACCTCTTTTCATCACGCTTACGGTGTCGGCCACGGCAAGAACCTCGTCAAGTTTATGGGTGATGAGGATAATTGTTTTGCCCTTGTCGCGAAGGGAGCGGAGGGTAGCAAAAAGCTGCTCACACTCAGACGGGGTAAGCACGGCGGTTGGTTCATCAAATATCATGATTCCGGCATTGCGGAAGAGCAGCTTGAGTATCTCCACCCGTTGCTCCTCACCTACGCTGAGGCTCGCCACAAGAGCATCAGGATCAATGTCCAGACCGTAACTTTCGGCATGTTTTTTGATCACGGCTTTGCTTTTCTGGAGAGGGATGCGCTGAAAGAGCCCGGTCTGCTCATTGCCGAGAATGATGTTTTCGGCAACGGAGAGCTCGGGAATCAGCATGAAATGTTGATGAACCATCCCGATGCCTGCCGCAATAGCATCACGGGGAGAGGTGAAATGGAGGGTTTTGCCGCGAATGATAAGCTCCCCGGACGAAGGGCGGAGCATCCCGTAGATAATTTTGGTCAGGGTGCTTTTGCCCGCACCATTTTCGCCTACAAGAGCATGAATGGTACCTTCCTCTATTGAGAGGGAGATATTGCTGTTGGCTGCTACATTGCCGAACGTTTTCGAGATACCGTTCAACCGGATGGCTGTGCCCCTCCCTGGAGGTTGTTCAGTGGCTATAACCAGCACAGGACGGTCTTGATGGACTCCTTGCTGTCGAGCGCATTACGATATGCAAGCTCGTACTGATTGACTGCAAAGACATTGGTAAAAAACTTTTCACTATCGAGCCTCTCTTGCTCAAGCAGGGTGGCTGCACTCTGAATATGAGAGAGAGCGGTTGTGTTTGAAATAATCATAACTGGCTCTTTATGCTGTATCAGGCGATAATCATAGGCCATAACCTCATAATTGCCCATCAACAGCACTTTGGCCTGCGGCTTCATCAAGCGGATCCCTTTTTCGATCAGCAATATTCTTCCCGTTGTCTCAACAATGAGATCGTAGCTGTTGTTGAACTCCGCCGGAAAGTCACCGATATCGATGGCAATATGTTCCGCGTGGGAGAGCTGCCCCCTGATGGTGAAGGTCTCGACAGCATCAATATGCTGCAAGCCAAGGGTGCGCAGGTACTCGGATACCATCAGTCCGACTGAACCGAGACCAAGTATCAAGACTCTTGATGAGGGGTGCAGCGGTACCTTTTCAATGGCACTGATGACATAGGCAAGCAGGCCCGTAAGGAGGTCACGGTGGATAGGCTGCCGTTCGAGGTTGAACAGGTTCTCCTGTGAGGTGGGGATAATCTCCGCATGGCAGCCAGCGTAGGGTTCAATTCCTGACCAGCGGTCGCCCTTGAAGACATAGACAAAATCTCCAGGTTGCAGATTATGTACCCCCGAGCCGGTTTTGATGACCTGACCGATTGCCTCGCTGCCCGGCATGATGGGGTAGTGAAAGACACGGCTTGAAACCGATTTATTGGTCAGCAGCAGGCGGTCATATCCGGGAGTTATGGTGCTTGCAATAGTTTTTACCAGCACATCACCCGGTTGGTCGGCATGGTACGGGGCTTTTTGCAGTTTCAGTTTGTTGGCTTTCTGCAAAACAATGGCTTGAGCTTCACCCTGCATGGTCATTGGTGGTTACTTCGTGAATTTTTTGCTTCGCGATTCCGTTATCCCGCTCGGCTCTCTCAGAAACTGGTGTAAGCGGGGTTGTATCGCCAAGATAGTCAATGGAAGAAGATAAAAAGGGAGGGTGAATATGTAAAGGGAAATAATAATGGAAGAATCTTAACCATCATTACTGATGCTCCTTCCAGCAGTTGACGATGGCTTGACATAGAGCACTCAAGCCGGAACCTGAAGGCTCGCGGTGGTGTCACAAGCAGGGCTGAGAGAGCGGCGGAAAAGTCTGATTTTTTTTGCTGATGCAGTGATTTTTTCGGCGGACTGTTGATAACTTTCATGAAAAATATGTACTTTGCAGATAGTATTTTTTGGTGATGGATGTTCTGTTGCGTGATTGCTTGTCGTCAGCTATTTTTGCCAAGAGATAGTTACGGCAGGGTAGTAGTGGTATGGGATAAAGGTTCG
>SESG01002401.1_pt1 | contig 16539 bp, 9 predicted proteins | sample 3171421 | NCBI WGS metagenome assembly SESG01 (sample SAMN10866946, study PRJNA518727) | freshwater metagenome | biome: subpolar coniferous forest; feature: holomictic lake; material: water; isolation source: holomictic Lake 227, 6 m and 8 m depth | place: Canada: near Kenora, Ontario | collected... | reverse complement strand
GTTCGACACGAATGGAAGCAGAACAGGAAGCAGAACAAAACAACCCTGTCCCTGGCTGAATTTGTAAGGGTTGAGAACTGGATGGTGTCCGGTACTCTCCAGTCGTTTTGGGGTGACTCCGGAATCAAGTTGCAACAACAACTGGTGGATTTTGAAGAATCACTCGCAGGCCTGAACCTTTCCCTGAAGGAATCGCTGCTTACAGATGACCAACCGGCAGGGACATCTGCGCTTACCGTACTGCAGGGCGACATCCGGAAGGCGCGCCACCTGCAGACTCCCGCACCGCCCCTGAGTCCTTCAGACAATAGCCTGTGCTTGATCAATGCCTCGTCAGCACTACGCGAACTGGAAGGCGCGCGGGATGCCATCCGGGGTGCCTTGCAGTGCGACCGGAACCTGCAGCCGTCAGATGTGCTGATGATTCTGACCGACACCAACCGTTATGCCCCGCTTCTCCCGGCCGTATTCGGCTCTACGGTACAGAATTCCCCCGAAGCCGGTCCGGATGGTCTGCCGCGCATTCCATGGCATCTGGCTGACCGTTCGCTTCGCGCTGACAGCGACACCATGGCCGCGCTTCAAGATGTGCTTAAGGCCCTGCTCGCCCGCATCACGCTCCCTGTCCTTGCTGATTTGCTGGCACAGCCAGCCATTCAGGCCCGCCTGCAGATTTTGCAGTCCGAAGTGGTCGAGATCGTGGAATATCTCGAGACAGCCGGCTTCAGATGGGGCCTGAATAAACAGGACCGCACCGACGGACAGCCTGGCGAGATTGACGGCATGTGGACGCTCGATTTTGCTGTCCGCAGACTAGCCGCCGGTTTTGCGCACCCCGACAGCGCACGGAATCCAGTTGGCGGTGATGCAGGCGTCACGCCTTTGCCAGCCTTTGAGGGTTTAGCTTCCGCAAAACTGATGCGTTTCATTGCATGGGCCAGCGACCTGGAGCAGGCGCGTGGCGCATTCAACGGCGACCATTCTCACGGTACACGGACCAGCACCGTTGATGTCTGGCTGGGGTGGCTGCACGAGTGGATGCCAAAATTGATCGAGTTGGGCGGCGAGCGGGAAGGCCAATCGGTCTGGCTGGCCCACGTAACGCGCGCACTTGCGGATGGCGCACGGATCCTTGATAAAGAGGCCTCCTTCTCGTCTGAAGCCTTCATCAATCTGTTCATCGAGTCCGCTACCGCTTTTGAGCAGAGTCTTCCCCTTGGACGCGGAATAGGCGGCATGACCGTTGCCTCGCCACGCATGGCCCGAGTTCTGCCGGCGAAAATGATTGTGGTCATAGGGCTTTCAGATGGAGCCTGGCCGCAGCAGGAGCATGCACGTCCCCGCGGATTGCTGAAAGATCCATTGCCCGGCGACAGGTCGCGTCGTGAAGAGGACCGGCTCACCACCCTGGAATGGTTGCTGTCTGCAGACCAGGCGCTCGTCTGGACTTGGCATGGGCGTAACGAGCAGAGTGGCGGCGATCTCCCGCCATCAGTGGTCGTTGGCGAACTTCTGGATGTTCTCGGGAAGACTTTTCAGGCGAGCACAGACAAATTCATACAGAAACTGAGCATGCACGCTTTTGATCCCGTGGAATTCTCCGGCGGGAAACAATCTTATGATGTCATTGCCGTTGCCGCCGCAACAGAACTGCAAAAGGTACGCCGCGCTGGCACCCAAGCTGCGGGCGTGGAATGGCATGCGCTTCCCCTGCCGCAGGGCCACTGGGGGCTCCCTTACATACTGGACTTTGCCAGGACCGGCGATCAGTCGAAGTGGAAGAAAGCGCAATGGATTCAGCTGGCAACCCGCCTGGTCAAGTTCTGGAAACTCCCCTGCAATGAATTTCTGACGCACATCGGCGTCCAGGTGGAGGAAGAATACGAGATGCTGCCGGAACGCGAGGCACTTAAACTGAACGGCCTGCAGTCGTGGGCGTTACGGGATGAATTGCTGCGTGAGTTGATCAAATCCGCACTTGGCTGCACAGAGGCAATTAGGACCCGGCTCACCCGCGCCGGGAAACTCCCTCCCGGGGTGACAGGCGAACAGACGTTCAAGGATGCGCTGGAGAAAGCATTCAAAATTCTCAAAGCAGCCAGAAATACCGCCGGCGCGGATGGGAGTATATCCCTGCTGCAGGCCATGGACTGGAATGCGGGAACCCATCTTGTCCGTGTGTGCTCAAGCAGTGCCGCGGAAAAACACCTGCTGACGGCACGCATCGAGCAAATGGTTCACGCCGTCATTCTGCTTCAGACAGTCCACTGCACCCTCTGCTTTGACAAGAAGGAGCATGTCCTGCCGCCAATGGGACCGAAGGAGTCCCTCAGTGAACTCCAGCGCCTGACGGCCCTCGCCTTACTTGGCACCACCTTCCCGTTGCCGTTCTTTCCAGGGACCAGTGCGGAGTACGCAGAGAAAAAGACGATTGAAGCCGCGATTGAAGCATACTGGCTCGGGAACAGTTATGCAGGCGCACCTCCTGAGAGCGAGAACCCCGCTTGCCGAATTGCTTTCCGCGGCTTGGATCCGCTCAGCCTTGACTGGCCTGATGCTCCTCAGTTGCCTGTCGAGTGGAACAAACTCCTTTCAGTTGCCACGCTGCCGGCGAATGGCAATCCGCTCTTCACCAAAATCTCCGACATGGTCTTTGGCTTCATCGAAACTATTGAAATACAGAAACAGGAGAGGGACCGGGAGAATCAGGCACGGAAAGAAGAGGCCGTCCGGTTGGCGAAAGAAGAAAAGGACCGGCAGTCGGATGACAAAGAACGCCGGAAACTGGAGCAAGTGGCAGAAAAGGAACTCTTGAAAGCGGAAAAGAAACAACCTAAGGCCGCATCAGGGAAGGGAGGCAAGTCATGAGCAACAACCCTGCATTGACCATGCCGCTCTCCGGCATACAAGCACTCGACGCCAGCGCCGGCACCGGCAAAACCTATTCCATTGCCCTGATCCACCTGCGCCTTGTGCTCAGTGGCATCCCCGTGGAAAAGATCCTGGTCACCACTTTTACGGATGCGGCGGCAGCGGAACTCCGCGATCGGCTACGCCAGCGCCTGGCCGAGGCCAGGGATGTGCTCTCCGGTGTAAGGACTGGAGATGACAACCTCAACTGTATTCTTCAGGCGACACAGTTACGCGTGCCCGCTGCGCAACTATCGGCCAGGCTTGAATCCGCACTTTCCTGTTTCGACCTGGCCCCCATCTGCACCATCCATGGCTTCTGCAGCCGGTTATTGCAGGATCATGCACTGGAACTGGGTGCTACCCCTGATTGCGAGATCATGGCGGACGACCCGCGCCTCCGGGTGTTGGCCGGAGATTTTCTGGCAAGCCAGACATTGCTGCAAGTCGAAACGGATAAAACATGCAAAGCGCCGGACATTCGTTATCTTCTGACCATCGCCCGTAAACTCAGAGAATATGATCTGGCTGTTTTGCCAGAAACCCTCGACAATCTGCGCGAACAAACGAACGCGCAATGGCTGGCCACTGCAACGGCGTACCTGCAACAAGCCCTGACTGCATGGGACACAGAACATGCAAGCATTGCAAACGGCATTCGCGAGCTTGTGACAACCGGAAAAATCGAACCGGGCATTTTTGACAATCCCAATGTGGATGATGGTCCGAAGAAATGGAAGAAGCTCGACACCTCAATCTTTGACATGCCTGCCCTGTTGTTAACGGCGGTTCAACCAGGAAAAATGGATTTCGCAGCCGGGATAAAGCGCCTTTTCCCGGATCAATTGCAAAAGGTAGCGTGTGACCAGTCTCAGCAGGAGGTGAATGCCTTTATCGCCCGTCACGTCTTCTTTAGTCATCTGGAAAAAGTCCAGAGTTTGCTGGATGATCTTGTAGGCGCGCGCGCCGCAGTGCAGATCCGGATGGCCGGACAGGGTTTCATCATGCGTGCGTCGAAACTTGGACCCGGCCGCGTCCTTTTATACTCAGACCTCATCAATGCCGTCTTCAATAACCTCCACAACAAGCAACTGCCAACCGCCGTGCGTGCCATGTTCGAGGCCGTGCTGATTGACGAATGTCAGGACACCGACGCCCGGCAATTTGAGATCTTCCGGACGCTTTTTGCCGATCTCGTTTGGATCGGCACGCCTGACCCCATGCGCTGTCTCGTCTGGGTCGGCGACCCCAAGCAGAGCATCTACCGCTTTCGCGGGGCGGACATTGACACGTATGTCCGGGCCAAGAATGGCACCAAGTCACTTTCACTGGATGTTAACTTCCGCTCAGATAAGCCGCTGGTTGCAGCGATCAATGCGCTGTTTCAAGGGCCTGGCACGGGCCAATCGGTATTCGGCGCCGGCGTTCCGTTCAAACCCTCTTCAGCCAGTCATGAAGTGCGCGTTCAAAACCGCGAACCAGGAGACGTGCCGGCATTCTGCTTGCACACATGGAAAACCAAAGCCGGCGACAAGCCGCCAGCCAAGTCCGCCGTAATGGGTGCGGCCCTGCGCGATTGTGCACGCAGCATTTACGAGTTGATCCAATCCGGCGCAACCATTCAGGGAGATGCGCCGCACCGGTTGCACGCAGGCGATATCGCGGTGCTCGCACCTGAACGCAAGCAACTGGAGATGATGCGGCGGGAGTTGCGCCGTCTTGGCATTCCCTCCGCCTATCACACGGACAGCTCGGTTTACCTGACGGATGAGGCACGGGACCTCAGCCTGCTGTTGCAGGCACTGGCTTCGGCGCGGCTTCCCGCTGTCCGGGCTGCCCTGACTACGCCCTTCTTTGGCTATTCCTTGAATACCGTGATCCAAATGCCTGAATCCGAACTTTCACTGAATCAGGCATGCCTGCTGGATCTGGGAGAACGGATGGAGGCGGAAGGTTTTCTTTCTGTGCTCTTTGCCCTGTTGCGCTATTCCACGCAAGTGGAAGGCGCACCCACTGAGCCGGCGCTCGTGCGGCTGGCCCGGCTTCCGGAGGGCGAGCGCATTCTAACCAACGTCATTCAGCTCGGCGAGTTGCTGCAGGCAGCCTGGCGCGATGGACACGCACGGAGCGCGGAAGCTTTGAAGGATTGGCTGGATCAGGCCATTGCGCGGGCAGAAGAAGGGCAGGAAAGCGCGAGCGTCGAGGAATCCAAGTTGCGACTGGAAACCGACTCACCGGCAGTCGTGCTCGCGACCATCCATACCTCCAAGGGATTGCAGTACCCCATCGTTTTTCTGCCGTCCATGTTCGCACAAAAAACTTTCCAGACCCCGCCCTGCATTGTTGCCCACCAGGAAGACGGCAAAGCCAGTCTCGTTCTGCCGGGGGATGCTGCCTGGTCAGGGGCTTTGCAGCGTGAGCAAAACCGGCTGGAGGCTGAACAGATGCGGCTTCTATATGTGGCGCTTACCCGTGCGAAACATCAGGTCCACTTCTGGTGGGGCCGCGTGGATAGTTCACGATGGAACAAATCGTCCACCAGATCCGCCTTTGGTCAACTTCTTCTGCCGGACCCCAAGGACGCAGAAGCTTATACTGATGACGAGTGCCTCGCCGCCTTTGAGAACGCCATGAAGCGACAACCGGACGCCACGCATAAGACGTTTCTGATGGGCGAGACGGCTCCCTGGCTCATTCCTGCGCCAGCACCGGAAAATGGCGCCGCCGCAGGATCTGAAGAATCTGCTCCGCTTCAATCCGCCCCGTGGAACCGTAGTAAGCTGTCTGCCGCACCACTGCAATCCAGTTACTCATCGCTGACGCGCGGCAAACCGGAAGCACATCGCGGCGATGACGAAATGGAAGCCGTGTCACCCGATGAGCAGGAACCGCTGGCAACGTCACTGCCTCAGCCCCCGGTTTGCAAAGTCAATGACGTGCTCGAACATTTCCAGGGCGGCAAAGTTCTGGGCGTGCTCATCCACAGCGCCTTTGAAGTTGCCATGGCGGAACGTGACCTGGCTACCGCCGGAATAGAGTTCACTAAGATGCTTACGCCGGGACTGCAGGGCATGGTGCGCAAGGGCGTCTCGACTGCTCCAGACGCTGACGCTGCCTTACGGGAACTATGGGATCGCACTGTTGGCGGATCTCTTGTAAGTGGCACCGTCGGCGACCTCCTGCAGGGGCCACACGTACCCGAGTGGGATTTCCTGCTGCCGCAGGACACCAGACTGACTCCTAAAACCCTGTCACAACTCATGGAAGATCACGGCAAGGGATCACCATGGGGCGACATGCAGTACACCAAACGGGTGAGTGAACTCGCGTTTGCCCCCCTGAGTGGCTATTTCGAGGGGATCGTGGACCTTCTGGGGAAACGCCCGGATGGCAAATGGGTGGTGGCCGACTATAAGACCAACCGTCTCGACCGATACGGATCCCACGACCTTAATTGCGCCATGGCCGACTGCCACTACCTGCTGCAGGCGCTGCTCTACACGGTCGCCGCGAATCGCTGGCTGCAAAAAGCAGTTTCCGGGTGGAATTACAACGAGATGTTTGCAGGCACAGCATACCTCTTCCTGCGCGGAATGAAGGCGGAAACCAGTCATGGTGTGTGGTTCGACAAGCCGCCTGAATCACTCGTCAAAGCGCTGGATGCGTTCTTTCCGGCGAAAGGATTGGTGGCGTCATGAGCGCAGACCAAACAATCATGCCATCTCTTTGTGCACTGCCCGCCTATGGACTCGGCCGGACCATTGCCGCCGTGCATGGCCAGTCTTCAGACTCCGGGCTGGCCCTTTGGGCAACACTGCTCTGTGCGCATTTGCAGGATGGGCGTGTCTACCTCGACATCAACAACCCCTTTGCCGGGCTGGAGGTAATCAATATTGCCTTGCCGTTGCTAGATCCGCCCCCGGACTGGCTGGAGGTTGTCACGGCCGGTCAACCCGTCAGCGGGGGAAAGCCGGTTGTACAGTCGGATAATCGTTTATGGCTCGCGCGGTACTATCACTTCAACAACCAGTTGCAATCTCTGATCGCCGACCGTCGCGAAAGCACGTCACTGCGCAGCATGGACGAAATAAAACTGCGAACCGACCTGCAGGCGCTCTTTCCACCAGATTCAGCCAAACAGGAGGAATATCTGGGTCAACTGCTCGCCGCTGCAAGCCTGGTCGATCTGCCGTTCGGCCTGCTGACCGGCGGTCCGGGCACAGGCAAGACAACCTCGCTAACCAAGCTGCTCCTGCTTTGGCTGCGGCAGGTGGATGCACCGGCATCTCTGGCGCCCATCCTCCTGCTCGCCCCTACGGGCAAGGCTGCAGCGCGTCTGCGCCAAAGCATGAGCAATGCAATCAACAAACTGCGCAGCGACCTCAGCGGTGACGCCACCTGGATCCCATTGCTCGACTGGTTAGATCCTAACACGGAAGGCATCCAGCAAACTGAAGGCAGGGTGGGGCAGCCGGACCCGTCGCGTGTGCTTTGTATGATCAAGACGCAGACCATCCACAAGGCCTTGAGCGTGCGCGCTTTACGCCGGGAGGGACAAGGGCCGTTCTGGCAGGATGCGAATAATCCGCTACAGGCGTCGATCGTGATCGTTGACGAAGTCTCCATGGTGGACCTTGCGCTCATGACGCGACTGGTGGAGGCGGTCCCCGCCACCACCCCGCTCCTTTTTGTTGGCGACACAGAGCAACTGGAGAGCGTAGAGGCTGGTTTCGTGCTCCCGGAGATTGCCGCAGTGCATGGAACGATGTCGGCACAGAGGCTGCAGTTGATCGCCACCCGCACAGGCATAACTGCCCTTCAACCAGGCAGCACCAACTTGCCCTGCAAGGATCACGCACACCTGACCTTCGCCCACCGCTACAAGGATGCGCCGTTGATCGGCGAACTGGCGCAAGCCATCAACAGCGGCAATGTCGACGGGTTTATCCGTATCATGAAGTCGGCAGAGGCGGAGGCGCAGGGGATCCAATGGTTTAAACTGCCGGAAGGCGGACGAAATCTGCCGCCCGGCCTCGACTTGCGCAATGCCTTGATGGGGCCCGCCGGCTACGGGAAACTGACAGAGATCCTGAAAAACGGGGCCGCTCCGGATCCTCAGGCGGCGGTAACAGCTTTCGACAACTTCCGGGTGCTCTGCGCCATCCGCAAAGGGCCGGACGGCTTGGAGCAGTGGAACAAGCGCCTGCAACAGTGGATTACCGGCTCCGACCAGGGAAACGTGGCTAAGGCGGTCATGATTACGACCAACGACCCGGTCACCGGACTCTGCAATGGCGACACGGGGCTACTGCTGCCGACGGGCTCTTCCATGATTTTCCACTCCAGCGACCGGCTTCAGATGCCTGCTTCGCGACTTCCCGCAACTGAGCCCGCCTGGGCCATCACCATCCACAAGAGCCAGGGGAGCGAATACGATGCCGTGGCCGTCGTGCTGCCGCGCGAAGGCGGCGAACGCCTGCTGCAGCGCCGCCTGCTCTACACGGCCGTCACGAGGGCAAAGAAGCAGGTTTTCATTCTGGCCACGGAAAAGGCACTGCGGGAGACGATTGCGTCGACTTGTTGAGGACGCGGCGGGGCATGAGAGGCGGGATGGGGGGCACTCATCACTCATCAAAGGTTTGCGGTCAAACTGAATGTCTGCTTTTCGGCAAGCAAAGCAAGTGTTACGGATACCACTTGCCAGGCGGGCTGACATCGCCTGTCTCCGGTAATCAGTGTGTCAGGGTTCAAAATGACCTGAAATACTTAACACTTGGTCCCACACTTAGGCGGTTACACTTAGTCCCCATTCTTAGTCGTCTAAGTGTAACCGACTAAGCGCAAGCGACTAAGTGTTGGGACTAAGTGTGCAATTATTGTCTCATTTCTCGATCCATTTTACTGCTTTTGGGCCAGCGTACCGCCTGCACCATGATGTCTCAGATTCTGGCGGCGGTCAGGTCGGCCTCCGTTTCAGTGTTGTCAATGACGGATGCCGCTGGCGCGAAGCCGACGCCCTTGTAGTCGGGGTCGTCTTTATAGCCCTTTTTCGCGACATCGAACTGCGTCTGCAGCAACTCGAATGCCATGCCAAGAATCTTTGCCGTGATCTGCTCCAGTCCATGATTAACCGACAGTACGGCGGCCGTGACATGGAGTTCTTTCATATAGGCGAATGTCCACCCCTTTGTCTGCGCGGCAATGTGCTTGAGCGTGGCTGCGGCGATGGTCGGGAAGGTGGCATTAATCCACTGCAAACGGAGCGCCTCATCTGGCAATGGAAACATCCAGACCCTGTCGAAACGGCTGGGCCGATGAATCAAGGCGGGATCAATCGCCTCGGGGTGGTTGGTGGTCCCGATCACCAGAACGCCGCTGCTGGGCGCCAAGCCGTCGAGCTGATTGAGCAGGACGGATCGGGGAATGCGCGTTTCCCGCGTCAGGCTGTCGAGATCTTCAAGAATCAACATGCGCGGATGCTTGTCGGACCCGCTGGCAAACATCATGCCAATATCGCTGGCATCCGTATTTTCCGTGATCGCCAGATAGCTGATGCTGGTCTTGAAACGCTTGTGGCATTCCCGCGCCAGGCGGCGGATCATCATCGTCTTGCCGGTTCCCGGCGCGCCCGTGAACAGGAAGCCGCGTTTGTAGGGGATGTGGAGGCCCGTGTACAAGCTGCGGTTCGAGAAAAAGGAATATACCTGAGCCTCGATGTCGCCGATCAAGCGCGAATCAAGGTAGAGCAATTCGCGGTTGTTCAACTCAAGCGACATGTCTGGTGCGCCTTGCACTTGAATGACGCAACGGCCCTTGCGTCGAGTGCCGCCAGCATGTTTTCTGACGTCCTTGGCAAATTTACGCAACAGCTTGCGGTCATCGGTTGAAACGAGATATTCATCGTTGGGCTCGCCTTTATAGTTCAGGTACCCGAACAGCATAAACTGCTCACCGTGGGTGTGGACGAAGCGGACGACCCCGACCCAGTTGGCACAAAGGTCCGGTTTATCATGGACACGTCCATCCCAGAACGAGAGCGCGGGATGGCTGCATGCCACTTTTTCCCAGCTCCATGGCCCGAAAGTTCCGTGCGTTTTAAAAGAAATTCCGATGGCCCGTTGCAGGTAGTGTTCAATAGGATCTGGCCGCATCACCCAGCACATCCAGTCGGGCACGGCGGGAAATTCGTCCCGCAAATATTGAAGGGCCTGAACCGGCGTCATGGGGTTTAGAAGTTTGATCTCTGTTCGGGTCTGATCGCCTGTGGCGGCCTGCGTCAGTTCATTACATTTATCGGGTGTTGATGTCATTTGTGTTCCTTTTAGTTGCTTGTTGTGTTCATCGGGTTCGTCAAATCAATGCGGTTTGCTGTAATTCAGAGCGGCGGGTTGGGCGGGAAAACTGGCATCGGCACGCGTGGTTGTACATAGTCCCTTGTGCGTAGTGCTTTGTTCCGTGTTCTTGCCCTGCGTTGTTCTGTTGTTGTCCGGGCCAGACCCGGGTATGTTTTGCGTACCCGCCTGCAAGTCTGAACCCGCCACAACCCGCCAAAAATCGTTCTAAAGCGTGATTTCCCAGTTGGCTTTCTGGACCGAGGCGTTGGCATCCCTCAGCTCCTTGCTCAACTCTTCCCTTTCCAGTTCGAGCGCGGCGACATCCACGCTCGCTACGATGTTGCCGTGATCGCTCCCGAACATATGGTCGGCGGCGGGGACGGCATGGCGGATCAGTTCCGTAACCAGCCCGATGCGCGTCCTGAGGCTTTCCCGCAGTGAGAGCGTCTCGGACAGCGTACGCCCGCTGCCCAGTCGGGCATTCTGGTTGGCCGCGTTGATCTTCAGAACCAGCCGACGCCGTTCCTCAATCACCGCCTCGGCTTTGCGAAGAAGCGATATGGCATCTTCGGCGGGCTTGCGGCCCTCGACGGTCTTGGCGCTTGTGTGGATGCGTTCCTTCAGGTTTACGAGAACCGTGTCCATTGCGGATTTGGACAGGAGCGCCTCGCCCAGCGTTGCGGGCGCATTGCCGTCAGTATCAGTAGCTGCGTTCGTGGTGACTGTTGCATTCATCGTGCTGTTCCTTTCGTTGTTTTTCATAGGTCTAATTCTATGCAAACCAGGGCGTGCTTTTCCAGTGCGCCGGGTGTCATAATGTGTCATAGTGAGTTAGCTGGTATTCAGAATTCAGGAGTCAGGATCCAGGAGTCAGAATTCAGAATTCAGGATTCAGAATTCAGAAAAAATACCTGTAGACCGATTCATTCTTGATTCTCCTCTGAGAAACCAGGGTTCAGGGTATCAGGGTTCAGGTAAAATCCGGCCTGAACCACGAACCCCAAACCCTGAACCCTTTCTCATCTCCCGCCCCATCTGGAGGCTTTTGCGCCAGCGGCGCGAGTGACTCCTGACTCCTTCTTTCTTTGCAAGGACCCTGCACGGCACCATCGCCAGTGCAGAGCCTTGCGATGACGGCTATTCCGTATAGGGCTCAAAACGCCGCCCGTCGTAGTGGTAGCACACGAAGTCGCCATCAGTATCGACCGCACCTGTAATGATCGTCAGCGGCTCCCTGAAATAGGGTGTCCCCGCACTATCCTTGTCGTGATCCATAACTGACGCCTCCAGAACTTCAACCACGATCACAGGCTTTCCGTAGGCGGGGTTGCGTTTGTTCTTCAGCCCTTTCTTCCATCTGATCAGTTGCCCTTTCGTAAACACATGCACCTTGGCAAGCCGCGCGGCACAGGCTTTCAGCCGCGCAATATCTTCAGCCCTGTCCAGAGGATCGCTGGCGGCCGCGCTTCCTTCGCCACCTTCATTCGCTCTGCTCACTGCCCCGACGGCCTTCACCAGTTCTTTCATGCCCGCTTCAATACCTTCACCTTGTTCTTTTGCCATACTCGTATCTTCCTTTCTTACTGTGCGTTGCTGTTTCTCTCCTCACCCTCAAATATCGGCCCGGCGACGGCGCTGACTGCATCGCTTGCTGTTGCGTATGTGGCCAGCGTTGAAGGCCGGCCCGCAATCAATCCATGCACATCGCCGGCATCCAACGCCACCTGTCCCTTGATCCCCTCGTAAACCAGATGGTCCATGGCCGCCTGCAGCAGTACCAGGACGCCGCGGCTGAAAGAGCGGGTCTCGCAGGCATACTTTGCCAGCACCTGCGTGGCCCCCTGATCCACAACCAGTTCGGCCCCGAGTTTGCGCAGGCTCTTGTTACAGGTTTCAAGCGGGCCATTCTTGAAATGGATCAGCGACAACATGTTTTCCATGGTTGGTACCGGCAGAGTCAGAATGCCAGTCAGACGGTTGATAAACTCAGGCAGCATTCCGTATTCAACAAGCGCATCGCGCAGCGCATAGTCATGTGAAGGCCGTTGGACGTTACCCGCGCCATCCGGCGAAAAGCCGGCAATGCCCCCGCGATTCATGGCGGCGTTGATATTCAACCCTTCAAATGCGCCTGCAAACACGAACATCAACCCTTTGGTGTTGAACTTGATTGGCGGCTTCTTTGAATGACGGATTTCGATTTCCACCATGGTGCCTTCCATCATCCTCAAAATCTCAGCCTGCACCCCCTCGCTGAATCCGCTCCTCTCGTGCCGCTGATGCACCCGCTTATCCCATTCGTCGAGAAAACAGATTCCATAGGACGCCAGTTTGCGGTTTTCGGTTTTCCTGATCAGTGTGTTCAGGATGCTTGATAAGCCCTGCCCGTGATAGCCCTCCTCGGTAAGCGAGGCGGAGTTGGCCGCAACGAACGGGAGTTTTACGATGTTGGCAGCGTGTTCAATCAGAAATGTCTTGCCTGAACCGCTTGGACCCATGATCAGAATGCACTGATTCTTGTCGGACGGCGTTTCGAACTTAGCCAGTTCCAGGGCCCGCTTCATGTGCAGGGCGATGCGGGTGCTGATAAAGCGCTTGGCCTCGCACAATCCCTCAATGCGCTCATCCAGTTCTCGATGTATCTCAGATGGCTTAACAGGCAGTCTCCCGCCATCTTCCGATTTTGAAATATCGTATGGAAGTTGAATCATGGTGTTGTCTTTCCTTAGTTACTCGTTTCAGCGTGTTTGAGAAATGTGAGTTACGCGATACACCTTGAAAGCCTGCAGGCGAATATCCCTCAACCTGCGCGCCTCCAGAACGTTATGCGTATGCAGCGATTCACGACGCCTTTCTTTCTGGTAGTTGGGTGTGTGCACGGTGTAATGCATGAACCAGACCCCGTTGTTGCACCACAGGTGCGAATTTTCGTTCGCGTCGTTAATCCTGATGCTCAATCTCTCAGATATTTCTTCCATTTGTATGTATCGCCTTTTCTGTTGCTCAATCTCCGCATCACGACAGAATCCGACTGTCTCAAGGCAGACCGCTGCCTTGCCGGTTTTAGCGGAATTTGGACAGAATCCGACTGTAGACGGAACCGTCCTTGTTAGTTCAATACCGGGGGAGGAGATAAGACACTACGAAGGAGTGTCGTGCTTTTTCATTATGACAATAACCCTGAGGCACACAGCCGAGAGCAGCGCAGTTTGAATTCTCATATACACCGTATTGCCTCTCTCTGTTGTGCGTGTCATGTGAATAATAGTAGCATAATCCCTAGCAATTGCAAGCTATTTCGTGCTATTTCGTGTGTCATAAAGAAAATTCCGGTCACAACTCCCGCTTGCAAATCCAGGACCTTATTGCTATATGTGGCGACCAGTGGGCCTAGGCAGGCTTTCAATAAGTTTTAGCTGCGGGTTGAACGGATTCTGGAATGTATTCCCTAGCCCGGCATATCCGGAACCAGGAGGAAGCGTTTGAACTGAAGGTCGCGAAGCGCGCAAAGAAGACTGATCTTGCCGCCTCCGGCCTAAACCCATCATCCCTTCGCGTCCTTAGCGAACTTCTGTTTAAATCCTCTTAACAACTTAACCCGACATCACTGGAGCCAAAAACCAGACAAGAGTTCACCACGAAGGTCACGAAAAACACGAAGACAGATGGATCGTGATGAGGTTATACCTTCGTGTTGTTCGAATTTTTCGTGGTGAACCCTCCGGATCCTTACCATTAATGATTCTGCCATGGCTTGTCTGAGCAATTTCACTTTTCGCGCATTTAGCGTATTTCGTAGTAATCTTCTTCTTGTCCGGGTGCGCCTTGCCGGACTGTCTGGAATCATGGTGTGTCATAATCAGCAATTTTGTTGTCGTTCCCTTGACATCGCCATGCCATCGGAGCAGCATTCATTCACGGCGGGTATTGAACCATGTTATATCGCCAAAGGAGTGCTCAACTAATATGAAGTTCTTGCATACAGCTGATTGGCAGGTTGGAAAACCTTTTGCAAGGGTCCCGGATCCCGTGAAGGGGACGCTTTTACGTCATGAACGCTTCGAGGTCATAAATCGAATCGGCAATATTGTTCGCGAACAAAAAGCTGAATTCGTGCTGGTTGCGGGCGACCTGTTCGATTCCACAACTCCGGACAATGCCACGGTATCCGCCGCCTGCCAGGCTATCGGAACGATCGGCGTGCCGGTGCTGGCCATCCCGGGAAACCACGACCATGCCGGGCCCGGTACGCTCTGGCAGCAGGAGTTTTTCCTGCGCGAACAAAACCATTTTGCGCCAAATTTCAAACTGCTGGCGAAGCCTGAACCTGTTCTAGTCGGCAATGTCGCAATTCTTCCCTGTCCGCTTCTGCGCAAACAGGAGACCAATAGCACTACCAGTTGGCTCCGCAACCGGTCGGACTGGGAGGCTGCCGCCGGCGATCGCCCGCGAATCGTGCTGGCTCACGGAAGCGTACAGGGATTTGCGGGCCTCACCGATGACGAGGAGTCGGGCGGCCAACCAAATTTTATTGATCTGGAACAATTGGACGGCGCCGCTATTGACTACATCGCTCTAGGCGACTGGCACGGCACGAAACAGATTTCCGTTAAGGCCTGGTACAGCGGCACACCTGAACTGGACCGCTTTGTGAAGGGTGGGGGACATGATCCCGGCAATGTTTTGATAGTCGAAATTGCAGGCCGTGGCCAGATGCCCACCGTTGTGTCTGTCCCGACCGCCCGTCTTGGTTGGCACGATGAAACGTTCAACCTGGTTGATGATTCCAGTCTGGCGCATCTGGAATCACACCTGGCCGGAATCCTTGGACAGCGGACGCAAAGAGACCTCTTGCGACTGACGCTTACCGGAGCACTGGGGTTTGCTGGCGACAAACAGCTCCACGATCTCATTGAGAGCCTCGAAGCCAGATTGCTGCGGCTGAAACTGGATAACAAAACGCAGATCATTCCATCCGACGATGAACTCAAGCAACTCACCGGGCGGGCAGGCGATCCGCTTATCGTAAGCATTGCCGGACGGTTGATTGCGGAACAGCAGCAAACGGGCGCCGCCGGGATCATGGCCCGCATGGCGCTCCGCGAACTTTTTGTGACCGTAGGACAAGCCGGGAGGATCGCATGAGACTCAAGTCAGTTTCTGTCAGCAATTATCGCATTCACAGCGCTACCAAGCTGGAGTTCGATCCCAAACTCACCTTGATCACCGGCCCTAACGAGTCCGGCAAGAGCACCCTGGTTGAAGCCATCCACCGCGCCCTGTTCCTGCGCGCCAAAGTCGGTGGCGCTGTACTTGAGGAAATGAAGTCCACCAGTGGTGGCAATCCCCGCGTTGAGTTGGTGCTGGATATTGATGGTCATGAGAGACGGCTCACGAAAGAATTCACCGGCACCAAAGGGAGTAGCACCCTTACGCAGGCCGGCCAGCCCGCCTTGAGCGGAGATGCTGCCGAAGACAAACTTGCCGAACTGCTGCACGCTGGCACGGCCCTGGAAGGCAGGGGCGCGGCCAATCAGCTTCCCAGAAAATGGGCGCACCTCTGGGTCTGGCAGGGAAGCGCAGGAAATTCGCCAACCGAATCCGTGGCCGAACAACAGGACACCCTCGTACAGCGACTCCAGACCAAGGGTGGGGCGGCAGTCATGCAATCCGATCTCGATGCCCGCGTGCTCCGCGGAATCCAGACCCGCCGGGACGCCATTTTTACGGATAGGGGTGAACCTAAAAAAGGCAGCGATTTAGCCAAAGCCTCGGAAGAACTGAAAACCGCGCAAACTACATTTGAGGAAAAACAGCGGATATTGCAGTCTCTGGAGGAAGCCGTTGCCCACTACAACCAGGCGCTGAATACGATTGAAGAAAAAAAACGCACGCAAACCGCAAGCAGTCTGGAATTGGACGAGGCCGGGAAAAAACTGCTTCAGGCTGAGGAATTGAACCGGACTCTTGAGCCAATCATTCAAAGGCAGAAAGAAGCTGCTTCCAGCATCGGGGAACTGGAAAAAATTGCCGCCAATCTGGCGGTGGAACGCCAGGAGCGTGACGATGCCACCGCCGCTCTTGCCCCGCATGAACAGGCGCTCAAAACATTGAAACGTGAACAGGTGATCTGTAGCGAAACTTTGCAACAGGCGGAAAAAACCTGGGGCAATGCGCGCACCGGTGCGGGGGCGGCCCGCCTTTGGAAGAACGCACTGGATGCGCACCTGCTGGCGCTTGAGAAGAAACAGGAACTGGACAAATTGAAGGCGGATCAGGCGACGATAGCCGCCAA
>SESG01014863.1_pt1 | contig 16541 bp, 16 predicted proteins | sample 3171421 | NCBI WGS metagenome assembly SESG01 (sample SAMN10866946, study PRJNA518727) | freshwater metagenome | biome: subpolar coniferous forest; feature: holomictic lake; material: water; isolation source: holomictic Lake 227, 6 m and 8 m depth | place: Canada: near Kenora, Ontario | collected... | reverse complement strand
GTCCAAGTATTTAAAGATCCGCTCAGCAGCAAAGGCGCACGTTTAACTACCGACATTTCGATTCCGTCACGCTTTCAAGTTTATATGCCGTATTCGAGTAACACCGGCGTTTCGCAGCGTATCGAATGTGCTGAGGAACGCACTCGTTTAAAAATTTGTTTGGATCAATTTAAAAAAGAAAATGAATGCGGCGGATTCATTGCTCGCACGGCAGCAGAAGGCATTGAGGAATCGGTGTTGCGGGCGGATATGGAATTTTTGTTGAAACTCTGGGAATCGATCAATGCGAAAATCGCCACCGCCGCGCCCAAACAATTTATTCATAAAGATTTGCCATTGAGTGTTCGCACATTGCGGGATTTGTACCGCGAAGGCATTGAACGCATTCGCGTAGATTCCAAAGAAACGTATATTCGGCTGGTCGAATTTGCTGAAGTTTTCGCGCCAGAAATTATTCCCGTAATTGAACATTACAACGGCGAATGCCCTGTTTTTGATATTTACAGCGTTGAAGATGAACTTGAAAAAGCCTTGGCACGAAAAGTAAATCTCAAATCTGGCGGACATTTGGTGTTTGATCAAACCGAATCGATGACCACCGTTGACGTAAATACGGGCGGTTATGTGGGCGGACGAAATTTAGAAGAAACGATTTTTAAAACCAATTTGGAAGCCGCTCAAGCCATTGCGCGACAACTGCGTTTGCGAAATTTAGGCGGCATTATCATCGTCGATTTCATCGACATGAAAGGCGCAGAACACAAGCAGCAAGTGTTACAAGCGTTTGAACGGCATTTAGAAAAAGACCGTGCCAAAACCAAAATTTCGGAAGTATCGATTTTAGGATTGGTCGAAATGACCCGCAAACGCACCCGCGAAAGTTTGGAGCATATTTTATGCGAACCGTGTTGCGTGTGCGGCGGACGGGGCGTAATGAAAACAGCGGAATCGATTTGTTTGGAAATTTTTCGGGAAATTATCCGCGAAGTTCGACAATACAAAGTTCAACAAATGTTAGTGTTAGCCTCAAACGAAGTGGTGGAAATGTTGCTCGATGAAAAAGCCGATATGTTGTCGGATTTAGAAACCTTTTTGAACGTGCAAATTAAATTTCGTTCCGAAGCTGGCTACAATCAGGAGCAATACGACGTTGTTTTGTTGTAAGTTTTTATTTTTTTAACGCATTCGCCAACGCATTCGCCATCAAATTATTTTGTAACGGCGGCTGCGGTTTCACTTTGGGCGTGGGTTCGATTTTGCGCGATTCACGTTTCATTTCATTCGGTTCAATCGCACTTTTCATGGTCAGCGCAATGCGTTTGCGGGGCGCGTCAATTTCCGTCACGATTACCGTCACCACGTCGCCCGTTTTCACCACGTCGCGCGGATCTTTGATGAACGTATCAGCGAGTTGCGAAATATGAACCAGCCCATCTTGATGCACGCCAATATCAACGAACGCGCCAAAATTTGCCACATTCGTGACCACGCCTTGCAAGCGCATTCCGACTTCTAAATCCGTAATTTTTTCCACGCCCGCTTTAAATTCCACATTTTTAAATTCGGGTCGCGGGTCGCGTCCTGGTTTTTCGAGTTCTTGCAAAATATCCGTCACGGTCGGTAAACCAAAATGTTCATTCGTAAAATTCGCGGCATTCAACCCGCGTAAAAATGCGGGTTGTCCGATTAAATCGCGGATATTTTTGCCGGTATTTTTGATGATATTTTCAACGACAGGATACGCTTCCGGATGAACCGCCGACGCATCGAGCGGATTATCACCGTTCAAAATCCGTAAAAATCCCGCCGCTTGTTCGTACGCTTTTTCGCCCAAACGCGGCACTTTTTTCAACTGTTTACGATTTTTAAACGCGCCATTTTCATTCCGAAATGCGACGATATTTTCACTCACGCTCGCCGATAAACCCGACACTTGTTTGAGCAACGAAACCGACGCGGTATTCACATCCACGCCGACTTTATTCACGCAATCTTCCACGACATTATTGAGCATTCGCGCCAGTTGCGTTTGATTTACGTCGTGTTGATATTGCCCCACTCCGATAGATTTGGGATCGATTTTCACCAATTCCGCCAACGGATCTTGCAAACGTCGCGCAATCGACACCGCGCCGCGCAAGGTCACATCTAAATCGGGAAATTCTTTTGCCGCTAATTCCGAAGCCGAATACACCGACGCGCCGGCTTCGGAAACGGTGATTTTGTTAAATTTCAAATCGCTGTGACGTTTCAACACGTCGGCGACCAAAGCATCGGTTTCGCGCGACGCGGTGCCGTTGCCAATGCTGACCAGTTCCACATTATGCAGCGCAATCAACCTCGCTAATTTTGCAATCGAACCGTCCCAATCGTTGCGCGGTTGATGCGGATAAATCACATCGGTGGCAACCACTTTGCCGGTTTTATCGACAATCGCCACTTTCACACCGGTACGAATGCCAGGATCTAAACCCATCGTCGTTTTCGCGCCAGCGGGTGCCGCTAATAATAAATCACGCAAATTGTGGGCGAAAACCCGAATCGCTTCCGCGTCCGCTGCTTCACGAAGTTGGCTTTTCAAGTCCAAATCTAAGCGCGTAAACAATTTCGTTTTCCAACCCAAACGCGCGGTTTCCGCCAGCCACGCATTCGCGGGTTGGGAAATATCACCGACGTTTAATTGTCGCGCCACTTTCTGAGCGCACAATTCATGACCCAATTTTTCGTCCGACGCGGGTTGCAACGTCACCACCAAACAATCTTCATTTCGTCCGCGCAACATCGCCAAAATGCGGTGCGACGGCATTTTTTGTAGCGGTTCGCGGTAATCAAAATAATCTTTGAATTTTTCGGCTTGCGCTTCTTTGCCCGCGACAACGTGAACGTGCATAACGCCTTGTTGCCAAACGTGTTCACGCAAATCTGCCAACAGTGGCGCGTTTTCAGATAATTCTTCCATCACAATTTGCCGTGCGCCGTCCAATGCAGCGGCAACATCGACCACGCCTTTTTCAGCATTCACATAGTTGGCGGCAAATGCTTCGGGCGCAACGTTTCGATTAGCCAAAATATCGTGCGTCAACGGCTCTAAACCCGCTTCACGGGCGATTTGCGCTTTGGTGCGGCGTTTTTGTTTGAATGGCAAATACAAATCTTCGAGCAAGGTTTTGGTTTCAGCAGCGTTAATCGCAGTTTCTAATTCGGGCGTGAGTTTTTCTTGCGACGCGATACTGTCTAAAATCGTGGCGCGACGGGCGTTCAGCTCGCGCAAATAGCCCAAACGTTCTTCGAGTAAACGCAATTGCGTGTCGTCCAAACCGCCGGTGATTTCTTTTCGATAACGGGAAATAAACGGCACGGTTGCACCTTCGTCTAAAAGTGCGACGGCGGCGTTAATTTGATTGACGTGAACGGCTAATTCTTGGGCAAGTGTTTGATTGATGGTCATGATTTTCAATAAATGAGAAATGAGAGCGGCTATTTTCGATTATTCGGCGTTTAACAAAATGACTTCGAGTTCTTCGGTGATTTCTTCTTGGCGATAAATTTGGGATTTGTGATGTAGTTTTTGGGTTTGTGCGTCGAGATGTTGTACCGCGCCTTCCAAATGCTGGAGTCGGCGACGATTTTCAGCCAGCGACGAAACATAAATAATGTCGTGCAATATCGGCAACAGAACCTGTTCCAGCATTTTTACAAAAAAAAGTTCAGGCGACACATTCAACAGCGGTGCTTCTTCTTCGGTTTTGGGCGGTCGCGGCAGTGGCAAAATTTGTCGGTGTTGAATTTGATTGCTGTGCAAGTCGTGATAAACCGCCATCAACGTGCAATCAGCGTCTAAATTGTTAAGGCATTGCATCAATTGTTCGAGCAATAGCGGCACGTCTTCCACGACATTCATGCCGTTCAAGCGTGCAATTAGCCGATAATCGTACGCTTCAGCTCGCGCAATTAACCGATTGCCGACCGCAATAATGCCGGCATACGGTTTATTTTTCAGGCTGTCCAGCAACTTTTCATTAAAATCGCCACAAAATCCGCGTTCTGAACCCAGCACCAGATAAACGATTTGACCGTTATCGTCGCTGACAAAATGCGGATACGCCGCCAGAAAACGCGCCGAATTGCTTTCAACGTGCGCGACTATTTGCGATTGCAACAGCTGTAACTGCGTAAGTTTATGCACCGCCATCAACGCGAGATTTTTCATGGCATTGAGAATGCCGCGAATATCTTCGAGTTGGTGAATGTGTTGGTATAAATCGCGGCTTCGGCTCATTTTAGGCTAACCAATTTGTGACGGCGTGTTGCCATTGTTCATGCGAACTGTCGAGCGTTAAATCGGTATTTTTCACGCCTTGCGCGAGTCGTTCTAAAGCCTGTTCAAGGTCAGAGAATTCCAACGCATTCAGACAATCACTGTTGAAAGCCACCAGCCACGCCAGTTGACACAAACTCGATAACGGCGTGAACCGGTCTTGTTTCAGTAATTCACGCAGCAATCGCCCACGTTGAATACGTTGTTCCATCGACGCTTCCAAACGTTGACCAAAACGGGTGAACATTTCGAGTTCTAAAAACTGCAAATAATCCAGTTTCATTTGTCCAGCTTGATTGCGAATCGCGGGGTGTTGCGCTTTGCCGCCAATGCGTGACACCGATTTTGCAATATCAATCGCCGGACGAAACCCCGACGTAAATAAATTGCTGTCTAAATAAATCTGCCCGTCGGTAATCGAAATTAAATTCGTCGGAATGTACGCGGCAATTTCGCCTTGTTGCGTTTCGACAATCGGCAATGCCGTCATCGTGCCGCCGCCGTGTTCGGGGTTGTAACGAGTGGAACGCTCTAACAAACGTGAATGAATAAAGAAAATATCACCCGGATACGCTTCACGACCGGGTGGACGACGCAATAACAATGACAATTCCCGATACGTTCGGGCGTGCGTGGACAAATCATCGTAAACAATCAGCGTGTCGCGTCCTTTTGCCATCCAATACTCTGCCAAAGCACACCCCGCAAACGGCGCGATATATTGCAAACCGGGTAACGCATTAGCTTCGGCAACCACGCAAACTGTGTACGCTAATGCGCCATGTTGTTTGAGCGTTTCAATTGTGCTGACGACGGTCGAACGTTTTTGCCCAATCAACACCACAATGCAAATCACATTTTTATCTTTTTGATTGATAACGGTATCGAGCGCAATTGAACTGCGTCCTAACCCTTCATCACCAATAATCAGCTGGCGTTGTCCTTTGCCAATTGGAATCAGCGCGTCGATAATTTTGATGCCGGTATAAAGCGGTTCATTAACAAAATCGCGAGCGGTAATCACGGGAGAATTTTTTTCCAATTTTTCGCGGGTCGAAGCCTCCGGTGGCGCGTCACCGTCCAACGGCAAACCGAGTGGATCAATGATGCGCCCTAAAAATGCCTCGCCCACTGGTATGCTCAACGGATGACGGGCAGGGCGCACGGTAGTTCCGGCGGTGAGCGAAGGTGTTTCATAAAGTAAAATTACGCCAATGCGGTCGCAACTTAAATCAAACACCATGCCGCGACTGCCTTCCGCAAAAATCAAAATGTCTTCAATCGCTGCCGACGGTAAACCGTTAATCCACGCAATACCGTCGCCCACCGAAACCGTTGTGCCTTGTTCTTCCACGCCCAACGCCGGTTTATAACGATTTAACCAATCGGTTTGTAACTCCAATAAACCAAATGAATTATTCAAAATCATGCGCCAACTCCGCAAAACCGCTGAGTTCGTGTTGTAAATTAGCTTGCAACACCCACGAACCCAGCTCAATTCGTAAACCCGCCAGCAGCGTGGCATCTTCGACATAATGAAACGTGAGCGGCAACACTATCAACGTCGAAAAACAGTCCGCCAATTGTTGTCGATAAATCGCATTCAGCGGAAACGCGCTGCTGATGTTGACGACGGGCGGATTTTGAAGGCGTTTAAAACTCGCATTTAACGTGTCGGGCAAGGTTTTTAATTGCTCCAACAAAAATTGCACCAATTTCGTTTCCAATTCAGCACTCGCGGTGTGTTGCACCAGAATATGAGCAAATTGAGCCGCATTTTTCAACGCGAGTTGTTGCGCGTGTTGTTCAAATTCATGTTGTTGACGACTGAGATTTTCTTGGTTTCGTTGGCGTTCTTGTTGCAACTCTTTTTGCAGCAGGTCGAATTGCGCCCGACGTTCTACGTCAAGGTCTTGATGCAATGCTACCAGCGCAATTTGTTTTTCTTGTTCCCACAATTTTTGCCGATTTTCATACAATTCACGCTGCGTTTCAGCTTCTTGTTGCACGCTTTGCGCTTTCGCCAAGGTGTCTTCAATATGCAGTTTGCGTTGGGCAATGGTGGCGAGCAAGGGTTTATAAAATAATCGCTGCAAAATCCAAACTAAAACCAGAAAATTGAGCATTTCCAAAATAAACGTCGAAACATCAAATTCCATAGACATAGTTATTTCACAATGTATTCAAGCAACGGATTTTTAAACAGCACAATTAGCACAATCACTAAACAATAAATGGCGAGCGATTCAATCATCGCCAAACCAATAAACAACGTTCGCATGATGGATTGTTCGGATTCGGGCTGTCTCGATAAGGCTTCCAATGCGGTGCTAATGGCTTTACCCATTGCTAATGCGGGCAGCATGACTCCTACAGCAATCGTAATCAGCGAGACAATACTTGAACCGAAAACAATTAGGGATATATCACTCATAAATTACTCCAGTGGGGGTTGATGTTGTTGAGTTTGAATTGCGCTGGCTAAATAAATTAACGCCAACGTGCCAAAAATATAGGCTTGCACAAGAGCTTCGATAATATGCAGCATTAAAATGGGAATGGGAGCTAAAAATCCCGCCACCAATAAAACCAACATGGCGGCGGTTTCTAAGCTCATCATATTGCCAAACAACCGAATCGCCAACGCTAACGTGCGGGTGAATTCGCTGATGATGTGAAACGGCAGCAAAATGGGGCTGGGCGTTATGTAATGATGCAGGTGTTTTTTAATGCCCTGGGTTTTGATACCAAACCAATGCACCGATAAAAATACCAATATCGCCAGTGCAGAGGTAACGGATAAATCACGAGTGGGTGAATGCAGCGTAGGAATTAAACTGACGAGATTCGCCACGGTGAGAAAAATCCATAACGTCGCAATCAAGGGCAAAATACGGCGACCGTTTTCGGGTGCGACGGCGAGAATCGATTCATCCATTATCGTCACGATACTTTCCATTAACGTTTGTAACGGTGTCGGTAACAATGACAAACGGCGCGTCGAAAGCCACGCTACCAATGCCAGCATGAGCATAATCGCCCACGTCGTCATGACCGAACCGTTAATGTGGATGCTGTCTAAATTGAACGGAAATTCATGCTCCATAAATGATAGTCTCAATTTTTAATCAGCGAATAAACGTTGAACATTCCCACGACAACACCGGTAAACAATAAACTCAATGTCCAACGCGCGGAATAGCCGGCACTTAAACTGTCTAACCAATGACCTAAATACGCACCGGCAACAATCGGCAACACCATTACTAATCCCAACGTACCGACATAAACGGTTTGTGACAACAAGGTGGCAGGCTGGTTTTGCGCTTTTTTGATGCGTTTCACTTGCTGTTCAATTTGGTTTTTTAATTTCAATAGCATCATGATTCCCACTGTAAATTATGTTTTAAATTTCTAATTTTTTTGAGCATCGCCCATTCTATTTGCTGCAAACTATCACAAATGGCTTGCCGACTTTCTTGTTCTTTCGCGGCTTGTTGTTCTAATAAATCGCTGAGACGGTCAAAATCGGTATCGATTAAAAAATACCGCGTGCTAATAGTGAGTTGATTCGCGCGAAAGGAAGCCAAGCCACTCGGTAACGCCAAATAATGCCACGTTTCATTATCGAACCGAAAACGTGACAAACCTTCCGCCAAAACCGTCATGAAATGCGCGTGATTCGCTTGAATGCCAAACGAACCGCTGGCATCGATACCGACAAACGAACACACATTCGGAAACGATTGCTGTTGATTACTGGAAAGAATATGCAGGTTAAAATTATTCATCAGGAATCCTGCATACTGCCACGCATATAACATTGTTGCTCGGATAAATGGTCGTAATCACCGGCAATAAAGGCTTCGCAATCGGTAAGCGTTTGTTCCAATGGCACAGAAACGCCGACTTGCTTGGTGTGTTGGGCGAGAACTGAAAAAGGTTGCGTCAGATAACGCTGTAATTTTCGCGCTCGCATGACAATTTTCCGGTCTATTTCTGATAATTCATCAATGCCCAACATCGCAATAATATCTTCTAATTCTCGATAACGCGCCAAATGTTCGCGCACCGCTTCGGCAACGTTGTAATGCCGCACACCCAAAATATGTTTATCCATCAATTTACTGCTAGAACGTAGCGGATCGACGGCGGGATAAATACCTTTACTGGCTTGGTCACGCGACAAAATAACGGTGGTGTCTAAATGACTGAGAATCGCGCTCACCGCTGGATCGGTCATGTCATCAGCCGGAACATAAACCGCTTGCACCGACGTAATCGCACCTTGGCGCGTGGAAAGAATGCGGTCTTCGAGTTCGGCTACTTCGGTAATGAGCGTCGGTTGATAACCCACCGTAGCCGGCATTCTGCCCAATAAACTGGAAATTTCGCTGCCCGCTTGTACAAACCGAAACACATTATCCATGACGAATAGCACTTCTTTGTGCAAGGTGTCGCGCAGATATTCCGCATAAGTGAGCGCGGATAAACCCACCCGAAAACGTACGCCGGGAGATTCATCCATTTGCCCAAACACCATTAACGTGTCTGACATTACGCCGGCATCTTGCATTTCGCGCCATAATTCATGGGCTTCGCGGATGCGTTCGCCCACACCCGCAAACACCGATACGCCTTTATGAATGGCGGAAACGGCGTGAATAAATTCCATCACCAAAACGGTTTTGCCAACGCCTGCGCCGCCAAATAAACCCGTTTTACCGCCTTTGATAAACGGACACAATAAATCGATAACTTTAATGCCGGTCGGTAAAATTCCACTGATTCCGGTGGCTTCGGATAATGGTTGCGGTTTGCTGTGAATGTGGCGGAATTCGGTGCTGTCGAGAGGCGGTAAACCATCGAGCGGTTCGCCAAAAATGTTAAGTAATCGCCCCAAACACGCTTCTGTCACCGGAACACGCAGCGGCGCACCGGTATCGTAAACGGTGAGACCGCGACTCAAGCCGGCTGTACCGTGCAACGTAATCGCTCGTGCGTGGCGTTCATCTAAATGTTGATGCACTTCAAAGAAATACACCGTTTGATTAAAACAAGTACACAACGCTTGATGCAGCGGCGGAAGCGCACTACATTCGATAATCACCACAGGACCGTGTACTTCCGTAATTGTGCCGATGATGGGGAGTGCTGCTAAAAATGCGGTGTTATCCATAAAATGCCGTTTTTTGCCAAATTAAAAAATGAATCTATCGTTTATATTTCGCCACACGTTAAACAATGTGGATTGCGTCGTAATTTAAGCGTGTTAAATTCCATGCTTAATCCATCAATTACTAATAAACGTCCGGTTAATGTTTCGCCGATTTCCGTGATGAGTTTGATTGCTTCTAGGGCTTGAATACTGCCGATAATACCGACAATTGGCGAAATCACGCCGTTGGTCGAGCAGGTTTGTAATTCTTCGCCGTCACTTTGGTAAAGACAGTTATAACACGGACTGTTATTTTTTCCAGCGGTAAAAACCGAAACTTGTCCTTCAAAACGAATTGCCGCACCCGAAACTAACGGCGTTTTTTGTCGAAAGCACGCGGCGTTAATCGCAAAACGAGTGGTGAAATTATCACTGCAATCCAAAACGACATCGGCATTTTTCACCTCGTTTTCAAGTGTTTCACCCGCCAATTTTTCTTTTACCGCACGCACATTCACGTCAGGATTTAAATTTTTTATCGTGTTGCGGGTTGAAATGACTTTTGCTACCCCTATATCTGCCGTGTGATGAGCAATTTGCCGTTGTAAATTGGACAAATCCACGCTGTCATCGTCATAAATCACTAAATGACCCACGCCAGCCGCTGCCAGATACATGGCGACAGGTGAACCTAAACCGCCCGCACCGACAATTAAGACGTTGGCATTGAGTAATTTAAGTTGTCCTGCAATGTCGATTTGCGGAAGCATTATTTGGCGGCTGTAGCGATAAAGTTGATTGTCATTCATGGTTTTTCGATTGGCAGTAAGTTGTTTTTAAGGGTTGCAAACCAAGGTTTGCACTCCAAAATTGTAAGCTGGAGTGCAAACCTTGGTTTGCCCATTTATTTTTTTATCCCGTTGTATTTTAATCTATCTTAGGAGTTTTACATGAAAATTACCCCATTGCATGACCGCGTTATCGTTAAACGTGTTGCAGAAGAAACCGTCACATCAGGCGGCATCGTTTTACCCGGTTCAGCCGCAGAAAAACCAAGCCAAGGTGAAGTGTTAGCCACTGGCGCAGGCAAAGTTTTAGACAACGGAACAATTCACCCGATGCACGTCAAAATCGGCGACAAAGTGTTATTCGGCAAGTATTCTGGCAGCGAAGTTAAAATCGACGGCGAAGACGTAATCGTGATGCGCGAAGACGACATTTTAGCGGTTTTAGGTTAATCCTTTTTCAAACAAACATTTCAATTTAATTAACAGGAATTCAAAACATGGCAGCAAAAGAAGTTTTATTCGGTGATGACGCTCGCGTTCGTATGGCGCGTGGTGTAAACATTTTAGCCAACGCGGTTAAAGTCACTTTAGGTCCAAAAGGTCGTAACGCGATTTTAGACAAAAGTTTCGGCGCACCCACCATCACGAAAGACGGCGTTTCAGTTGCCAAAGAAATCGAATTAAAAGACAAATTCGAGAATATGGGCGCACAAATGGTGAAAGAAGTTTCATCAAAAACGTCTGACGTTGCAGGCGATGGTACAACCACTGCAACGGTTTTAGCGCAATCTATCGTGAACGAAGGTTTGAAAGCCGTTGCCGCTGGCATGAATCCAATGGATTTAAAGCGCGGTATTGATTTAGCCGTTATCAAAGCCGTTGCAGCAATTGTTGAAGCTGCGACACCTTGCACCGATAACAAAGCCATCGCGCAAGTCGGCACCATCTCTGCGAACTCTGACGAATCAGTCGGTCAAATCATTGCAGAAGCAATGGAAAAAGTCGGCAAAGAAGGCGTTATCACCGTTGAAGAAGGTTCAGGTTTGGACAATTCTTTAGACGTGGTTGAAGGCATGCAATTCGACCGTGGTTATTTGTCACCGTATTTCATCAACAAACAAGAAAGCATGAGCGTCGAATTAGACGACCCAATGATTTTGATTTACGACAAAAAAATCTCAAACATTCGTGACATGTTGCCAGTATTAGAAGGCGTTGCGAAAGCAGGTCGTCCATTATTGATTATCGCTGAAGATGTTGAAGGCGAAGCGTTGGCAACGTTGGTTGTAAATACGATTCGTGGCATCGTGAAAGTCGCGGCTGTAAAAGCTCCAGGTTTTGGCGACCGTCGCAAAGCAATGTTGGAAGACGTGGCTGTTTTAACAGGCGGCACCGTGATTTCAGAAGAAATCGGTTTGAGTTTAGAAAAAGCAGAATTGTCACAGTTAGGCACTGCAAAACGTATTCAAATCACGAAAGACAACACTACGATTATTGATGGTGCAGGTTCGGAAGAAGCGATTAAAGCTCGCGTTGCTCAACTTCGCACACAAGCTGAAGAAGCGACTTCTGATTACGACAAAGAAAAATTGCAAGAACGTTTGGCGAAATTGGCTGGCGGCGTTGCGGTAATTAAAGTCGGCGCGGCAACTGAAATCGAAATGAAAGAGAAAAAAGCGCGTGTTGAAGATGCGTTGCATTCGACTCGTGCGGCGGTTGAAGAAGGCGTTGTGGCGGGCGGCGGTACGGCGTTAGTGCGTGCATTATCGGCATTAGTCGGTTTAGAAGGTATCAATCACGACCAAACTGTGGGTATCAACATTTTACGTCGTGCAATGGAAGAACCTTTGCGTCAAATCGTTGCGAATGCGGGCGATGAACCTTCGGTTGTGTTCAACGAAGTTCAAAAAGGTTCAGGTAATTTCGGTTACAACGCGGCAACAGGTCAATATGGCGACATGATTGAAATGGGAATTTTAGACCCTGCAAAAGTCACTCGTACTGCGTTGCAAAATGCAGCTTCAATCGCTGGTTTGATGTTGACGACTGAAGTGATGATTGCTGACGCACCTAGCGATGACAAAGGTCATGGTATGCCTGATATGGGCGGAATGGGTGGTATGGGCGGCATGATGTAATCATGTTGGCTTAAACGCCTTTTTGCTTTGAATGATGAAAGCCCCGATTTGCAGTGATGCAAGTCGGGGCTTTTTATTTGAAAAAAATTTAACTTTCAAAATTTTTCATCAAATTTAATTGCTTAACCAAGTAATCGATAGGCATTCCAATGCTTTTGTTAAAAGCTATATCTTTCTCAACCATGTCGATATAGTTGAATTTCGTATCTAACGAAGCCTCCATTTGTGCCTTGCTATCTTTGGTTAAATCTAAACCTTTTGGCAACGCAATAGGAGGAAGTTCAGAAAAACGTCCTGATTTCGTCAATTCAGCAAATTCATTTGGTGTTATGTTGGTGAAATCAGGCTTAACTCGTTTAAAAAAATCTGCTCGCTCTTGTTGTAAAAACGCTAATGATTTTTGCAAAGCTGAAAAAGAAACCGTTTCTGAATTCTGATTTTTATCCTGCTCGGCTAATAATTTGTTGATGTAATTTTCATCAACTTCACCAGAAAGCGTGCCTGTTTCACGGTCAATCGCAATGTGTGTCGCTAATTGGTTTATTTCATGAAGACCAGATGAGGACGTAGACTGCAATCCTCCCGTTGCCGCTTCGACTAATTTTTTATCATTTTCAGTAAGCAGGTCATTGATTACGAAACCCTGTGATTTTTGATTTTCAGCTGGCGGCGGTGAATACTTTGTAGGTGTTGCGATGAGATTATTTGAAATTTGCATAAGATGAATGTCCGTAATGTTGATGATTTTTTTAGATGAACCACTTCTATCGGCAGCAAACGAAAATTTTCAACGTGACAAATTGTCGCACCAACAAAAAGCCCCGATTGCATCACGCCGTCGGGGCTTTTTTGTGCTTGTGAGTTTTTAATGTTACTCATCGACTATAGACTAATAGTATTCATTTTTGCGACCATGCGCCCATGAACATAAAAACATTATTCGGCAAAAATGTACGCGAATTTCGAGAAGCGAAAGGTTGGTCACAAGATAAACTTTCGGATGAATCAGGTTTGCATCGTACTTACATCAGTGGTATTGAAAGAGGATTTAGAAATCCGACTATTGAGATAGTTCATAAAATTTCAGTAGCTTTGCAAATTCAAATTTCAGATTTATTCAAAGAGAGAACATGACCGTTTATTCAACAAAAGAACAACTCGAAAAAATCGCCCATTATTTAACTGCGTACATGAGAATTCCTTATTTTCAAGATGACACAGTTCCTGGAAAAATCATGGAGAAAATTTTTTCATTAGTTCACGATGCCGAATTACTCGACACTTACGATTACGTTGATGTTTGCATTAAAAACAAAGTGGGCTGGCAAATAAAATCGACTAAAAGCACTACGCCTGTTACTTGGAAACGCGCAAAAATTGCTAATGCGATTGAGCTGATTAAACAATCGGAAGAATCTGAAACGGGTTGCCAACAATTAGGCAATGCCATTATTGAATTTTGTAATAGTCACGCAAAAGAAAGTTTAGCAACTTACAATCTTTCTGAAATCGGATATTCACGCTTAATTATGTTCCCAGATAATACGGTTGTTTATTTTGAAAGGCTCATTGCATCAAAAAATAATCCTGATATTTTCGATAAAAATGATTTTGTTTGGCATTGGTCTAATCCCAAAAAGACGGTTAAAAAAGAACAATTATCAGCGTTGCACGGTGTTGATGTAAAAACAGGTAAAAAGGCTTTCGCTTGGCACGGACGCGGTGAAAATCAATTACATTTTAGTAGTGAAAATAATTGGTGGCCCGAAATTGAAAAGCCAACGAAAATTGGTCAAATTGAATTCTCAAAAGATTTTCACGCCATGGCGTTTAAGTTATCCACTGAAAAAGTAAGTTGGGATGATTTAGTCTCTTTTTTGAATCGTTCTAGCTGAGTATTCATGCTTTGAATGATGATTTTTGCAAGCAATGGCGGAACCGCATTACCCAATTGCCCCGCCTGCTCATTATACGAACCAACAAATTCGTATTTATCTGGAAAACTCTGAATTCTAGCCACTTCACGCATTGTTAAAGTGCGAATATCAACAGGATGTCCCCATCGTCCCGAACCAGGATGAAAAACCCAGCGCGTTATAGTTGGCGCAATCATGTCTTTAGTAAGTCGTCCGTAGGCTCCGCTATATCCGCCCTTTGTTTGCAAATGAATAGGCAAATCTTTCAAACCTTGCCCCGCTTCTAGTGAAGACAATCGTTCATGCTGTATAGGTTGAAGTTTTCGTGCAATGTGATTGGTTACGGATTCACAATTTCCCCGCATAAATTCTTGATAACTATTTTGTGGCAACGTTTTGTAGGTTGTTAATTTTTGCCCTTCACCGTGTTCAAGTTCTGGCAAATCACCAATAGCATCCCAAACAGTTATGTGTTGAGGATTACTAAAAAATAAATTGTATATTTCACTGCTTTCTTTAGATTGTGCGTAATGCGTTGGCAATGGACTTTCAAATTTCAATCCGTATTGATTTGCAATAAAAAAAGCTCTTCTGCGTCTTTGCGGTACACCATAATCGGCGGCATTTAAAACAATCGATGTCACCGTGTAACCTTCATTCTCAAGGCGAGAAATAACTTCCTGCGAATAGGCTTTTTCAAACCCGTTTTTCATTTCTGCTACATTTTCCATAAGTATCATTTTTGGTCGCAGCACCTCGCAATAATCGAGAAATGAATTAACGAGTAAATTTTTAGGATCGTGAAGGTATCTATTTTTTAATGGCACATTTTTAGAAAAGCCTTGGCAAGGCGGCCCACCAACTAAGATATCTAATTTATTAGTTGTGATTTCAACCAAATCCATAAACTCGCTTGGAGCTGTTTGAGTAATATCGATATTTAAGGCTTTTGCTTTTGGAAAATTATGTTTGAATGAAGCAAGATATTTTTTTTCAATATCCATACCTGCTAATAATTCAAAGCCTGTTTGTTCAAGCCCAACTGAAATACCGCCACAACCACAAAATAAGTCGATTGCTTTTTTAGATTTGTACATTTTATAAAATCCATAATTGTTACTGATAGTATTCATTTTAATGTAGCAAAAAATAAAAAACAAATTTAAAGTACGATTGTCATGATTCGACAGTGGTTATTTGTCACCGTATTTTATCAACAAACAAGAAAGCATGAGCGTCGAATTAGACGACCCAATGATTTTGATTTACGACAAAAAAATCTCAAACATTCGCGACATGTTGCCAGTATTAGAAGGCGTTGCGAAAGCAGGTCGCCCATTATTGATTATCGCTGAAGACGTTGAAGGCGAAGCGTTGGCAACTTTGGTTGTAAATACAATTCGTGGCATCGTGAAAGTCGCGGCTGTAAAAGCTCCAGGTTTTGGCGACCGTCGCAAAGCCATGTTGGAAGATGTCGCTGTTTTAACAGGCGGCACCGTGATTTCAGAAGAAATCGGTTTGAGTTTAGAAAAAGCAGAATTGTCACAACTCGGCACTGCAAAACGTATCCAAATCACGAAAGACAACACCACGATTATTGACGGTGCGGGTTCGGAAGAAGCGATTAAAGGACGTGTTGCACAACTTCGCGCTCAAGCTGAAGAAGCTACGTCAGATTACGACAAAGAAAAATTGCAAGAACGTTTAGCTAAATTGGCTGGCGGCGTTGCAGTAATCAAAGTCGGCGCGGCAACTGAAATCGAAATGAAAGAGAAAAAAGCGCGTGTTGAAGATGCGTTACATTCTACTCGTGCGGCAGTTGAAGAAGGCGTTGTCGCTGGCGGCGGTACGGCTTTAGTTCGCGCATTGTCTGCGTTAGTCGGTTTAGAAGGCATCAATCACGACCAAACTGTTGGCGTGAACATTTTGCGTCGTGCAATGGAAGAACCTTTGCGTCAAATCGTTGCGAATGCTGGCGATGAACCTTCGGTTGTGTTTAACGAAGTTCAAAAAGGTTCGGGTAACTTCGGTTACAACGCGGCAACAGGTCAATATGGCGACATGATTGAAATGGGCATTTTAGACCCTGCAAAAGTCACTCGTACCGCGTTGCAAAATGCGGCTTCAATTGCGGGTTTGATGTTGACGACTGAAGTGATGATTGCTGACGCGCCTAGCGATGACAAAGGTCATGGTATGCCTGATATGGGCGGAATGGGTGGT
>SESG01031846.1_pt1 | contig 16586 bp, 11 predicted proteins | sample 3171421 | NCBI WGS metagenome assembly SESG01 (sample SAMN10866946, study PRJNA518727) | freshwater metagenome | biome: subpolar coniferous forest; feature: holomictic lake; material: water; isolation source: holomictic Lake 227, 6 m and 8 m depth | place: Canada: near Kenora, Ontario | collected... | reverse complement strand
TTTTTTATTAATCAATATCCCTCCGGGCACATTTGCTATCTTCATATCGAGCATATACTTGACTTTTGTATTCCACTGAAGTGCTATCGCTGATAAGGGTGAGCCATATACGCCTTCTATCAGACCTGTCTGCAAGGACTGCATTACATCCACCAATGACAATGGGATAGGCGTAATCGCCAGGTTTTTAAACATTGTCCCGACCAGTGCATCGTTGCCCCAAATCCACATTTTTATACTCTGGAAATCTTTCAAGGACTCTATTTTCTTTTTTGAAAAGACATAAGCAAACCCTACTTCAGGCCAGCCCAGTATAACCAGTCCCTTTTTTTCAAACTCTTTATCAAAAAACGGGCTCATTTTTTCCATAACATAATCTATATCCTTATAATTTTTAAAAATCATAGGCAAGTTTAACATTCTGACTTCTTTTACCACTTCGCCCATTCCCTGTGAAGTAAAACCCGCCGCCTGAAGCTGATTGATTTTCATTTTTTTCAGGACATCTGTCTCATCTCCGCTCACGCCTCCGGAATAAAACCGAAACTCCACTGCCCCACTTGTTTTTTCTTTCAGCTCAGTATTAAAGTCCTCCATAGTGTTCATCCAGGTGGAGCCTTCTGGCGCCACAGACGCGAACTTAATTACGGTTTTAACCTCAGCCGCAGAAAGTCCAGCCACCAAAAGTAGTCCCAATACCAAGGCAATTATTATTTTTTTCATTTTTACCCCCCGTTTTTTATTAGAAATAGTTTTCCATTTTTTTTGCTAAAATTTCAATTTTCTTTTTCGCTACAGCGGTGAAAAGTTTTTCCGGAATAAGCGCATCGTCAGCAGTTCTAATTGCTTCCACATAGCCTGTAAATAATGCCTTGTCCTGCATAGCAGGCGCGTAAAATTTTGCCATATAGAAGTCCGCCATTAAAAACTTATTGCCCGAAATTGCTTTTATCCTGTCATACTCTTTTTTTGCCAGAGCTGGATCTCCACCGAACAATTTCGGCATACTATAATAAACTATCATAAAGAGATGCGGAATCCCGTAAAAATAGGTATCATCCAATTCTATGACGCGTTCTACCATAGCCCTTACTTTTGGCAGGTCAGCAATATCTTGGGCTGAATTTTTACTCAAGTTAATATATGAGCCCCAAGAAAAAGCCGTCCAAAAAAGTGCAGGCACTTCATCTTTATTGAAACTCGCGAGAGTTGCCTTAAAATCATCTAAATTTCCATCAGCGACTTTTTCAAAATCACTATTTTTTCGAAGAATTCTCATACCATATTCTTTTGACCTTAAATAAAATATCTTTGCTCTTTTCTGATTCTCTCTGTCCTGTACAGCATCCACAGTAGCATCTTCTAAAAATGCCAGCGCATACATTCCATATAATTTACAGCCCTTAAGCAGAAGTTCATTATTCTCATAATCGGCGGCCTTTATAAGTCCGTCAAGCAATTTTAGATTGGCAGGAATAGCGACCTGTGCGAACTCCGTGTCCTGCTCCTGAAAAAACGCATCCACCACATCATCCATTATGGTAGCGGTAGTATTCGCAGTAAGTTTTCTTATGGAACAACCCGAAGCCGTCAGCATAATAAATATTGCAAAGACAAACAACGCGAGTATTTTTTTATTCATAAGTTTTTTCCCCTCCAGCAGGCGGAATATCTACTTTTACAGTAGTGGTATCCCCATCAGCAAAAACTTTACAGCCTTCAAGTTCGGCGAAATGCCCATCCGTATCTGCCACGGCATAGCCAATATCTTTCGCATACCAGTATTCGTTTTTCTTCGCCACACTATTGTCGCCTTCATTTACCATAACTTTTATATGTATGGCATCAAATTCCCCAGCAGGCGCTTTGACTTTTTCAACTCCAAAACACTCAAACTCAGAAACAATTTTTCTGCTCAAAGGAATAAAAAGAATTACAGCTTCGCCTTTTCCTTCATATTTCCAAGTCTCGCCTTTTACAGCCGGATATTTCATTATCTGCATTTCTGGAATAATATCTACATTTATTGAAAAATTAAATATTGGAAAGGGATATTTTATCCTACGCATATAAACGCCTTTTTCATCAGTCCGCATCATATATCTTATGTCAGCTTGGGGCGCGTAAAAATAGCCGTAATCCTTTCCTTCTATTTTTTCGCCTCCCGCAACTGTCGCTTTTATTTTTATTTTTTTTGTTGGCTCTTTTTTAAAATACCCACTCAGATAAAGGGTATTCCCGTTTGTGATAGGATAAAAGTTTGAAACCAAGTCTGCTGGTATAACGGTGGGAGTAATAATAGGATTAGAGGCGACAGTTTTCTCATCGGAAACTGCAGCCATAAATATAAAAGGCACTGTCAAAAATAGACACCACAAGCTTAATTTCTTCACTTTTTCTCCTGTTAATACTGTTGTTTTTTCAAACAAAAGCAATATTAGATTATCACATAGGGTTTACTGTGTCAATGTTTAGACCAAGAGTTTAGGTTAAAGGTTTACATGTTTTTACCATTATTAAATAGAAAAACGGCGTGGGACTTTCCCCACGCCGTTTTGGTGTTTTGTTTACTTGTTTTTTACTTCAGCGCAAGCTTCCTCATAGGCTTTATACATAGCATCCATAAGCGGGGTTTTCCCATCCATATTATCCGCAGTCACATCCCACATAAAGACTCCTGCGAGTTTTCTTTCCACAATTGCGTATTTAACTTTCAAGGCTATTGATTTTTCGTCATCATAGGTCAAAATACCAGCCTGTTTTCCTGTCTGCATCCCGCTAAAAAATCCAATTACACGCTCAATGGGATTCCATTTTGAATCCACAGAATCTTTGGCAAGGTAAGGCACCTGCGCGCCATCATCCCAATGCCTGCTCCAGCCATTATCAATCAAAGGGGCGAGCTGATTATAATTCATAAAAATATCTTCTGGCGTATTTGTCATTTTTACATAAAGCGCTTCTGCGTTTGGAAATTCGTGCCCGTAAAAAGGCACTCCTAACACAAGTTTTTCTGCAGGAATTTTTTTCGTTTGCGTCATATAGTCAATATATGTTTCATCATTTACTTCCGTGCACGAATCATCCCCTTTTTTCAAGGCAGCATTATGTCCAGCATGATCATTCCACGCACCGTGCATATCATATGCCATTAGATTTACATAATCCATATATTGAATAAACATAGGATATTCAAGCCACTGCTGTGACCAGTTAGTGCCACCCACAGCCGCCGTAATCAACCAAGGAGTACCAGTGCCAGTCTCAGCAGTAAACGCTTCTCTGGTTTCTTTTATCAGCAAAGGAAAATTATATTTATCAGCTTCAGTGTTTGGAAATTCCCAATCAAAATCAGCACCATCATAGCCATTTTCTTTTATAAACTTTACAAGATTTTTTGTGAAGGTTTTTCGAAGCACCGGACTTGCCGCTACTTTTTTAAAATTTTCATTTGCCTTTTCGTTGGCGCCGCCTATTGAAGTAATGACCTTGACGCCTTTGGAATGCGCCGTCGCTATCATATCAGGTTCTAGATAGCTGCCCCCATAAGAGAAAGTCCCATCTGCTTCGGGAATAATAAACGCGTGTGCAATGTGAGTGACTTTGTCATAAGGCAGATTTGCCGCTCTATAGCCACCCACCCAGTCCGGATAATAAGCCAAAAGTATTTTTCCGCCATTGGCCGCCACCAGCGAAAAAGAAAATAATACAAATAACACCAAAGTCATTAAATATTTTATTTTTAATTTCATGAGCACCCTCATTTTTTAGATTTTGTTTTCACTTTATAAAAATATATTACCATAAAAAGCATACAGGTGTATTTTATATTTCAAACCCGTTATTTTTTATCACAGCCGCATACCAGCGCCCGCTTTTTTTTATAGTCCTTTTTTGTGTAGCGAAGTCCACACGCACTATTCCAAACCTTTTTGAATACCCACGGCACCATTCAAAATTATCCATAAGAGACCAGACAAGATACCCTTTTAAATTTGCACCCTCTTGAACTGCACGCGCACAGGCACTTATATACCCCTTGTAAAAATCCACTCTATTATCATCCTGCACAACGCCATCCACGATATTTTCGTCATCAAACGCCGCACCATTCTCTGTGATATACAATTTTGGTTTCCCATAATCCTTATGCAATCTCATTATTGAATCATAAATTCCCTGCGGTTCTATTTCCCAATTCATACCTGTATATTTTCTTTCCGGTTTTTGCCCAACCCACATACAGCCAGCCCAATCAAATAACTTATCTTTCCCATTATCCTGGGCACGAAATGGCGAATAATGATTTATACCTATATAGTCACACGGGTTATCTTTTATAAATTTCAAATCATCCGCATCCGGTTTGAATTCAAAATTGTATTTTTGTTTGTTAAAAGAAATAATATCTTCAGGATATTTTCCAAAAAATAACGGGTCCATATACCAGCGATTTAAAATTCCGTCAGCGATAAGCGCCTTGGCTTTATTTGATTTCGTATCTTCGTCAGGATACACTGGGGCTATCACTTGCGCTATGCCTATCTCGCCATCGTTCATCACTTCCCTAAACCGTTCCACTGCCTTTGCGTGTGCAATATTTATATGATGTGACACCATACACTCGGCAAAATGGTCATTGCTTTTATCAGCGGGCGGTTGCCCTTTTCCCACATAACCTTCGAAAGCTACTATCCACGCCTCGTTAAAAGTAGTCCATTTTTTTACTCTGTCCCCATAAGCCCTAAAACAAAACTCAGCATAATCCGCAAAGACCTCTGCCGTTTCCCTATTTTCCCAACCGCCATTTAGCATAAGCGCCTGTGGGAGTTCCCAGTGATAGAGCGTCACGAGCGGAGTGATTCCATTTTCAAGAAGTCCGTTTATCAAATTATCATAAAACCGCATCCCATCAATATTGGGCTCGCCAAAACCTTTTGGAAATAACCGTGGCCAATTTATTGAAAACCTATACACCTTCAAACCAAGTTCTTTCATAAGCAAAATATCTTCTTCATAGCGATGATAATGGTCACAGGCGATATCCCCATTTTCATTATTATCTACTTTCCCAGGGATATGAGAAAAAACATCCCACACGGATTCACCTTTTCCAGCTTCCTTCCAGGCGCCTTCTATCTGATAAGAAGAGGTCCCCGCTCCCCATAAAAAATCTTTTGGAAATATAATTCCAGCCATTAAAAAAACCTCCGATAAATTATATTGTCAAAAAAACTTTACTTCAAGATACAAAAAAACCGCGGGATTTTCGCCCGCGGTTTTTTGAAAACTTTTTAACCCATTGTCACTTCTATTTTATGTGCTTTTTTATCCGAGAAGAGTGGCGCCTTGTTTCCTTTTATTTCTTTGCCGTCCACTATCATTTTTATTACGCCTTTATTTACACCTTTTGGATTTGTGACAGTAATATTATAATTTACTCCACGGAACATTCTCGTGACTTTAAACCCTTTCCATTTTTTTGGAATACACGGATCTACTGTCAAGCCATCATACTCCGGTCTCACTCCGAGAATATATCCAGAGACGCTTACAAAGTTCCACGCGCAGGCGCCTGTGAGCCAAGAGTTTTTTGCCTGTCCAAAATCCCTGTGTTCTTTTCCTGCTATTATCTGTGAATACACATAGGGCTCTGTCCAGTGAATATCAGCAATATCATTTGTCGCCGAAGGCACTATATTTTTATAATATTCAAAATCTATCTCGCCTCTGCCTATCATAGTCTCGGAAATAACTGCCCAAGGATTGGTGTGACAAAAGATACCTGCATTTTCTTTTATGCCAGCAGGCACTTCCGAAATTAAACCGACATCTTTGCGATACGCCTTATACCCAGGCCACATTTTGTTTATGCCATATTTTGAACCCAAATATTTTTTTACACTGTTAAGACATATTTCCGCTCTTTCCCCTTGTGCCACGCCGCTCATAATCGCCCAGACCTGACTGTTTATCCATATCTTGCCTTCTTTCGCTGTCTTAACGCCTATAGGTTCTCCATTATCTTTATACGCGCGAATATACCACTCGCCGTCCCAAGCATTTTTATTTATCCTATCTTTCATTTCATTTCCCATTTTGGTATATCGCTCCGCATCGTGAGTTTCTCCGATAAGTTTTGCGATATCTGTAATCAACCAAGCCGCGTGTACAAACTGCATAGAGACCATAACAGACACGCCTGCGCCTTTCGGCCCTTTTATATTTAGCGAGTCATTCCAATCCGCAAAACCAGATTTACAAAGTCCGTGATATGAAGTGGCTGTCCAAGAATATTCCATAGCCCTTTTCATATGTTCATACATAGTCCCTTCTGAGCCATCTGTAAAAATAACTGACTGGTCCAGAAACTTTACATCCCCTGTTTCTTTTATATAATTATCCACAGCGAGAATTAACCAAAGATGATCATCCCCATATCCTTCACTGTCGCCTTTTTTTGTAAGGGGAAAGTATTGATGCATAGCCCTGCCTTCTGGGAACTGAATAGCCGCGAGGTCCATAAGCCGTTGCCGCACTTTAGAAGGAATCTGATAAGCAAACCCCAGCGTGTCTTGATTTGAATCCCTAAACCCCATACCACGCCCTATCCCTGATTCATAATAAGAAGCAGACCGCGACCAGTTAAAAGTGGTACGGCATTGATATTGGTTCCAGATATTCACCATTGAATTAAGTGCTGCATCTGGCGACTCTGTCTGATACTTGTTAAGCCCTTCCTGCCAATAGGCCTTTATCTTTTTGTATTCTTTATCTACTGCGCCTTTCACTGAATATTTTTTGAAAACTTTTTTTTCGGTGCCCATTTTTTCATTGTACCCAAGAATAAAAGTCACTTCTTTTTCTTCTCCGGGTTTAAGTGAGACATTTACATGCAAGCCACCAAACGGCGCCCAACCTATGGCTTCCGAATTACTACACTTACCTTTTTGCACAGCTTCAGGATTGGCTTCCCCGTTATAGAGTCCTGTGAACTTGCCGCGTTCGCCATCATAGCTCTGCACTTTTGTGTCAGACCAAAAATACGAAAAATATTCCTTGTGCACATTGTGTCTGGTCAAATGATACATACAATTATTTCTAAACTTAGTTATTCCAATATTTAGGTTGTATTGAAAGTCCGTCATATCCATTACCGCATCCCACAGACAAAACTCCACATATGTAAATAAACTCAAATCTCTTTTTTTCTTTGAATTGTTTTTTACTTTTATGCGCCAGATTTCAAGACTCTCTCCGAGTGGCACCATATAAAGTGTTTCTGTCGCTATCTGCTCATATTCCGAACTTATTTTTGTATAACTTAAGCCGTGGCGACATTCGTATTTATATTTGCTCAAGTCGTGATTTGTCGGTTGCCAGGAAGTGGACCAGTATTTTTCAGTGGCATTATCTCTCACATAAATATATCTTCCTGGTCTGTCGGAAGGCACATTATTATACCTATAGCGAAGTATTCTGCGGGAGCGAGGGTCTTTATTAAAACTATAACCGCCGCCTGTGTTTGAGATAAGCGCACAATACTCATCCACCCCAAGATAATTTATCCACGGCAGTGGGGTTTTTGGATTTGTGATTACATACTCCCTGTTCTTGTCATCAAAGTAACCATATTTCATATTTTATTCCTCCTAAAAGTTTAGTGGCAAAGCCACTTTTCGTTTTTTCTTTATCGGTAAAGCAACTAGAAATAAAGCATAACAAAACTACATTTTTTGTCAAATGTTTAAAATTTTAGTTTTAACAGACCATAGGTACTCAAAGGACTAAAAATATTTATTCTACTGTTATACCACAGATTAAGCCGATTCCCCTTCTACAAGTTGCGGTTTAAAAACTACCTTTTCCGAAATATCTTTTTTCCCATTTTTAATTATTTTCATCATAAGTTCCGCAACCTTCTCTCCAATTTCCACGAGAGGTTGTTTTATCGTGGTAAGCGTAGGAGTCATAAAAGAAGCAGCTTCAAGATTGTCATATCCTATCACCGATAGATTGCCTGGTACATCCACTCCTGCTTTTTTCGCCTCGTGAATAATCCCTATTGCGACCATATCTCCGGCGGCACAAAAAACCGCATCCACATTTTTTAGTTGTGATATTTTTTCTCTATATACTGTTTTTCCTGTTTCAAAGTTTAAAAATGGCAATTCAAAAATATTTTTTTCTTCAAGTTTTATTCCAGCATTTGCCAGTTCTTTTTCAAACCCATCTTTCCTATTTTTCAAAGAGCGAGAATGGTGCGGCGCGCCTGTCACGCACACAATATTTTTTTTGCCTTTTTTTATAAAATGCGCTGCTGCCAAGGCTCCACCATTAAGATTATCCACAGTGACTACATTTATATGTGTGTTTTCCACCGGTCCTTCTACCACAATTATAGGAAAACCAGCCGCACGACACGCTTTAAGCATATCTGGTTTAGGCACCATACCAAAGCTTATAATTCCATCCGCCATTCTGCCATAAAATATCTTTCTGAAAATTTCATTTTCCATATCCGCGAGCCCTTTAGTAGAAAAATAATTCACTCCATATGGACTAAAACCAATTTTGCCTTCTATGGCTTTCATTATCGCAAGGTCAAAAACAGAATAAAAAGAATGAGAAACCACCGCTATGTTATTAGTTTTTCCTTTGATAAGTGCGCGCGCCGCAAGGTTAGGATAATAATTCAGTTCTTTTACCGCCTGAAGTATCCTTTCCTTTGTTTTAATTGGAATGCTCTTGTCATTATTTATCGCTAAAGAAACAGCCATTGGAGTCAAGCCGACCTTCAATGCCACATCTTTTAATGTCGTGCGTTTGCTTTTGTTTTTTTTCATTTTTCCTCCCCAGGATATTACTAATTCAGTATATACTTTTTAAACTTTTTTACAACAAATTTGAACTGTTCTTTCTATTTTGAATTTTAAGATACCCTATTTCATAACAATAAATTTTTTAATTCCCACCCCATTGTCCCCTGCCACCCTCACAAAATAGACTCCGTTTGACATATGTTCAAGACTTAATTCCAAAACAGCATCATTCGGATAATCAATATTTTTTGTATAAATAAGCCTGTAAGACGAAGTAAAAATTGACACCACGCCTTTCCCTTTTGAAACAAACAAAGAAAGCTTGTTTTTTGCAGGATTAGGATAAAGATTTAATATAGGACCTTCCCACAACACTGGCGTCTGAGATATTTGAGTCGCAGTGGGTGTAGGAGTATTAAGTGTTTGAGTAGCAGTTGGAGTTACAGTACTTGTAATAATAGGAGTGCCCGGTAATATTTCTATATAATCTATTCCCCATGTACTACCAATATTTGAAGCGGTGGCGCTGGTATTATCGGTTATCACCCATTCCAAAGCTGTCATATTCGCCAGTATTTGCGCTCTCGTAAAGGTCTTGCCCATACCTGAACCTGGCGGATTGAAAGCTGTCCACGGAATTGTCACTTGTGTCCACGAAGCAGATGGTGTCCAGGTATATCTCCAATATGTATAATCCGATATATTTGAAGATATCAACATAATCAAATAAGTGACTCCTGTGCCTGTGCCTGCAGTGCCTTTCATATACATAGTGACACCACTTGTGGAGTTCATATCTTGTGCCACACTTAAATTATTTAAATAAGTAGCGGCTGACAATGCTGGCCAACTGGTGCCAATTATATCTCCAGACATTTGCATCGCATACAAACCTTCTATTCCAGCAGTTATAGTTATATTCACAGTGGACCCTGCCGGCGCATATGAAGTCCAATCTCCGCCTTTATTATTATAAAACATATCGTGGTCTTCAAAATCATCCAGCACACCATAAGCCGGCGCTGTTGGCGAAGGTGTGGGAGTAAACACAATCGGTACTGTATTTGTTGGAGTCACATTTTCACAACGAGAAAGCATAGCTTGATGTATCGCCTCCATAAGAGGCTGTCCCGTACCAGAAATATAATCCGCTGACAAATGCCACATCATAACTCCCCCAGCATTGCGAGAGTTCAAAGCATAATCCACTTTTGCTTTTATGGCATTTGGATTGTTATAGACGATTATCCCCGGACCGTAATCATAAGTCAGATATGCCACTTGCGAAGCAGAATCCCAAGCTTCGGTCCAGCCATTATTTATCAATGGCACTATTTGTGAGTAATCAATCCCTGAAGCGTTACAACTGCCCCCACAAGTTCCAAACATATTTTCAACTGAGCTGAATTTTAAACCGTAAAAAGACATTCCCATATTTATCATTCCAGGAGGCACTCCCCTGACATTTAAAATGTAATCCATATAGGTCTCGCAAGAGGCGTTGTCATAAGGATCATTGCCTCTGTATAATGGGTCTGTGGAAGCCGCGTGATCGCTCCAAGCTCCGTGCATAGAATAAGTCATAATATTATAAAAATTCACATAGTTGTTGAGATAGCCGTAGTCCATCCACTGTCCGCCGCTATTGGTGCCGCCTATGGCAATACTTATAAGCCAAGTAGGTGCGGGTGCTGGCGCTGCATTAAATTTGGCGCGAAGTTCGGTCACAAGCGAATTCATTGCCGTTCTTTCAGCAGCATTAGAAGGCGCTTCCCAATCAATATCAATACCGTCATAACCATAGTCACGAATGAAAATATAAATATTATTTATAAAATTTGTTCTGGCAGTATTATCCAAAGCCATTGTCCCGTAATTTGCAGAATACGCATCCCCTCCCCCAGTAGAAATTAAAACTTTCACTCCCGCGGCGTGTGCGTTTGTAATAAGCGCTGGTTCCATAAGTCCTGAAGGAGTATATAAAGACCCATCGGCATTAGGCACTATAAAGCAATGCGCTATGTGTGTCATTTCATTGTATGGTATTTTTGAAGCATCATATCCTGCCGAAGGATAATAATAAGAAAGTATTCTTATCCCGCACACTGCTTTGTCAGGTGTCATACTCGGCGTGGGAGTCATAGTCGGCGGAGTGGTCGTCCCAGTTGGAGTAGCAGTTATAGTCGGAGAGGGTGACGGCGGAACTGTAAATATATTTAGTGCATCTATGTACCACTGATTTCCAGTATTATTTACTCCAGTGGTGCCGCTCAAATCCGTTATCAAAAAAGATATTCCTGTAGCATTAGTCAAAACATCATCCAGCGTGCAGGCACTCCCCTGTCCCCACCCTGGTTTTTGAAAAGAGTTCCAAGTAAGTTTATAATTTGTCCACGCTGTAGAAGGCACATAAGAAAATCTCCAGTAAGTGCCATCAGTTATATTTGAAGACACTAAATAAATCAAAAACGCTTCGCTGGTACCTGTGCCTTTTTTCCCTTTCAGCCACATTTCTAAGCCCGTAGAACTATGTAAATCTGTTTCCGAGTTAGTCGAATTAAAACCGCTTGTTATAGAAAGCGTGGCCCACGCATTGCCGCTCAAGCTGCCGCCAAAATATCCAGCGTATGTGCCCTGCGCCGCTCCAGTAACAATTAAATATGTCCCTGTGCTACTTGTGGACGCGTATTTGTTCCAAGCAGAATTTTTATTATTATAATTAAAATCATTATCTTCAAAATCATCAATCATAGACGAAGTCGGTGAAATCGTAGCGGTCCAAGTAGCGGTTATAGTCGGAGTAGCTGAAAGCGTTGCTGTAGTTGTAGATGTTCTAGTCGTAGTCGCCGAAAGTGTTGGTGTAGTTGTAGCGGTTATAGTCTTGGTCGCAGAAAGCGTTGGCGTCACTGTCGCAGTACTGAGAGCTTCAAAAAACACATGATAGACGCTCAACACTGGCACACTGAAAGAAAGGGCGTTCCCCACAATAGACGAATATGTTCCCTTGACAGTAATGGTGGAACTATTGCTATCAAAGCCATAAACCGTTGCGTGATTATAACTATTTGGACTAGTAATTGTTATGTTCGCTGTCTGCGCGGTGGTGAAGTTTCGATTAATAATTATTAAATGCAGTTTTTTAGGATTGGCACTTTCATATGCTGCATAGACAGGCAAGTTGGCAGTATCAGTCGAACCCGCATTCACATTGACATCTCCGTATGAGCTATTCATTCCATCATAGTTTCTATAAATTTTAAATGCCGAAGAAGTATATGCGCCGGCTTCTGTATTCCAATACGACGCATAATACACTCCATACTTTCCAAATATTCCAAGCACATCCGCTATCGCTATCCCGCCAGAGATATGTCCCCCAGCGCCGTATTCATATTCGCTTATCGCCAATTTTGTTCCTGGATAATATGTGGCAATCGATTGTTTCACTTTTGGTATGAGGGGAAGAAAGGAACTATAGTATTGCCCTATCCAACTACTTTCAGTATATGTCGAGTCCCATAAAGTACGCGGTGCATTAACTCGTGCGACAGCGGCAATAGTCGGTAATGGTGTCACCGCTCCTGATGGCCCCTGTATCCGAGTGTCTGAAGTCCCGTCTTGATTCGCTTCCGAGTACCAGTGCAAATCAAGTGCATCGAGCAATCTTTTTCCAGTCACCTGAGACATCAGTCGCATTTTATCCAGATAATACGAAATATACCAATCATAAGAACCTTTTTCTGTCGCCCAATCTGTGGCGTTTTGAAGTTGATAAAAACCATTGAACCCATAAGAACCATAACCAAACACCTGTGCGGAAGAGTCCACATTTTTAACAGCATTTGCAAGCTCCGCTGTTTTTGTCACCAATTCCGCGGCGCCCACAGGTGTGCTGTGTATTCTCGCATGCGTGCCATCCCACAAATCAGGTTCATTATCCATAGAATAAAATTTAACTCCGGTCGTAACTGATGCTGGTCCATAGCGATTTACTAAAAAAGCGACTTCCTCATCCAGATAAACATAATTGTCTGCTGTATTTGGAGGATATATAAAACCAGTACCTTTCGCAGGTTTTCCTATTTTCCATCTCGCCGAGGGCGCAGTTTCGGCAACACTCACAATGCCTGAAATATCAGCCGCCACATACCCTGCCATAGGCAGTGTGACATATGAAGCCATATTATTTGAAAGATTACTTTCGTGAAATTTTGTTAGACAGATTCCCGGAGTGGCTTCTTCAGCCACAGAAATTCCCATAGAAGATGGAAGATAGTCATCGCTTTGATTGTACCAATCATTTCCTGCATTAGACGCATTGTTTTCCCAGTTATACCCTGTCATCCGGTTCCCACCGAGACGCCTTACTGTAAAGTTTTCTCCACCTGATAAATTTTGATTTGTCCCGTATACATATGCGCTTATGGCAGAGGTATTTGAAACGGTGTCAACTGTGATATCCACACCATAAAGAATCCCCGCTATAAAAAGTAACATTATCGTTAAAGCCACTGACCGCACAAATTTCATATTTCACTCCAGTAAAGTTTGTGCAGTTAGTTTAACATTTTTTACTAAAAAAGTATCTTTATTTTCCTTTTTTTATAGCTTCCCAAATATCCACCCGAGGATATATGCCAGTAATTTGCCACATAGCAATTCCTGGTCTTCCAGTTTGTTTTACATAAGCCATTTTGTCCAAATAAGCCTGCGGAGTATTTAAATGTCGCACAGCTCCTTTATGCAGATACCTCGCCTCCGCCTGCAATGCATCGTAGCCCAAGAACTCGCCTTCGGTTACTATGTTGTTATAATCTTCTTTCCCTGGTCTTGCATATACAGACAGTCCGAGAATAAACTTTTCTTTTGGCAAACCTTTTTGAATTACTCCCTTTGCGAAACCCTCAATAGAGTTTTCAATTATCAGCCCCGACTTCGCTTCGTATGTGCCAGTATTTCTAAGCGGTCCGTTGTATGGATTTGACCACTGATAGCCACTCTGTATGGCATAGTCAATATAATTTCCTATAAGTGCCCAGTCCACCCCATCATCATAAAGCCCAGCAGTAGTAAAAAAAGTTACCAACAAATCCTGTCCTTTAAAATCTTTACGCGGGTGATTTTTAACCGCCGTATAGAGTTCTTTCATAAGTAGCATAAAACTTTCTTTTTCTGCGGCAGTGGGATATTCCCAATCAATATCTATTCCATCATAACCACATTCATCCACCAGCTGAAGAATATTTTCAATCAGTTTTTTCCTTGTTGTCGGATTATTTGAAGCCAGTGCAAAACCATCGCTTCCCTTTGCCCCGCCAAAAGAGACCATAGCATTCACTCCTTTAGCGTGGGCTTGTGTCACCAGTTCTTTTCCCATTAAACTTTCAATCCATGTTTCATTAAGTTTTCTTTTGGTAGTTATTTTTCCAGTAGCATCAGGAATAGCAAAAGTATCAATAATATGAGTTAAGGCATTCCAATCCACAGCCTCAAGCGTCCATCCCAAAGGCGCTGCCCAACCCGCTACATATCCCATTACTAAAAGTTCAGTATTTTTCATTTTATTTTTCCTTAGGTATAATATTTTTTGCCACATTATTTCTTAAATAAAAAACCCCGGGACAAAAGCCCCGGGGTTTATATCAAATCCCTTTTAGGATTGAATTACCAACGATTGCCGCCGCCGCCGCTGCCGCCTCTATTTCCGCCACGTCCGCCGCCACCGCCGAACTTGCGTCCGCCGCCGCCGCCTTCTGTTTTCGGTTTGGCTTCATTAACAGTGATGTTCCTTCCGCCTACTGCCTTTCCGTTGAGTCCGGCGATTGCTGCCTCGCTCTGTGCCTTGTCAGGCATTTCAACAAAACCAAAACCTCTTGCTTCACCTGTGATTTTGTCCTTGATTATTGCTACTGATGATACTGGCCCAAAAGCTTCAAATTCAGCTTTCAGTTCTTCCTCCGTTGTCTTTCTGTCCAAATTTCCGACATAAATGTTCATACTGCCTCCTTGCGCCCTCAGTGGGGTCGCTTGTGAAAAACCAAAGCCGGTGGGTGCGTGAATCCGTTTGGGCTTTATCCGAATGCGGTCTTTCCGCAGGCAGGTAAACACTTACGCCGATTTAATCGCGCCGTCCTTGCTCGTTTGAAACCACGGCACTTGCCGTGTTTCAATTAACCTTTCGAATCTTTCCAAAAGGTTATTCTAATTTAGACACATTTTTATATGCCACGCCTGCCGAATGCTGGCGTAAACCTATACTTGATTTTATGTGTTAATTATACAGGCAAAATCTCTATATTGAAACAATTATTATTAAAATACTGCCTATTTTTTGCCTTTTTGAGTATCTTGTTTACGGCGTTTCGCTGTCAGTTTTACTGGTTTTGGCAGGTATTTTATCCGAAGTTTAGCCGCCACATTTATCGGTACCAGCTTGCTCACATCTCCATCATAATAAGCTATCTGCTTTACTACTGAAGATGAAATATAAAGGAAATTCTGTTCTGGCATTAAAAAAATCATTTCCACATCCGCATTCATATTTTTATTTACCAGCGCCAGTTGAAATTCGTATTCAAAATCAGACACAGCCCTAAGCCCCCTTATAACTATGCGCGCTTTTTTAGCCGCCATATAATCCACAAGCAACCCGTCATATGCCTCCACCGTTATAAAGTCCATTCCCTTTGTGGCTGTCTTTACCATTTCAACCCTTTCTTCCCAGGAAAAAAGTGGGCGTTTCCATTCGCCAGAAGAGACGGCGATTATAACATTGTCAAACATTTTTCCGGCTCTCTTAATAATATCAAGATGCCCGTAAGTAATAGGATCAAAAGTTCCAGGATACACCGCAGTTTTTTTCATTATTTTGCCCTCTCATTTTGTAATAAATACGCTTCATAAGTATTTTGCATTAACATAGCTCTTGTCATTGGTCCCACTCCACCTGGCACAGGCGTGATAAATGAACACTTATCTTTTACATTTTCAAAATCCACATCTCCGACAAGTTTGCCATCCACTCGGTTTATCCCCACATCTATAACTATCGCACCGGACTTCACCATATCTGCGGTCACAAACTTTGCTCTGCCTATAGCCGCCACGAGAATATCCGCTGAGGCGCAGACTTCTTTTAAGTTTTTAGTTTTTGAATGGCAGATTGTTACTGTCGCATTGGCATTTAAAAGTAGCATTGCCATAGGTTTCCCCACTATATTGCTTCTGCCTATCACCACTGCTGTTTTCCCTTCAATTTTTTCTTTAGTCTCTTCTATCAGTTTCATAATCCCTTTAGGCGTACAGGCTACAAAAGCTGGTTTGCCAGACATAAGCCGCCCCGCACTGATATAAGTAAACCCATCCACATCTTTTAAAACATTAATTTTATTCAGAACTGTATCCGAATCCATATGTTTCGGAAGCGGTAATTGTACCAGTATTCCGTTTATTTCTTTCCTCGCATTGAGGTCTTCCACTCGTTTAATAAGTGCTTCCTGCGTAGTATTTTCCGACAAGCGAAATATCTCAGAATAAAAACCAGCTTCTTGGCTGTCCTTTTCTTTGGAGTTTACATATGATTGTGAAGCAGGATTCTCGCCAACTTGGAGCACAGCAATTCCAGGCTTACTCTTCATCCCTGCTGTCAAGTCCGCGAGTTTTTTCTTTATGCTCTGCGCCGTTGCCTTGCCATCTATTATCACTGCCATTATGCACCATCCGTTTATTATTGATTTCTGTATAATCTTAAACTAAATACCCCCA
>SESG01003499.1_pt1 | contig 16602 bp, 11 predicted proteins | sample 3171421 | NCBI WGS metagenome assembly SESG01 (sample SAMN10866946, study PRJNA518727) | freshwater metagenome | biome: subpolar coniferous forest; feature: holomictic lake; material: water; isolation source: holomictic Lake 227, 6 m and 8 m depth | place: Canada: near Kenora, Ontario | collected... | reverse complement strand
TGGCGGCCTTGCACTCCCTGTACACCTTGTGTACCTTGTGTACCTTGCACACCCTGTAAACCTTGTGTGCCCTGGCGGCCTTGCACTCCCTGTACACCTTGTGTACCTTGTAAACCCGAGCCAGCAACTGGTACGCCATTTGCGTAAGTAAATCCAGCTGCTTTAACATTCCCAGCAGCAGTTACTAATCCAAGAGAACTTAAATTTCCACTGGTGATATTTCCTACTACCAATAATCCAGTGGTGTTAAACACTGCTACATTAGAAACTCCGCCAACACTTACTGTAATATTACCGCCAGAGCTAACCACAGTTACGTTAGATGATCCGTTGTTAATATTAGAAACAGAAGTAATAACTCCGCTTAGGCAAGCCCCGTTGCCCAAGAAATAATTGCCGGTAATGTTACCTGTGGCTGATACTATACCAGATGCTAAAAAATTATTAGCACTGATATTACCGATAACGCTGATGACAGGAATATTCAGCCCGCCTGTGCCCACATAAATTGAATTGAATCGTAAAGTTGGACTACCTATATCATACACATTATCCCAACTGGGGATCACCGTATTTGTCACTTGTATTTTACCAATTCCGTTTGGAGATAAAATCAAGTTACCATTGCTATCAATAGTACGGATAGTGTTATTGGCTATAGCTACGTTGCTCAGTACTGGGCCCGCAGCAAAAACTTGATCAAAGTTTTGATTAGTGTAACTAAAAGCAGTGCGTAACGGATCACCTTGTCCGTCATCGGGCACCGCGCCAATATCAATGGTGTATTGTGTCATTTGTAGAGTCTCTTACTGTATTTACCAGACTCTGCAATCAGATGTTATAGCCCGTCTGAGGTATCTAACCGATATGTGAATGTGTTGAAATCTATGTGTTCAAAGTTTTCAATATTCTTAAACTCTTTGATATCTGCTGTAGTAGGTCCGCAAACACGAATAAATTTGGTAGTTGGAAAATCTTTTACCATGGCAGCCACTTGACGTATCCAATTTCCTGTGTAAGTTGGTGCAGCATCTGCGCTTTTGTAGAATGCTGTACCGGCATACACATTGTTGAATCTCATACTTGGGCTAGGACCCATGTCAAATCCCAACATATAGATACGATTATGCCCGTCCAATGCAGCAATCGCACAGGCAATAGGGCCAGAACTATTGCCATGATATTTTCTAGGAACTACATTTGCACCTAAATCTGCCAATGGTTTTCTTGTGTAAAATCTATGATTCTTGCTGTACCCAGATCGTTGTATTTCTTCTGCAATTGGGCGATCAGTCGCCACAAGACAGTCAGGTTTATAGTCTCTATACAAGCCATTACAGCCATAGACAGACCCCAAAGGTTTAAATCTTGTTAAATCCAATGCAGCTCTACTCTGACCATTACCCAACACAAATGCCACAGTCATAAAAAATCCTCCCAGTATGTAGCTGAGAGGATTCAGAGTTCCTAAATATTAGGAAGTAACGTTATTGATAACTGCCAATGGAATGTATCCATCTGGTGCACCAGAAACTGTTTCTGTAGCAGTGGCCACATCCAAACCAGATTGTGCAACTCCACCTTCGTCTGTGAAGAAGTTGGCCACATAGTAAAGTTCGCTGGTGTAGCTGACTTCACCCAGGTTGTTATCGCTGTAGTTGCCAGCAGTTCCAGCCCAATCACGTACCCATTTGTTGCTGAGGTTACTAGCATAAGCGGCTGAACTGTCACCAGATTCGTAACCAATGCTCATGTAACCAGCTGCTGGGGCTCCGGTGTTGCTCAAAATGCACACACCCACTGGATATGCAGTACCATTACCACCGCCATTAACTTCTGTGGCTGTGAAAATATCACCAGGTGACACGTTGCTAGTTCCTGTACCAACCGTTTGCCAATTAGTAGATCCTAGCACAGCAATTTGATATGCTTGGCCCACAGTAAAGCTACCATCAGACACTGTACTTGCTGTATAAGCTACCAAATACTTGTGATTGCCTTTCTGGCGAATAATACGGCCTGCGCCTGCGCCAGTGGTGTTGCCATCAGGATATAGAATATTCACAGTGGCTAGCACTTCAGGATATGTAGCACTAGGTTGGCTTGTGGCAGGTGATCCGCCAACAACTCCCAAGAACTGAGCTGCATTCAGAGTCTGTGTAGGTGAATTGTAAACAGGCACGTCAAGTGCGCTGAATGGTGGATAAGCAAGATCCACAGGTGTAGCAGCGCCAGGGCTACCAACGCCAGTATTTAAACTGTATTTTTGAATTTTAAGAGGACGTCCCATTTGTTTTCTCCTTAAAAGAAGTCCGATGAAGGTTCTAGCTTCTACGCGGCGGGTTAAACCGCATAAGACGCAGTATTGCGTACAACACTTATTTATGGACAACCACTTATTTTAGGTCTCATGCAAGAGATTCTTAAATATCCATATGAACATTGACCAAATACTCGAACAAGGTAACCAACATCGTGCCGATCACCAACCCCAACAAGCATTGAAGTGCTATGCCCAAATATTTGGAGAAGACTTCAATCACGGTGCTGCTTTCAACAATTACGGCAACGTGCTGAGAGAAATGGGCTATCCTGCTCGTGCCATACCGTTTCTTCATGCTGCCCGTGATATTGATCCGTCAAATGTCACTGCCGAATTCAATCTAGCTGTGGCTTATTTGCTCAAAGGTGATTACGAAAATGGTTGGCAATATTACGAATCACGTTGGCGCTATGAACACATGGCTGGTGTTAAACCACAGTTGCCAAAACCTGAATGGGCAGGAGAAGACCCCAAAGATAAAACTATATTAGTTATAGGTGAGCAAGGACTAGGTGATCAGATCCAGTTTTTGAGATTCACTGCCAATTTACAATCAGCTGGTGCCAAAATAAAATTAGTAATGAGTCCTGGTGTCAACGCATTGTTTCCTACTCCAGCTGGAAATATTATTGGCATTTACCAACCTGGTGAAGATCTTGGCGAATACGATTATTGGATTCCCATGATGAGTATTCCTAGAGTGATTGGATTACGATTAGAAACCGTTGCACACCAATTGCAATATGTAGCGGCTACCCCCGAAAAAGCACAAGAGTGGGGCGATAAATTAGGTTTGAAAAAACGCATGCGAATTGGAGTATGCTGGAGTGGCCGTAAAGACTCATGGATACACAATCACAAAGCTATGCCGGTGGAAAAAATGGCTGAACTTATACGCCGTAATCCCGAACATCAATGGATTAATTTGAATGTAGAATCCTCAGAAGAAGAATCACAAATCATAATTGCAGCTGGTGGTGAATGTTATCCAGGCACAATTCGAGATTTTTCAGACACAGCCGGACTCATGCATCACTTGGATCTTGTGATATCAGTAGATACTGCTAATGCACATTTAGCAGGTGCTATGGGTCGTCCTGTGTGGATTCCGCTCAATGCTTACGGCAATTGCTGGCGTTGGTTGTTGAATCGTGAAGATTCACCATGGTATCCCAGTGCTAGATTGTTCCGTCAACCCAAAATGGGTGACTGGGATAGTGTGATAAACAAACTACACAAATTTTTAGGATTCTTTAAAATTTAATCGTGCGTTTAGTATTTGATTAACATCGTTGGACATTTTTTTATGCCAATCAGTGCTGATTAATACTTGTAGATTGTGTTCTACTATCGGTTGTATTTGTTCTAGAACTTTTTGCTGATCCATTGCAGATAGTGCTTGCATCTGTTGAAATGCCATTTTCCAACGCCGAACATCATTAACTTCTAAATCGTAACTTTCGTTAATGATGTGACCAAAAGTTCTAAAACCTGACTCTCTAAGGTAATGTAGATATCTATAGCTTGACAATACTATAAACAATCGTCTGCAAACCATGACTCTGGCTATTTTTTCAGTAAAGAATACTTGATTGTCCTGTGCGTTAGTTTCAGTAACCACAGAGTAAGCAGTTTGTTGATACACACTAACCGGTGGTATTAGCCCTGTGCGAGTAACAATATCGTGAAATTTACATGGAATTCCAAAATGTGTTATTGGTCCAGGCACAATCATGTCAGGCTCTAATATTTCTCTTGGTCTAGTAGTTTTACCGCCATAGTAAGACATAATAGTTTGCGGTGACAACACTAAATCTTCTTCAATCCAATCATGCAGTAAAGTTCTATACGGTCTTTCTCCTCCTAGCAAGACATCAAATAACATGGGTTTAATAGTTGTAGGATCAAACTTGTTGATATAATTTTGCATGGTTGGATGTTTGTATACATCTACTGCATCCTGCAACCAATGCTGCCAGATTACCCAAGGATAGTGGAGCTTACCAAAATTTTGTTGTCCAGGGCATACTATTAGTAAGTTTGGGTATACAGACACCCAATCAAGAAATAAGCGAAGGCTGAAGATTTCTGGTACAAACCAAACACATTGTATAGGATTAGACACCAGTTTTTTAATTTTCCGGCACCATTCATTTTTTTGATCAACTTCGTTGCAGTTGAGATAACTTGGATTAGTGGAATCTCTGGGTTCTATTATTAAAACCACATGTTGTTGATTGTTGTTGATATTCAATTGCAATTGATCAAAATTCTCACATAAAATTACTTGAGGAAAACATTTTTTTACTATAGAAATAGTATTCTCTGAAGGGCCATCATTGAGATTGGCATATAACCAATAATTTACTGTCATGTCAAAAAGTTTTCTAATTTTAATACAGCTATTTCAGTAACTTGTCGTATAGCTGCTGGATTGTGAAACCAGGCAACATTGTGTTTGACCATGCTCAAATTCTTTTGATACAGATCTGCAATGTCATCTCTTTGCATGAGTTCAACAATGAGATTGGCTTTGTGTTCGTGTGTGCCCACTTGATCAAATTCGTTCCAGATTTCAAAGCCAAGATCTTTAAGTGTTTGTGTGGCCTGGTCAGGCCCGTAGTTAATAACCAAACAACCGCTGCGATATGCTTTCCAAGTTTTTTCACTCAGCAACACTTGATCAGTATGGCTAGTTTCTCCATTGATATTCACACAGGCTGCAAACGCTGGATGATTGTTCTGCTCCATCTTTGGCGGATATCCACTAGTGCCCACATAGTCAAAAAATTCTGGTCGATTGGTCCACGGCAATTCTTCCCACCATCCTGGAGGTAATAGATCTTTAAAGTTGCCAATTTGATTCACAATTATCACATCCTGGTTGGTCACATAGGGTTTTATATCACGTAACAGTTTCACTCTGTGATATCTAGAACTACCGGACAAGAAACTTACTCGATGAGTTTTTGGCTGGTTTTCTTGATGATTGTGTTCTACCAATTGATAAAACCACCAGCTGGGCCAAGGTGACATGTTGGGTTGATCACTGAGATGTGGTCTAATGTCAGGATGAAATATGAAAAAATCTTTAATATCTAGATGTTTACATAATTCTTGATGTATTAGATTGGCATTGCATGGATTGCCATCAAGACATAGCACAGGCAATCTTCCTGTTTGCCGAGCAGCCGTAGTTATTAACTCAACAGCGTATTCTGGTCCTTGATGTAATCGCAAGTGGCCGTCATAGAAAAATATCAACTGGTCGGACAATTTTGACAGACCAAAATATTCAAATTGAGCTCGATGGCTTATGGTGGTATTCCAGTGATTTTTAGATCCGGGATCCACTCCCCAGTAGTGTTCAAGCATATCTAGTAATTATAACAGGATGTGATGGGCGTGTCAAAATCTAAATACCAAATCGGGCTCGATCAGCGTTCCAGTTTTGTGTGACGCCCGGAGCACCGATATCCGTATCATACACACGAACGATAGCCAATCTGCCGCCCCAAAAACCACCCGGATCCCAGCGTGTCATTAAACCATATCCAATCGAAGGATTAGCAGCACCACCTGGTGGTGCGACTTGGGTTTGTACCAATGTGTCGTTTACATACAAATTGAGAGTGGTTCCGTCAAATGTGCCCACAATCTGATACCATGCTCCAGGTGTTAATGTATATGGTGAGGTAGCTTGAAATCCTGCACCATACCACCAAGCCTGTAAATCATTAACAGTACCGCTAACTGAACCCAGGCCAAGATTGATGGTGCCGCCGCCGTATGGGAATTCTGTAAATATGTTGGGCCCGGAAGGAGTATTAGTACCATCAAAGTAATGCCACGCTTCAATTGACCAGTTAGCAAGTGTACCTAAGTTTGTGGGACAGGCTGCATACTGGCCTGAACCAGGATTGAACTGTATGTATCCACCGTTGGCACTGTTGTATGTAGGACCGTTAACAAGAGTAAATGTCATTCCTCCTACTGTGTCAGTCCAGGTAGAGTAACCCCCTGATCCAGGATAACTTGCGGGATCGCCGGCGTCAAGATTTAACGCTGCCGGTAACGGTGCAGGCGGTGGTAATATCGCTTCAAATGTGATCCCACCACCTATTGTGAGTCCGGTGCCGATTGAGAGTGCCATGTGTTATCCTATGTCAAAATATCTAAAAGTTGTTGTTGCACCGTGGCGTCATTTAAGCCTAGATGCACATTTTTTGCCCATGCAAAATTTGTCAACCAAGTTCCCATATATAAATCATCTACTGCTGCCCATTGAGTGGTTTCAGGATGTTGTTCTAGCCAAGAATTTATTTCACCTGCTCGTTGTTCATGATATGTGGCGGCTCCAGGCAACCACGCAGTATAATCAATGGGCATTTTTTTGATGCCTTGTGCCCAATAAAACTCACACATGCCTTCAATACTGATTTTGCATTTCCAGTCGCTGCTCACAACAATTTCAGCACCAGTCTGATCTAATAGCTGATTTAAAATCTCCACCGCTGCCGGATCAAAGTCACTGAAATAGGTCTTGTCAGTGCCTGCGAATTCAGCGTCAGTGGGCATGCTGTGTTTGGTCCTAACTGTCTCGATAGCACTGAGACACATCACACCGTAATGATCCAAGAACAGTATTTTCAAGATACCAGTTCCACTTGAGTTGACACTTCATTTGCCATGAGTCGGTCCACATACCATTCCACAGCGTCAACATCTGCGGTTTGTTCTGTGAGTCGCAGACCATGGAAGAATCTATCTGGGATATTCGCAAATTCTGCTCTTGTGCGCGGAGTTCTTGAATCTTTCACAAACTTCATGTCTGTGATAGGATAGATGTTGTTGAATCTGCATGATGTCAACACACTGTCAGAGAACAAGTTCATGTGATAGTCAGTGATAACATTGTAGTAGTCAATGGTATCTCGAATCACTTGCTTGCGGGTCAGTGTGATCTCTTGACCATGTTCGTTCATGGTGATGGTTCCAACGGGAGTTGCCTCTGTCATTGGATATGTAAACGCTCCTGCTTGCTTGTTGAAGATACGATGCTGATCAAATGTTCGTAGTGTTGTGCCATCACTGAATGTGAGCAGGTTATACTGACTGCCAGTTTCACTGCGTTTGATCCACAAGGCAGTGGTTTCTGCGTAGCAGCCGCGATCAAAGTCCCAGCTCAACAGCTTGTCAGTGTAGACAATATCTTCTATCGCTTTGTGTGAGCCATCGCTGAGTGCGATTTGTGTTCCAGCCAACAAGCAAATGCCCGAGTTTCCAGTGGCTGAGTTGGAATAGAATGTGCCTGCATTACTGGTCACATAAGCAAACACAGTGAACTGTGCGCCAGTCTGGGCAGTTGTAAAGGTTATTTTTTCTGTTCCTGGAATGTTGCCCAAAGCACCGGTAGCATACTTTTGACTTGATGTACCGGAAGTGATGATCACACCATATTCAGTTACCGATATTACATTGGCCACTGTTACATTAGCATACCCTTGGCCAGAGCTGGGTGCATTACCAACTCCACTGGTGTCAGCAATAGTAATGGTTTGAATAGTGGGTAGAATATTTTGACCGGGAACCGATGCTGCGCCAACGCCAGTGAGTCCAGATCCATTACCAAAAATATAAGCACCTGTGATGTTGCCTGTGACACTTATGACGTTGCCGTAAGTGATTTCTTTTGATGTGGTATTGTAGAACACAACTTCAGCTGTGTTGGCCACGTCATTGCGGACTGGTGCCACTGTGAATGTGTTGGCTGTGGTTTGATTCAACGCACTTCCAGTGGCATTGATGATAATTGAGTTGTTGCCCTGATCGGTTCGACCAGCATCGCTACCAATAGCCACTGAATTGACACCTTGATTGGTTCGACCAGCACCGATACCAACAGCCACCGCTTCTTGACCTTGTGAGCTATTACCAGCAAGCACGCCAATGGCCACTCCCCCATTGCCTTGTGAGGTTCGACCAGCATAGTGGCCAACGGCCACTGCTTCTTGACCTTGTGAGGTTAGTCCAGCATCTTTACCAAATGCCACTGCATAAGTAGCAGTATCTTTTATCACTGCACCGTTTGTGAGTGTGACAGTTCCAGTGCTGATATTATTAACACCGGTGATATTGCCGGTTGTGCTGATATTTCCTGGTGCGGTTAGGTTGCCATTGGGCTGGAAATCCCAAAGATAAGGACCAGGGCCGCCGTTGGTTCCTGCTGCTATTCTAACATTGCCTGATCCTGGAACAGGGTTGGCATATACAGCGGCTATGTTGCTGGTGCCGATGTTTGCGATATCTTCTACCCACAAAGATGATGTTCCACCGTTGGCTCCAAATGAGCCTGTTATCAAGTTATGATCCGCAGATGATATCACAGCCGCGTTTCCAAAAGCAGCATCATCAGGTATTATAACTAAATTGCCTGTGGGGAATGTTAGATTACCAGTTGTGTCAAAGGTCCACTGTGCGGAGTTGCCAATCAAATCATTAGTATTGACAACAACATTGCCTGTGTTGGCCAACTTCACATACAAGAAATCATCGCCTAGGAAAAGTTCAGTATTGTATAAGTTGCCAGAGGTTAAATGCAAATGATTGGCATCAGCGCCAGGGTTGGTTGTAGGATATATCACCAGTTGTTGATCTGCACTGGTGCCACCTGATGGAGTCAACACAATAGTATTGCCAGTCAAACTGGTATAAGCAGGAATAGTGCCTTCTGTTATATTACCACCTAATAGAAATGCGTACACATTGGCCGTTATCACATCGGCACCGGAGATGTTGCCCGATGCACCCGGAGTGGTCAGATTACCAGTATTGCCAAAGGTCCAGGTGTAAATTCCACTGGTAACAATTTCTGCGCCGCCGGTGGTGACCGCTACATAACTGTTGCCATCGGAAGTTACTATTTCTGCGTAGCCGCCAGCAGCGGCTTGTATCTCAATGTTGGCTCCTACTGGAGCAACTCTACTGTTACCGGGCAATGTCAATATGCTATTGGTTCCAAAAGTCCACTGTGCAGAGTTACCAACATTATCATTGCTGTTGATAACAATATTACCAGTGTTGGCCAGTTGTATATACTTGAGGTCATCGCCAATGAACTGATTGTAGTATTGATTGTTGCCGGTGTCAAAATGTATGTGAGTGGGTTCGTCATTGATATTACCCCGCACTCGCAAGTACATATTGGCATCTGCGCTGGAACTGCTGGGTGCAAGATACAATCCACTGATGAGATTGCTTGTGCCCGTGCCTATCACTATCTCGTTTCTGAATGTTACATTGCCGGTTATTCGGTTACCGTTGGCATAGTTGATTGCGATAGTATTACCGGGCAACGTCAAGTTGCCTGCGTTGTCAAAAGTCCAGGTTGATACAAGGCCGTCGTTGCCTCTTACATTTTCGATAAACACTCGAGGAGTATTTGCTGTTGCTAAATCTGCTTTGATCCAGGCATAGGCAGAATAGGCCCCTGTATCATCATCTTCGGCATAGGCTTCCCAACTGTTGGAACTCTGGTACATTATTGCGTAAGCATTGCCACTGGACGGAGTTCGAGTCGTCATTGAAATCCCGTTGCCCGGATTTATAGTGTTATTGGGGAACCCTGTTGTACCATCATTTTTAAATGCCCAGGTACTAGCACCCGAACTGATGTTTACGTTACCATATTCTGCTAGGCCATTGGCCGAACCGCCGCCGGTGATACCTACATTGGCGCCCGGACCTGCTTGGCCAAAGCCACCAATAAGATCAACAGCACCTCCGGTGCCGCTACCACCAACACCACCTGTTATTTGAATATAACCTCCTGAGGTAGTGCCGCCTTGACCACCGGTGATTTCAATAAAGCCAGGGGCACCATTGGCCTGTGAGGCACCGCCATCCATGCGGATATAACCGCCGGTGCCATCTGCTGGAGCATAACCACCACGGATCTTGACGTCACCACCCGAACCGTTATTGGCACCGCCACGACCAGCCCATAAGTAGATGTCACCACCTTCGCCGCCGTTGCTGTCTTCACCTTTACCAGGATTGATTACCAATCGTTGGCTATTGATACCACTAGCATTACTACCATCTGGAGTGGAGATAATGGCTTCTTGCGTAGCATCGCCAAACAACAGAGTTTGACCTGAAATTGTGCCTGACGGATTGTCACCACGCTGTGTAGTTAATGTTGGGAATATTGTGCTACCATCTGCGCCAAAGGTCCAGGACCGAGTATTAGAATTGATTTGAACGTTACCAGTAGAGTTGATACCTGATGTATTACCTGGTAATGTTAGATTACCGTCACCACCAAATGTCCAAGCATTACCGTTTGAAATAATAGATGAGTTGTTTACTACAGTTCCAATATAAAGTGCTTCAGCAAGTGTACCTGAATTTGCAACTTGTAACAACAACTGTGTGCCCGGAATTAAAGTTAGTGGATCAGTACTTGGTGTAAAGTTGCCGGTGTAAACTGCTGTACCAACAACATAACGCATATTTGTTATTAAACCAACGTACTGTGAATTTATAGTTTCATCACCTGTTGTACCATCTGCTGTTGGGCTACCAATGCTTAGGAAATAACCGTTTGCAGTATCGTAAGCAATATCATCTGGTATGGAAACAGAATTAAATGCCACACCGTCTTGATAGATAGTTACTGTACCTGACGAGCGCACCACAGCAATATGTTGCCATACATTTAATGTGTTATTCCACCCAGAGAAAGGATTATAACCAGATTGTGTTTGTATTGCTATAGTGTTAGAGCCACCTTCAAATAACCCCACTAACAAACTGTTGATGTTACTACAGCAAACACCAAGACTGAATGGTCTTGGCCATGCATGACCATCGCTAGTTACATATTGATACCATTCAATAGTAAAGTCACCTGTGCCCGGAGCAAATCTTGCTGCATTGGGTACTACTAAGAAATGATTTGACTCGTCACCTACAAATTCTAAACTACCACCACTACTTAACGGAGAGGCACTGTTATAGGCAACACTGCCTATATTGGTCATTGTGACAGATAAATTTGCTGTAGTAGTAGAATAAGGTAATGTTAGGTTACCGGCGCTATCAAAGGTCCAAGTTTTACCAACATTACCATAATCTGTGGCAATGTAAGCATTGCTTGCATCCACCCACATCCAGGTATTTTCTGCATTTCCACTGTCAGGTCCAATTGTGATACCTGTGTAATTTAATTCTCCTGTTCCCGGTACACCCCTTAATGTTGATCCATTGATGATACTTTGGTCTGGAAGATGCAATACACCATTTGTATCTAGACTGAATCCATAATGTTGCGTGGGTTGTGAAAGATTGGTACTATACAAATTGGCTGTGCTAACTTGATTGCTGGCGTTTAAAGAAAATCCGTTGCCCAGGGCCATGATGCCCGGCGTTGAGTTGGTTGCGATAGATACAGTTCCGCTACCGTAAGGATCACCGTTGGCATAGTTGATTGAACTGGTATTGCCGGGCAATATTAGGTTACCATACTGATCAAACTTCCATTCTGTACCAGCCTGTGATTGTATCTTTACTGCGGCGTCATCATAGTCCAGTGTGAGTTTCTGTCCCGAGCCTTGGCCGGTTCCGGTATTGAATGCTTCAAATACTGTTTGGTATCCACCGTTTGTAGTGTAGATTTGACTTTTAGCACCGTTTGATCCGTTGGGGAATGATATGGCACCAAGTGCATCAAAGGTCCAGGTTTGTTGGGGTGTAGCATTTCCATCCACAATGATCTGGGCATACGGTGCCGAGACGTTGCTGTTGTCTAGATACAGTTCAGAAAAACTGTAAGGGTTGGTATTGAAAGCAAAGATATCAATGCTGGTTGGATTGATAAGGATTTGATTAAGATTGTTTCCAAGGCTATTGCCCTGAATGACTAATGAGATGTTGGCATCATCATTGATGCTCATGGTATCACCAGTGAACACAAAATTACCGATAGCGGCATTGCCACCGCCAATGAACGGTGCGCCATTGCTGTAGAAATATCCGTCAGTGCGGATACCCGGCGTTATCACGTTGCTGTTGTCGTATGTGAAATAGGCATTGCTGGCAAAACTGTTTGAGCCCGAATTGAATTGTATCTCTCCTGCGCCGCCTGAAGGATAGTTAGTATTTGATGTAACTTGATTTGTGGTGTTGAAATTCTGTTCTTCAAGATTGATAGTGACATTGGCTCCTTCAAACACACCTGGCTGACTGCTAGTGATCAAACTGTTTAACGCAGCTTGTCCACTTACTACTACTAATATGTTGGCATTAGTTGCTGCAAGTTCACTAACTGTGGCAGCAGCGGCAGCGGTACTGGTTGACACCGTGGTACCATCGGCACCTGCACGGAGAATTGTGGGTGCGGCTATTGTTGGTTCGTACGGTGAAACGCCAGCGCCGGGTGTGGTAATGATAGCCATAGTTCAAGTTTCCTTTGATGTATTTACCGACTTTGATACAATAATTAACAGCCAACAAAAAACGCCCCGAAGGGCGTTTTTGTTGTCCAAATAAATGGATTGTGGATCAGCTGAACGAGAGGTTCGAAACTGCGATTTCTCCCACATAATCGCCCGCATTGCCGAATGACGATGCAGTGTTGGTCAGTTCAATGAAACCATAACGAGTCATAAAACTAACCACTGGTTCGAATGTGGTCGGATCCAACACAACACCTGAACTCATCAAGGGGATGTAAGGGCAGTAGAATGCAGGAGCGTCAGCTTCTGAACTACCTTTGTAGCCAACCAATACAGGTGTAGTGTCGCTAGCATAGCTATCAACAAACACACGCATTGCGCCGTTCAGAGTACCAACAAACTTGGTGTTTGTAGGTGCTTCGAATGTACCTTCTGTAGTACGTGCAAATGCGCTGGTTGTAGCACTTTGCAACACTGTGAGTGCAGCAGAGCTAACCACAGCATAGTTACCAGCGCCACGACGTGTGCGTTGGGCAATCAAGTTAGCAACACGATTGATCAGAACTGCCAGAGCGGCGTGTTCGTCACCAACGAATGTAGCTGTACCAGATACAGTAGCTTGGTTGTATGTGTACTCAGTTGTGGCCAACGAGCGCAGGCTCAACAAGATCTCTTGGTCAATTTCAGCTGTGATCTCTTGTGCCAGAGCTGCCATGATTTCGGCTTCTACGTCGATACCATGCATAGCTTGTGCGTCCTGAGCAGCTTCAAATGTCCAACGAGCTTGCAACTTACGTGTCTTAGCTTCAACAGCTTGCTTCAAGATCTGAACGCTGATCTGACGACCACCGGAACCTTCAAGCACGGATGTGTTAGCACCAGAGTAGATAGTTTGTGTTGGATCAACAATACCAGCTGTTACGCTACTTGCTGAAGAATATGCTTGAGCAATTAAGAATGGGCTCAATGCTTCTTGGCCGGCAGCAGTACTGGTTTGAGCAGTGCTGGTGTCAGTCATTGTGTTGGCATAACGCACACGCAGGGTGTGAATCTGACCAACAGGTCCGGTCATTGGCTGAACGCCAACCAACTCGTTAGCGATAACGGTTGGCATAACACGACGGATAACTGGCAGAATCACACGATTAAGTGTGGCAATGTTGCCAGAACCAGTAGAACCACCGCTTGCATTTTCTTTCAAATACTTGCGTGTGTTCTCTAGGATCACGTTCATGCTGGTACGCTTGTTGCCTTTTAGGCCTTCAAGAAGGGCTTCCTTGGTTTCATCCCAGCGGCCTTCTAATAGTTGTTGTGACATTTAAGTCTCCTTTAAATTAAAGCCCTGCCAGACGCTTGATGGCAATAACATTGCTGTTGTCAGCGTTATCTTCATCGTGTCTCTGAGCAGTTTTATTACCAGTTACTTCTGACACATTTTCTGAAATCACCTGGCGGGCTTTCACAGACTTGCCTTCAGCTAATACTGCTGGTAGATATTTTTCAAAAGCGTTCTTCAGACGAGGTGTCTGAACGCTTTCGAGTAAATTACGCATGACTTCACGCTTCTCTTCGTTAAGAGGAGAGAGCAGATCGTCTAATGTGTTTTGACGCACATTGGATTCACGGATCACACGTATTTCACGTTCCTTGGACTCAACCAAGACTTTCGCCTTGCGACTGAGTTTAATGGCCTCAGACAGTTGCTGTTCTCTTGCAGCGATGATGTTTTGCAACTTGCGAACTTCGGCTTTCTCATTGAGATGAGTAGCACCAAATTCAGCGGCATACGCTTCAAAAATACGACGACCAAAACTGTTCTCGCGAGCAGCTTGGATATCTTCATGTAACTGACTAAGTTCAGCCTTCAAGTGATGGCTAACAGCTCGACTCATTTTTTCAGCACTTTCTTTTACAAAACGTGCTTTGAGATTTTCCAACTTGCCACGTGCTTCACGCACCAAACGCACTTTGGTTTCCACCACGTCACGTTTGTCTTGGGCAAATTCTTGGATCTCACGAGCCAATGCATGCACCATGAAGTGTTCTAGTTTTTCTAGTCCTTCATTGTGCTGCTTGCGGTCCTTGCGAAGTTCGCTAATTTCTTCAGATAATTTTGTTACCATGAAATTGTTAAATTTCACAGCACTTTCTTTCATCTTGGTTTGAAACTTTACGCGATCTTCACGCAGGGCAGTTTTCTCTTGGGCAAACTCAGCAAGTTCACCGGTGAGACTTTCTGTCATCATCTTGTCTAAGGCTTCAACCATCACTGTTTTATCGTGCTCGTAGCGTTGAGCAAACTCTTCACGTAGTTCTACTCTAACCTGTTCACGTGCTTCAGACAGTTTTGATTCCCAAGCTTCGTTGAGTTCTCGACTGACGTCTTCGTTGATCAGGCCGCTATCTAGCAATGGTTTGATTGCATCTAGCATGCTTTACTCCTTAATTTTGAGATCTTTGATAAGGCGTTTTACTTCCTCACGCAAATATCTCTGTACCTTGCTGTTCTGACCTGCGTCCTTGGCAATCTCTAACACTTTATGACCGTACTTCATATTTCGAAGTCCTTCATAAATTGCACGAGGATATGCATGCGGGGCACTGGGCTGAGCAACAATATCTACAGTGACTATTTCAAAGTCACTGACATGTCCGTTGCCTTCGTTCACGTTACCGGAACCACGGCTCGAAACTCCGAGTTTAACACCCGAATCCAACATGGTCTTGACCAGTTGTCCCATAGGTGTAGGTAATATTTTTAACTTACCGTAACCAGCAGGGCCATCCATCCACATTTTTTCAATGCAATGACTGACTCTGTCTAAGTTGATTTTTAAATCTTCAGGGTGATCTACTTCACCCAGCACCGAATAACCTTCACGCAGTTGTTCATTGATACTGTGAACAGCTCTACCAATTTCATTTACAGGATACACACGTTCATTGGCGTTTTTTACTCCGCCTTCGATACATATACCTTCCATATACAATGTCTTTCCTGCGCCGTCAGGACCATCTTCAACCAAGACGCGAATCTTGGCTTGATTGAAGTTTAGATGTTCCTGTAAGTATTTCATTACTGATTACTTGCCACTACGTGGAAATGGTGTGCGTGTGTTTACACCTGTAGCTTGACCCAAGTGTGGCTTGGTCGCAGGCTTCAAATCTTGTTTGGCTTGAGCAGGTGAGTTACCAACTTTGCCAATTAGATCTTTTGTGGTGTTTTTGTAAGCAGCAGTGTCGTGGTGACCGCCTTCATTTTGACCTGCTCGAACAGGACGGCCTTCCATACCTGCTTGACCGCTGTTAAATGCAGTGATAGACTTGGTATTGGTTCCAGCTGGTTCTGAAGTCACTGGTTTTGGAGCAGCTTTAAGCGTGATGTTTTCCATCATTCCTTCAGTTTCAAATTCGTCGTTGTCCATACCCATGTCACCCATGTCGTCGCCGCCCATGTCGTCTGCATCGGGTTCACCGTTGCCCATCATGTGTTCAAATTCAGCCATGAGTTCGTCTAACTTGTCAGCTAAATCCATTACATCGCCTTTTGTAGCAGCTTCATCTCCGCCCATTTCGTCATGGTCTTGTTCCATGTCGTGAGTCAAATCTTCACCGTCTGATTCTGCTTCATCATCAAACTCTGCATCGTCGTCACCTTCGTGCATGCCGGACTCTTCAGTCTCAACATCGTCAATCATGTCACCGCTTTGGCTTCCGCCCATCATGTCGTCGCCTTCTTCCATTGGAGGGTTACCGTCAGTATCTGGCGGCTCTTCACCCATGGCATTGTCTTCTTCTAATTCGTCCTCTTGCATGATATTC
>SESG01013870.1_pt1 | contig 16613 bp, 16 predicted proteins | sample 3171421 | NCBI WGS metagenome assembly SESG01 (sample SAMN10866946, study PRJNA518727) | freshwater metagenome | biome: subpolar coniferous forest; feature: holomictic lake; material: water; isolation source: holomictic Lake 227, 6 m and 8 m depth | place: Canada: near Kenora, Ontario | collected... | reverse complement strand
ACTGAGATTGCCAGAGAACTTGGGGATGAGAAGCTGTCAAAGACAGTCGCCCGGGCACGGGTCCGCCTGAAGCTCTTCCGTGACCTTGATTTCAAGATGCCATTTGACCGTGAGAAGATGGAAATACTCATGGAGTCAGGGAAGACGATGAAGGAGATCAGCGAAGAACTGGGGGTAAGTCCATCCACGCTCCGCGAATACCGCCATGTGATTGATCAACGGGATGATCATACCATTGATCAATACCTTGAGCGTATCAGGGATGTCATGGAAGACCGGGACCTCAGCGAGCAGATGACCAGGAGTGCTACGAAGGATAGCCTTGGGGACTCAATCGATATTACGGAAGCAGAATTAATTGATGTGGCCTGAACCCGGGTCGTCCTGGGATAGATGAACACCATCGTCCCTACAGAGTGGGGCGACTCACCCAATTTTTTTATCAATCCAACTAATTATCTCATCATTTATTGTCGTCACGGGGGCTTCTTCCGGAATGATCCAACCGGTTAAGAAGAGTTACGTTTTCATAGGTAGTATGAGAATGTCGTACCTAATATGAAACTCACCTGGTTTGGACACTCCTGTGTACAGTTATCCGGAACGAAAGACGTCATCGTGGACCCGTTTATTGGTGACGGGATAGAAGTCACCGCTGATTGTGATATTATTGCTGTCACCCATGGGCATGGTGACCACATGGGTGATACCGTCCGGCTTAAGAAAAAGACGGTCGCAATCAATGAAATCGCAAAATACCTGGCAACAAAAGGTATCCCTGTCGAAGGGATGAATATCGGCGGCTCTATCGACGTTGATGGCGTCCGTTTCACCATGACACCAGCGGTCCATTCCTCGTGGCTCGAGGAGGGGGGTATCGGGTGCAACGGGGGTGCAGCGGCCGGGTATGTCATCACGATGGACGGGAAGAAGGTCTACCATGCCGGAGACACAGCCCTCTTTTCTGATATGAAACTGATTGGGGACCTCTACCGGCCTGACGTTGCCCTCCTCCCGATTGGTGGACGGTTCACAATGGGTCCTGATGAGGCGATGATGGCTGCCCAGTATATCGGGGCACCCCTGGTCATCCCAGTCCATTACAATACCTGGGCAAAGATCGTGCAGGACCCCACACGGTTCAAATTTGCCATTGAACGGACGACCGATATGAAGGTCGCCGTCCTTTCACCCGGTGAGACGATAGACCTGTGAACAGCACAGGCACATTTTTTTCCTTTGCGTGGAACATCTGATTTTATCCAGATAATAATACTGCATATCGCTGTGCTTTATTACTTTTAAAGCATGATTGACTTTTAAAATATCTAAAATCAATTCGGGTGAGACATTTGTTCTCTGCAATAATGATGCTTTGAATCAGTGACAAAAAAGCTGATGGACTTCAAATTGAAAAATTTTCCTGGGCGATTAGAAATTGGTCATCTCCCCGAATTGACCATGTCGTAGTCAGTATAATATTTCATGAGTACATACTCCATTCACGATCACCTGCTTATGTCCTGGTACATGCCTATGAATCCCGCTCCAATACAAAGCGGTATCCGTATTATCCAGAACATCATTTCACTCGTATGGATCGACAGAAAATACTATACTTCGGACTGTGGTGCATACTGCTTGTAATTACGGGCTTTCTTATCTGGATAATCAAACTGGTATCCGGTTCCAGTGATCAGGTCCTGATAATCATATACTATGGGTGTGCGATGGCGGCGGTGACTACGCTGTGTTTACTTTTTCTCGCCGTTGCAACATTGAAAACCAAAGAACCGTGATCTGCCGTACCTTGCTAAAAATAGAATGGGGTACGTGTTTTCCAGTGCACTCAAGGGAAACTTCCCCGAGATCTTCAAATGGAAGGCCTCGTTATAGAGCGACTCGTGTGCCGTCCCGAAAGTCATACGGAACCGATATTTTATAAAATATACTCCCGGTATTTTCTAATATCCGCAAAAAAAATGTTTTTTATTATACTGACTGACTAGAAGTCGGTCATCACTCTGAACTGGTCGATCTCTTCCCGGTTCAGATTTTCAAGGAATATTTCAGCCGCGGAACGGATATCTTTGCTTGCGGTGATTGCCCGCCCGACAACAAGAATGTCTGCACCTGATTTCAGTGCGTCCTTTACGACTTCCGCCCTGATTCCCCCGGCAGTTGCCACAAGGAGTTTCCCACCGGCTGCCTTCTTTAATGCGGCAATATTACCCCACGCGTGTTTTGTCTCCTCCGCATCGATTGCCCGGTGGAGCTCAACAATATCCGGTTTCACCGACAGCCCTGCAATCAGCTTGACCGGGTCGGCCACGTTTAACATATCAACAATGGAATAGATACCGGTCTTTTTCGCCTCGATAATCGCTTTCTCAAGCGTTGAGACAGGTGCGAGACCAGAAATTACGACGGCGTCTGCGGATGCATCGGCCGCCATCCGAGCCTCAAGATTTCCGGTGTCAAGAATTTTTAAGTCGGCAATAATGAATGCATTCGGTCGAATCTTCCGCATTTCGGAGATTACGTTCAGGCCGAACCGCTTGATCAGCGGTGTCCCTGCCTCGATGATAAGGTGGTCATTGGCCGGGAGCTCGGTGAGTACCTGCGTAACTTTGTTCATATCGACCAGGTCAAGGGCGACCTGCAAGTAGGGCGGGTCCCAGAGCCGCTGTACCTTAAAGCCCATAACTGCATGCGCCGCGCGGTCCTTCTCGTAGATGAGGGTCTTTTTGTCAGGGAACGCGTCCATTGCCCGGGTGATGGCAAGTTTCATCGCCCCGTAGTTGTAGCGATAAATTTTATTGTAGTCAGCCGCTGCCGGGTCGAGGTAGACACTTGCAAGGACCACGATCTTTTCGATATCCTGGTCTTTAAATGCCCCTTCTTCAACCGAATCTGCGACTGCCTTTGCCACTGCGGCCTGCACTGGCCCAAACATCTCCCGTACCTGACCCTCCTTCTTCATCGTGACTTTCGGGATCACGAGTGTGACAGGTTTCGTTAGCAGGTTTGGTCTTATGACTGCGAGTAACGGTGTATGCCCTGCAGAAAGCTGGGAGAGTGCATTTGCAAATGCCGCTCCGACAGCCCCTTCTTTATCTCCGATCATCAGGTCGATATGGGCGAGCTCCGGTCCGTCCCCGACGAGTGCTTCTCCTATAAGATACATAAAATCTCTTCGTCTCCTGTTAACTATGTGGCCCCATTATATGATAAATGTTTTAATTCCAGGGGTGGTCTGGAAAAATGAGGGGGTAACTACAACCGCCTGTGGTATTGATCACAAATAGGGCTGGCAGCCGGATACATCCAGCCGGAAAATACAGGGAAATTAAAATTCCCGGAGAATTTTTCCACAAAAATTGTAATTCGGTTACGGTTCAGCTCAATCCCTGTCGGTCCCGCTCGGCGAATACGTCCTTTGCAACAGCCATGCCGTTCAGGGCAGCAGGAAAACCCGCATATACAGCCATCTGGGTGATGATTTCGACGATTTCCGAACGGGTACAACCGACGTTCAGCGCCATGGAAATATGTGCATTCAACTGGACTGGCGCATTACCCAGTGCAGTAAGTGCTGCAACGGTGGCTATCTGGCGTGATTTGATGTCAAGGCCAGGCCTGCACAGCACGTCCCCATAAGGGAATTCAACCGTGTAACGTGCAAGGTCCGGTGCAATCCCATCCAGTTTTTCGAGCATGGCATCAACGCCCGCGCCACTCATTGTTTCCAACTGCTTTTTTCCACGTTCAAACCTTTCGTCATCCATACTATGTATCTCCATGATACTGATTATCCCCGGATAGTGATGAATCGTGGGGGTAAATTCGTTGGTAAAAAAGCGCAATCACTATGGGAAAGGAGGCACAACAAAAAATGTGGGGTCGGTGAGATTTGAACTCACGATCGACGGGTCTCTCCGACATGCGTCAGTGCTCCAACGGATCATCACCATTCAGAAGACCCATTGTTCATCATTCACACAGAAGACGCGAAAGACCGCTGGAGCCCGTCGCCATTCCGGACTAGGCCACGACCCCGATGTTGTAAATTAAATCGTATTTTCGAGATATAAGTGTTCGCATCAAGAAATATTGGCAAGAACGATGTTTCACAGCCTTGCCAGACACTGGCACCCATGTTTTTTTCATGCGAAATCAGTAATCATATATCCTTTTCTCACGCCATATTCCTGATTAATGGTGAAGATCAGTTACGATTGCGGGATCTCTTCATTCCCTCTGATTGGCGAGACTATCGGGTATGTATTCAATCGGATTGCAAAAGAGAACCCTGATAATGAAGCTGTTGTCTCCGTCCACCAGGGGGTCCGGTGGACATACAGCGAGTTCCACGAACGTGTGGATCACCTGGCAAAGGGACTGATGGCGCTTGGTGTTGAGAAAGGCCACAGGGTAGGGATATGGGCAATGAACTATGCCGAATGGGTCCAGGTCCAATTTGCCACGGCAAAAATCGGGGCCATTATGGTCAATATCAACCCTGCGTACCGCACGTATGAGCTCGAGTATGTATTGAAGCAGTCAGAAATCCAGACCCTCTTTATTCAGGGGCGGTTTAAGACATCAGATTATGTCGGCATGTTTTACGAGGCCTGTCCCGAAGCGTATGAATCGCGCCCGGGCCACGTCAAGAGCGACAAGTTCCCCTTCCTCAAAAACATTATTTTTATGGGGGATATCCCCTACAACGGGATGTTTGTCTGGGAGGACTGCATCCGGAAAGGTGAAGAAATCAGTCACGATGAGCTGATCGACCGCGAGGAGTCCTTAGAGTTCGATGATGCCATCAATATCCAGTATACCAGCGGCACCACCGGTTTTCCAAAGGGGGTCGTCCTCAGCCATCATTCGGTGCTGAATAATGGGTACATTATCGGGGAAGGGATGGGTTTTACCCCGGCAGACCGCCTCTGCATCCCGGTCCCGTTTTACCATTGTTTTGGCATGGTACTCTCAAACCTTGCCTGTGTCACGCATGGGTCGACCATGGTAATACCATCACCGGCTTTCGATGCGGGTGAAGTGCTGAAAACGATACAGAATGAGAAATGTACGGCGCTTCATGGCGTCCCTACGATGTTCATCGCGGAGCTTTCACACCCGGACTTCTCCCGTTATTCGATGAGTAACCTTCGTACCGGGATTATGGCCGGTTCTCCCTGTCCCATCGAGGTGATGAAAGAAGTCTCAAAGAAGATGAATATGACCGATATTGTGATCGTGTACGGCCAGACAGAGACCTCTCCCGGTGTTACAATGACCACAACAAAAGACCCGATTGAACGGCGGGTATCAACGGTGGGTAAACTTTTTCCCCATACAGAATTGAAATTCATCGACCAGAAGACCCAGAAAATTGTCCCGCGGGGAGAAATCGGGGAGATCTGTGCACGCGGATATATGACAATGAAATGCTACTACAACAACCCGAATGCAACCCACGGAACTCTCGACCATAACGGCTGGAACCATACAGGGGACCTTGGTACTATAGACGATGAGGGATATGTAAAAATCGTGGGTCGTTTGAAGGATATGGTCATCCGTGGCGGGGAGAATATTTACCCTCGTGAAATCGAGGAATTTCTGCACCACCATCCAAAGATTGCGGATGTGTACGTGATCGGTGTTCCTGATCTGAAATATGGTGAGGAACTGGCGGCCTGGGTGAAAATTGCACCCGGTCAGACGGCAACGGAAGACGAGATCAAGGATTTCTGCAAAGGGAAGATTGCCCATTACAAGATTCCCCGGTATGTCAGGTTCACTGAAGATTTCCCTGTCACGATATCTGGAAAGATCCAGAAATACAAGATGCGTGAAGTCTCGGTGAAAGAACTTCACCTCGAATCTGCGGATGAGATTAAAACCGCGTAAGAATATTCCTGATAATTTCAAGGGCTAAAGAAAAGACCCTGATTTTTTTACTCTACCTCTTTTTGAAATTCCGATTTCACAAGCCCCTGTTGTCCGACCGGGGTAAACACCCGTTAGCAGTACAATAGCGAGGTCTCCATCGTGGTCGGGAGGAAAAAACCGGGTGGGGGGATTAGCTACGTTTGGAGAACCGGGACCGCGATCTCCACAATCCGCACGAGGGGGTGGGGATCCCCTTGGTACCAGGCGAATACCGGAGTTACAGGTGTTCATCCGTGGGGTGACACTCGTGCTATGCGGGGACTGATGCCGGAGTGCTATCAACAAATGGGTACATGCCGTTCTTTGCAGTCTCAACCGAGAATTTCATTCCGTCCGTCCTGACAACGGTGCTGCCGTCCGTATCTGTCTGGAATATCAGCGCTCCTGAATCTTCCAGACGCCGCAGAGTATCCTCTGCAGGGTGGTTATAGGGGTTTCCTGCCCCAACAGAGATGATGACCGCTTCCGGGCGTACCCGTTCAAGGAAGGCGCTACCAGTCCCATGGGGGCTCCCGTGGTGTGCGACTTTCAGGACCTGGCTTTCGAGGGGGAGTCCGGAATTTATCATCGATTCTTCTGTCGTGATGCCTGCATCCCCTTCGAACAAGATATTCACCCGCCCGATTGAGGCCCTGAGTACGATCGACCCGTCATTTGGGTCCTGGTCTTTGCTCCCGTCCGGTGCTGAAAGTACAAGCATTGTCAGCCCGGGGGCAGGACTAAAAGAATTTCCCCGCTGAACGGTTGAGTACGGGATATTCTTACGGTCAATTGTCTCAAGGAATTTCTGGTAGGTGGTCGTGGTGTACGGCATGCCGCTGTCAATGACGCGTTGCACTTCAAAATTTTTGAGGACGTCCTGCATGCCCCCGATATGATCGCTGTGCGGATGAGTGGCGATGAGGAGATCAATATTCCTGACCCCCTGGTGTTTCAGGTAGGTAACAAGGCCGGGACCTTCGTCCGCCTCACCGGCATCGATCAGGATGGTGGTACCGTTATACTGAATAAGTTCAGAGTCCCCCTGTCCGACATCAATAAAATGGACTGCCACCCGCCCGTCATTGAGTCCATACGAAGGTGGAACGACATTGGCTCCTGCATGACTACTGATTCCGTGGAATGTGCATCCCACGAAAACGATGCAGGCCAGTAGGAGAAGGGCAAGGAGGACGGAATAAGATCTCCGACCTGTCCGCACGTGCGGCTTTACCGGGATCACGACCGGGAGCGCCTCACCAGCTGAACTGCAGCTTCATTGGAGCCTCTAAGGACCTCTTCTTCGTTGAGCACGTGCCGCTCAAGCATCAGGACGCGACCGTTGCAGATGGTCGTATCGACGGATGACCCACTGCAGGCATAGACCAGGTTAGAGGTCTGGTTGTGAAGGGGGGTGTTGCAGGCGGTCCGGGTACTGATGAGGATGATATCTGCAGCTGCACCGGTTGTCAGCGTACCGGTACCGGTCATGAGTGCTCTTGCACCGTTTGTGCCTGCCATGGCCAGTGCTTCAGAAGCAGGTAGAACCGTCGGGTCATTCCAGAAAAATTTCTGGAGGAGTGCGGCGGTTTTCATCTCCTCGAACATGTCGAGGTTGTTGTTCGAGGCACAGCCATCGGTACCAAGACAGACATTAACTCCTGCTGCTTTGAGCCAGTGATATGGCATGGCCCGGTGCGTAGCGAGTTTCATGTTGCTTGCCGGGTTGTGGGAGATGTTGACGCTCCGCTCCCCCATGAGGGCACATTCGTCTTCATCGAGCCAGCAACAATGGGCAGCGATTGTGGAAGGCGCCAGGATACCGCACTCATCAAGGTGGCAGGCAGGACGTTTTCCATACTGGCTGATGCAGTCCTGTACTTCCTTTTCCGTCTCTGAAAGGTGGATATGGGTGGCGATCTTCTCTGATGCGGCATATTCAGCACACCATTTCAATCCTTCGGGAGAAACCGTGTATATCGCATGGGGGCCAACAGCCGCCCTGATCCGCCTGTTATTCATGGATTTAATGGAAGTGACGAGCTTTTCGGTCGCCCTGCATTCATTTTCTCTTTTATCCGGAAGGTTCAGGTCGACGAAACCATGGGAAAGTACTGCCCTGATGCCTGCTTCATCAACGGCCCGGGCTGCATCCTCCATAAAGAAATACATGTCATTGAATGCGGTGGTGCCGTTTTTTATCATCTCAAGACAGGCAAGTTTTGTCCCCCAGTATACATCCTGTCCCGTAAGGTGTGCCTCAAGAGGCCAGATTTTTTGGGCAAGCCAGTCCTGGAGGATCATGTCATCGGCGTAACCCCGGAGGAGCGTCATTGCTGCATGGGTATGGGTATTGACCAGCCCCGGCATGGCGATAGAACCTTTCCCGTCGATGGTAAACTCTGCCTCGGCCCGGTGTTTTCCTGCGATACCATCACCGGTATCTGCAATCGTCCCGGTATCATCGATAAAAATGTCTCCCCGTCCCCCATGTACGATGACGTCCTGAATGAGCAGCGCCCCGGTATAATTCAATACATCACGATGTTCCATTGCTATCCTCCCATTTTCTCAATAATTGTTGTAACTATTTCACCCGTTCGTTCTCGGAATGACCGTGCGGTCTCAACGATATGCTCATACGAGAGCACTTCGGTCCCAAGGCCGTTCGCATAATTATCTATCGTGCACAACGCGGCAAACTCAATACCCAGCTCGCAGGCGAGGGTTGCCTCGCTTGCAACGGTCATCCCGACAATGTCTGCAAATTTTGCAAGGGCGGCAACTTCTGCAACCGTCTCAATTCTCGGCCCCCTTGTCTGCACGTAGGTCCCGCCAACCCGGGCATGAGGGAACTGAACTCCAAGTTCCCTGATGAGTTTATGCGAAATTACCGGCATGACATGGGAAATCGCATGGTTGTGGATTGAGGGGATATCAGACAGGCTCATGTAATCGTCGGGTACCATGATTGAACCGGGCGTTATCTCTGTTTTTAAGGATCCGGAGGACCCGAATGAGATGGCCCTGTCGACACCGAGGACCGCAAGCGCCGCCATATTCGCACAGAAATTGATCCGGTGGGGCGGAATATTACCCTGGTGGCGCAACAGGATTGTCACATCACCTGCCAGGACCTCCACCCTTCCAAATGGTGTACTGACTACCTGTTTTTCAAGTGGTGGAAGGTCCGTAAACAGGAGGCTCGTCCCCCCGATAATCCCAAGGGACATCTATCCTGCCTCCTGTACCCTGCGTTCCCTGCCCCTTACTACGCCCATTGCGATGGAACAAAACAGCTGCTGCAGCCAATAATCAAGGTTGCCCACACATAATCCCTGGTAAAGTTATTTCGGCGCCTGCTACATATCCCTGTCCATTCTCGCCAGGGATAAAATTTGCATACCGTAATACCCATTCGGCGCACCATGATCTCTATGGTTCTGTTTGAGATAGTCAATGAGGAAACGATTAAACGGGGGGAATGTACGGATATTTATTTTCTCCGAAGCGAGGAGGTACTCCGAAAAGAAGGGAAAAATCCCCGCGTTGTGATGGAGGTGACCGCGGTAGGACTCCCTGATGGGTGGGGTGTGTTCTGCGGCCTGGAAGATGTGATAGCACTTCTCAAGGGTCTTCCCATCACGGTCGATGCAATGCAGGAAGGGACAATGTTCCTGCCGGATGAACCTGTCATCAGGATATCCGGGCGATACCTGGACTTTGCACGGTATGAGACGGCAATCCTCGGGTTCTTATGCCACGCATCAGGTATTGCCTCGGCCGCCGCCCATATCAGGGTCTGTGCAGAAGGCCGCCCGGTCTATTCATTTGGTTCGCGCCGGCAGCACCCGGCCATCGCATCCATGATCGAACGTGCGGCATGGATCGGCGGGGTAGACGGGGTCTCCAATACCTGTGCACACCCGGGCATCCCGAAATCAGGGACTATGCCCCATGCGTTTGTCATGTGTTACGACAGCCCTGGAGAGGCGTTCGCATCCTTCAACCGCCATGCGCCGCCGGATGTGCCGAGGATCATGTTATCCGATACGTTCTGCGATGAGAAACGTGAGTCACTGGTCGCTGCTGGACAGGGTGCAACGGCAGTCAGGCTTGATACCCCGCGATCACGCCGTGGTAACATGAGGGCGATTATCAATGAAGTGCGCTGGGAACTTGATGTCCACGGGTACCCTGGTGTGCAGATATTCCTTTCCGGAGGCTTGACGAGAGATGACGTAATCGAATACCGGGATATTGTCGATGCATTTGGTATTGGCGGGGCCATTGCCAGTGCCCCTGTTATCGATTTTGCGATGGATATCGTGGAAATCGAAGGTACCATGTGTGCAAAGCGGGGAAAGCGGAGCGGTGTAAAACAGGTCTATGAACTGCCCGACCGCTACCATGTCATCCTCCCGGAGAGCGCTCCAGCCCCGGCCCATGCAACACCGCTCCTTGTCCGGTACCTAACGAACGGTAACGTGACGGCAGGCAGCAGTATTTCCGAAGCCCGTGACCGTTTTCTTGGTTCATTTGACAAGGGCCGGTGCACCTGCGGGTCACCTGAATGCGGGGAGGGACACAACCATCATCGCGCGGTGTGAAATGTTGCTGCGAGTTGCAGCTTAGTGGCATTGGGTTTGTGCCCGTAAATGTGGCCCATAACCCATGCGGTGAAACAATTGTTTTAACCAATGGCACCCCATCTAACTAAAGCGGGTCGGTTGATCAGGGGTAGAACGCTGCCTTGATATGTTGCAATCCAAATTGGCCCTGAATCATGCAAGTTGTGGTTGCCAAATTTCGCGGGCTGGTGGTAAAGTGGTATTACGCTCCCTTGGCATGGGAGAGGCCGCGGGTTCAATTCCCGCCCAGTCCATATCTTGGTATGGGAGAGGCCGCGAGTTAAATTCCGACTCGATCCATACCTTTTCTCGAAATGGCCGTGAGTTTCTGGCATAAAATCTTTATAGTCACATGCATAGGATATGACTGAATAGTCATGCGCATCCGCGATTTGATACTCCCTGAAGACCGGATTTTTTTCACCCTCTTTCAGGATATGGCTGCAAAAATCAGCGAAGCTTCGACGACCCTTAACGAGATCACCCACGAGCTCCCCGGGGGGACTGAAAAAGGGCATAAAGTGCGTCAGCTCGAACACCTTGCCGATGAGGTGACCCGGCAGATCTATGAAAAACTGAACGAATCACTCATCACCCCTCTTGAACCGGAAGAAATTGCACGGCTTGCCCCGGCCCTTGATGACGTGATGGACCGTATCGACCGGGTCACGCACCAGATCTGCAATTATGGAATCCCTGGGTCCAACGACCTGCTGAAGGAATTTTCCTACCTGATGATACTTTCCAGTACGGAGATTTCACATGCAATTGATGACCTTACTACCCTGAAAAAGGCTGATGAAGTTGCGAAGCATGCGAGCGAGACGAACCGCCTTTACAACCTCTCGACGGAGCTGCTCTCACGCTCGGTCATTGAGCTGTTCAGGAATGATGACCTGCTCCTGATAATAAAACTTAAGGATATCTACGAGGGGATGGCCCGGGTCATGGAAATGTATAACGATGTCGCCCATGTCCTCGCCGATATCGCGCGTAGTCACACCTGAGTCAGAATGGAACCCTTCGTCCTTTTTGGTATTATCCTCGCACTCGCGTTGAACTTTGTGAACGGGTTAAACGATGCCTCGCATTCGATTGCGACGGTTGTTGCGACGCGGGCACTCTCCCCGGTAAAGGCCGTTTTTTCAACAGCCCTCTGTAACCTGGTTGGACCGTTCCTATTTTCAACGGCAGTCGCGGCGACAATCGGGACTGCTATCGTTAACGAAAACGGCCTGACTCCGCTATCCATTGTAGTTGCGATGGGTGCGGCCATTATTCTCGTTTTTGTTGCGACGCGGGGGGGGATTCCCCTCTCAAGCAGTCATGCGATGGTCGGCGGGTTGCTCGGTGCGGCAATGGCTGTCGCGGGGTTGTCTGCCATTATCCTTCCCAGTTGGGACATGGTGGTCCAGGTCGCTATCTACGGGTTGATCGGGGCAGTGGCAGGTGCCATCATTCTTGGACTCTTCACCGCATCATTCCATGAGGATATCCAGATGGGTATCGTTCTCGGGGCGGTTTGCGGCATCTCACTGATTATCCCGTTCCTGATGCTTGCAGGTGTACTGAAAATCACCGGACTTTTTGCAATTGTTTTGTTTATCTTCATTTCCCCGGTGTTCGCAATGACCGGGGCATTCATCTTCGATATCATTATTTCACAATTATTCAATCATTCGCGGCAGAACCGGATGAAACGTATTTTTCAGCCCCTCCAGGTGGTTGCATGCTTCGCCCAGGCCACGGCCCACGGGGCCAATGACGGACAGCATGCCGTCGGTATTATTACTGCACTTTTATTATCCGCTGGGGTCCTGTCATCATTTGATGTACCGACGTGGGTAATCCTCGCATCAGCGATCGCCATCGCCCTCGGCACCTGTTTTGGTGGCTGGCAGGTGGTAGACAAAATGGCAAAAGGCATCACGAAAATTCGTCCGTACCAGGGTTTTTGTGCTGCGACGGTTAGTAGTGCTATCCTTGTCGGAGTAACTGAACAGGGAATTCCGGTTTCGTCCACCCATGCTATCAATGGTGCGATAATCGGAGTTGGGGCCACAAGGGGTAAAAATGCCGTTCAATGGAAGGTTGTGCGGGAGATGATGACGGCATGGATCATCACCATTCCAATTGCCATTGTCTGTGCCTGGGCCGGGTACCACGTCGTGGCATTTTTTATCAGCCTCATTTTTTCTGGCTGACAAAACCGCCATATTTTTTAACCATCCCTCTCCAGTACCCGAGTAGATCATTATGGGTTTACGCGAGTTACTGATTCCTCAGGACAAGGTATTTTTCGACCTTTTTGAGCGGCAGGTCGCGATTGTTACAGAAAGTGCCAATCAACTGGTCGCGCTCGCCGAGAATTTTACCAATGTAAAAGAAAAACGTCATGCGATTGAACTGCTGGAACACCAGGGGGACCAGGTCACTCATGATATTTATGAAACCCTCAATAAGACCTTTATTACCCCGCTCGACCCCGAAGAAATTTCGGGTTTAGCTTCAGCACTTGACGACGTACTAGACTATATCGACGGTTCAGCTGAGAAAATGCTCTATTATGGGATTGAATCGACCGATTCCCATATCATCGAACTTTCAAAGATCATCCGGCTTTCTGTGATTGAGATTGAAGGGGCCGTAAAAGGTATCCGGGCAATCTCCAACCCGAAATATATTGAAGCACGTTGCATTGAAGTAAACCGCCTTGAAAACCTGGCAGATGATGTGCTGGCGCATGCCATCATGGACCTGTTCAAGTCCAATGATGCGATTACCATTATCAAGTACAAAGATATTTACGAGCACCTTGAGATTGCAACGGACCATTGCGAAGATGTGGCGAATGTACTTTCCGATATCGCAATTCGACATTCTTAACGAATCCCTAAGCCGCCCCTGAGGACAACAATGATTGTAGCACCGGTAATTCTTATCCTGTTCATCATTTTCATCGCCCTTATTTTCGATTTTACCAACGGTTTTCACGATTCGGCGAATTCGATATCAACGGTTGTCTCCACAAAGGTTCTTTCACCCCGGAACGCGGTCGTATTTGCTGCATTTTTTAATTTTATCGCGGTCTTTGGATTTGGTGTGGCCGTTGCAAGTACCATCAGTAAAATTATCAATCTTGATTATGTGCCTGCCGATGTAATTCCGTGGATTATCCTTTCTGCCCTTTCCGGGGCCATTATTTGGAATATCATTACATGGTTTATTGGTCTCCCTACTTCATCGTCCCATGCCCTTATTGGCGGGTTGATGGGGGCGGGGCTTTCTGCAGCAGGGATAGCTGCTGTCCACTGGTCGACCATCGAACTGGTTCTGACCTTTATGGTCCTCTCCCCACTGATTGGTCTTGGTGTCGGGTTCGGATTCATGGCAGTGGTCCTCTGGCTTACGCGATCCGCCCAGAAAGTCACCGCAGATAATTATTTTAAGAAATTGCAGCTCTGTTCCGCCGCGGCATATAGCTTTTCGCACGGGACCAATGATGCACAGAAGACTATGGGGATTATTACTCCCCTGTTGTTCAGTATCGGGTACTATGGTGCGACTGCCAACCCTGAGCATCTCCCAGTACCGCTCTGGGTTATCCTGATCTGTTATGCCGCAATTGCACTCGGGACGCTCTCTGGCGGGTGGCGGATCGTAAAAACCATGGGCTATAAAATTACACGTCTCCGTCCTGTCCATGGTTTTGCTGCTGAAACAGCGAGTGCAGGGACGATTATCGGGGCTTCCATGCTCGGGATCCCTGTAAGCACTACCCAAATCATCTGCGCCTCTATTATGGGTGTGGGGTCAACGACAGGGACCAGCGCTGTAAAATGGGGTGTGGCACGGAGTATCATGTGGGCCTGGATCTTCACCATTCCGATCAGTGCCGTTATCGGGTTTGTCGTGTTCTATGGGCTCCGGATTGTGGCGAGCTGATTTTAGAAGGGACTACGAGCCCCGGATTTTTTTACACGTGGGATCCATTTTGTCTCCCCCTGTAAAATCTTCAGGTCCTGATGCCAGGATTTTAGTATGTCAGACTCTTTTTGAAGAAAAATCGTTGTTATAGTGGCACAACTGTTTGATGGGGCATACGGGGCACTTAGGTCGCCGGGCAATGCAGATTTCCCGGCCGTGGCTGATCATGAGGTCAGTAAGTTTTCCCCATTCTTCTTTTGGGAACAGGACCATGAGGTCCTGTTCAACACCTGCCGCATCGATGTTACTGGAAAATCCAATGAGCTGCGAAAGCCTGAGTACATGGGTGTCAACCGCTACCCCTACCCGTTTCCCAAACGAATGGTATAGGACAATATTCGCCGTCTTTCTCCCGACTCCTGGTATCCTGAGCAGGAGTTCCATCGTATCCGGCACGTGCCCGTCATAATCCCGGACGAGCATCGCGGACGCTTCGATGATGCGCCGCGCCTTAATATGGAAAAAACCTGTTCTGTGGATGATTGGCTCGACCTCCTCTACCCGGGCTTCTGCCAGTGCCTCAGGGGTAGGGTACCGTGCGAAGAGAGGGCCAATGACCACATCCACGGATTTATCGGTGGTCTGCGCGGAGAGGATCGTTGCAATGAGTGATTCAAACGGTGGGGCACCGGCCCGATGGTGGGTGCTCGCCTCCGGGTACATGGCATCAAGGGTCTGGTAGACTTTCGTGGCGATTTTCCGATCCATGTACAACACCCTTGAGATAAAAGTCCAAAAAGAATGGGGTAGGGCGGATTCGAACCGCCGTCAAAGCGTCCCAAACGCTCTAGGATGGACCAGGCTACCCTACTACCCCGGGTGCTGGATTAACTGATATGACGGGAGTGTACAAATAATTACCGGTTATTTTCTGCCTGGGTCAGAGTGGGAGAAGCCAGGTATTATTCTCCCTGCAGACGAAAGTCCCGCTAAACCTGCCTGAAATTATTGCATCGGGCAGATTTTTTGGCTGCCTGCCATCAAGGACTACAAGAGGGATTCCGCTCCTCTGGATTATTTTTACGGCGATTGCATCCATTACCGTATTCGATCCTGCATTCAGCCTGCTTCCCCCGACTATCTCTGCAAGCCTGTCCGGGGTCAGGTGGGTATACCGGGTTGCGGAAGCATCCGTTTTCGGATCCGCGCTGTAGATACCATCCACGGATGTAAGGTTAACGAGGATCGCTGCCCCCGTTCGTTCAGCCAGTACCGCGGCAACCGCATCGGTAGTCTGGGCCGGCGTGACACCACCCATGACTACGATCCTGCCTGATACCGCATATTCCAATGCCATTGCCTGGTCCTCTGCCACGCAGGGGTATGCGGAATCCCCCAGTGCTGCAATGAGCAGCGTCGCGTTGAGACGTGTTACCAGGATACCGATCTCGTCGCAGGTGCCCTCATCAACACCGAGCGTCCTCACCGCTTCAATGTACCTCCTCGCTTCTCCGCCACCACCGACTACCACAAAAACCCGGTACTTTTCTGAAACCTGCCTGAGGGCAGCAGCGTATTCCACAATGCGGTGGGCGGAAAGGTTTGGGACAAGGACAGAACCTCCAAGTGAGATGACAAGAGATTTCATTTCGTACAGGTGGGGAAATTGGAGATATTAACCTGATTGTTTCCTCCAGTGTTTTTACCGAATTCCCGACCGTTGGTGTCCCGGGTCGGTGGGGATCAACAGTCATTATTGCTATGGCGAAAGAGAATATGATTCAATGATCCTGTGTTGCCCGGAATGCCAGAGTGTTGAAGTGTACGAAGTGGCCGGTGGTTGTGTTGGACAGGTCTACCGCTGCAAGAAATGCGGGTACCGCGGCTCATTTGTCCTCGAAATTGATGAGAACGAATTTGAAGCATTACAAGGTGGCCAGCCTGATAATGTCCAGGGATAATACGATTACCAGACCCAGCCGGTACCAGGGGTGATCAGAATGCCGATGCATGAAGCAGCCCTTTACGAAAAATTGCCGGAACTCGCCGTACGGTGCTCAGTGTGCAATAACCGCTGCACGGTCCAGGAGGGGAAGAGCGGGATTTGTTCGGTCA
>SESG01019183.1_pt1 | contig 16649 bp, 12 predicted proteins | sample 3171421 | NCBI WGS metagenome assembly SESG01 (sample SAMN10866946, study PRJNA518727) | freshwater metagenome | biome: subpolar coniferous forest; feature: holomictic lake; material: water; isolation source: holomictic Lake 227, 6 m and 8 m depth | place: Canada: near Kenora, Ontario | collected... | reverse complement strand
TGAACTGGAAGACTTTGACAGTGCCGGTAAAAACAGTGGGTATTATTATACCTGGTTGCCGCTCGAAGGACTAGATAAAGGGGTCTTCAGTTACACAAATCCACTTCGCAATGTTTGTCTGCAATAATTCAAATCATACTATTTATGAAGAATCAATTATACAAAATTATCTATTTGGCAATTAGCCTATTCGTCATTATCAGTTGTGCTCCAAATGAACAGAAAGAGAGAATTGAAGTAAGGGGACTTGACGAAATCATTACCCCAGTTCCTGTTTCTAATGTGACCATTCAGGATAATTTTTGGCTTCCAAAGCTTAAGATTTATAAGGAAAAGACCATTCCCCATAGTTGGAATTACCTCGAATCAATATTAAAAGAAGCGAAGGGGATAGCTAACGGACAAAAGGACCAGAGCATGGGAGGGGCCAGATGGCATGAATCAAATATTTATAAGCATCTGGAAGCAATATGTTATGCATTACATCGATTCCCTGATAAGATGTTGGAACAAAAAATGGATAGTGTGATAAAAATTATAGCAGCTGCCCAACAGACTGATGGATATGTTTATATATGGGGAATAAATAGGGATCTGCCCGAGTGGTCAAATGTAATCATTCAGGATGAAAGCTTATCAATCGGGCATTTATATGAAGCGGCAGTTGCTCATTATGGGTTATTCAAAAATAATTCATTCTTAAACATAGCCAAAAAATCAGCAGACAACGCATTTGAGCATTTTGTAGCTAAACATGTGGAAAAAGGGTTTCCTGGTCACGCGGGAATGGAATTGGGTCTTGTCGAATTGTTCCGGGCAACAAATAATACCAACTACCTTTCTTTATCAAGGGAATTTATTGAACGCAGAGGTCATGGGTTAAATGGTAATGAATGTGATGCAGGCGAAAGGTTGGATAAAATGGATAGTCGTTTTTATCCCCTTGAGTATTATCAGGACCATAAGCCATTTCGTGAACAATGCAAAATCGTGGGTCATGCGGTTCGCGGGGTTTATTTTTTAACAGGTATTTTGGATGTTGCCTTAGAAACCGGGGATAAGGATTATATCAATGCTGCCGAACGACTTTGGAATAATCTTACAAAAAGGAAGATGTTTATTACGGGAGGCGCCGGCCCTTTGTCAAGAATGGAGTCATTTGGGATGGATTATGAATTACCCAATGATGGACTTAATGAATCATGTGTGGCTGTCGGCATAGCCGGCCTTGCTTCAAAAATGCTTCGGTTGAAGACCAATTCAGAATATTCGGATATTTTGGAAAAAGTCCTCTATAATGCAATTCTTCATGCAATATCACTGGATGGCACATCATTCAATTATAATAATCCGCTTCAAGGAGACGTGCAAAGAGGAAATAATTGGAGTTGTTGCCCTCCGAATACCTACAGGACCTTATTGGGAATCGGAAAATATATATATACGCAAACCGACGAAGATATTTTTGTCCATTTATATGCAGGCAGTGATGCCGATATAAAAATTAAAAATAACTTAATCAAGATAACTCAGGAAACCAACTATCCATGGACCGGGGATATTAAGCTGACCATTAAACCGGAAAAAAGCCAAAAATTCAACATCCACTGCCGTATTCCTGGATGGTGTAAAAAATATTCCTTCACAATAAATGGCCAGCGCATAACAAACTTACCTCAGGGAAATGGGTACCTGGCCATTAACAGACTCTGGGCATCGGGCGATATCGTTCAGATCGATTTTGATATGCCGATAGTCCTGATGGAAGCAAATCCACTTGTAAAATCAGATGTTGGGAAAGTTGCCATTCAGAGAGGTCCTTTAGTTTACGCAATTGAAGGGTTAGATAATGGAGGAGTGGTAGATATGACCCTTCAGGATAGAGGCAAATTCGGTTTTCAATATAATTCGAACCTATTAAATGGAATTGTAACCATCAGTGGAAGAACAGCTAATGATAAGATTATTGTTGCAATCCCATATTATGCTTTGGCAAACAGGGGAAAATCAGACACAAATGTTTGGCTCCGGAAGAAAAGTGATAATGAAAATAGCAAACTATGGGATGGAGAACTCTACCGGATTTATCAGTGATTTTATTTCATTGATAATAAGCTAATTGTGAATGAATTGCGTGAACAATAGAATAAGGGACTATGAAGAAATTAGCGTTTATATTATTACTAAAATTCTTTGTTGGAATTAATTTTTTATTTGCTCAGATAATTGACAATCCATTCAAGGATGCACAAATTGTTTGGCATATGGCAACCTCCACAGCTAGCGAGAATTATCCCGTGGATTTGGCAATATCTGGGAAGGCTCATTTGGGTGAAAGGCTGACCCTTGATGAATATACTGAATCGATTAAGCGCGGTGGAGATGGCCTTGTAGCAGTTCTGGAAGGTGGATGGTTCTCTCTTGATACGCACAGAGCTAGAAGATTGCGACCTGTGGATGACGCTTTCAGCCTTTATGTCCGGGCATGGATAAACCCGAAAGGGAGTGGGTCGTTGTTCTTTTCCGATTTCATGGCACTTACTATTCATCCTACGGGTTTGGCGATTGGATTCCTTGGAGTCAAGACACCGGCAGGTAAGATCTTTCGGGAACTACCACTGGACTTTATAAGGAGAGGGCAATGGCTGGATTTGATTGTTCGTGTCGGCAATGGGCGTATCGATTTTTACTGCAACGGAGAACGGAAAAGTTCCTTGCCGCTTAGTCAAGGGCTGTGCTCGCCGTTTGACGATGACCTGTTAATTGGCGCGTTTAAGTGTAGCAAGCCGGATCTTTATGGCACTTCTACCCCGAACGCTTTGTCTGATTGCAGGATCGATGCCGTTGCATTGTGGAGTTTTCCGTTGAATGATGGTCAGATTGCCTTCCTGAGCGGGGTAGAACACTTGGAAATCCCGACAGCAAAGAATTCCTTTAGTCAGGCCTTCGAGGATTACAACGCTTTTTTTGATGCTTCTGTGGACAAGAACATCAATACATGTAGCACACTTTGGAGGTCATTGAAGGCCGAGGCAGATCAGGATCCCTGGCGTCCTGCTTACCACCTGACTCAGCCACTGGGGCACATTTTCGATCCGTGTGGTGCCTATTTTTATGGAGGTAAATACCACGTTTTTTCATACCGAAACATATTTTCCTTACTCAATTACTCCAGTCTTGATCATTATGTTAGCGATGATCTGGTGCATTGGACCGAGTGGCCCATCGGTCCGTGGGCGGACAGCTATCTGGATGTTTACTGCATCTATCTGATGAATCATTTCATTGACGACCAAGGAATTCCGCGTATACTTTACACCGGACAGGGAACTGAAGGCAAGTTTGGAGTGCTTGCCCGAAGTGAGGATGGTTTGGTGTCTTATATAGACAAAAAGCCCGTTCTGACCAGGTACCACCACGACGGACACGTCTGGAAAGAGGGCGATGCATGGTGTACCATCACATCCCGAATGTATAAAGGTACCAGGCCAGGGAATCAGGGTGATGCGGTTATGCTCTGGACCTCATCTGACCTGGAGCATTGGCAGGAGAAGGGTGAGATTTTCACTCAAAAGAAGGACACGGGTTCTACAAGTATTAAAGACAGGGTTGGCTTCATGGAATTTCCGTACCTGCTTCCTTTTGGCGCCAAAGATGTACTGATTCTGGGTGGCTGGCCTGTTCGTTACTGGGTCGGACATTTTGACCGAAAGGCCTTCAAGTTCATCGCTGATAAACCGGAGGGCAAACTTCTCGATTATTCAAATCCTTTTCACTGCTATAACCCTCTGTGTGTGGATCAGAAAGGCATTGGCGGAGCGCCACGCCGTATCCTGATGGCATTGTACGCCGGGATAGGCAATTCGGAGGGTGATTGTCTTCCCTGGTCAGGAGTACATGTTATACCCAGAATTCTGGAATTAGTTGGGGACCATCTGCACCAGGAACCAGTACCTGAAATGAAATCTCTTCGTGGTGCACATTATTCAATGAAAAACATTCAATTATCTCCGAATGCCTCTGATTACCTCAAAAAACGCGGTGACTGTCTGGAAATCACAGCGGATTTTGAACCGGGCGATGCACATTGTTTTGGACTGAAGGTTCGAGTTTCAAGAGACGGGACAAGCTTTGTAAGGATTTATTTTAATGTAACCACTAATGAATATGGCGTTGATGGAAGGGTTCCAAATACGGACAAAGCTCTTAATGTAACACCAGGACAGGGGCGGCCCTCCTATATTCCAAAAGGACAGCCGGTCCGTATGCATGTGTTTTTGGACAAACAATTGATAGAAGCATTTGTCAATGGCCAGACATGTACAACTTCGGCTCAAGACAAGAACCTCAATTATGATGGTATTGATCTTTTCAGTGAAGGTGGTTCCGCAAGATGCATCAAGTTGGATATCTGGAACATTGAACGCAAATAATCGACTGGTTAAATTGATGATCGGTCTTAAGATACCGGTAAGAATGAAATTACCAGAGGATGTAGTATAAAGTGGGTTCATGGTTCTTGCTTCTGAAAATTAAATGAAGAAAAGGTCAAAAGTGTATAAAGGCAAAGTTGAACAAGTAAAAAAGAAGAAATGCTATTTGGTCACCTGTTAGGCTTATATGAGAAAGCACTTCCACCCGAGTGGAGCTGGGGAAAACGTCTGAAGACTGCAAAAGAGCTTGGATTCGACTATATTGAGATTTCCATAGATGAAGCAGATGAGCGTATTGACAGATTATCCTGGAGTAAAGAGAATCGCAACATGCTCCTAAGTCTTTGCCATGAAATGGATATGCCCATCCGGTCGATGTGCCTCAGCGCGCACCGGAAATTTCCCTTTGGCAGTGCTGATTCAATTGTCCAATCCAAAGCCCGCGATTTGATGAAAAAGGCGATCGAATTTGCAGACGATCTGGGCATTCGTGTGATTCAGTTGGCAGGCTATGATGTCTATTATGAATTGTCAACCCAGGAGAGTGCTGAAGGCTTTCTGGAAGGAATGAAATGGTCATCCAAATTGGCAGAAAAATACCAGATGATGCTGGCTATGGAGATTATGGACTCTCCTTTTATGAACTCAATAACCAAACATTTGTGGTTCGAATCGCAAATCAAATCGCCCTGGTACAAAGTTTATCCTGATCTCGGTAATCTGACTGCATGGGGGAATAACGTAGAAGAGGAACTTGAGAAAGGAATCTCCAGTATTGTAGCTATCCACATTAAAGAGACTAAAGCAGTTACGGAAACTTTCAGTGGACAATTCAAGTGTGTTCCATTTGGCGAGGGTTGCGTCGATTTTGCGAATTGCTTCAGAAAACTGGAACAGCTGAATTACAAAGGACCTTACCTGATCGAAATGTGGAACGACCCGAAAATTGATAATGTGGAAGCAATTAAAGAAGCCATGCGATTTATCAATGAAAAATACGATTTAGCAATGAATAATAATGCTTCACTAAAAAACAGTTAAAATCATGAATTACTACATCGGCCTCGACAATGGTGGCAGCATTACCAAAGCGGCACTATACACTTCATCCGGAAAAGAGGTTGGAGTTTGTTCTGTAGAAACAAAAATGATTACTCCCAAGCCAGGATTTACAGAACGCGACATGCAGGAGATGTGGATGGCTAACTGTCAGGTGCTGAAAGATCTTTTGTCCATAACGAAGGTTAATGCCGAAGATGTTGCCGGAATAGCCTGCTGCGGACATGGTAAGGGACTTTACCTTTGGGGAAAGGACAATAAGCCTGTGCGTAACGGCATCATTTCCAGCGATAACCGTGCATACGAATATCCAATGAATTGGGAGAAAGATGGCACAACTCAAAAGGTATTCGAAATATCCTATCAAAAAATTCTATCTTGCCAGCCCGTATCTCTATTGGCATGGCTCAGGGACCATGAGCCCGATTGCATCAAAAATATCAGGTGGATATTTGAGTGCAAGGACTATGTTCGTTTCATGCTTACTGGTGAAGCCTATGGAGAAATTACAGATTATTCCGGTACAAACTTTCTGAACCTTCAAACCCGCCGGTACGATGCTGATCTGTTGCAACTTTTTGGTTTGGAGTTCGCAATGGAGATGCTTCCGCCTCTTAAAAATTCTACTGATATCTGTGGATATATTACCGAAGAAGTTGCAAAACTTACAGGATTGAAAGCCGGCACGCCAGTAGCTGGTGGAATGTTCGATATTGATGCCTGTGCGATAGCAGTGGATGCGGCAAACGAAGACCGCGTATGCATGATTGCCGGAACGTGGAGCATTAACGAATACATTAGCAGGCTGCCTGTAATCGATGGCAGCGTGATGATGAACTCTATCTTTTGCCTTCCCGAGTACTACCTTATTGAGGAGTGCAGCCCCACCTCTGCGGGCAACAACGAATGGTTCATAAACACACTGCTCCCCGAGTTAAAAGCACTGGCAAAACAGGAAGGAAAATCTATTTACGAGTTGGTAAATACTCTTGTAGCTTCAGTCCCGGCTGAAGAATTCTGCCCCATCTTCCTGCCATTTCTAATGGGAAGCAATGTACACCCAAACGCCAAAGCAAGTTTCGTGGGACTGAGTAATTACCATACCCGTGCACACCTCTTGCGAAGCGTGTATGAAGGGATAGCCTTCAGCCACAGGTTTCATTTCGAAAAACTAATCGCAACACGAAATAGACCTGTGAAGGAAATTCGTCTGGCAGGTGGCGTAGCCAACTCCAAAGAGTGGACACAGTTGTTTGCCGATGTCATGAAGTATCCGGTTGAAACCGTTGACGTTGGTGAAACAGGTGCATTTGGCTGTGCAATTACTGCAGCGGTGGCTGTAGGTGAATTCAAGAACTTTGAACAAGCTGCAAAGCGTATGATCAAGATTAAAGGCAGAAAGGAGCCAAATCCGACGAATATCGAGATCTACGAAAAGAAATATGCCTTATACAAACAGGTCATTTCAGCATTGGACAGTGTATGGGATAATATGCATAAAATATTGTAAATCTGTATGTTGCAAAGATTAAAACAAGAAGTTTTCGAGGCAAATATGCTTCTTCCAAAGTATGGATTGGTAACTTTTACCTGGGGAAACGTTTCAGCCATTGACAGGGCAAAGGGTGTGGTGGTCATCAAACCATCCGGAGTTTCCTACGAAACCATGAAAGTTTCGGATATGGTAGTAGTGGATTTATCAGGAAAGATTATGAATGGGAATCTTAAGCCTTCGTCAGATACATCTACTCATCTGGAACTGTACCGCAACTTTAAAAATATTGGCGGCATAGTGCATACCCATTCCTCATGGGCAACTGTATTCGCTCAGGCTGGCAAGGGAATTCCACCCTTTGGCACTACACATGCTGACTACTTTGAAGGGGAAATTCCTGTCACGCGAAAGATGACTGATACTGAAATCAACGGTGAATATGAACTCGAAACAGGCAAGGTGATAGTGGAAAGGTTCAAAGGTATGAATGTAGATCATAATCCAGCTGTACTCGTTAATTCTCACGGGCCATTTACCTGGGGAAAGGATGCCCAAGAAGCAGTACACAACGCCGTTGTGCTGGAAGAGGTTGCTAAAATGGCATTTTACACCCAAGTACTTTTAGGAGGAGATAACCCTCAGCAAATGCAGCTTGAGCTTATAAGTAAACATTTTTTTAGAAAGCACGGTGCTTATGCATACTATGGACAATAATTTAATTTAAACCTATTATAAACATAAAATTTAAATCAAATGAAAAATAATAACTGGAAAGACAAAATCTCAAACCATCAGCAACTTGGGGGAATCGAACTCTCAGTATTGGATAATGGCGATGGTCGTGGTTGCCGTATTGCGTGGTTCAATACAGGAAGTGGATTGCGGTTTAAAGTTGTGATTGACAGAGCTATGGATATAGTTGATGCCTTTTACAACAAACATAGCCTGGCATGGATCAGTCATCTGGGTGTCTCTTCACCAAATCCTACGGTTGATTATGCGACCAATTGGCTAAAAAGCTTCAGTGGTGGACTACTTACTACCTGTGGCCTCACCCATACTGGTGGAGATGAAAAGGATGAGTCGGGCGAAAGGGGTGTCCATGACCGTATAAGCCAACAACCTGCTACCATAGAATCGGTTATCCAGCCTAACTTGATAAAAGGGAATATGGAAATGAGCATTACAGGGAGGATGATTCAAACCTCTCTTTTAGGGCCGAGTTTGGAGCTTAAAAGAACCATCTCTGTCGAATTAGGGTCATCGCTTATTAATATAAAAGATGAGGTTACAAACCTCGGAAATTCTGATGCTCCTCACATGCTGTTATACCATTTGAACTTCGGATGGCCTCTTGTGGACGAGGATACAGAGATACTTTGGGATGGCACATGCAAATCAAGAGGTGGGGGAATGGACAATAAAATATTTAACGCTGGCAGTAACTTTAAAAGATGCACAGCTCCGTCTGATGATTATCAGGGGAAGCAAGAAGCTGTTGGATTTATTGATTTGAAAACTGACGCCAATGGATTTTGCGAGTGTGGATTACATAATTCAAAACTTGGATTAGCAGTTAAAATAAAATACTCAAAGGCACAGCTTCCGTGGATGGCAAATTGGCAACATTTTGGGAAAAATGAATATGTTACTGCACTCGAGCCTTGCACTGCTCCTCCTATCGGACAAACCGCTGCAAAAAAGGAAAATCTTCTCATACAACTTAAACCACAAGAAACCAGGCTTTATGAACTTAAAATAGATGTTTTCAATATTAACCATTAATAATTTTCTTATGTATATCGTTAACAATTACACACTTGCAGTAGTACTCTGCACAGTAACCATGATATGCTGGGGATCATGGTCAAACACCCAAAAATTGGCAGGTAAAACATGGCGTCAGGAGCTATATTACTGGGACTACGTGATCGGAGTCTTGCTTTTATCAATTTTCATGGCATTTACCTTTGGAAGTATCGGAGATCATGGTCGTGGGTTTATAGAGGATATTCAACAGGTAAGTTGGAGCAATTTACTTAGCGCCTTTACCGGAGGGGTTATTTTTAATGCATCTTGCATTTTACTCACAGCTGGAATTGCCATTGTAGGCATTTCCGTTGCTTTCCCTGTTGGTGTAGGAATAGGAACTGTATTTGGGGTAGTGATAAATTATATTGGGCAGCCAAAAGGTAATCCCGTTATACTTTTCCTCGGTGTTCTTTTGATTATGGCAGCCATAATTTTTGATGGCATAGCAGCAGGAAAGATGCCTGGGACGAAGGAATCCGGCATGAGTAAAAAGGGGCTCATTTTGTCCATTCTTGCAGGAGTACTTATTTCATTTTTTTACCGTTTTGTTGCAGCATCCATGGACCTGAATAATTTTGAATCCCCTGCACCACAAATGGCTACTCCATATACTGCATTTTTCACTTTCGCTTTCGGAATGTTTGTGAGCAATATTTTATTCAACACGCTCATCATGAAAAGGCCTTTTGTAGGTACTCCTACCGGATATGGCGAGTACTTCAGAGGTTCATTTAAGACACATATGGTGGGAATTTCAGGAGGCCTGATTTGGGGTTTGGGGACTGCCCTCAGTTATTTAGCAGCAGGTAAGGCCGGGGCAGCGGTTTCCTATGGATTAAGCCAGGGAGGCACATTGGTGGCAGCCCTTTGGGGGTTACTTGTCTGGAAAGAATTCAAGGGCGCATCTAGATCGGTAAATATTATGTTGTCTTTTATGATCATACTCTTTATCGCCGGATTAGCTGCGATCATTGTTGCGGGGAATTAATAGAAAATTAATCAAACTTTTCACTTGTTTATCTAGCAATGAGAAAATTGTTGACAGCTATTGATGATTTGCAATCAACCTTTTTAGACAAGGATATGCAATACAACTTTCTCTGGAGAAATTATTTAACACATGGAATCTGATCTATTTTTAAATTACATATATAAATAAGCACAAACTGATGAGAAGTATTTTCGTTTCAATTAGTCTGTTATTTTCGTTTTCAATACAAATGTCAGGGCAGCCAATTTTATTTTCTGATACTAAAACCACAAAGTCTGGAATCAGATGTGTCGCAGAATTTCAACGTTCAGTAATATTACCAGTACCGCTTAAAAACGTACATATTACCGATAGTTTCTGGCTCCCGAAGCTTCAAATTTATAAGGACCAGACAATTCCGCATAGCTGGAATTATTTGAATTCGGTTATCGAGGAGGCCAAAGGACTCTCAGAAAACAGACCAAATACCGCCATGGGTGGGCAAAAATGGCATGAAGCTAACCTTCACAAACATTTGGAGGCAATAGTCTTTGCATTGAACCAATTCCCGGATCCTTCATTAAAAACTCGATTGGACAGCATTATACAATTGTATGCGAAAGCACAAAGGAATGATGGATACTTCTACTTATGGGGAATGTCAAGAGGGATGAATCCATGGACTGAGCAATTACGCACACTCGAACCATTTATTACCGGACACTTATACGAAGCTGCTGCTTCTTATTCAAGGCAATTTGACAATTCATTTTTGAATATAGCAGAAAAATCTGCGCAGTTTTTATGCAAATTTACCAGTGATGATAAAATGGTTGAAGGTTGTAGTTGTCCTGGACATGGGGGGATTGAGTTAAGCCTGGTTGAACTTTACAGGATAACCAACAACACCAAATATTTAGAGTTGGCAATGGATCTAATTGAGAAAAGAGGAAAAGGAATAAACGGTTGGGATTGTGAATGTGCTGAAAATGTGATAATTAATAAAAAAGCTTTTTACCCTTGTGAATACTATCAGGACCACCTTCCATTTGATAAACAATTAAAGCTTAGGGGGCACGCCGTAAGTGCCATCTTTTTTCTAAACGGCATTGTGGACATTGCCGTCGAAACAGGCCAGAAAGACTATGTAGATGCTGCGCTACGGCTCTGGAATAACGTAACCACAAGAAAGAAGCACATCACCGGTGGAATAGGATCAGTCCAAGCTGATGAGTCTTTGGGGTTTGATTATCAATTACCGAACAAATCATACAACGAATCGTGTGCCGCATGCGGAATGGTAAGTTGCGCTGCCAATATGTTAAGACTGGAACCCAAGGCGAAATATGCCGATGAACTTGAAAACTCACTTTATAATTGTGTACTTCATGGCATTTCTTTAGATGGCAAATCATTTTTTTATCAAAACAGGTTGACCGGTAACATGCAGCGGGAGAATAACTGGACTTGCTGTCCTCCCAACCTCGAGAGAACCCTGCTTGGATTAGGCCGGTACATTTATACTCAAACCGACGACCAGGTATTTGTGAACTTGTACGTAGGAAATGAAAGTACCATCAGTCTAGAAAACACAACTCTTGACATGAGTATTTCAGGCAATTACGCATGGGACGGGAAGGTGGTAATTAATCCAAAACCTGCTGTTAGCTGCAAGTTTATTCTTAACCTGCGAATACCCGGCTGGTGCAAAAGCTATTCTTTGCTAATTAACGACAAAAAGCAGGATGATGTCCCAGTTAACAATGGTTACCTGGTGATTAACCGGACCTGGAATACTTCTGACAAGGTTCAACTTGTTTTTGAAATGCCTGTCATTCGCGTACAACCAAATCCCTTCGTTTTTGAAGAAGCTCCATGGCTAAAGGCGTTTGATGAAAAGATAGCATTGCAAAGAGGTCCTTTCATCTATGCAGTTGAAGGTATTGACAACAATGGAATTGTAAATTTTACTTTGTCGAAACAACCTGTATTTAATGTCGTTTTTCATCCCGAATTACTGGATGGGATTTCAGCAATCACAGCCAATACCGTTGAAGGCAAGCTACTTACTGCAATTCCATATTTTGCTTTGGCAAACCGAAAACAATCCGACACTGAAGTTTGGCTCAAACAGGACGGAAAAAAAGATAATAGCGGTGGCGATTGGGAGGGTATTTTATACCGTGAATACATACCAGGAAAAAATATTGACCAAATTAAAAAACTACCTGGAACTTCTGACGAAAAAATAATAGGCAACTAAAACGAAAACACGCTTCGATTTGAAACAAGTATTGATATTTCTGGCCATTACACTTCTACTGGGTTTATCGGATTCATTAGCGCAGAATCACTTTTACGTAAACAGTCAAATTGGTTCAGATGCAAATGCAGGTTCCTTAAAAAGTCCATGGAAAACGTTGAAGAACGTTTCGGGACACTCTTTTTTCCCAGGCGATATAATTCATTTTGCCTGCGGATCAAGTTTTTATGGTTGTGTAGAAGTGAATTGTTCGGGTGCTGAAGGACTGCCTATTGTTTTTACAAATTATGGAAAAGGCAATGTTCCAAAGTTTAACAACTCAAATTTTGATAATCATTGTGGGCGTAGTTTTCAAGTAGAAGGAAGTCATATTATGATCGGGAACCTGTTCTTTTATGATACGCCTACTCCGACCCCCGAGAAACCACCGGTAGATTTGCGTGTTAGTCAGCAACACAAGAATGTACCGAATATGGGAGCCGTCTTTATTGGCAAAAATGCTTCGAATGTTGTAGTTGAAAACTGCGAATTCTCAAATGCACTCATTGGAATAAGAGTTAGAGGGAGCCATTCAATAGTTCGGCACAATTACCTTCATGATGCTGCTAAATTGACGGAACAATGGGGAGCTATTGCCATAGTGATTGTCGGACCATTCAATGAAGTTGCCTATAACCAAATTGAAAATTATGGCTTTTATGGCGGTAATTTCGGGATGGATGGCGCAGCAATTGAATTGGATGCGGAAGATCACGATTACAACGCCAACGATACCTACATTCATCACAATGTTTCAATAAACACCAAAGGTGGATTTTGCGAAATAACAGGTAATGCCGATAATGTTACCCTGGCTTACAATTACAGCGATGATATTGATAAGTTCGTTGGAACAGTAGGTGTCAAAAACTTAAAAGTTATCAATAATACAATTATCCGGATGCGTAATCCCGATTTAAAGCAAATGGTATTTTGGCAATTAGACCAGTTTGGCAAGAAACGCAAGAGCGAGTATTATTTGGAGAATAATCTGATTTACATTAATAGGAATGTGAGAATTTACGATACTCTCGACAGAAGTTGGGGAATCAAGCAACAGCCCCGCAAGAATAACCTATATTTTAGTCCCGATACTACAATTACTTCAGTTTTAGGATTGGATCTCAATCCGTCTGAAGTAGTCTGTGATCCGGAATTTGCAGATTTTAAATCTAAAATATACAAGTCAAGGATAAGTAGTGTCGCCCTTAGTCGAGGAATTGGAGCCTTCACCAAATCATTGCCTGTCTGGAATGCTGGGATAATAAAGAAATGATCCACTTTAAAATGACAGAAAATCAATTAATTATGAAGGAAAGAATAATAATCGGATTGCTATTTCCCATTCTGTCTATTTCCGGATACGGGCAGGATATTCATAGTAGTTTAATTCCACTTGCTCCCAAAGAGAACAGGAGGCCTGAAAATTTTCAACCAACCAACTACAAATATTCGCTGCAAGAGTTGAAAAACAATTTTTCAGAAAGGATGATGAATCTTGCTGCCGGGCAATATGAAAAGGTAACTGAAGTTAATACAAAGGGCAAATGGAAGCCAACTCCCGAGTCTATTGATTCCCACAAGGCGCCGGTATGGTTTCAGGATGCAAAATTCGGAATGTTCATCGACTGGGGGCTCTGGTCGGTTGCCGGATATGCTCCAAAAAAAGAAAATGGCGCCATGTATCCCGACTGGTATGAATTAAGGCTTGATATCGATTCTGCATTTATTAAATACCATAATAAGAATTGGGGTAATGATTTTAAAAGAGACGATTTTATCCCTTTGTTTACAGCCAGGGAATACAATCCCGAAAAATTAGCAAAAGTAGCCTTTGATGCCGGAATGAAATATGTCGTTCCATTTAGCAAGCACCATGGAGGTTTTTGTTTATGGCCATCATCTTATACTCAACGAGATGCCGGTGATATGGGACCCAAAAGAGATTTAATCAAACCATTGGTTGAAAGTTGTAAAAAACAAGGCTTGAAATTTGGATTTTATTTCAGCATTGAGGAATGGGAATACCCAATTATTGATACAAAAGGGAACATCAAACCCAGGTTATGGGAGACCAAAAAAATGCCCTCAATGGAAGAACTTGAAAAACAGGCGGGAGGAAAAATACCGGTGAAAGACTTCGCAAAAGATTACATTCTTCCTCAAGCTGTGGAATTTATCGATCGGTACGATCCTGATCTGATCTGGTATGATGGCGAATGGACGAACGAAGCCACTGATTTGAAGACTTATGAAATTTCATCCTATTTCTATAATCAGGCAGAGGGACGAAAAGAAGTAGCCGTGAACGACCGTTACGGTACAAAGGATGGCAAGCGGCTTCGTTTTGTAAGAGGAGACTTTTTCACAAGTGAGTATCAAAGCCTGACTGACGAAAACAAAAAATCAACTCATGCATGGGAAGAATGTCGCGGTATAAGTCAATCATTTGGTTATAACTGGCAGGATACTGAAGCAAACGTGGTCGACTCAAAAGCCTTCATAGATATGTTCGTTGATATTGTGGCTAAAGGAGGCAATCTTCTTTTGATCGTTAACCTGGATGGGCAGGGAGCGTTGCCTGAACTTCAGGAAAAGCGATTGATTGATATTGGAAAATGGTTAAAAGTGAATGGGGAAGGCATTTATTCGACACGTCCCTTTAAACATCAAATTGACGGTACTGTTGCTTTTACCCGCAGCAAAGACAATCAATATGTTTATCCAATTATCAAAGAGTGGCCAGGACAAGAATTGCTCCTGAAGGGGATAAAACCAGCAAAAGGCAGCAAAATAGAAATGTTAGGTTTTGATATACCTTTGCAATGGGCGAATGTGAATGATGGTGTGTGTGTTAAATTCCCGGCTATATTACAAGATAAAAGGAACAGACCATGTGATTATTCATGGATATTAAAAATTAGATTATCTGATATATAGGGATATTTAGGAGGGAATATTCGATTATCTTGTTAACCGCAAATTGGGATAACTGATATCATTTTGAGTGTTGAAGGGCAGGTGCTATGTTGCAAAGGTCCAGGATCATTATTCTATATGGAATGAATTGTATCCAACCTTTCTATTCTCTATTAGTGGTATAGATCAATTATAAAAAGGGATTGAGAACTGTAACGAATGTAAGTAACTTTGAAAGATGGGAATTGAATGTTTGATCATAAAATCCGCCAGGAAATCCGCCAGGATTTTCGACAACCAGTATCAACCAGTGGAAAATAAAAAGTGTAAATGACAACCAGTGTTAACCAGTATCAACCAGTGGAATCCCAAAATGGATTAGACCTCCCACTCATAATCAGGGGGTCGTAGGATCATGCCCTACTGGGCCCACCCTTAAAATCAAACACGTACAAGGTCGACTTGTAGGTGTTTTGTTTTTTACGCCAGGAAGACGCCAGGATTTGGGGGAGTAGTGGGGTTTTGTGCTGAAAAATTCAGTGTGGAAGTTCGTTTATTTTTAAACGAATTGGGAATCTCAAATAACAAAAGAGGTCTAAATTGCCATATTCAAGGGAAGCAGAGCGAAGGGTGAAACTTAGCGACTTGGTAAAATACGCTCCTTTGGCCTTCTTTTATCTAAATATTCCTTTAATTGCTCAAAACTCATGCCGGCAGTTTCCTTGCTTATCCTATCGCGCTGTTGACGCATATATTCAACTGCATCAAACTTTTTTTTACTCGTTGTCTTCATAATCTATCATCTCTTTAGGTGAACGTATCTCTAAAGAAGGATATCCAAGCTTCAGATTTACAGAATTATACCCATGGATTCTCTTTAGATTTACAATATGCTTGAAATTCCAACTGATTAGAACATCTGCCCTGTTGATAGTCGCCAATGCAATATGGACACAATCATCATTGCTCGTTTTTCCAACAACTTTTCCAACAATATATTGGTTCGCCAGATCAAAAGATTCCTGAGTAATTTCAACGAAATCGATTAAGTCTGCCGGCAATTTCTTAATAAAAGACTTTACCCTTTCCGGAGCATTGTCCAATTCGTTTTCAGTTAATTCAGAATAAATAATCCTAATCTTTTCATCAATGATCTTTTCAAATAAAAGTTTGGTGAATGCCTGAAATTCATCATCATAGTACCCGCCAAAGACAGAAGTATCCAAGTAATACTTTAAAATCATTTTCCATTCTATTTAAAACAAAGATATTCAATTTTAGGGTCAAGTCAAATTCTCGTCCGAAATTGGAACATTATTTTGAAAGTAAAATCTACAAAATCAAATAGCGGCTCAACCTGAATCATGCCAAGATTCCTACTAAATTGAAACTTACAACCCCTTTACAATTAGGTAAGGCCAGAGATTGCTACGCCTCCACCCTTATGAGAAACGGTCAGTCCCGTGATGATATCGGCCAAATGATGGGGCATAGTAATTCCATCGTTACGGAACATTATCTCTCCAGCATTGATACGGAAAGGACGTTTAAGATTAATCAGTCGCTGATGTAATTGGTGGTTTACTCAAAATATACCACCAATTATTTCAAACACCTACATGTCGACCTTTTAGGTGCTTTTGTTTCACACCAAGATTT
>SESG01010337.1_pt1 | contig 16651 bp, 14 predicted proteins | sample 3171421 | NCBI WGS metagenome assembly SESG01 (sample SAMN10866946, study PRJNA518727) | freshwater metagenome | biome: subpolar coniferous forest; feature: holomictic lake; material: water; isolation source: holomictic Lake 227, 6 m and 8 m depth | place: Canada: near Kenora, Ontario | collected... | reverse complement strand
GCGCACCAACGCCTTCAAGATCAACGAGGACGTGGTCCTCCCGCTCGCGGCCCTGCGCGAGTTCTCGCTCTTCATCGACGCGATGAACGTCCACGAGGAGCGCCACTGCCAGGAGAACTTCGCCCGGCGGGCCGAGACCTTCCTGCGCGCCGCACCCACGCCGGGGGACGCGCTCTGGTCGGCCAAGCTCGCGGCGGCGCTCGGGGCCTGCACGCGCTCCCGCGAGTCGCTCGGGGCGGCCACGGAGACCGAGGTCCGCTCGCTGGCGGTGACCGACCGGCTCCGAACGGACCTGGCGGCGCTGCTCGGCAGCTACCCGAAGGTGGCGGCCACACTGGGTTCGATCTGGGAGGAGGTCCGGGCGCGCCTCATCGTGCTCGCCACCCACATGCACGCCGGCGACGGCAACGTGCACGTGAACATCCCGGTGCTCTCCAACGACCGGCAGATGCTGCGGCGGGCCGACGCGGTGGTCGAGAAGGTCTTCGATCGGGTCCAAGAGCTCGGCGGCGTGGTCTCGGGCGAGCACGGGATCGGCGTCACGAAGCTCCGCTACTGGGACCCGGAGCGTCGCAAGGAGCTGGAGGCCTACCGCAAGCAGGTCGATCCGGGCGGGCTCATGAACCCGGGCAAGCTCTCCGACCTGTCCGTGCTCGACCACGTCTACACGCCCTCGTTCAACCTGCTGAAGCTGGAGGCCCGCATCCTCCAGCACGGGCAGCTGGAGGAGCTGGCCCGGCGCATCGCCACCTGCGTCCGCTGCGGCAAGTGCAAGCCGGACTGCTGCGTCTTCTACCCGGCCCGCGGGATGTTCTTCCACCCGCGCAACAAGAACCTGGCCATCGGCGCGCTCGTCGAGGCGCTGCTCTACGACGCCCAGCGCCAGCGCTCCGACTCCTTCGAGATGCTCCGCCACCTCGAGGAGGTGGCCGACCACTGCACCATCTGTCACAAGTGCCTGAAGCCCTGCCCGGTGGACATCGACACGGGAGAGGTCACGGTCATCGAGCGGGAGATCCTGGCCGCCTGGGGCTTCAAGCGCATGCCGGTCACCACGAAGCTCACGCTGCGCTACCTCGACACCCGGTCGCGGCTCGGGAACAAGCTCCTGCGGACCGGCCTCGTTCGCATCGGCGGGGCGCTGCAGAGGGCCGGGTACGAGATCACGGCGCCGCTGCAGAAGCTCGACTCGCGCTCCCGCCTGCTCGCGACCCTGCGCTCGCCGGTGACGCCGGCCGACGAGGGAACCCTTCGCGACGTCGTGCCCGAGTGCGGCCCCGACCAGGCACTCCTCTTCGAGCCGGACGGGGAGGCACGCGGAACGGTCTTCTACTTCCCCGGGTGCGGGTCGGAGCGGCTCTTCTCCCGCATCTCCCAGGCCGCCATCCACCTGCTCCTCGAGACCGGGCTGCGGGTCGTCCTCCCGCCCCCCTTCCTCTGCTGCGGCTTCCCGGCCCACGCCAACGCCCTCACCGATCAGCACGGCCGAACCGTGCTGCGCGACACCATCCTCTTCAGCCAGGTCCGGGACATGTTCTCCCACCTGGACTTCGACGCCGTGGTGGTGAGCTGTGGGACCTGCATGGACGGCCTGGAGGGCATGGAGATCGAGAAGATCTTCGGGGCCCCGGTGCGGGATGCGGTCGGCTTCGCGCTCGACGTCGGGCTCGTGCTGCCGGGCGGCGCGCCGTCGGCGCTCTACCACACGCCCTGCCACGACTCGCTGCGGGGCACGGGCATCGCCACCCTGAAGCGGGCCGGCTTCCCCGCCACCGAGAGCCCCCACTGCTGCTCGGAGGCGGGCACGCTCGCGCTCTCCCGGCCGGACATCACCGACTCCATGCTCCATCGCAAGGCGGCGGCGGTGCGGGAGGCCACGGAGGGGCGCCCGCCGGGCACCCTGATGCTCACGAACTGCCCCTCCTGCGTGCAGGGGCTGGGGCGAAACGATCGCCTGGGAACGGTGACGCGCCACCTGGCGGTCGAGGCGGCGACCCGCCTCTCCGGGGCCGGCTGGCAGGAGATCTTCCGCTCCCGCGCCCAGCAGGCCAAGGTCATCCAGCTGTAGGGTCATGATGGCGCGCCCCGTGGACGTCCGACCGGGTGAGGGCGCCGCCGCCGCCTGGGCCTTCACCTCCTTCTTCCTGCTGCTCGCCGGCTACTACGTGCTCCGCTCCCTTCGCGAGGAGATGGGGATCCGCGGCGGCGTGGACAACCTGCCCTGGAACTTCACCGCCACCTTCGGGCTCATGCTGGTCGCCGTCCCGATCTACTCGCGCCTCGTGGCCCGGGTCCCGCGTGCGCGGGCCGTGCCGATCGTCTACCGGTTCTTCCTCGCGACGCTGCTCGGATTCTGGGTGCTCCTCCGCGCCGGCGTCTCCCCTGCCCCGCTCGCCCGGGCCTTCTTCGTCTGGGTGAGCGTCTACGGCCTCTTCGTGGTCTCGGTCTTCTGGTCGCTCCTCGTCGATCTCTTCACCTCCGGTCAGGGCAAGCGGCTCTTCGGATTCGTGGCCGCCGGCGGGAGCGCCGGGGCCATCGCCGGGCCGCTCTGCGTGGAGCTGCTGGTGGGGCGGATCGGCGTGGCGAACCTGGTGCTCGTGTCGGCCGTCCTGCTCGAGCTCTCCACCCGATCCATGCTGCGGATCATCGGATGGTCGCACCGGACCGGGGCGGCCGAGGCCCGGGGGGCGGAGGGGCGGAGCCCGGAGGAGGCCGGTGCCGCGCTCGGGGGAGGCGCCTGGAGCGGCGTGGCGCTCGTCTTCCGCGATCGCTACCTGCTCGCCATCGCCGCGCAGACGCTCCTCTTCACGCTGGGTTCGACGCTCCTCTACTTCCAGGTGGCCCACCTCGTGGCCGGCTCCGGGCTCGACTCGGTCTCCCGCACCCGCCTCTTCGCCCGGGTCGATCTGGCCGTGAACGTGGCCGCCCTCCTCACCGGTTCGCTCGCCACCGGGCGAATCGTCACCAGCCTGGGGCTCGGCGCGGCGCTCGCGCTCGTTCCCGCCCTCACCGCCGCCGGATTCGCGCTGGCGGCCGGGTGGCCCACCTTCTGGGTGCTGGCGTCCTTCCAGGCGCTGCGCCGCGCGGCCAGCTACGCCGTCGAGCGCCCGGCCCGGGAGGTGCTGTACACGGTGGTGACCCGCGAGGAGCGCTACAAGTCGAAGGCCTTCGTCGACACGGTGGTCTACCGGGCCGGCGACGCCGGATCGGCCTGGCTGGCCCGGGGGCTCGCCGCGATGGGGGCTGGCGTGGCCGGAAGCCTGATCGCCGCGGTGCCGGTGGGCATCCTCGGCGTGGGGTTGGCGTTGTGGCTGGCGCGGGAGGAGCGGAGCCGGGAGCGGCGCGCGGCGCCCGAGGGGGTCCCGTGAAGAGGCGGCTCTCCCGTCGCCACTTCCTCCTCGCCTCGGCCGGGGGCATGCTGTCCGTGGCGTCCCGCGCTCGGGGCGCCGGAGGTGCCGTCGCCATGGTGGAGCGCCCCATCCCGCGAACTCGTGAGACCCTGCCGGTGGTGGGGCTCGGGACCTGGCAGACCTTCGACGTGGGGGGCTCTCCGGAGGAGCGGGCGCCGCTCGCCGAGGTGATCCGGCTCTTCCTCGCGGGGGGCGGCCGGGTGATCGATTCCTCGCCGATGTACGGCCGGGCCGAGTCGGTGGCGGGAGACCTGCTCGCCGCGGCCGGCGGACCACGCCCCTTCCTCGCCACCAAGGTCTGGACCACCGGCAAGGCGGCGGGCGAGGCGCAGATGCGGGAGTCGTTCCGGCGCCTCCACACCGACCGCATGGATCTCATGCAGGTGCACAACCTCCTCGACTGGGAGACCCACCTCCCGGTGCTCCGGGAGTGGAAGGAGAAGGGGCGGATCCGGTACGTGGGGATCACCCACCACGCGACGTCCTCCTTCCCCTTGCTCGAGAAGCTCGTCGCCGGCGGAGGGGTGGACTTCGTCCAGCTCCCCTACTCGATCGCCTCCCGCGAGGCCGAGCGGCGGCTCCTGCCGGCGGCCGCCGACGCCGGCGTCGCCGTGCTGGTGATGCGCCCGTTCGAGGAGGGCGCGCTCTTCACGACGGTGAAGGGGAAGCCGCTCCCCTCCTGGGCGGGGGAGATCGGCGCCGCCTCCTGGGCGCAGGTGTTCCTCAAGTTCGTGATCTCCCACCCGGCCGTGACGAGCGCCATCCCGGCCACGCGACGCCCCGATCACATGTCCGACAACCTGGCGGCGGGCGCAGGTCCGCTGCCCGACGAGCGGATGCGCCGCCGCATGGCCACCGACTTCCGCGCCTGAGAGGACACCATGGCCGTCACCCGTCGCGACTTCCTGCAGGCCTCCCTGGCGACGCTGGCCGCCTGCGCCGCCCCGCGCGCAGAAGGGCCGGGGGCGTACGCCTCGCCGGCGAAGCCGTCCCGGATCCTCATCCTCGGAGGCACGAGCTTCCTCGGCCCGGCGCTCGTCGAGGCGGCGGGCGCGCGGGGCGACGTGGTCACGCTCTTCAACCGGGGCAAGACCAACCCGGGCCGCTTCACCGACGTGGAGCAACTCCACGGGGACCGGGACGGGAAGCTGGAAGCGCTCCGCGGCCGGAGCTGGGACGTGGTGATCGACACCTCCGGTTACGTTCCGCGGATCGTGCGCATGTCGGCGGAACTGCTCGCACCGTCGGTGGAACGGTACGTCTTCGTCTCCACCATCTCGGTCTACGACGAGTCGATCCCGCCGGGCTCGGACGAGGGGGCCCAGATCGCGAAGCTCACCGACCCCGCAACCGAGGACATCCGGGCGAATTACGGCGCCCTCAAGGCCGCCTGCGAGAGGGCTGCCGAGGGCGCCATGCCCGGGCGGGTGCTGGTCGTCCGCCCCGGCCTCATCGTGGGACCGGACGACCCGACCGACCGCTTCACCTACTGGCCGGTCCGGCTCGCCGAGGGAGGTGAGGTGCTCGCGCCGGGCACGGGGGACGACCCGATCCAGTTGATCGACGTCCGCGATCTGGGCGGCTGGATGGTGGAGATGGCCGGGCGGCGCGCCACCGGGATCTTCAACGCGGTGGGTCCGGCGGCGCGGACCACGATGCGGGAGATGCTCGCGGCCTGCCAGCCCGCCTCCGGCCCGAAGGGCGCGCTCACCTGGGTCCCGGCTCCCTTCCTCGAGAAGGAACAGGTCGAGCCGTGGGGCGACATGCCGGTCTGGATCCCGGCCGGCGGTCCGGAGAGCGGGATGTCGCAGGTCTCGATCGCGCGCGCGCGCGCGGCCGGCCTCCGCTTCCGCCCCCTCGACGAGACGGCGCGGGACACGCTGGCCTGGTGGAACCGGCTCCCGGCGGAGCGGCGCGCCAAGCTGCGCGCCGGCATCTCGCGCGAGCGGGAGAGGCAGGTGCTCTCGGCCTGGGCGGCCGCCCGGAAGGGCGCAGGCTAGTCGGCGAGCGCCCGCTGCCAGGCCGGACGCTCCCGGAGCCGGGCCAGATAGGCATCGACGGCCGGAGCTCCCGGCATGAGCTTCATGGCCCGTCCCCAGGCGAGCGTCGCTCCCACCATGACGTCGGCCACCGAGAAGGAATCCCCGAGCAGGTACTTCCGCCCGGCCAGCGCCTTCTCCAGCGTCGCCACCGTCTGGCCGAAGGCCCCCTTGGCCGCCGCGACGGCAGCCGTGCTCCGCTCCGCCTCCGGCTTCTTGCTCTGCTCGTAGCCCGCCACGAGCGGCGGCTCCATCTCCGACATGGCGAAGAGCACCCACTGGTAGGCGAGCGCACGGTCGACCGATCCGGGCGGCGGCAGGAGCCGCTTGTCGGGGAAGAGGTCGGCGAGGTGCATGCAGATGGCCCCCGACTCGAAGATGAACTGGCCCCGGTCCTCCAGCACCGGGACGTGTCCGAGCGGGTGGCGGGTCAGGTGATCCTCCCCGCGGGTTCCGGCGGGACCTGGCTCCAGTCGGACGAGGTCGTAGGGGACACCGAGCTCCTCGAGAACCCAGCGCGGGCGCGTGGCCCTGGTCTTCGGCACGTAGTAGAGCTTGAGCATCCCCACCTCCTAACCGGGTCTTCCGGTCATTGCTGCCCGGCCTCGCCTACCGCCACACCGCGAGCAGGGAGAGGCCTCCCGAGACCAGGATCGCGGCGAACGAGGTCAGCACGATGCGCGCATATCCCCAGCTCCCGAGCGCGACCGCCATCCCGCCCTTCACCACGGTGTTCGTGAACCCGGCCAGTACCACCGCCGTTGCGCCCACGGCGAGGCTCACCTGCCCGCCGGCCAGCTCGGCCATGGAGAGGGCGATGGCGTCCATGTCGGCCGACCCGGCCACGAGCGCCGCCGCGTAGACGCCCGCCGACCCGAGGTAGTGGCTCGCGAGCTTCGACCCGGCCATGACGGCCGCGAAGATGAGGGCGAACTCGAAGGCGGAGCCGAGGTTCACCGGGTTGCGGAACTGCATCGCCTCGCCCTTGCCCCGCTGCGCCGAGCCGCGGTAGACGACGGCGCTCGCGATGAACCCCACGAGCGCCATCACGAGCATGGGGATGGCCAGCACGCCGGCGAGAGGCATGTCGACGACGGCCACCACCGCGAGGACCCGGACCCAGACGATCGACGAGGCCAGCACCACGGCGAGCGCCGCCGGGCGCTCCAGCGCGGCGTTCTCCTTCGACCGGGACGACATCGCCAGCGTGACCGCGGTGGAGGAGACGAGGCCGCCCACGAATCCGGTGATGGTGAGCCCCCGCTCGGGTCCGAGCAGCCGGGTCGCGACGTAGCCCACGAAGCTCATCCCGGTCACGAGCGCCATCATCCAGCCGATGGTCCGGAGGTTGAGGGCATGCTGGGGGCCGAAATCCCGGTCCGGCAGCCACGGGACCAGCGCCAGCGCCACGATGAGGAACTTGAGGAGGCTCACCACGTCCTCGCGGCTGACGCGGCGGAGGATGGGCTGGACGAAGGGCTTGGAGGAGAGGAGTGCCGTCACGCCCACGGCCGTGCCGAGGACCGTGAAGATCCGCCGGCCGCCCTGCGGGATGATGTCGCTCGACACCGCGAGCGCGCCGAGCAGGAAGGTGATGAGGAAGGCCGCCTCGGACGTGAGCCCCCGGTCCGAACCGCGTTTCACCACATCCACGTAGGCGGTGAGGAGGAACAGGACCACCGCCGCGAAGGCCGCCACCACGATCCAGACCCCGAAGTGGCGACCGAGCAGCGTGGAGAGCGCCCCGGCGAGGGCCACGAGCGGATAGGTCCGGGCGCCTCCCAGGAACGACTCGGGCGCCTTGTCGGTGGGGGCGGACTGTTCCCGCTCCAGGCCGATGAGGAGGCCGGCGACGAGTGCGAGTCCGATCGAGAGGAAGGGTTCGTAGGGATCCACGGGCTCTCCGGCCCGGATCCTACACCGATGTCGTCGGAGCGCCTCGCGGATGACCGTCGGCCGATATCGGATCCCCGCGGGTCATGCGCCAGCGCAGGAGCGGCGGCGTGACGAGGGTCGTGACCATCACCATGGCGACGACGGCGGCGAACTCGCCGGGTCCCAGGACCGGCTTCCCCCCGAACTTCATGTCGAGCCCCATGCCCGCGAAGATGAGCCCGACCTCCCCGCGCGGGATCATGCCGAGACCGACGGCGATCCGGTCCACGCCCCGGTTCACGACCCCGAGCCCGCAGGCCTGCTTGCCCACGATCGCCGCGACCGTCAGCCCTGCGGCGAGGAGCAGGGATCCGCCGGCCAGCCCCGGGAGGTCCACCCGCAGCCCCATCCGGACGAAGAAGATCGGGACGAGCAGGCTCGAGAGGGGGATGAGCAGCTTCTCCAGGCTCTCCCCCTCCGGCAGGAGTTCCCCGAAGGGCACCCCTTCCAGCACCAGCCCGGCCGCGAACGCCCCGACGATGGGGGCGAGGCCGGCCAGGTGCGCCGCCAGCGCCAGGACGAAGGCGGTGACGAGCGCGGCGGTGAAGACCACTCCTCGCCCGCGAAGACGGGCGGTCAGCGCGAAGAGGCGCGGAGCCAGCCAGCGGCCCAGGACGAGGGAGCCGCCGATGAAGACCAACGCCTTGACGGTGACGATGACCGCGGTGAGCCCCGTGGAGGTGCCGCTTCCCCCCGCCAGACCGACCATCACCGCGAGGACGAGCAGCCCCATGACGTCGTCGATGACCGCGGCGCCGAGGACGATCTGCCCCTCCGGCGTCCGCACCTTGCCCATGTCCTGGAGGACCCGCGCCGTGATGCCGACGCTCGTGGCGGAGAGGGTCGCTCCCAGGAACACGTGGACGTAACCGGGTGCCGTCGGGAGGAGCCAGGCGCCCACCAGCGCGCCCAGGATCATGGGGACGATGACCCCCACGGTCGCGACCAGGAACGCCGACCAGCCCACCTTCATGAGATCGGCGAGGCGCGTGGAGAGCCCCACCTCGAAGAGCAGCAGGATCACGCCCAGGTCGGCGAGCGCGTCCACCACCGGATCGGTTCCGAGGAAGACGAGCTGCCCCATACCGAGGAGCGGGAGCGCGCCCACCGCGACTCCGGCCAGCAGCTCACCGAGCACCGCCGGTTGCCCGAACCTCTCGGCCAGCGCGCCGCCCAGCTTGGCGGCGACGAGCAGCACGACGAGGGCGATGAGCAGATGCTCGACCATGAATCCGTCTCCAGTTCCAGATAGCCGAAGGGCGCCGGCGGGCTCGATTCCGCCGGCGCCCCTCGCTCCGCGCCGAGGCTACCGCCCCACTACGGTCGCCACCGCTGCAGAAGATGCCGCCGCACCGTAGGCGTGCGGCGTGATGCCCGTTCCGGGACCGGGGTCGGCGGAGTAGCCGTGGACGCCCATCTCCGAGATGTCGAGCCCGTTGACCTCGTCCTCCGCCTCGACTCGATTCCCGACGACCTTGCCGATGAGGAAGAAGGCCAGTGCCGTCACCGGGACCACCCAGGCGATGTTGGCAGCGATGCCGATGAGCTCGGCCACGAACTGCCCCTTGTCCCCGTAGAGCAGGCCGGTCACGCCGTAGGCCACGCCGTTCAGCCCCTGGCCGTAGACGCCGTTCGCGAAGATGCCCGTGGCGAGGATGCCGAAGGCACCGTTCACGCCGTGGACGGCGATGGCGCCGACCGGGTCGTCGATCTTGAGCTTGGCGTCGATGAACGTGGCCGCGAGGATGACGAGGACGCCGGCGATGGCGCCGATGAGCATGGCGGCCCAGGAGGAGACGAAGGCGCAGGGGGCCGTGATGGCGACCAGTCCGGCCAGCATGCCGTTGGCGAGCCACGACGGGTCGGCCTTGCCGTACTTGATCTTCACGTAGAGGTAGGCAGCGAAGGCTCCCGTGGCGCTGGCCAGCATCGTGTTCGTGGCCACCACGGCGAGGCGGGTGTCCATGCCGGACAGGGTGGAGCCGGCGTTGAAGCCGAACCAGCCGAAGGCCAGGATGAAGGTGCCGATCATGACCTGCGGGATGCTCTGCGGAGCGATGGGGTTGATGCGGCCGTCCGTACCGTACTTGCCGATCCGGGGGCCGATCATCTTGGCGAGGACGAGCGCCATCACGCCGCCCGTCATGTGCACCACCGAGCTGCCCGCGAAGTCCACGTGGCCGTGGCCCAGGCCGAAGTTGGTGCCGAGCGCGGACAGCCAGCCGCCGCCCCAGACCCAGTTGGCGTAGATGGGGTAGATGATCGTGGAGATGACGAAGCTGAAGAGCACGAAGCTCGAGATCTTCCAGCGCTCGGCGGCGGCACCGGTGGGGATCGTGCAGGTGGTGTCCATGAAGACCATCTGGAAGAGGAAGGTCGCCGCGACGGCCGGGGTGAACATCGAGAGCGGGAGTCCGAACCCGCTCATCCCGAAGAGGCCGAAGTCCTTGCCGAACAGGTTGACGGCGAACTCCTTCGTCAGCGTGGTCTCGCCGAAGGCGGAGCCGACGCCGCCCATCTGCAGGCCGAATCCGACGAAGTAGAAGCCGATGATGCCGATGGCGTAGACGAGGAAGTTCATCCCCATCGTGTGGGCGGCGTTCTTGGCGCGGGTCAGGCCCGTCTCCACCAGCGCGAAGCCGGCCTGCATGAACATGACGAGGAAGCCCGCAACCATCGTCCAGACGATGTTGAGGGCGGTCTGCGTGTCGGCGAGGTTCTTCGCGAGCTCACTGATCGTGGGTTCGACTGCCATCTTGTTCTCCCTGGGGTTGGAGTTGACCGCATCGCCTGCGCACCGAGCACGCGCCCGACCGCCCGACAGATGCCGTGCTTTGCACCCGGCGTGCCGGGAGCCGCATGGGGCGCCGGAGCAGGGTCCCCCCGGGAGCGGGAGGCCGCCGGGGGGCGATCTGCCCGAAGGGCGAGCAGCGATCGCCGCCCGCTTGAACGGATCGGAGGCAGGATCGGGGTTCGTGGGTGGCGCCGGCTGCGGCGCGGCGAGGCAGTCCGCTGCTCAGCCGTCGAGCAGGTCGAGCAGGTCCGCCCGGACCGCATCGCGGGCCACGACGTCGGGCGCCGTCGTGAGCGCCCGCTCGAGGGTCTCCACGGCCTTGCGCCGGAAACCCTTCTCCGCGTAGAGCGCCGCGAGGCTTCGCAGCGCCGGGAAGTAGTCGGCGCGCAGCTCGACGGCGTGCTCGAAGGAGGTCATGGCCCGGAAGTGCTCCCCCTGGGCCTTCTGCGCCTTGGCCAGCAGGTGGTGGGCCTCGGCCGAGAAGGGGTCGGCCGCGATGGCCTCCTCGAATGCCGTCACCGCCGCGTCGATCCGGCCGGCGAGCAGGAGCTCGCGCCCACGCCGCAGCATCACCTCGGCTCCCGAGGGAACGGGGGGCTCACGGGCCGCGGTGGACTCGAGCACCGCCTCCAGGCGGCGATGAAGGTCGTCGAGGTGGAAGGGCTTCTCCACGTAGTCCTCTGCCCCGTAGGCCTCCCGGGCGTCCTGGGCGAAGCGCCAGCCACGGTACACGGCGGTCATCATGACCACCGGGATCTCCCGCGTGCGCGGGTCCGCGCGCAGCCGGCGGGCCACCTCGAAGCCGTGGATGCGGGGGAGCATGGCGTCGAGGAGCACGATGGCCGGTGGCCGGGCCGCGATGCGCGCGAGCGCCTCCTCGCCGTCGGGCGCGGTCTCGACCGACCAGCCCCGAGCCGAGAGGGCCCGCTCGACGAGGACCCGGATCTCGGGCTCGTCATCGACCACCAGGATGTGGCGCTCGTCCTCCGCCCGGTCGGAAGCCTCGGGAAGCGGCTCCTCGAACGACGCCACGTCCTCCTCCCCGTCGGGCAGCGTCACCTCCCCGGGGGGCGTCACGGCGAAGGCGCAGCCGGGGGAGGCCCGGGCGCCGCGCCACGTCGTCGAGCCGGGATGGGCGCCCCCGTAGGCCTCCAGGATGGCCTTGCGGAGCGAGCCGGCCACGGCGAGGTACGGGGAGATCTCCATGCCGGTGACGAAGCGGACCTCGTCGAGGACCTGGGCGGAGGCGTCGGGATCGGCGACGGCCAGGTGGAGCCGCCCGCCCTCCGTGGAGAGGGGAAGGATGGTGTCGGTGAGCGCCACGCGGTGCGGGACGAGCCCCAGCGCCGCGGCCGGGATCTCGGAACGGGAGAGGTCCACACCCGGCCAGCCGTGGCGCTCGGACAGGACCGCCACGAGCGCTCCCTCGCTGGCCTCCCCGGCCGCGAGCAGCTCGCTGCAGACCCGCGTTCCGTTGCGCTCGGCCGCCGCCTCCGCGCGGCTCACCGCCTCCGGCGAGGCGACGCGCCGCTCGACGAGCAACTCGCGGGTGGGTCCGCCCATCCCTACCCCACGGTATCGGCGTAGGTCATCACGAGGTACAGGAGCGCCTCGACGTCGCCCGCGTTCCGGTAGGCGTGGGGCGCGTCGGCCTCGAACACCACCGCGTCGCCGGGGCCGAGCGCGTGGATGGCGCCGCCCGCCTCGATCTCCACGCTTCCGCGGCTCACCACCAGGTTCTCGACGGTCCCGGGCGGGTGGGCGTCGGCCCGCTCCACCCCGCCGGGGGCCAGCCGCAGCTCGTAGAACTCGACGCGGCGAGGCTCGTCGAACGGGAAGAGCGCCCGGGAGACGAAGCTGCCGTCGGAGGAGGCGAGCCGCTTGGCCTGGTCGGCCCGCATCACCTGCAGGGACGCGGCGGGGCGGTTGGTGATGAGGGCGCTGAAGGGCACCTCCAGCGCGGTCCCGATCTTCCACAGGACGTTCACTGTAGGTGCACTCTGCCCCAGCTCGATCTGGCCGAGCATGGCCCGCGAGACGCCGGAGATGCGCGCGAGCTTCTCCAGGGAGAGGCCGCGCCGGCTGCGCAGGCGCCGCAGGTTGGCGCCCAGGACCGGCGTGAGATCGTTGCCGGCGGCGGGATGGGCCCGCTCGTGGCCGGGGACACGCGCGCCTCGGGCGCGCGCGCGAGGTCGTCTTGCGCCAGGAGGGCTGCGAGGTGGCATGACCGATTTATCCGTTCGAGCGGATGGCCTTGTCAACCGCCCCGCGGTTACGATGACGGGGTGCTTCCAGCTCCCTGGCGGGTCACCTTCGTCACCAACCCGGACGAGTGCAATCTCCGCTGCCCGATGTGCGCCACGCATGCCGATGAGGCGCGCGCCGTGCGACCGCCCGGAGCCCCGCGCCGGCTCGCCCTCCCCGACGTCCTCCGGGCCCTCGATTCGCTCCCGGCCCTCCCCCGGGAGGTGGTGCCCTCCACCCGGGGCGAGCCGCTCCTGTGGGAGGGTCTTCCCGGGCTCGTCCACGCCTGCGGCGAACGTCGCATCCTCCTGAACGTCACCACGAACGGCTCCTTCCCGCTCCGGGGCGCCGAGAGCTGGGCCTGGCTCCTCTGCCCGATGACCTCGGACGTGAAGGTCTCCTGGGGGGCTTCCGACCAGACGCTCGATCGCCAGCTCCTCGGGGGGCGCGACCCGGATCGTGCGCTCGCCGACCTGCGCACCCTCCTCCGGGTCCGGGAGGAGGTGGCCTCGGCGGGAGGGAATCGCTGCGCCGTCAGCCTCCAGGTGGCCGCACGGGAGGAGAACCTGACCGATCTCACCGACATCGTCCGGATGGCCGCCGCGGAGGGGATCGACCGGGTCAAGGTGAACCACCTCCAGGTCCACTTTCCCTCCCAGCGCGGCGCCTCGCTCCGGCGTTCCGCGGAGGCAGCGCGCCGGTGGAACCGGGCGGCGGTCGCCTGCGTCGATACGGCGGCAACCACGGCGCGCCGGGGCGGAGGCCAGGTCGAGCTCACGGGGCTCGTGGACTTGCCGGAGGACGGTTCGCCGCCGCCGAGGGGGACGTGCCCATTCGCGGGCAGGGAGGCCTGGGTGGAGGTGGACGGGCGCTACCTGCCCTGCCCCGCGCCCGCGGCACGCGACGGCCTCCTCCCGTGGCTCGGATCGCTCTCGACGGTCCCGCTCGGGGAGGCCTGGCGTGGCGATGCGTGGCGTCGCCTGGCCGACGGATGGCCCGACCTCACCCCCTGCGCCGACTGCTCCTTCCGGAGCCCCGGCGGCGCCTGACCCTTTCGTCGGCTCAGCGATCCCGGTTCAGGCCGTCCGGGAGCTCGTTCGGTACGACCTCTCCCTCGGCACGGGGAAAGTGCGCCGCGAGCCGCGAGCCCACGAGATCGATGGCCGCCTCGAAGCCCTCGCCGGGCGCGCCGCGCGCCATGCTGGCCACCAGCGCGTCCACCGCCTCCTGCCAGCCGGCGTCCCCCATCCGTTCGTGGATGGCCCGGTCGCCCAGGATCTCGGCGCGCCGCTCCCGCAGCGAGGCGAAGACGAGCACCCCGTTCCCCTCGCGGGTCTGGTGCAGCCCGTGCTCCAGGAAGGCCTGCTCGGCCCTGGCGTGGACCGCCTCCGCCTGGTGGCGGCGTCCGGCCAGGAGCCGCTCCACCGGGGCGAGGCGGCCGACGAACCAGCCCACGAGGCCACCCAGGACCTGGAAAACCACCACCTCCGCCACGGACGGTTCCGGGAAGGCGAGCTCGACGAGGGCGGTTGCGACGGCGGCCGCGACCACGGCCGCGATCCAGCGTACCTCCTCGTAGGGCTGGGAGCGCTCCACCACCACCGGCACCACCTGGCCGGTGCTCCTCGACTCGGCGCGGCGGACCGCTGCGGCGATCCGCTCCTGGGCCTGCGGCGGAAATGTGCGTTCGAGGGGCATGTCTCGCTCCTACCAGCTCCCGGAGGCGCCGCCTCCGCTGAAGCCTCCACCACCGCCGCTCCAACCGCCGCCACCCCCGCTGAAGCCTCCACCGCCTCCGAGACCGCCGCCGAAGCCGCCGCCACCCCACGGGCCGCGCGGCCCCCGGTGGGAACCGAAGAGGAGCCGCAGGATCAAGAAGACCACGATGAGGAGCACAAGGATCGGGGCTCCCATCCCGAAGAGGAACCCGAGGAGCCCTCCGATGATCGGGATGTCCACCTGTCTCGGCTCCGCCTTTCGGCGCTGTGGCTGCGACATCCCCTCCGGGAGCGCTCCCAGGGCCGCCAGGATCTGCTGCCCGGCTGCGTAGAGCCCCTCGCCGTACCGGTTCTCCCGGAAGGCCGGGGCGATGACGCCGCGGATGATCCGGCCCGACTGGGCGTCCGTGAGCCCGCCCTCGAGGCCGCCTCCCACCTCGATCCGGACCTTCCGGTCCTTCAGGGCGACGACCACCAGGACCCCGTCGTCCTTGCCCTTCGTGCCGAGCTTCCAGGCCTCCGCGACCCGCATCGCGTAGTCCTCGATGGGCTCGCCGTCGAGCGTGGGGATGATCAGGTACTGGAGCTGCGGCCCGGCGCCGCCCTTCTGCGCACGCGCCTTGCGCGACAGGTCGGAGAGGCGCCGCTCCCAGCGGTCGTCGATGCTCCCGGCGACGTCGACGACCGGGCCGGTGAGGCGAGGGACGGCTACCGCCGGCGCGGCGCGCAGGGGCGCCACGGCGAACAGCAGGGCCAGGGCGGCCGCGCGGCCGCGGGTCACGTCCGCCTCCCTAGAACTTCACCTTGGGCGCCTCGGCTGCGCCGGGCGTCGTGGCGGTGAACTGGGGCTTCGCGGCGTGGTGGTAGAAGAGGCTGTTGGTGAAGCTGGTGGGCGGGACGGTGACCAGGTTGTTGAAGTCCTGCACCGACTGGATGTAGCGGCGCCGCGCGATCGAGATGCGGTTCTCCGTCCCCTCGAGCTGCACCTGGAGGTCGCGGAAGTTCTCGTTGGCCTTCAGGTTCGGGTAGGCCTCGGAGACCGCCATGAGCTTGCCGAGCGCCTGGGTGAGGCCGCTCTGGGCGGCCTCGAACTTCTTCATGTTCTCCGGGGTGAGCTGGTCCACGGTGAGCTTCACCTGGGTGGCCTGCGCCCGCGCCGCCATCACCCCCTCGAGGGTCTCCTGCTCGTGGGTCGCGTAGCCCTTCACGGTCGCGACCAGGTTGGGGACCAGGTCGGCGCGGCGCTGGTACTGGTTCTCCACCTCGGCCCAGGCGCCGGCGACGGCGTTGTTGGCCTGGGGGATGGACTGGATGCCACAGCCGGCGAGCGCGGCGGCGGCGAGGACTGCGAGCGGGAGTCGTGCACGGGTCATGTGGCCAGCGTAATGTCGGGGGGGTGGTTGGCAAGGGAAACCGGACCGCCCCGGGCGGGACGTCACCGAAACGGCACCCTTTGGGGTGGGAGGCCTACTACCGGGTCGTCCGGCGCATCCCCCGCGGCCGCGTCGCGACCTATGGCCAGGTGGCGCTCGTCGCGGGCAAGCCGCGCGCGGCGCGGCAGGTCGGGTACGCCCTGTCGGCGCTTCGGGGGACCAGCCACCGGATCCCGTGGCAGCGGGTGCTCGGCAGCCGCAACCGCGCCTCGGCAGCCATCTCGATCCTCGACCCGATGGGGTCGGCGGTGCAGCGGGCGCTGCTCGAGGACGAGGGGGTGGAGGTGGACGAGCGCGGGTGTGTGTCGCTGGCGCGGTTCGGGTGGAGGCCGCGGCGGTGACGCGGGACGGTCCGCGGCGCGGACGGTCCGTGAAACGGTCTTCGGCCATTTGGGTCGTTTCCACTCGGAGTGCTTGACACGTTCCTGCGGGATTTCGCGTTCGCGGATGACGGTGCCGCGAATCGGGTGTTCTCGCTGCCTGGCGCCGCCGTGGAGGAGCGCGCGGGGCATCCGGGGAGGGTCGAGACGTCCTCGCCGGAGAACGCGCCAGCGGGCCGCTGCGTGCCTTTCCGGAGGCCCGCAAATCGCATGAGACAGTTGCTCCATGAACGACACCGATCTCTCGACAGCCCGAGCCTCCTCCCTTCGCCTCGCCGACCTCCTGCTGCGGGAGCACTCCGCGCTCGCCGACTTCCTCGTCGCCCTCTCCGAGTTCGACCGGGCGTGCGGATACCGCAGCCTCGGCTTCGCGAACGTCTTCGACTACCTGATGCGGGAACTCGGCCTCTCCCGGGGGGCTGCCCACTACCGGAAGGTGGCGGCCCGGCTCGTCGCCCGGTTTCCCGAGGTCGTCGAGCCGCTCCGCGACGGGCGGCTATGCCTCTCCTCCATCCTCGCGCTCGCGAAGGTCATCACCGAGGCGAACCGGCACGAGGTGCTGCCCCTGTTCTTCCACCGCTCCCGGGAGGAGGCGAATGCGATCGCGGCCGAGATCGCGCCGGCCGAGGCGGTTCCGAGCAGGACGGTCGTCACGGCACTGCTGAACCCAGCCTTAGTGAATTCAGGTACTTCGCCGA
>SESG01028136.1_pt1 | contig 16652 bp, 1 predicted proteins | sample 3171421 | NCBI WGS metagenome assembly SESG01 (sample SAMN10866946, study PRJNA518727) | freshwater metagenome | biome: subpolar coniferous forest; feature: holomictic lake; material: water; isolation source: holomictic Lake 227, 6 m and 8 m depth | place: Canada: near Kenora, Ontario | collected... | reverse complement strand
CATGTCCTGTTAACAAGACTGTATATGTATCAAATAACGGATGTACCGTACCTGATAACTCAACTGGTTTACCAACTGCTACAGACAACTGTACACTTCCTGCAAGTATTACGTTCCAACATACACCAGCCGGACCTTATGCTCCTGGAGTTTACAGTGTTGTTTGGACTGCTACTGACCTCGATAATAACGTAAGCTTATCTTGTACACAAACTTTGACTGTTGTGGATTCAATCAAGCCAGTAATCAACTGTCTTGCTAACGGAACCAAACTTGTTAACGTAGGTGCTAACTGTAAATATGTACAAACAGGAACAAGCTGGGATGCTGGATACAGTGACAATTGTGCTGCTACCTTAACTTATACCTTAACTGGTGTAACCACAGGAACAGGCGCCACTACACTGAATGGTGTTTCTTTCAACCTTGGTGTTACCACTGTAACCTGGAAGGCAATGGATCTTGCAGGAAACTTCAGGACATGTTTCTTCTTAGTAAGTTCATCTGACGTAACTGCACCAACGCTTGTTGCACCTCCATTGAAACTCGAATACCTCAGCAATGCTGCTGGTGCCATGTGTTTCAAAACTGGTGTTGCAATTGGAACTCCAACTACTGCTGACAATTGTTCTGTACTTGCTGCTACCAACAACCATCCTTCAACCACTTACCCACTTGGTTCAACCCAGGTACTGTGGACTGTACTCGATGGTTCAGGTAACTCAGCTACCGGATATCAGACTGTTCAAATCGTGGATACTGTTAAACCTCACCTGATTGTATTCCCTGGAACTATTACAATTACTGCTCCAGCTGGTGTATGTACCATGACAACTCCTGACTCTTTGGCCAATCATTCAAAACTTGGCAATGGTGTTTGGTTTGATAACTGTGTATTAACTGATTCAGCGATCATTGTACCTTCTACTCTTCATGTAGGTATTAATATCGTTGATTGGAAAGCAACTGACGGTTCATTCAACACAGGTCATTATTACCAACAGATTATCATGCTTGACGTAACCGGACCAGTTATCACTTGTCCTGCTGCTGCAACCTTTAATGTAACATTGGCAAGCTGTAACTATACCAATACTGGTACAGCTCTGAATGCTACTGCTACAGATAATTGTGGTGTAACTTCACTCGCTTATGTCATGACTGGTGTTACTACCGGTACAGGTACATCCTTGAATAATGTTCTCTTCAATAAGGGAGTTACCACGGTTACCTGGACTGCAAAAGATGCCAACCTGAATTCTTCTACCTGTAGCTATACTGTTACAATTGCTGATAACATCGCTCCTGTAATTGCTGCTTGCCCATCTAATCAAACGATTCAATTGGGTAGCGCTGTTTGTACCTATACTCATGCAGGTACTGCATGGGATGTTACAGCAACTGATAATTGTGCTGGTACTATTACTTATGCCTTCGCCATGAGCGGCGCTACTACCTCAACAGGTACAAACGCTATTGCCGGTAAGGTATTCAATAAAGGTGTCACCACTGTATTGTGGACTGTAACTGATGCTTCCGGAAACACCGCAGTTTGTTCATTCACTGTTACTGTTGTTGATGTGACTGCTCCTGCAATCACTTGTACAACAAACAAGACAGTAAGTGTTGGTACTGCTGGTTGTTACTATACCAACGTTGGTACAACATGGAATGCTACTGCTACCGATGCTTGTAATGTTGCTTCTGTTGCTTATGTACTTACTGGTGCAACAACCGGAACTGGTACAAGTCTTAATAATGTTAATTTCAATGGTGGTGTAACTACTGTTACCTGGACTGCAACAGACAATTCTGGTTTGACCAGCGTTTGTTCATATACTGTAACTGTACTTGGCAATACCTTACCTGTTGTATCATGCACAGGTGACAAGGTTGTCAGCACTAACCTGAATTGTACATACAAACATACTGGTACTGCTTGGAATGCTACTGGCTCTGCAAGTTGTGGTGCTGTTTCCCTCCAGTATTATGTTGGTGATTTCACAACCGGTATTTCTGGTACATCACTGAACAATCAAAGTTTCAACCTTGGTGTGAATATTGTAACCTGGGTTGCTACAGATGCTAACAGCAATACAAGTACCTGTTCATTCCTGGTAACTGTTGTTGACAATACACCTCCAAGTATTACTTGTCAGCCTGACTTTAGTGTTAACAATGATAACAATCAGTGTTTCGCTACGATCAGCACACTGCCTGCTCCAACTGCTGTAGATGGTTGCGGTGTATCAAGTATCACCCGTGTACCTGCAGGTAACACCTTTAATATTGGTGAGACCACTGTAATCTGGACTGCTGTTGACTACAATTCAAACAGCGTAACATGCGTACAGAAGGTATTCGTTGTTGATTACCAATGGCCAGTTGTTGTTTGTCCTAGCGTAACTGCACAAACGATTACAACAGGTTGTAACTGGACTGGTGTAAACCTTGCTCCAACTACTCTGACTGATAACTGTGGTACACCTACACTGCAATATGCTGTTGACAATGCAGCTTTTGTAACAGGTAATGCCAATGGATTCGTATTCACACCAGGTACACACAGCGTTGTTTACAAAGCAACGGATGCAGCAGGTCACGTTACCACCTGTCAATTCAATGTAACTGTTGTAGAAGGTGGTATCCCAACCGTTTCAACAATTGCTGCTCAAGTTAAGAATGTTGACGCCGGTACTTGTACCTGGGCTGGAACTGCACTGTTACCAACTGTTGCTGACAACTGTGGAACCCCAACCTTATCATACGCTATCAATGCAGGTGCTTTCGTAGCTGGTAATGCTAATGGTTACTTATTCCCGAAAGGAATTACCACGGTTACCTATAAAGTAACTGACGGTTATGGCAATACTGCTTTAGGAACTCCATTTACAGTTACTGTATCTGATAATGTTAAACCTACCATGTCATGTCTGTCTAACCAGACCAAGACCACAGACCTTGGTGCATGTACCTGGACTGCTGCCGGAACCATTCTTGCTCCAGCTGCTGTTGCTGACAATTGCGGTACAACAACACTTGCCTATGCTATCACTGGTGTTACAACTGGTAGTGGTACAGGTAATGCTGTTGGCGCTTTCGCTAAGGGAACAAGTACAGTAACTTATACTGTAACTGATGGTTCTGCAAATTCAACCAGTTGTTCATTTACTGTTGTGGTTACTGACGCTGAGGCACCAAACTTCGTGGCTCCAGCTGACCAAATCAAAACTATCGATGCAGGTGTTTGTACCTGGACTGGTACTTCAGTTATGACTGTTAATCCAACTGATAACTGTACTCCTGCTGCTACCATGACCTACGCATACAATGCTGGTGCATTTGGTTCAGTAAATCCTGCAGGTTTTGCCTTCCCACTTGGAGTAACCACTGTTACTTATAAAGCAACAGACGCAAGTAGCAATACCAAAACTGCTGTTGTTCTTGTAACTGTAACTGATAACATCGCTCCAACCCTCGTCGTTCCTTCAGTTGCTGCACAGAGCACAAGTGCCCTGTCATGTACCTGGACCGGTGTTGGTTTAGCTCCTTTAACACTTACTGACAACTGTACTCTTGCTGCTATTCCATTGGCTTACGCTATCAATGGTGGTGCTTATACAAATGGCAATGCCAATGGTTATGCCTTTGCTAAGGGTACTACTACTGTAACTTACAAAGCTTTTGATGCAAACGGTAACTTCAGCACAGCAAACTTCCTGGTTGTTGTTAATGACAATACTGCTCCAACGATTGGATGTCCAGGCAACGTAACTCAGGTTTCAGGTGTTGTTCTTGCTGCTACTGTAGCTCCGACATATTCTGACAACTGCGGTATTCCTACTGTTGCTTATGTCTTAACAGGTGTTACAACAGGTTCAGGTGCTGGTTCAGCTGCTGCTACTTATAATGTAGGTGTCACCACTGTTACTTATACTGTAACTGATGCTTCTGGAAACACTAACGTTTGTTCATTCACTGTCACAATCACTGCTCCTCCGGTTAACAACATCTCTGGTAAGTTGCTGTATAACAATCCAGCTTCTACCCCGATGAACAACTCTACTGTTAATCTGAAACAAGGTGGAAGTGTTGTTGGTACTGCAACTACAGCTACTGACGGTTCCTTCACTTTCAACGGTCTGAATGACGGTGCTTATACACTTGAGGCTTCTACTACCAAGCCATGGGGTGGCGCTAACTCAACTGATGCTCTCTGGGCAGTAAGGCATTTCACACAAATGAATATCCTTTACGGTCTGCAAGCACAATCAGCTGACGTTAATGGCAGCAACTTCGTGAACTCACTTGATGCTCTCCTTATCGCAAGGCGTTTCGTCAACATGATCAATAGCTTCCCAGCTGGTGATTGGGCATTTGAAAACCCATCAGTAGCCTTGAGTGGTGCTAATCAGTATGTTGAAATGAAAGCTGAATGTTATGGTGACGTTAACAGGTCATGGATCCCAGGTGCTAAGACAGCAACTACTGTTTCTCTTGCAACTGAGGGTACCCTCTATGTTAATTCAAACAGCGACTTCGTGATGCCGATCAACACCACTGCTAATCTGAATGCTGGTGCTGTATCTCTGGTTGTCAACTTCCCAGCTGATCTGTTCGATGTAACAGGAGTTAAGGTTGTTGGTGCTGATGCTTCTGATGTTGTTTACAAGATTGAAGGTAATGAAGTACGTATGGCTTGGTACAATAACAATGCTATCAACGTCAATGCTGAAGAGCCTGTACTCTTACTCAACATGAAGGCAAAAGACCTGACCCATATGAACAGTGATGCTCTTGTACTTAATGGTGCAACTGAAATCGCTGACGAAACTGGCAACGTACAATATGTTAACCTGACTATGCCAAAACTGGCCGTTGCTGCTAACAGCTTCGAGGTTAATGTATATCCGAACCCATTCTCTAACAAGACCGTCTTCAGCTATACCTTACCTGAGGCTGGCAATGTCAACGTTAAGGTTTATGACCTCGTTGGAAATGAAGTTACAATGATCTCTACGAACACAGTTCTGTCTTCCGGAAATCATACCATGAACTTCGATGCTAGCTCACTGAAACAAGGTGTTTATACTTACCGCATGGTTGTAACCAGTGCCTCTGGCGAACTGGTAAAGACCGGCCGTTTGGTGATCACCAGGTAAAAGCTGTCATACGATAAAGAAAAAGGGCTACCCATTCGGGTGGCCCTTTTTTTATGTACTAAAATGGAAAATCTTAAGTTAGATGGTTAAGGTGTAAGCGTCCGGTCTGATGCATATTGCGTAGAATAATTGCCTGGTATAGGTTTGCAGGTTCAAATAAACGAACCATGAGCAAACCAGCCAAACTACAGCAAGAGATGTTCAGCCTCATTGAGGATTTTCAGAATATCGGTCTAACCCGTATTGCCTACTGTGAGCATAAAAATATGGCAGTGGCCAAATTCTACTATTGGCAAAATAAGTTCCGGGAGCAATCAAGTGATGTACCATACGGGTTTATTCGTTTAACTCCAGGCAAAGGCCAACGATTGACTGATTCCTTGACACCGATAGTGCTACAATATCCTAATGGCGTGAGTTTACAGCTTCCCTCCGGGACACCTATCACAACGCTGAGAACTTTATTGAGCCTGACTTAGTCACAGATGTTCGGTTTAGAATCTGTCCATCGATATTTTTTGTACAGCCAACCTACTGATATGCGCAAGAGTTTTGATGCTTTGTGCCTGGTGGTTGAAATGGGGAAGGAATTAAAACGTTCACCCGATTCAACTCAGCCAGCCAAATCAGAGGCAGACCATTCCAATGCCAAGTCTGATAAGATAAAAGGTCATGCACGTCCGCCACTGCCTGCAAACCTGCCAAGGGAAGTTATTATTCTTGAACCGACAGTTGATCTGAGTGGTGCAAAAATGATTGGTACAGTTGAAACGGAGATATTAGAATATGTCGAGGCAAAAATCATTGTAAAAAAGTATGTCCGGGGTAAATACCTTTTGCCAGACGGGAGTATTGTCATTGCAGATTTGCCATCATTGCCGATTCCACGTGGTAATGTGGGGCCTGGTTTGATGACACATCTGATAGTAAGCAAATATGTGGATCATATTCCTTTCTACCGCAAACATCAAATGTTCAAACGCCAGGGGGTAGACCTTGCAGAAAGCACAATGAATGACTGGTTCCGTGCTGGTAGTGATTTAGTGGTTCCTTTGTACGAAAGCCTCAAACATCAAGGCCTTAGTGGGGACTATCTGATGGCCGATGAAACGCCAATCCCAGTATTAACGGATGAGAAACCAGGTTCAACACACAAAGGGTATTATTGGATTTATTATAACCCTGTGAAAAAACTCGTCTTTTTCGACTACCAGAAAAGTCGTGGCCGGGAGGGTCCAACTGAATTACTTAAAGATTTTAAAGGTGCATTACAAACCGATGGTTATTCCGGATATTTAGCCTTTGAAAACAACCCAAACATTACCTTACTTGCCTGCATGGCACATACATGCACGACGAAAGTTCGACGAAGCTCAGAAAAATGATCTGGTCAGGGCAGAACATGCTTTAAGTTTAATCCAAAAATTATACAACACTGAGCGAAAAGCCCGGGAATCACAGCTTGATTATGATCAACGCAAAGAACTGCGTATGCTTGAGGCAAAACCGGTAATGAATGAGTTTTATCAGTGGTTGATGGATAATAATGTTCTCTTTTTCATCAGCATAAAGTTATAGATTTGTATCTATAATCATGTCCGATTAATTAGGGGGCCGAAACAATATCTGATAATTGTATTGAAATCTAAGTAACGGAGAATGGCTTTAATTTGATGAATTCAAGTGAAAACGATTTTAAGCGATTCTCGTGCTGTTCCAAAAAAACAAGTTAAAATAAAAGAGGACGTTAAATTTTAACGTCCTCTTTCATTTTGATGTTAGGTATTAGAGATTTATCTACGGATAATCAGTTTTCCGGTTAAGAGGTTTGCTTTTGTGCCGGTGACAAGTATCTTGTAAGTATAAATACCTTGTGATAATGCGGAAGCGTCGATTTCGATAGTGTGAACACCACTTGACAAGGCATCTGTAATGATTTTGTTCATTACTTCTTTTCCAAGAAGGTCATAGATTCTAATGTCAACGTTAGCTTCTTCATTGAGGTTGAGTTCAAAATTTGTTCTTCCAGAGAATGGATTCGGGAAAACCTGAACGTTAAGATCCGATGTGGTTTGAACAAGTTTTGGAATACCCAGGTATACAAATGAGATCATTCCACTCGCATCAGACATTTCACTGCCTGAAAGCGCTTCGAAGTGAATTGATCCTAATTTATCACGACCCATTAACCTTGCCTTGATCTTCAATAAATCTGCATTATCTGTAAAGGTAGTTCCATCTAAATTGTACCATGCAATTCTAAGCTCATCACCTAAGACGTTAAACAACACATTTTTGCCACTTTCTTTAGCGAGATCAATGCTTAAAATTTCTATCAGACCGGCAGGGTAGGAGCAAACAAGTGACATAGAGCCGAGTTCCATCGCATGATTTATTTTAACAGGAATTGTCACGATGTCTGAATTGTCAATATATTGTATGCCAGATGTTTGTATGTCAACGGTAGGTGGAATTTTAAGGCTCGGAGGCGTATAAGAACCATTGACATCACCAAAGCATTCGGCTTTTAAGTTTACCACCTGATTTGAGTTGTTCAGGACCACATTAAAGGAGTTCGTAGCCCAATCACCAGGTGCGAAAGCATCAATATATTGTACAAATCTCCTGGCTACAGTAAGCGCATCAAGGGAGTTGACAACACCGAGGCCTGCGACATCAGCTGCTTTAAGGTGTAATCCACTGAGCAGGCTAATTTGTGTGAAGTGACGCATGATCAGTAAGGCATCCAGCGCGTTAGCACCACCCCACGCTTTTGTAACTGATGGTTCAATCAGGTAGTTGCCATTGGATAGATTACTAAAGTTATAATTACCTGCTGCATCGGTTGTTGTTGTGGCGAGCGTGTTGCCGTTCTGAGTTAGCTTGATTTGGGTGTTATTCAAGGGTGTTGCAGCTACATTGTCATAGGTAAGTTTTCCGCTAATTGTTGAAGTAACAGGCAAACAGGCTTGGACGTTGATTGTAGTACTTCCTGTTCCCACATTACCACAATTATGCTGGTCAGTAACATAAGGTATGGTATAGGTTCGTGTGGAAGAAGGAGTAATGGTGGTAATAAAAGGGGAGCTGAAAATATTGTTAAAAACAACATTGTTTGTTCCGTCAAACAGTGTCAGGCTGAATGGTGGTGTCCCACTTGGAAGGTTGACAGTGAGGGTAGTTGCGCTTCCCTGGCATATTGTGGTATTTGGCGTGACTAACACAGCGTTAGCCCTGGGATAGAATAGGGCGGACACATTTTCATTCATTTGGGTGACACAGCCATTTGCATTAATACCGCTGATGGAATATGTTCCTGCATTAACCATATAGCCGAAGTCAAGTTCCGTTCCATTGCCCCAGAGGGTTGCGATCAGGGTGGTGCCGTTCAGCCACAGGCTATAATAGACGCCTTGTTCAGAATTGGAGAGATATACGTGAATATCAGTGCATCCAAAACAACAAGCACCGCCTCCAGTAACCAAATAGGCAATTGGGGCAAGTGAAGGATAAACTAAGGCTGCGCTTGCCATTGTTTTCATGCAATTTATGTCATGAGCAATAACAGTATAGACTCCAGGATTAGACTGGTATCCGAAGTTGAGTGGCAATCCGCTACCCATTACAGGGGCACCGATAGGGCTGTTGTTATGCATTAACTGATACCATGAGCCAGGAGTAGATCCGGTAAGGCCAACGATACTTCCTTGTGTTCCAGGACAATAGTTGCCACCTCCGGTAACAATGAAGTTTTCAAGGCTGTTCACTGCAATGGTAACGCTACAGCTACTTGCAGCAGTCAGTGTTGTCGCATCTTTAACGCTTACCAATGTATATGTAGTGGTTGCATATGGATATACTGAGATCGGATAGATGTTTGACATGATGCCACTATAAGTATTTACCGTGCTCCCATTGCTAATCTGCACTGTAAATGGCGGGGTGCCAGTCAGATTAAGTAACATGGTGGCTTCAGCGCCCTGACATATGGTGGTGTTGCCTGAAATACAAGCAGTCGGAGGTGGTAAAGCCGCTACAAACACCCAGGCTTCAGCACACTCTTCTACCTGGATTGGGCTCATCCCTTCAGGTAGAATCATGCCTCCTTGTAGTATTGGATGACAGCAAATTTTGTATTTAAGGCTGTCCAGGCCGACAAATCCAGGTAATGGGATACATAAAATGCTGCCAGTCAGCGGGTCAACTGTCACATTAAAGTGATTTGGTTCTATGATAACAGTAATGTCAGTACATTCAATGACATGACCACAAGAGCTGTCGTTGGCAATGATAATGACATTAGAGGGAACTCCAAGAGGAGAAATGAGTGTGTCATTCAAGGCTTTTACGCCACATGTAATGGTAACCAGGGTATAACATTTATTTGTATTCCCATGGACGTCAGTGGCTGTCCAGGTTACCAGGGTCATCCCTGGGGGATAGGTTCCGCTTGCATCATTTGTTCCGTTAAAATCATTAACCACAGAAGCAATGCCGCAATTATCAGAGACAAGTGGTATTGGCATATTGACTGTTTGAATATCAGGCTGATTGATATTTTGAGGGCAAACGATGGCAGGCAACTCAGTGTCAGTGACAGTAACTGCCTGGCTACACACAGCGGTATTTCCGCTATTGTCAGTAACTGTCCATGTTACTATTGTTGTGCCAACCGGGAATGAAACAGGGGCATCATTAGTAATACTAACTTGTCCGCATAAATCAGAAGCTTGCGGGACTCCAATATTTACATTTGCGACTGAACATTCGCCTACAGTGGCTGTGAACAATGCCGTCGCCGGGCAAACGATAGCTGGTGAGACATTATCAATTACTGTAATTAACTGCTGACAATGGGCAGTGTTCCCGCTTCCATCAGTAGCTATCCAGGTAACTGTTGTAGTACCCAATGGGAAAGTGACAGGTGCATTATTGGTAATTGAAACACTGCAATTGTCTGTAGCTGTGGCAAACCCGATCTGGATATTTGACGCTTGGCAGTTTCCGTTTTGTGCCTGCGCATTAACATTTGGAGGGCAAATTATCACTGGTGGTTGGTTGTCGATTACAGTTACCAGTTGTAATGCTGATGAACTATTTCCAGCCAAATCAGTAGCAAGCCAAACTACGGTTGTAACGCCCAGTGAATAGGTAAGTGGTGCATTGTTGGTAATTGTACCCATGGTGCAATTCTCTGTAACTAAAGGATTTCCCAGATTCAAATTGCTTACTTCGCAAGATGTAGGAAGCGTGTAAACAGTAAGTGCAGCAGGTGCAACGATCACTGGAGCCACTTGATCAACGGTAGTGATGATCTGTGAACAGCTTGCTGAGAGGTTGGCTGCATCTGTAACCGTCCAAATAACTGTTGTTGTTCCCAATGGGAATTGAGCCGGGGCATTGGAGGTGACTATTAAAAGCCCGTTGCAGTTATCCCAGGTCAATGGAATTCCGATGTCTATATTTGAGGCATAACAAACACCAGGATTTGCAGGCAATGTTTTATCCCAGGGACAAATAATATTCGGTGGCTGATTGTCGATTACAGTTACCAGTTGGTTACAGCTTGCAGAATTACCATGGATGTCGGTGGCAATCCAGGTGACAGTGGTTGTTCCAACAGGATATTGTTGTAAACTGTTGTTTGTCAGCGATATTTGGCCAGAGCAATTGTCACTTGTTGTGGGACTTCCTAAAGCAACATTTGAGGCACTGCACATTCCGAAATTGGCATTAACTGTAACATTTGGAGGACAACTAATCAGAGGAGTGGAATGATCACTTATCGTGATCAATTGGGTACAAGTTGCTGTATTCCCTGAGCCATCGGTAGCGATCCATGTAACTGTTGTGTTTCCAACCGGGTAAGAAACAGGTGCGTTATTTGTCAGTACAGGTGTTCCGCAGTTGTCGGTGGCCGTCGGAGATCCTAAATTGATACCGGTAGCGATGCAAGATCCTACATTAGTGTTTGCAGTCACTGTTGGAGGACAGGCAATGGTCGGCGGAATGTTGTCAAGAACTGTAATAATCTGACTACAACTTGCGGATTTCCCATTAACATCGGTAACTGTCCAGGTAACAGTCGTTATGCCTATTGGGAAATTACCGGGAGCGTTATTGGTGACAGTGGCAATACCACAATTATCAGAAGAGTTGGCAGTCCCCAGGTTTACATTGGTGGCACTGCATTGCCCAGCCTGTAGATATAAGATCTTGTTTGGTGGACAAATAATATTTGGTGGCTGGTTGTCAACCACGGTCACCAATTGGTTACAGGTAGCGGTTTGGCCATTACTTGCTGTTACTGTCCAAATAACATTGGTAGTACCAACAAGATAAGTACTCGGGGCATTATTTGATAAAGTAGATCCTGAACAATTGTCATTCTTTATTGGAATACCAAGGTTGACATTCGTCGCTGCGCAAGAACCGAGGCCAGCATTGACTACAATCGGAGCAGGGCAGGTGATCGATGGGGCCTGATTATCTGCTACTACAATATCCTGGATACAGCTTGCCGAATTGCCATGAACGTCGGTAACAGTCCAGGTAACATGAGTAGTTCCTAGTGTGAATAATTCAGGAGCATTGTTAACCACAGAAGCAATTCCACAATTGTCGTTGACAATAGGTGTTCCAAGGTAAGCCAGAGAAGCAGTACAAAGCCCTTGTGAAGTATACAAATACAGTGTACTAGGGCAAACAACAGTAGGTGCTTGATTGTCAACAACAGTTACAGTCACTGCACAGGTGCTGGTATTGCCGTGTACATCTGTTGCTGTCCACAATACAGTTGTGACACCAACAGGATAGTTTCCACTTGCGTTCGCTGAGCCGTTAAAGCTGTTAAGCACAGAAGTCAGGCCACAATTATCGGTTGCCACCGGAAGTGGGACACTCACATTCGCCTGACAAAGACCCGGAGCTGAGTTTTGGAGAATATTGGAAGGGCAAGTAATCGAAGGAGACTGGTTATCGATAACAATGACCGTCATAGAACATGATGCAGATTTTCCGTGGATATCTGATACCGTCCAGGTTATTGAAGTGGTTCCTACAGGATAAGTCCCGGAGGCGTTGGAGGTGTTGTTGAAAGAGTTAGTTACAGAAGCAATTCCACAGTTGTCTGAGAACACTGGAGGGGGAACGTTAACAATAGCATTACACGAGCCAGCGCTTGCATTTATGCTGATGTTTGCAGGGCAAGTCAGGCTAGGTGCCTGGTTGTCGATAACAGTCACAGTCATTGAGCAAGTGGCAGTGTTGCTATGAACATCAGTAACTGTCCAGATCACTGTAGTCGTTCCGAAAGGATAAGTTCCGGAGGCATTGGCTGAACTGTTGAAACTGTTAGTAATCGTAGCAATTCCGCAGTTATCAGTGAAAATAGGGGCAGGGACAGAAACGAGCGCATTGCATTGCACTAATGAAGTATTAACACTGATATTTGCCGGACAAGAGATGCTTGGCGGCTGAATATCAAGGACACTTACTGACATCGAACAAGTGCTTGTGTTTCCATGAATATCTGTTACAATCCATAACACTGATGTCGTTCCAACAGGATAAGTTCCTGACGCATTGGCGGTACTGTTGAAGCTGTTGGTTACAGTGGCAATTCCACAGTTGTCAGCAAAAGCAGGAACAGGAACCGTTACCAGGGCATTACAAAGTCCGGCAGCGGCATTTAGGCTGATATTCGCCGGACAAGTAATTGACGGTACCTGGCTATCCAAAATGGTAACAGTCATAGAACATGTGGCTGTTCTTCCATGTATATCTGCCACAGTCCAATTTATAGTAGTTGATCCAACAGGATATGTCCCGCTTGCATTGGCTGTATTGTTAAAACTATTGGTTATCGTAACGATTCCGCAATTGTCAGAGAAGGAAGGAACAGGAACATTGACAATAGAATTGCAAAGTCCAGGGCTTGCGCTGAGGCTGATATTCGCCGGGCAAGTAATTGTAGGCGACTGATTGTCAATTACAGTTACTGTCATCGAGCATGAAGTCGTATTGGCGTGTGTATCCGTTACGGTCCATATGACGGTTGTTGTTCCTACAGGGTAAGTCCCAGATGCATTGCCTGTACTGTTGAAACTATTGGTTGTTGTAACAACACCGCAGTTATCAGCAGTTACAGGAACAGGAACCGTGATCACAGCATTACATTGCCCCAGGTTTGCATTAACATTGATATTTGCAGGACATGTAACAGAAGGGGGTTGGTTGTCGGTGACGCTTACAGTCATTGAACAAGATGAAGTATTGCCATGTACATCTGTCACAGTCCATAAAACATTCGTAGTTCCAACAGGGTATATCCCGGAGGCATTGCTGGTATTATTGAAGTTGTTCAAAATGCTTGCCACGCCACAGTTATCACTAACACTGAGGTTTGGAACGGGGACCATAGCTGCGCACTGACCCAAAGCAGCATTGACGCTGAAATTGGAAGGGCAAGTAATGACGGGTGCTGCGTTGTCAATTACCGTAATTGTAAAGCTACAACTTGAAGTGTGTCCATAAGCATCTGTTGCCAGGAACGCATTGCTTGTTGTCCCAACCGGGAAAACAGAACCCGAGGCTAGACCGGAGATTTGCGTTATTGTCGGCGGTAAACAGTTGTCGGTTCCTGTGACTGTATAGCTAACAACAGCATTGCATAAACCAGGCGAATTATTAACAACTATATTGCCAGGGCAGCTGATCGTCGGAGATTCATTATCACTAACGACAACGGTAAATGAACAAGAAGCAGAATACCCATGAACATTAGTAACAGTATAACTAACTGTAGTTGTTCCTTTTGCAAAGGTATAATTGCTAAGGTTATTGATTCCTGTTACTGTTGAGTTGATTGTGGTAGCTCCTGTCATTGTCCAGGTAAGTGATGCTACCACGTCGTAATCAAAGTAATTGGCTTCAAGGTTTGTTACTGTTCCCAGGCAAACTCCTGCGTCTGTAGGAATGACAGCATTTCCAGGACAAGTAATTTGAGGGATTGTCAGGAAAGAAACAGAAGCTGAAGCTGGTGTTGAGGCAATTCCTGCATTATCGATAGTTACATAAGGAATGTTTACCAAAACCAGGCCGTCAAAAGGATCAAAGGCAACAGTCTGAGTTGGGTTGCCAGAAGTACTCGCAGGTACTGTTATTCCGCCGATAGGGAAAGTTCCACTTGTGTAATTTATTCCGTTAACCGTAATAGAAGTAACATTAGAAGGGAAGGCAGTTATCCGTATTGAATTGATGGCACCAGTGGAGAAATCACTTCCTGTAAACAGTGTCGGTGGAACTGTGAAGTTGGCAGTACCGCCCGGGTTGATCTGATTTGCGAGTAAATTATTGTTTGCCAAAGGTGCTTGCTCTATTCCGAAATTGACATTAGTCTCATTTGCGGAAACAAGGCCAACAACTACGATTCCATTTACATTACCGTCATTTCCGGTCAGCGTGTTGGTGACGTTGTTATTTATCTCACCAGTGTTAACCCAGCCGGAAGGCAGTAACGAAGCAGGAGCCGCGTTGCCTGAAGGCGTGTTGACGGTGGTCAAAACAACAGAGTAGCTCAGCGTATTGCTAAGACTATAAAATGTATAAGTGCCGATTGAGTTAACAGCAACAGTTTGATTAACAATGCCTGAACTGATCAGTGAAGCGTAAAGCTGGGTTGCACCGATTGATCCAATTCCTGTTCCGTCAACCATATTTCCGGAGTTCATGCCATTCACATCATTATAGACAATTCCTGACAAGCTATTAAACAGCGGTATATTCAAAATTGACGTTGTGCCTGATTCTCTTCCGGCATTGTCGAAGGCAGTGAAGTTGATTGCTGGAATTATAGTCCCATCAAGCGGGTCAATGCTGATCGTCTGAATTGGGTTCCCGGAAGTATTTGTAGGGACCCATACTCCAGCGATAGGCCATGAGCCGGGAGTGTAGATAGTGCCATTAATTGTGATGGAGGTAACATTGGTCGGGAAGGATACAATCCTGAGCTGAAGTACAAATCCGGATGGATTTTCCGGGTCAGTGCCACTAAATGCAGTTGGAGGGATTACGATGTTGTTAGTTCCACCGGGATTGATTTGCGGAGCAGGATCAACTGCAAATGGAGTTGGGAGCCTTTCAACGCCGAAGTTCGCATTGGCAACCGGACTAGTGATAACAGATACACTAAGAATTCCATTATTATTTCCGTCATTTCCAGCAGCTGTTCCCAGGAATTCACCTGTGCTTACCCAATTTGAAGGTAAAGAAGAAGTTATCAAAGTGGTTCCAATGGAGCTTGGTCCATTGGTCAGGATTACTTTATAGGTGGTATTATCCATCACTCCATATTCTGATCCAAAAGTATAGGTGCCACTCAAAGTAATTGGTAGAGAGGCTAATACGATGTTGGAGGCGTCTGTTAAATTCGCGTAAATAGTTCCTCCGGCGTTGGTCCCTGGACCATCAACAGTATTAAACGGAGATCCTAACAAACCATTTGCATCATCAAAAACATTACCGCTTATGGTAAGGTTAATGAAGGAGAGCGTTGCAGTTGCGGGTGTTGGATCCTGCATTCCGGCAGCGTCTCGCAGAGAATAAGTGAAAGTAGCCACCAGGCTACCATCATTGGGATCGAAGGTTAAAAGGGATGGGTTGTAATTGCTGATGGTAAAGTTCGAACTGGATATACTACTACCATTATAATATAATGTACCATTAGAAGGTAAGGTGACTATCGTATAGGTTTTGGTGGAAGCACAGCTACCTATTGCAGGACAATCTTCAGGATCAGATCCATTGAGCGTTGGCACTAAAACCTGGTTTGTTCCGCCCGGGTTGAAGTAGGTTTGGCTGATGGCATATGTTTGTGGGAGTTGGTCAATACCAAAATCTACGCCACTAATATTTGTTGACACAACATTTAATGAGAACATGCCATTTGATGTTCCATCACCAGTTCCGGAACCCTCTGCGGTATTGACCCAATTAGAAGGCAACACTGCTGAAACGGGATTGCCAACCGTGCCTGCAATTGTACTTAATGCTATGACATATGTTGTATTTGAAACAATACCGGCAGAACAATCAAGCGTATAAGTTCCATTTGAATTAACAGGAACAAGGCCCACAACATTTCCACCAACTAGTGCATTGGCATACAATTGAGTAGCTGAGGCACTGCCGATTCCGGTTCCATCAATAAGGGAATTATTGGTTCCGTTAGCATCATTGTAAATAGTTCCGTTGATGTGTAAATTGTTAACGGTAAAGCTTGTTGTACAAGTACTTGAATGTCCGCAATTGTCTATTGCTGTAATGACAATTGGTGTAACACCCAGTCCAACAATTGCGCCCTCAATAGGGTTTTGTGTAATGGTTACAGAATTGCAATCAGAACTTACTTCAACTCCAGATGTGTAATTGGGTACAATTGCCTGGCAAAGAGCATTTGCAATACCGAATTTGGCAGGAGTGCAGGTAAAT
>SESG01021620.1_pt1 | contig 16658 bp, 10 predicted proteins | sample 3171421 | NCBI WGS metagenome assembly SESG01 (sample SAMN10866946, study PRJNA518727) | freshwater metagenome | biome: subpolar coniferous forest; feature: holomictic lake; material: water; isolation source: holomictic Lake 227, 6 m and 8 m depth | place: Canada: near Kenora, Ontario | collected... | reverse complement strand
TTTGCATCGATTGCAGGCACATATATGGTAAGATCAAAATCAGAAGAAGAAAATGCTATGAAACCGATTCAGAGAGGCTTCATGGTCGCTTCAGTATTATCAGTAATAGGTTTTGCAATAGCCACATATCTATATCTCATTCCAGCGATCGGCGAATATATGGCACTTCACGCTGACAAATTCGTGGGCGCGCCTGCGAACGGAGCCACTATTCTTGCCTGGAAACTTTTCGCGATAACCACGATAGGTATTTTCTTATCGTTCATCATTTCAAAAATGACAGAGTATTTTACTTCGACAGAAACTAAACCAGTTCAAGAAATAGCCAAAGCCACGCTTACAGGACCTGCTACAGTTATTCTTATGGGCACAGCGGAAGGTATGGAAAGTTCAGTTTGGGCAGTTATTTCAATAGCCCTGTCACTGGCTACTTCAATTCTTATTTTTGCAATTTCACCTGTAGGCAATGCAGCCACAGTCACAGCGCAGACACTTTATGGAATCGCGCTTGTAGGTCTCGGAATGCTTACCGTTACTGGTATCATTGTTTCCGAAGATACTTTTGGACCTGTATCTGACAATGCACAGGGCATCGGCGAAATGGCAAAACTGCCTGAAAAAGGCCGCAAGGTATTAGACGAGCTCGACGCAGTAGGAAATTCCACAAAGGCTATCACAAAAGGTTTTGCTATAGCCACAGCCGTTATTGCGGCTGTATCACTTTTCAGTTCTTTCAATGAAGTCACAGGCGTAACTTCCATAAATCTTTCCAGCCCGATAGTATTTATCGGACTGCTTATCGGCGGCGCAGTGCCGTTCCTCTTTTCCTCTCTTTTAATCAGAGCGGTATCAAGAGCTGCTTTCCTGGTGGTAAATGAAGTAAGACGCCAGTTCAAGGAAATCAAAGGGTTAATGTCAGGCAAAGAGAAACCTGAGTCCGCAAAAGTAGTTGACATATGTACCACAGCGGCGCTTAAGGAACTCGTAAGTCCTGCACTTCTTGCGATTCTTATGCCTGTAGCCATTGGCTTTCTTTTCAAAGCTGAAGGGCTCGGCGGCTATCTCGCAGGTGTTATTCTTGTAGGACAGCTTATGGCGGTATATCTTTCAAACGCCGGAGGTGCTTGGGATAATGCTAAGAAGTCAATAGAACAAATGGGACTTAAAGGCACTGACAGGCATAAAGCCGCCGTTATTGGCGACACTGTGGGTGATCCGTTTAAAGATACAGCAGGACCAGCGCTCAATCCGCTCATTAAAGTTATGAACCTTGTAGCGCTTTTGATAGCTCCTATGCTTGTGGACCCAGAATTTACGGGTTACAATTTTAAAGTTATAGCAGTTGTGGTGGTCTGTATTGGTATCGTGGCAGGCGGCCTTATGTTCTCCAAAAGAGAAGATAAGACTGTAGAAGCGATTGCCAATGAAGTGGCATCAAAATCAGGTGCCGGAGTAAAAGCAAAAGCAAAAAAGAAATAAGTTTTTACGGGAGAATTTAAATCCCGTGTCATATAAAAGGGCCGGTGCATAACCGGCCCTTTTTATTTTTATAAAACAGGCTTGATAAAAACCCTTTGCTCTGTTAAATTTAATAATCGCTTTTATAATAAATTTTTGAGGAGTTCATAATGGAAGTAGGAATAGTAGGGTTGCCAAATGTAGGAAAGTCCACCACTTTTAATGTTCTCACAAAAGCCGGACTTGCGGATGTGGCAAATTATCCTTTTTGTACTATTGATCCAAATGTGGGAGTAGTTAATGTCCCGGACAAAAGGCTTGATTTTCTTTTCAGTGTGTATAATGACGGCAAGACCACATATGTCCCAGCGATAATGAAGTTTGTGGATATAGCGGGACTTGTAAAAGGCGCGAGCAAAGGCGAAGGCCTGGGAAATAAATTTTTATCTACCATAAGGGAAGTGGATGCGATAGCACATATAGTCCGAGTATTTACTGATCCCAATATAATACATGTGTCCAGCAAAGTGGAACCGATAAATGATATAGAAACCATAAACACAGAACTTATGCTCTCTGATTTGGAGGTAGTGGGTAAGACCATACATACTTTAGAAAAAAAAGCCAAGAGCGGAGACAAAGAATCACAGAAAAGAATGGGGATGTTGCTAAAAGTTAAAACCACATTGGAAGAAGGCAAGTGGATAAATGTAGAACTATATGATGAAGAAGAAAGAAAATATATTAAAGAATATGCCTTTATGGCTTCTAAACCAGTACTCTATGTGTTCAATGCGGACGAGACGGGACTAAAAGATTTTGAAACAACTCACGCAGACCTCGTAAAATATGTTTTAGACCACGGCTCTCGGTATGTGGTAATTTCGGCTAAAATTGAGGCTGAAATGATAGACCTGACACCAGAAGATAAAGCAGAGTTCATAAAAGAACTGGGGATTGAATATGTCGGTTTGGAAGAGTTTATAAAAGAGAGTTATAAATTACTTGACCTTATTACTTTTCTCACCGCAGGTCCACAGGAAGTTCGCGCCTGGCCGATAAAACGAGGCACTTCTGCAGAAAAAGCCGCAGGAAAAATTCATTCGGATATAGAACGAGGCTTTATAAGGGCAGAGATAATGAAATTTACCGATTTTGAAAAGATAAAAGATGAAGTAAAAATGAAAGAAAAAGGCCTCACTCACTCGCAAGGCAGGGACTATATAATGGAAGACGGGGATATTACCTATTTTAAGTTCGCAGTATAAAAGAGTTTTAAGTATCGTGTTTTTGTAAAGCGTTCTTGATATTAAGGAACTTTATTCCTCTCCAGTCCGTCTAATAACTGAAACCTAACGCATTTTTAATTGTTTCTTAATAAACTAAAAGTATTATAAATATGTTAAAATAGTTTATTATATACTTAAAATAGAAATGTTTAACAGGAGTGAAACTTTGAAAAAATTAATGACACTGTTTATTTTAATGTGTGTGGGGATTTATGCTTATGCAGGGAACTCCACTTCTATGACTTTCTCGCAAGTCCTGACCCTCGCAGTAAAAAACAGTCCTGATATTATTGTGCAACAGGAGAAACTGTCACAGGCGCGGTGGGCTCAGGTAAAAACTTTTGGAGGAATGTTGCCAAATGTAAGCGTGCTTGAAAGACGACAATATGGATATGGAAACGAGTTGTTTTCGGATAAAGGGTGGAATGCGTATCTGGATATAAAACAACCAGTGTTTTACGGCTTGTCAAAAGTAAATACTTTTTTAATTACAAATAATGAAGCACGAAAAGAAGAATTAAACTTGCTTACCATAAAACGCGGACTTGCTGTTTCTGTGACTGAGGCATATTTTAGTTTAGCTTTGGCACAATCAAATCTCAAAAATATAGAAGATGCGCTCGCTCTTGTTGGAGTGCGGCGTGAGGAATTGATAGGGTATGTTAATCTCGGGAAATCCAGAAAGAGCGACCTTTACGCGATTGAATCAAAGAGCGCTATTCTTACCGCTCAAAGAGAAACTGCTGTAAACATTTTAGAAAATGCTAAGGCAAAAATGGAGTATGTTTCTGGGGGGTCTGACATTACCGCTGTGTGGGATGATAAGACAGTAACGGCAACTAAACCAGACATTAAGGCAATTACCACAGACCGCTCAGATCTTAAAGCCATAAATGAAGAACTGGAAGCACAGGATAAAAGAACGGCTATTGGGATTGCCACCTTTCTGCCCGATGCCAATCTTGAATTTACAAAAAATATTATGGGAACTCCATATCTGGGGTCATCTTCAAATAGCGATTATGGGTGGACCATAATGCTTAATGCTGAGTGGGGTTTGTTTGAGGGCGGGGGGAGAATAGCGGATACCGCAAGTGAAATGTCAAAAAAAGTAGCTCTGGAACAGCAAGTGTTGCTTATTAACAAAACTGTGAAACTTGAACTTAAAATTAATTATAATAATTTAAAAGCTTCTATTGCGAGAGTCCATGCTTTGTCGGACGCCCTTGATAAAGCAAAGAAAAGTTTAAAAGTGCAGGAGAACGATTATAGGCTTGGACTTGTGACAAATTTGGATGTGATACAGGCGATGTTGGATATGACGGATGTGAAAACACAATATGATGCTGAAAAAATACTGGCGCAAAAAAATAAAATTATGCTTGAAATTTCTTCCGAGCAACTTGACTTTGAAAGCGGAGGTTCAAAATGACCCTTTCTGATCTCTCTATAAAAAATCCAGTGTTAGCTTGGATGATATTTATTGGAGTGGCGGTATTTGGTGTGCTGGCATATTTGGGGTTGGGCGTGAGCCAAATGCCAGATGTGGATTTCCCAGTGCTTACGATATCCACTAACTGGCCTGGCGCAGCACCGGATGTAATTGAAACTATTATTACTGACCCTCTGGAAGAAGCTGTTATGGGAGTACAGGGAGTATCTGCAATTACTTCGTCCTCAAGCAGAGGGCGTACAAATATAACAGTGCAGTTTACTTTAGGCACAAATATAGATGTGGCCTTACAGGAAGTGCAGAGCAGAATAGCTTTTGCCTCGCGGGATTTACCAAAAGATATGGAGCCGGTGGGGATTTCAAAAAGTAATCCAGACGATTCTCCTATAATGTGGATGACGGTTTCGGGGGATCGTGACCGTAAATTTGTTATGCAATATACGAGGGACCATATAAAAGATGCTTTTTCCACCATACCCGGAGTAGCACAGGTGGATATGGGCGGATATCTTGAGCCCACTTTTAGAGTTTGGCTTGATCCAGATAAAATGAGAAAAAAAGAAATAGCAGCTGAAGATATAATCTCAGCAATTTCTTCTGGACATTCCGAACTGCCAGCAGGGTTTCTTGACACTGGCGTTAAAGAAATTAATATGCGAGTGCCAGGCGAGACTAATAATACGGAAGAGTTTTCTTCTATAATAATACCAGGCAGACGCGGAGCCACTATCTGGCAAACCATAAGAGTAGGCGATGTGGCGACAGTGGAAGATGGGCTGGAAAATGTCAGAAATTTTTTCCGTTCCAATGGTAAGGTAGCAGTAGGGCTTGGAATAAGAAAACAACCTGGCACTAATGCTGTAGAAGTGGCTCATTTAATAAAGAAAAAAGTAACTGAAATTCAAAAGTATATGCCTGAAGGAATGTCTTTGGATGTAAGATTTGATACGACAAAGTTCGTGGAAGATTCCGCAAATGATATGCGGTTCATAATAATTATTTCTGTAATCCTTACGGCCCTTGTGTGTTGGCTGTTTCTCGGGTCCTTTAGTTCGGCTTTAAATGTATTTTTGACAATTCCTTTGTCCATATTCGGAACTTTCTTTGTTATTAAAATGATGGGATTTACTCTCAACACTTTTACTTTTTTAGGGTTGTCCCTCGTGATAGGAATTGTGGTAGATGATGCCATAATGGTTTTGGAAAACATAACGAGACATGTGGAGGCGGGGGAGTCAAGAATCCGTGCTTCTATAAAAGGCTCAAGGGAAATCACTTTCGCGGCTATTGCAGCGACCATTGCTATTCTCGCTATATTTATTCCTGTAATTTTTATGTCTGGAGTAATAGGTAGATATTTTTTCCAGTTTGGAGTTACTATATCTTCTGCTGTTATTTTTTCGTTGTTAGGCGCTTTGACTTTGACTCCTATGTATTGTTCACAGTATTTGAAAATGCCAAAACCCACAGACAAAAAACATTTTATGGATATTTTTATGGAAAAGTTTAGGGCTTGGTATTTAAAAGTGCTTACTATCTGTTTGAATAACAGATGGAAAATAGTTTTGCTTTCACTGACATTTTTTATTGCTTCGTTATTTCTCATAAATACTGTGAAAAAAGAATTTGTACCAGCACAAGATCAAGGCAGAATTAATATAAATATACAGACGCCTCCGGGCTCTTCGCTGACTTTTTCAAATGAAGTTATGAAACAAGCTGAGGCCTTGATCCTGCAAAGAAAAGATGTGGAAGGCTATATTGCGAGTGCGAGAAATTCTGGAGGCTTTATTTCAGCCTCATTGCTGGAGCACGATGCCAGACCGATTGATGCAAAACTCAAAAGACAAATGACGCAAACAGAAATTATGAGTGACATAAGAAAAGATATTAAAAAAGTACCAGGTGTTTTTGTGGTGGGTATTCAGGATCTTTCTTTGTCTGGGTTTACAGCGAAAAGAGGCTATCCGATAGAATTTGTGGTAATGGGGCTTAATTGGAACAAACTTGCCGAATGTAGCTTGAATATGAAAAATGAAATGGAAAAGACAGGGTTAATGGTGGATGCTGATTTGGATTTCAAAACAGGTATGACAGAAGTTATGATAATTCCTGACAGGAAAAAAGCTGCAGCACACGCTGTAAATATTGATAAAATTGGGGACTTGACCAGCACACTTTTTGGTGGAAAAACAGCTGGCAAATTTACTAAAGATGGGAAAAGATATGACATTTTGGTGGAACTGCCAGATGAGAAACGCACTGGACTTGCAGATTTGAAAAATGCGTGGATAAGAAATAACCGGGGGGAAATGATACAACTGTCATCTCTGGTCACCACTGAAGAAAAGGCCACTGTTATTTCCATAACGCGAGAAAATCGTGAAAGAGCCATTCGTGTATTTGCAAATATAGCTCCAGGGAAATCGCAGGGAGAGGCGCTTCAAGCAGTGCAGGATTTGGCAAAGAAAATATTGCCAGAGGGTTACAGGATAGTGCTGACAGGAAGTGCGCAAAGTTATAATGATTCGTTCAGCAGTTTGATAATTGCGCTTATCCTCGGAATCTTTGTGGCGTATATGGTCCTTGGCTCGCAGTTTAATAGTTTTGTGCATCCCATATCGGTTTTAATGGCGCTTCCGTTCAGTCTCTCAGGCGCTTTTGTAGCGCTGACGCTTACTGGAAAGACCTTAAATATTTATAGTGCAATAGGCATTATACTGCTTATGGGGATTGTAAAGAAAAATTCAATTTTGCTCGTGGATTTCACTAATCAGCGAAGAGAAAAAGGTATGAGCGTAAAAGATGCTCTCATAAATGCTTGTCCGGTACGCTTACGCCCCATTATTATGACCTCTGCGGCGACTATCGCGGCGGCAATCCCGTCGGCGCTCGCACAGGGACACGGAGCTGAGACGAGAGTGCCTATGGCCCTCGTTATTATAGGTGGGGTATTTTTCTCCACTATGCTTACTCTTTTTGTCGTACCTTGCGTGTATAGTCTTTTGTCAGGGTTGGAGAATAAAGCTCACGCAAAGGATGTTCACGATGCGATAAAAGAACTCGATGCAGTGGCACACGAGCGCCCAGCTGTCTGGAAAGATCCTGCAGAAAAGCAATAATAGCTATTTTGGCAACTTGCTAACCCGCTATATATTTCCTTTGATTTTTTGCCTGTTTCAATTATAATACTAAATACATAGGGGATATATTTATCTTTGTTTAAAGGAATGACAATGACGGCTAAAAGTTATATAGAAAAAGCTATCAGAGAGATTGCCAAGTCGCTTTATGCGGCAGAGGGAATTGATTTTAAAGTGGAACGGCCTCCTGAAGGGGCGGCGGCTGACTATGCCGTAAACGCACCTTTCTTGCTTTCAAAAATGATGAAAAAAGCACCAATGGTCATAGGCGGAGAAATGGCACTGGCTTTAACAGCTTATGAAAATGTGGAGCGTGTGGAAAATGTAAAAGGGTATTTAAATATCACCTTGAAAAGTGAATATTATAAAAAACTTATTGATACACTTTTATCTGAGGAGTCATTTTTTAAAAACTCGCTGGGGCAGGGAAAAAAAATTAATTTAGAGTTTGTCAGCGCAAATCCTGTAGGTCCGCTGAATATAGTGAGTGGGAGAGCGGCGTCCTATGGTGACACGCTGGGAAAAATATTGAACTTGTCTGGCTATAAAGTAAATACTGAATTTTATGTGAATGATTTTGGCAGACAAATGACTTTGTTTACTCAGACAGTGGAAGCCAGATATGCACATTTACTCGGCTTGGAAGCCCACCTGCCAGAAGAGGGCTATAAAGGGGACTATGTGATTGCTGTGGCACAGGCGCTCAAAGATGCGCGAGGGGAAAAACTTTTTGATATGGATGCCTCAGCACGAGCGGCAATTATAAAAGAGTTTTCTCTCGGCTATATGTTGCACAGCCAAAAAGAAACTTTAAAAAAGTTCTGTGTCCATTTTGATTTATGGTTTTTAGAATCCTCTTTATATGAAAATGAAAAAAAAGTAAATGAAACGGAACTGATTTTTCAAGCCATAAGTGCTAAAGGTTATTTTTATGAAAACGAAGGGGCGATATGGTTTCGAACCACCGATTTTGGAGATGACAAGGACAGGGTAGTAAAAAAACAGGACGGCGCCTTTACATATTTTATGAGTGATATCGCCTATATGGCTAATAAAAAAAATCGTGGGTTTGATTACATATTTAATATAATGGGACCGGACCATCACGGGTATATTTCTCGGCTTGAAGCAATAATTCAGGCGTTGGGCTATGATAAAAATGATTTGAAAGTCATCCTTCTCCAGCAGGTAAACCTGCTCAACGAAGGCGAAAAAATGAAAATGTCAAAAAGAGCGGGGCAGTTTGTGTCACTAGATGACCTTATAGCAGCGGTAGGCGTGGATGCTGCCAGATATTATTTTTTAATGCGTAACTATAACTCGCATTTAGATTTTGATGTGGCACTGGCTATGGAAAAAACTGACAATAATCCAGTGTTTTATGTGCAGTATGCTTTCGCCCGCCTGTGTAGTGTTTTTAAACATGCGATAGAAACGGGAGTGGACATAAACAGTATGGATTTTCACGCGGTAAAATTTGAGACACTAGAAAAAGAAGAAAAGGCCTTGCTTTTAGAAATGATAGATTTGCCTGCGGCGATAAAAGAAGCGGCTTTGAAATATTCTCCGTCGGTACTTGTGCAATATACTTTTGATATGGTGTCAAAGTTTCATACTTTTTACGCAAAGTGCAGAGTGATTACGGATGATGCGCAGACCACGGCGAAAAGACTTTATTTATTAAAAGCTTTAAAAAAATCACTGACTGTGGCTTTCAAGATAATGGGAATCACACCAGTAGAATCCATGTGAACAGGGTGAAAAATGGCAGATAAAGATTTGGAAAAACAAAAAGAAAAAGAGCTTGAAGAAAAAATAGATAAGATAGCCGAAAAGGTTGTGGATGAGCATATAGATGCGGGCGTGGATGAAGCGGTAAAAAAAGCCGTAGATGCTATGGTGGATTCCAAACTAAAAGACTTGGCGGAAAAACTGCGCAAAGAAACGGCAGAAAAAATGGAAATAGTATTTTCCGAAATAAAGCAAGCCCATCAAGAAGCTAATGAAGCTAAAAATATAGGTGATAAAGTAGAAACCAAATATGACGAACTACTTAAAAAAGAAGAAGGGTTTTTAAATGAAGTAAACGAACAGATAGAACGAGAGCTGACAGTGGTGGTCCGCGCCACGATACAAAAATATGTAAACCGCGAAATGGCTGAACTCGCGGCTTTTAGAAGGGTGATAAGAAAACAGATAAGGCTTCTCGCAAGAAAAGAAACTGACCGAGAAATAAAGCGACTTTGGCCAGAACTCACTGAGCAAATGAAAACATTGTCTTTGAGCATTATGAACCAAATGAAGAGTCAGACAGGAAAAAAACTTGAAAAAGAAGTGGTGGAACAGGTAAAGAAAACAGAAAAGGCAATTATGGAACAAATGCAGGAAAGTGAAGCGAAAGCAGTGACAGATGCGCTCACGGGTATTTTTAACAGGCGTTATTTTGAGACGAAAATAGATCAGGAGCTGACACTGGCAAAAAGATTTAAGTCACCCCTGGCACTTATTATATTTGACATAGACCATTTTAAAATAGTAAATGACACTTACGGGCATCAGACAGGGGACCATGTCTTGACTGAGGTGGCAAATGTGGCAAAGGCAGCACTTTCTACCACGGACTCGCTATTTCGTTATGGAGGAGAAGAGTTCGCGGTAGTGATGCCTGAAACAAAAGCAGACGAGGCTTTTGTCAAGGCCGAGGAAATACGGAAAAAAATTGAAGAACATCTTTTTTATGGAGAAGAAAAGATACTGAACATTCGTATAAGTCTTGGGGTCTCAGAATATCCGGCGCACGCCATTCTTAAAAAAGCCCTTGTAGAAAAAGCGGATGCGGCGCTTTATAATGCAAAACAGTCAGGCAGAAATAATACAAAACTCGCTGTAAAATGACAAGAAAAAACTTTAAATGCGTGGTCGCTTACAAGGGGTTGGCATATTATGGGTGGCAAAAACAAAAAGAGTTTGTCACTGTCCAAGGCCTTTTAGAGTATGCCCTCAATAAAATTTTCAAACAGGAAGTACATACCGCAGGCGCGAGTAGAACTGATGCTGGGGTACATGCGTTTGGACAGGTGTTTAACTTTCGAGTGCATACAGATATGGAAGCCTACGAACTGCAGTCGTTTTTAAATAGCTTGTTGCCAGATGACATTGTAATAAAATCCGTGGAAGAAGTCCCAGACGCTTTTAATTCGCGGTGGAATGTTCGCAGAAAGTTTTATAGATATGCAATTTTTACTGGAAAAACTCTCCTCCCGTTTCACTCTGGCTTGTGTTGGCATTTGAAAAACAGAGGACACCTTGATTTTGAAAAAATGAAAACTCTGCTCCCACTTTTTAAAGGCCTAAAAAACTATCTTTCTTTCTCAAAATCCGGCTCGGACGATAAAACATATTTTAGAAATTTGAATAGAGTGCGGTTAACCAAAAAAGGGCATTGGGTATATCTTGATTTTGAAAGCCGAGGCTTTCTTTATCAAATGGTTCGAAAACTGACTATGGTGTTTATCTATTATGGTTTGGGAAAAATAACTATGGAAGATGTGCAAAAAATGTTTGAAGTTCAAGACAGGCAGTTTTTTTCAAACATAGCGCCACCGGATGGGCTATATCTGGTAAAAATTATATATGATAAAAATGCGCAAAAAAACGAAGAAACGGAAGATGATGAATAAAACGAAGTGGGCGCAAAGGGAACGCTTCGCAAAAAAGATTGAAAAAATATTTTGTTTGGTGTAGTTTGTGAAGAAGAGAAAGTTTTAAAATATTATACGAGGGAGAAAATATATGACAGCGGGGAAATTGGGGTTGACGGAACTTGCTTCGTGGAAGGCATTAAAAACAAATTTTGAAAAAGTAAAAAACGACCATCTTCGCGAATTGTTTAGTATGGAAGCGGACAGAGGTGGGCGTCTGGCAGTAGAGGCAGAAGGGATATACTTTGATTATTCAAAGCAGAGAATTACGGATGAGACTATGCAGCTGTTGCTGGCGCTTGCACAGGAAAGCGGACTTAAGGCAAAGATAGAGGCTATGTTTAGGGGCGATAAAATTAATTTAACTGAAAACAGAAGTGTGTTACATACCGCCCTCCGTGTGCCCAAAGGAAAAGCAGTAATGCTTGAAGGTAAGGATATTATGCCTGAAGTCCACGCTGTCCTGGATAAAATGGCTGGCTTCGCGGAAAAAATAAGAAAGGGTGAGTGGAAAGGGTATACAGGAAAGGTCATAAAAAATGTAGTGAACATTGGGATAGGCGGTTCTGATTTAGGACCGGTAATGGCATATGAAGCTTTGAAAAATTATACTAGACGGGGCCTTCTTTTTAGATTTGTGTCAAATGTGGATGATACGGATTTCGCGGAAGCGACACAGGACTTAAACGCAGAAGAAACCCTTTTTATAATTTCTTCAAAGACCTTTACCACTCTTGAAACTATGACTAATGCGCATACTGCTCGCGCGTGGGTATTGAAGACCTTAAAAGATACTCAGGCAGTGGCAAAACATTTTGTAGCAGTTTCCACTAATGCCGTTGAGGTATCTAAGTTTGGAATAGATACTGCAAATATGTTTGGTTTTTGGGACTGGGTTGGGGGCAGGTATTCTATGACTTCGGCAATAGGTCTTTCCAATATGATAGCTTTTGGACCGGAAAAGTTCCGTGCTATGCTGGATGGGTTTCACCAAATGGATGAACATTTTAGAAATGTGGCTTTTGAAAAAAATATCCCTGTCTTAATGGGACTGTTGGGAATATGGAATACGAGTTTTTTTGGCGCGGAAACATTGGCAGTGTTGCCATATGAACAATATTTAAAACGCTTTCCAGCATATCTGCAACAGCTGACTATGGAAAGCAACGGAAAACAAGTCACCATAACAGGCGATAGAGTGGATTATCAGACAGGGGCGATATATTGGGGAGAGCCAGGGACAAATGGGCAACATTCTTTTTATCAAATGGTACATCAGGGCACAAAACTGATTCCGTGTGATTTCATCGCCTTTACAAAAGCCTTAAATCCCATAGGCAGACACCACGATATTTTAGCGGCAAATGTTTTCGCGCAGGCAGAAGCTTTGGCCTTTGGAAAGACTGCACAGGAAGTAAAAATGGATGGGGCTCCGGACACTCTCGTGGCACACAAAACATTTGAAGGAAATAAACCCTCCTCGATGATTTTAATGGATAAATTGACTCCAAACGCGCTGGGAAAACTTATTGCGCTCTATGAGCATTGTGTGTTTACTCAGGCGGCTGTCTGGCAGATAAATGCTTTTGACCAATGGGGAGTGCAATTGGGAAAAGTACTTGCGGATAAAATAATACCAGAACTTGAAAGCCAAGAAGCACCAGTTTTAAAGCACGATAGTTCGACCAATACGCTTATAAAAAGATATAGAAAATTAAAATAAGTTAAGATAAAAGCAAAGTTGAGACAGACACGCTGGGCTCTATAAAAAATTAAGTTGACAGGTGAACTATGGCAGAGACCTTTTACATAGTGGACGGGAACTCTTTTGCATATCGCGCTTTTTATGGTATGCCACCTTTGACTGACCATAAGGGTAATGAAGTGCATGCGGTGTTAGGATTTTATAATATGATTTTGCGCATTCTAAAAGGAAAAAATCCTGAATATTTTGCTATCGCTTTTGACCATCACAAACCCACTTTTCGCCACAAAATGTTTGAAGCCTATAAGGCCCACAGAGAAAAAATGCCTGAGTCCTTGCAAGCCCAAATGAAAATGATAAAGGCAATTGCCACTTCTGGGGGAATTAAAAATTTTGAATTTGAAGGGTATGAGGCGGATGATATTATCGGCTCTATTGCCGCTTTGAATGCTTCTGAAAACCTTAACTTTGTAATTATGACAGGCGATAAAGATATGATACAGGTCCTCAATGAGAATGTCAGTATGATGAAAATATCAAAAGGTGTGGAAGTGATTACCACTCCTGAGACCTTAAAAGCTTCCGCAGGCATTGTGCCAGAGCAGATTCTGGATATCCTCGCCCTTATGGGAGATGCGGCTGATAATATCCCAGGAGTGAAAGGCATAGGAGAAAAAACAGCCTACAAACTCATTCACGAATATGGGACAGCGGAAAATGTCATAAAAAATGTGGACAAGATAAAACAAGAAAAACTAAAACAAATTATAAAGGCCGGAATAAAAGATATAGAAATAAGCAAGCTCCTCGCGAAATTGAAAATTGACAAAGAAGTAATTGCGGATACCAAATTTTTGTTAGAAGAATGCCAGTCCTCTCTGATAAATTATGCTGGGTTAAATGCTGAGTTTTTAGAATATGATTTTAAAAGTCTCGTGACCGATAAAAAAAATATAACCATAGCCGCTGAAAAAGAAGAAAACATAAAAGAAGCGCAGTGGGTAGATAGTTTTGAGGAGATAGAGGGCTTTGCCAAAGCTGAAAAAGTGACCCTTATTTTTTGCGGGTCGGAAAATGATAATGAACTTATACTGATAAAGGTCTCAGGCCGAGAAAAATATTACTGTTTGTCAGGAATGAACTTTGTGTCTGTGCCTACCACCAAGGCTGATATTATAACCAACTCGGTAAAGGATGTTTTCAGGTTTAGTCCAGAAAAACCTTCGGGAAAAATATTTGACCTGTCCCTTATGTCATACCTTTTGAATCCAGAAAAAAACTACAAAGATATTTCTTTCGTCTATGCGGAATATTTAAACAAATTATTTTTATCTTTTGATGATGTGGCAGGGAAAGGTGCTAAAAAAATAGACCCAAGTATGGTGCCCGCTGAGGAGTTAAATAAATATGTGTACAGTCACTTGGCACACGCTGAAGCCCTGGCTAAAAAATTATTTGAAAAGATTGAAGAAAACAAACTTGAAGAAATCTATACCGATATGGAATTACCTTTAGCGGTTATTCTGGCGGATATGGAAAAAACAGGGATTCGCATAGATACAGTTTTGCTTGAGGAACTTATAAAAAAGACCGAAAAAAACATTGCGGCAGAAGAAAAGAAAATTTTTAAAGAAGCGGGCGTGGAGTTCAATATAAACTCTCCAAAACAACTCGGAGAAGTACTGTTTGAAAAACTCAAACTACCTACACAGAAAAAAAATAAGACAGGATATTCCACGGATGCGGAAGTGCTGGACAATCTTGCAGACCTGCATCCAGCAGTGGCATCTATTTTGACTTATAGGACGCTGGTGAAGCTCAAAACTGGTTTCCTTGATGCGATAAAAGAGTATTCTAAAAAAGACGGAATGCTCTATCCTTTATACAATCAAACCGTTGCCGCGACTGGCAGACTCTCTTCTTCAAAACCTAACATTCAAAATATCCCAGTGAGAGGGGAAGAAGGACGAGAACTCCGCAAGATTTTTATTCCGCTTCGCAATGGGGATGTCATAGTAAAGGCCGACTACTCTCAGATAGAGTTGCGTGTCTTGGCGCATTGTGCAAAAGAGAAAAAAATGATACAGGCCTTTGATGAAGCCGTAGATATTCACGAAATGACTGCAAGGGAAGTCTTTGATGTAATGCCTGGTATGGTGGACAAAGATATGCGGCGTGTGGCTAAAACAATAAATTTTGGAATTGTCTATGGGATAAGTCCTTATGGGCTGGCAAAACAGCTAAAAGTGTCAAATCCTGAGGCGAAGCGTTATATTGACAAATTTTTTGCTATGTTTCCTGGAGTGCGCTTATTTCACGCTGAGACCATTGCTTTCGCTAGAAAAAATGGATATGTGGAGACCATATTTGGAAGAAAAAGGTTTATGGCAAATATAAACAGTTCCAATCGTACCATAAGGGAGTTTGCCGAACGCGCCTCAATAAACGCACCCATACAGGGGACAGCAGCGGATATTATTAAAAAAGCAATGATTGCTGTTTTTGATTACTTTGAAGCGCACAAAATGAAAGCGAAAATGGTATTACAAGTACACGATGAGCTTGTGATAAGCGCACCAGAAAAAGAAGCAGCAATAGTTGAAAAAATATTAAAAGAAAAAATGGAAGCCGCAGCAAATCTCGCTGTGCCAATGACTGTAACTATATCGCGAGGAAAAAATTGGTATGAATAAAATTAAAAAGAATTATAAGCTTCGAGGTGCAAAATGAGAAAAAATATAAATAAGGTTGTTTCTAAAGTAGGCGATTTAAAACCTATAGTTATCGCCATTGCTGGTGCTACCTGTTCAGGAAAAAGCACGGCGGCTGACGACCTTTCAAAGCAGGGCTATAAAGTCATAAATGTGGATAAGCTTGCCCACACGCTTTACTTGAAAGGGACGCCTTTATATAATGTCCTCAAAAAAAAATATGGAGCAATGATAATTAACGATCACGGAGAAATAAATAGGAAGATTCTCGGGGCGAAAGTGCTTTCTGGAACGAAAGTATACTATGAATATTGCGATATTGTTTATCCAAAACTGAACCAAGCACTGGAAAAAGCTATTAAAAACCTTGGGGTCGCGGTGGTAATTCTTGATATGGCGGTGGTTTTTGAAAGCGGCTTTTATAAGAAAACTAATGCGGTCATTTATGTGCAGGCCTCTGAAAGCATACTAAAAAAGGCAATGCTCAAAAGAGGGAACGCCTCCTTTTCTCTTAAAATAATGAAAGTGCAGACCTTGTTTCCCGTGTCTAAAAAGATTGCGTTAAGTGATTATGTGGTATACAATAATTCTAACATTGAAGAACTCAAGAAGAAAACACGAAAGGCTGTGCTTGGAACTCTGGAGGGACTGAAATGGAGCAAGGGGCAGAAACGGACACTGGCGCGAAAAATCGTAATAAAATAAAAAAGGCTTCATATTTTTATCTAATATGTGAAAAGACAGGTATGTAATATTATGATGGCTTAGGTTTTTAGGACTGAATTTTTCTGTTTTTAAGGTGGACTTCCTGTAGTAAAATTTAAGGAACCCAGGAGGTTCACGATGAGAAAGAAACACGATGACGGTTTTAAGGCAAAGGTAGCACTAGAAGCATCACGGGAAGGTGCAAGGATCAACGAGATTGCGGCAAAGTATCAGGTTCATCCGGGGCAAGTAAGTGCCTGGAAGAAACAGTTGTTGGCAAATGTTGCGGGTATCTTTTCCACAAAGGAAAACAAAGACGAAAAGGAATGGGAAAAGAAAGAAGAAGAGTATTTAAAAGCTCTTGGTCAAAAGGACATGGATATTAACTTTCTAAAAAAAAATTTGAAAAAGTTGAATCTTCTGTAAGAAGGTTTTTAGTGGACCGGAACGACACGTCTTACAGCATCACAAAGCAATGTAAGTTGTTAGGTGT
>SESG01027966.1_pt1 | contig 16660 bp, 11 predicted proteins | sample 3171421 | NCBI WGS metagenome assembly SESG01 (sample SAMN10866946, study PRJNA518727) | freshwater metagenome | biome: subpolar coniferous forest; feature: holomictic lake; material: water; isolation source: holomictic Lake 227, 6 m and 8 m depth | place: Canada: near Kenora, Ontario | collected... | reverse complement strand
TAGAACTTCCCGTTTTACCTTTTATATCTCTGAAAGACAGGATACTTCCGTCGTAGATGACTTTAGCGCTAATTGATCCCATATAATACTCATCCATCAGTTCCGCATTATTAAAGGAGAGTTGTCCATCACTTTTAAAATTACCCTTTTCATCAACAAGGATCCTAGTAGAAATACTGCCTGTGCCCTTTAAAGGTAGGTCCGATACCCTGCCATATGTATCCAGAGAGAAAAGATCTGACTTAGCATCCAAATCTACTGCACCAGTATCATGTATCCAGCCTGAGACAACTATTGAGTTCTTCTCACTCTTACCTACACAATTATCAAGATAAGCACCTGCAGAACTAAAATGGACAAAACCATAAATGCTACCATTCTTGAAATTAAGTATTGAATTAGCTTTATTAGGGACGAGTCCTTTCTTTTTTAAGACCCAAAAATCAGTGGCTTTAAGATCAAAAAGTCCAGAGACCTTGAACTCTGGCTTTATAGAACCTGTAAATGTAAAAGAACCACCAGCAGTAAAATGAGAAAGACATCTCTTTATATTAAATATCTCAAGATATCTAGAAAGTTCTACGTCATGAACTAGCCCTTTTCCTTTTATAGCATAAGGATATTTAAGGGACACAGTAGTATCTACTGCCTCTATACTTTTAGATCCATCAGATATATCCAATTTAGATAGTGTAAAATTATCAGCCGAATACTTAGCTTGTATTTCTATCTGTGGTATCTTATAGGAATACCAATTAAAGTCCTTTATCTTGATATTTCCGTCTAATTGTGATGATTTGAGATCTTTAAATATAAAACTAGAAAATCCACCGTTACCAGTTAAAAAGCCTCCAGGATAATCTTGCTCAGATTTAAACTTAAGTAATTTAGAATATTTCTTACTGTCATCTAAATTAACATTTAGATGCCAGAACAGGTCCAATTTAAGCTGAGATACATCTGATAGATTAGAGACATAACCGGTTAGAGTAGACTTTCCACCTGTAAAACCTACGTTAAGTTTTTCAATTTTTATAAGAGAATTCTTAACATCCATCTGAAGATCAATATTCGAAAGATATTCTATAGGACTAAAAATACTTTCTGCATTAAGCTTAACTAAATAATTAGACGCCAGGCCTTTCTTTACTGTTACACTAATCCTAGGTGTAGAAATATCTATGATCTGCTTATCGTGAGTATTTATTCTTATCTTGAAATTAGCATTATCTATTTGTGCACCTTCAATTTTAGCCTTAAGCAAATCTTCTACCATCTTGCTTATATTTATTTTTTTTAAATCTATCGGTTCACCAGAAGACTTTGTTTCCATATAAAGACTTGGTGAATCAAGGTTTACAGCAGAGACCTTAATCTCACCTCTTATTAATTTTATCGGGTTGAATTTTATTACAGCCTTAGGAGCAAAAAGATTTATCTTTAACTTATCATCATTTTTTTCCATCTTAAGCTTATAAACGACTATAGCTGGCCTAAAATAAGAAAATTTTATATCATCAATATCTATTTTGAGATTAAGTTTATAGTAGGCTTGAGAAATGACTAATCTTTTTGCTATATCTCTTAGGGCTAGAGAATCAAAAAGAAAAAAGACAGCAACTATTACAACTACCGTGAATATAACACTAAAAATTAATGCCCTTTTAACCATCTATTACTTACCAATCACAGCTAATCTTATATCTACATCCCTATATGATGGATTGATCTGACGTATCCCGTTATAACTATTCCTTGCATTTGTAACATCTCCTTTAATTTCATAACAAATCGCTAAATAATATAAAGCATCTAGCTTATATCTTTCATAGGAGCTTTCTCTTTGTAATTTATTTAACAAAGCAATAGATTCATTCAGTTGATTGATCTCTCCTAATCTAGCGGAAGAATAGGCGTAGTATATTTTTGATTCTGTCAGTTTATCAGCATCATCTTCTCTAGAGGATAAATACTCCATAACTTTTTTAAAGGACTTCGTTGCTTCTTCCCACAGGTCGAGCTCCATATAAGCTATACCAAGATCAAACACGGTATTATAATCGTTGGGAAGCAGAACATCTTTTATTCTGCTGTTAAATATACCCAAGATGTTTTTTATCTCTAGATCTTCAGAAGGTAAGCTCTTTCCATCTAAGTACTGTTCCAACGCAGAGATCATCTCATCCGTAGTTTTATCCGATTGTTCTGGCCGTGGTCTTTCCTGTATGGAATCCATATCGTTTGAGAGTTTTAAAGCCTTCGCTAAAAGTGTTCTTATTTCTGGATTACCTGGATCCTCTTCTAAAAGTCCAAATAATTTTTGACTGGCCTTATCATAGAGCCCGTCATCTATCAGTGACTCTGACTCCCTAATTATTTCCATTATACCTGATGGTAGATTGGTTTTATTTTTAGTATCTATTATTGTCGTTTTTTGTTCTACAGCATTTTGTAACTTGTCTTCATATTCTTCCATAGCAAGATTGTGTTCTATATCTACGCTCTTGACCTTGGTAAATTCTTGTTTTTTAAGATATGAAAGTTCCTCATCCAGCTTTTCTTTTATAGATAGTTCATTCTTTATCTCTTCCACTTTTGTCTTTTCTTTTTGGAATTCTAATATAGAAGAATGTATCTTTTTCACCTTGTCCTTGGCGCTCTTATCATCAAGTATCCACTCGCCATTTAGAACAGCTTCACAAAGTTTTTTAGCTGTATCATCATAACCAAGAGCCCACACAGATTTTAGTAAAATAATAAATATAGGTGATTCTGAAGGGCATAATCTAATACCCCAGATAGCAAGATGTAGACAAGAGATGAGTCTTCCAGTTTTAAAATATAAGATGGCAAGGTCATATATATATGACCTGTTCTCTGGTGAATTAGTTAAGGCAAGATTAAGAGCTACATCCAATAAAGCGTACTCAGATCCGTTCTTCAATTCTGATATAATGGCATCTATATTCTGATCAACCTTATTTTTTGCTCCTCTCCTATATTCTTTCTTTATTATCTCAAGTAAATCCTCTACTCCATCCTGCCCCAGTTCCTTTATTATTTGGAGAATCTCTATTGCCTTATCCATAAAGCCTTCATATTCATAGTGCTGAGCTACTATCTTATAGTAGTAACTTGCCTCTCCATATTGTTTAATTTTTCTAAATATATTGGCAAGCTTTAATATAACCTCTGTGTCATCTGGATCTATTGATAGAATTCTTTTGCATATAGCTATAGCTTTTTTGTAGTTACCTTTCTGAGAACTAATATTAAGCAGTGTCTCCAAAAACTCTATTGCCTCGTCATATTTAGAAAGCTCCTGATAACACTGTGATATTTTCAAAAGTAGATTTTCATCGTTAAGATTAGTATCAAGAATGGATAAAAAAGAAGAAAGAGCCTGCTCATAGTTACAAGCGGCAAAAAATTCGTTACCTTTAAGATAGACCGACCTAGCATCCATATTAGTTACATTTTATTGGAGATAACAAGAAATGTATATGCCTTTTTTCTGGGCTCCCAGAGAGCATGTTCCTCATTAAAGAGGTTCTTGGACCTATATACCTACTATCGTTCCTATCTATGATCCTTTTGTCTGTTTCATAGTATTCGTCGTCAAGCCCGAGCAAGTGTCCTATCTCATGAGCAGCTGTTCTTGGTGGTGTAAGTACGCTCCATTCGTGGCTGGTAACTCTTTTACTATAAAAAGAGCTTGGCCATGGCAGAATATTAATCATTGTATAAGGACTAGAAGAATAATCATATGGTACATTTTGTATTTGGAGTTTTGAACTATATCTTGACCATATATTTTGAGAAGAACTTATCCATACTTTTGCTCTATCTTCAAAATTTATATTTGATGAATAGATAAATTTAATTTTTAGCTTAACATAAAAAAGATCTTTCCTGTGTTCTACAGAGTAATTTACAGGCCAGCTTTTACCAAAAATATCAGACTCTATGTTCCATGAATCTGCTACTTTACTGGTAACCCTATATTTACTACAGTCCAGTTTAGGATACTTATCCTCATTCATGCTGATAAGATTACTATCTGCCGTCTTTATGCTTTCTAGATATTCCTGTGATGGATAAAAAGCATACGCCTTCTTAAAGTAAGCAAGAGCATCTACATCATTAAGTTTAAATTCATCGAGTAGACCATTTATAAATGCAAATAAACTTTTTTCATATTCTGTCTTTGGCGTAGATAATTTTTCTGCATATTTTTTTGCCAATTCTAAATTATCATGTTCTAGCAACCATGATATAAATATTGCTATAAAGTCTTTTCTGTTTGGGTACTCTTTTATTATCTTATTAGCATCCTTTACAGCCTCTTTAAATAAGAGATATCTAACCCTCATCTCACACCGCTCACTTAATAGGTAGTATAGCTCCGTGTCACGCCATTCTTTAGATATAAGATTTCCATATATCTTTTCTGCTTTTTTGAACCAGCCAGTTCTGTAATATATGTGAGCAAGATATTTTAGTGAGATAAAATCATTTGGTTTTAATCGAAGAACATCAATAAAAAGGTCTTTTGCTTCAAGTTGTTTGTTCTCTGCATACAAGACAAGAGCATCTAATTTTTTATATTCGATCTGATCTAATATATTAATAGTTTCCGGTCTATTCCTGGATATTTTTTTAGCATTCTCGTTGTTTCCCAACATAAGATAAGAGTATGCCAGATAGAACTTAGAGGACATGTCATCTTTTAATATATCCACAGAAAAAAAATCTACAGCTTTGGTCCAGTTACCTTTGACATATTCAGATAGCCCCCTGTAAAAAGCAGCTTTCTTATCGTCTATATGATATTTTTTTATTATTTGTTCTATCTCTGCACCAGAGTAAGTCTGCAGCCTTAGGTAGTCTTCATAGTAAGCCCCTCTAAGATAGAGATCCATAGCACTACCGGCATTCCCTTCTGATTCAAATATTTTTGCCTTAAAATAGGTACAATCAAGTCCTTTAGTCTTGCATAAGTTAAAGACTTTTCTGGGCTGGTAATTTCCTTTCTCAATTAAGTCCACAAGTTGTTGATGATCATTACAGAAGCTCAATGCAGATAAAAAAGAAAAAATGATAATCAACACAAGTTAAGCTCCTGTATAAGTTGCTTTATATCTTGTTCCAAAGGAGAGAAAAAAGTCATTCTTTGCCTAAAGACAGGATGTAATATCGTTAGAGACCTAGCATGCAGAGCCTGCCTTTTTATACTAAGTCCTTTTTGCCTTTTCCCATAAACAGGATCTCCTATTATAGGATAACCATGATCCAACATGTGAACTCTAATTTGATGTGTCCTGCCTGTTTCTAGAACTACATTCAACAGACTTTCCTCTCCGTTGTCCTTTATCACATAATAGTTGGTTACAGCTCTTTTACCACTAGAAAGCCTACTCGTAAATTTTTTCCTATCTACTGGGTGTCTTCCAAAAAAAGTTTCCCATCTATCTTCTCTTAAATGAGGAACACCTGAAACTACTGCGGTATAATATCTTCTCGCTGTTTTTTCAGCGAATTGTCTTGCAAGATCAAGATGTGACAAATTATCTTTTGCCATTACAATAAGTCCACTGGTCTCTTTATCTAGACGATGAACAACTCCAGGCCTAGTATCTCCTCCGATATTTGATAACTTCCCTTTACAATGAAAAAAAACAGCATTAACCAAGGTCCCTTCATAATTCCCTGGTGCAGGATGAACAACCATGTTTGGGGTCTTGTTAATAACAATAATATGATCATCCTCGTAAACTACCCTTATAGGTATTCTCTCAGGTTTTACATCTACGGGTAAAGGTTCTGGTATCGTTATTTTAATCTGTTCTCCACCACTCAAAGAACGCGAAGGTTTTACGTGTTTATCATTAACAAGGACATTGCCAGATTTTATAAGAGCCTGGATAGAGTTCCTAGAAAAAACTCCACCAACTTCCTCAAAATAATCTACCAACAGTACATCAACTCTTTTGGCTGGTTCCTGTACGACAAATGTATAGTTTTGTTCTTTCACTTCTTTATAGACTTATCGAACCTGGCCATATAAGCATCGACCACTTTATCTACATCAAAGCCAAGAAGTTTAGCGTAACTCTTCAAAAAGCCACGAGTATAAACCCTTGCTGGAAGAGCAGAAAAGTCTTCTCTTTCTATAGCCTCTATATGATAAACAGCAACTTTTAATTTATTGGAAACATAGACATAAGACAGGTTCTTATACTTTCTTACCTCAGCAAAAAACTCACCTTTAAAGTCCTGTGCAATTGATATTTTCTTTTCCATTTCTTCACTGACCTTATAATCAGGCACATTACTATCAGCGTCATTTTTCGTAATAGTGGCATAAGCCTTAAAAGCAGTCTTGTTAATTTTTATGTTTTCGTCTGCATCTTCATCAGCACCAGATCTTTTAAAATTAGGAGTTTCCACGAAAGTCCTTTTCATCTCTCCCGGTTTATCAAAGATAATATTAACAATAGAGCGATTACTACTAATGTTGTGTTCTTTATTATAGAAATCTCTTCTCTGTGGATTAATCAGAACCTGATATGCCTCTTCTATAAGATTGATCATATTACTACTTTCATCATCTGAATATAGACTATAAAGAGCCATAGAATCCTTGTTATATACGCTCTTAGCTTTTTGATAAGCTTCCACAATCTCTTTTCTTGTAGAGTCCTCTCTTATATCTAGAATTTCATAATAGTTTGCATTAGCTTTTACTTTATTGTTTTTTTTCATAATCATAACTCTTTTATAAATTTTACGTCTGGATCTAAAAGCCTTTTGAATATTTTATTAAAGTTAGAAACAAGTTTAGAGTTTGGGAATTCAATAAGAAGAGGCGTTTTTTTTCTTACACTTTGCCAGACCATATTGTCATATTCTATATATCCTAGTAATTCTGTATCTACTCCAAAATATTTTCTACATACAGAACCAACTGCGTAGCCTAATTCCACATCAGTTTGCGATCTAACCATATTCATTATCAATTTTGGAGCAAACTTCATCATCTCTGCACGTATTTTTTGCCCTGCAACAGGCTCCACAATTTCGATTTGATTTATAAGATCTAAGGGTGTCTGTACCCCATTTTCGACTCTCTGATTCATAATAGAATCGATCAGTTTTTTTATATGCATTGTAGATTCAAGCGTTTTTAACTTCCTGTAGAAAGCACTTTTTATAAATCGATATACATTCTCTATCGACGTAGGTTCTGGGACCAATGTTATTATTCCAAGATCTGCTGCCAGAAAAAAATCTAAAGTGTTATAGGTAGTTCCAGCACCTAGATCAAGAATAACATGATCAGCTTCTAAATTTGAAAGTTTAGATAAGAAGCGCTGTTTTTGTGCATGTTTTAAATTAGCTATATCAAGAATGTCTTGTGCTCCACTTATCAATCCAAGATTTTTTATAGCTGTAGGAACTATCAATTGCTCCAAAGAATCAACATGCCTTTGTATAAAATCGCTTAAAGTATATTTAGGTAAATCAACACCCAGACAAGTATGAAGGTTTGCTCCTCCAAGGTCCAGATCAACTAAGACAACTTTTTCACTTTCTCTTGCTAACATTATACCAAGATTAGCAGCAATAAGGCTCTTACCTACTCCACCTTTTCCACCACCTACCGCCCAGACTTTTCTATAAGGTCTATCAGAAACTCTTTTTACAGAATCTGGGATTACATCATTCTCATTTTTTTTATTCCAAAGCATATTCATAACAATTCAATATTAGACACAGTAAGTATTTTTGGCAATTGATTACTAACTAAGTGTCAATTCTCCCTAGAGTTTATAAGGCCTTTCTTCCTTAACTTTTCAACAAGTGTTGTCCTGTTTAGTTTCAGCAATTTTGCAGCCCTATTTTTGTTCCAATTGGTTCTATTAAGAGCCTGCATTATTAGGTCCTCTTCAAAATCACGAACCACATCATTAAGATTTATACCATTTTCTGGCATTATTATTTTAGGTGTAGAAACAAAGTTCAACATGTTCACACTTGTCTGCGGTCGTTCTTCTGTGAGTTCTGTATATTTTGATGGAAGACTAGAAAGTTCTACCTTACCATCATTTAATACAACAAGCCTTTCCAAAAGATTCTGAAGTTCCCTTACATTTGATGGCCAAAAATAATTATTAAAAGTTTTCATTATGTCTTCACTAAGCTCAATAGATTGCTTTCCATTCCTTGAACTATAATAGTTCACATAATGATTAACAAGACCAGGAATATCTTCTCGTCTTTCTCTTAGTGGAGGGACTGTTATTGGAATAACACTTAATTTATAAAATAGGTCTTCTCTAAAACTTTTATCTTTGACCATTTGGTCTATATCTTTTTTTGTAGCAGTTATTACTCTAACATCTATGTCGACAGACTTGCTAGATCCTACAGGAAAGAATTTTTTGTCCTCTATTACTTTGAATAGTTTATTTTGTGTAGCCATGGACAAATCAGAGACATCATTTAAGAAAAGTGTCCCACCCTCTGCAAGTTCTAACTTCCCAGACTTTGACGAAACAGCTCCAGCAAACGCTCCTTTTACATATCCAAAAAGTTCAAGTTCAAGAGCATCTGTATTTGTAGAACTACAATCTACGCTAACCAACATTTTTTTAGATCTAAGACTTGTATAGTGTATAGATTTAGCAATAAATTCTTTTCCAGTGCCAACTTCTCCTCTTATCAATATATTCGAATCCGTCGTTCCAGCTTTTTCTACAGCCTTCACAAGATCTCTCATTGCGCTACTCTTTGCTATTATGTTAGAGAGATTTCCCGTTCTATTCATCTGTCTTTTTAAATATGTATTTTCTTCTTTCAATTTTTTATGCTCTATCGCTTTGTGAGAAAGTTGTAAAACATCCTCTATATTGAATGGTTTTACTAAGTAATGAAAAGCGCCTCTCTTTGTCGCTTCAACAGCAGTATCTATTGCTGCATACGCCGTCATCATTATGGCTGCTGTATTAGGAGCTATCTCTTGCATCTTAGCAAGTAAGTCTAATCCACTCATACCTGACATTTTTAAGTCGGTTATGACAAGATCAAAACGACTTTCTGTCAAATACTCTATCGCCTTTTCTGCACTGTCTGCTGCAGTTACCTGATAATTGTTATTGGTGAGACATCTAGATATAGACGCTCTATAGGTTGGTTCATCATCCACCACCAAAACTCTAGCTAGTGACATATGTTCCCCCCTTGTGTCAGAAAATTATCTTTTCCAACGTTCTGTATAATAAAAGTCTAACGGGTATTGTTCCATATGTCAAATTTTTGAATATCTTCTTATGGTCAAATAGCCCTTTTCATAGTACAAAATTTTAGCAATGAAAAAGTCAAGATTGATTATAGGGTCGCTGTTAGCTTTGTTTTTTATACTCATTTTGTTCTATGATAACGACAATGAATATCTTCAAGAAAAGACCGCAAACAAGATCTGGTACGAATTTGCAAAGAAAACCGAAAACATAATAAATAAGGGAGACCATCTAACATATGAAGCAATCACAAATGCTTCAGATGATGTAAAGTGGATAAAGTATAAAGAGCAGTTCAGTCATCAAATAGATATGTTAAATGTAAAAAATGCCCCAAAAATGAGGAACATTTACATACTTCAGACAAAATTTGCAGACTTTGATGGTAAGTACAATATCCGTTTCAGCCTACTAGAAAAAAATACTAGAGAGCAGATAGGCACTTGGAATATCGCTGGTGAACCAATAAGAGCAAAAAGTCTTTTGCCTGCTATTTTTGGGCTTGTTTTACTTATATTTACAATGCGGCCTATCTTGAGCCTCTTTTTTGCTGTATGGGTCGGCAGTACATTAAACAATGCAAATTCTCCTATTATTGGTCTACAGCAACTAATAGCTAATTACATACCTGCAGGTTTTATGGGGGATAATCTATCAAATTTAAAAATACTACTTTCGCTAATCGTAATACAGATAACAATATCATTACTGTGGAGATCAGCTTACGTAAACAGCACAAAAGAATCAGGCTCTAATTTAGTTAAACTTGTAACAGTACCATTTCTGTCTGTTCACCCCTATTTGTTTTCTAGTATGGGTGCATGGTTCTTAAACACCCTCAAATTCAAAAAAGAAAAAAGACATGTCTCTTCTTTCATATCACAATCTTTAAGCCTGATATTACCGTCCTTGATTTTTACACCCTATATAATATCTGTTATGGACATTATAAGCAGACAACTACTAATGATTAACATAGACGTTAGAGGAATAAAACTTTTCCTTTATATACTGCCTTTTAGGTTTTTTTCTTTGTCCTTAATAGCAATCATAATTGGGACACTAATATTCAAACATAAAAACCTTAACTTAGAGCCTAAAAATGAACAACAAGACAACGTAAAGACGAACAAATGGCTACCTCTACTTATTGTGTTTATTTGCCCTATATTATTATTTTTAGCTAGCTTACGCTTTAATGATATCAATACATCATTACTGCTAGGAACGACCGGCGCCTTGATCTTAACAATATTTGTTGTGATAAAAACTTATATTCTTAGCTGGAAAGAATTGGGAAAGCTGATACTGCTCTCTATAAAGAACAATATAAAAAACATAACATTACTGATTCTGTCATTTGCTATGGTAAACATTCTTTCCGATCTTGGAACTGTATATTACATAGTTAGTATATTTAAATTAAATGGATCTAATGCATTATTTCCTCTCTTTGCTTTCCTAATATCTACCATTACTACGTTGCTTATGGGCAACAGCATGGTAACTTTCATGTTCATTACACCAGTACTTATACCGGTTGGTGGTTTGCTCGGAGGTTTTACAGGTATAATTATGGCAGTTGCTGGCATTTTAGAAGGAGGATTGGCAGGAGAAATGATGAGTCCTTTTTCTCCAACATCCATAATTGTTTCAAATACATATAAAACATCTCCGATAAAACACGTTCTACACCAGGCCCCATATATATTGGTGGGAATAATTGCTACTTCTATTTTTGGCTTCTTTATGACCACAACAGGTATACCGCTGTGGATAAACTACCTTTCTATCTTTTTAATTAGTATTATAGGCATTATTAAAAGATTTCCTTATAAAATAATGTCTTGATTTTTACGAAATCCCTCTGTATAAATATTCTTAAAATTAAAGAAAAAAAGAGTTAAAGAGGGGGACGTATAATGGATAATGAAAAACTCTTGGCTATAGTTAGCGAAAGTGAAGAAATGAGAAGCATCATGGACATCATAGAGCGTGTGGCTAAAAGTAATATAAATGTAATAATAACTGGAGAGAGCGGTACAGGAAAAGAATTAATCGCAAGAGAAATACACTCCAAAAGTAATCGTTCAGGGAATCCATTCGTCGTTATAAATTGTGCATCACTAGGTGAAGATCTTTTTGATAGTGATCTGTTTGGTCATATCAAAGGTAGTTTTACCAGTGCTATTAGCGATAAATTAGGTTTTGTAGAAAAAGCCAATAACGGAACTATTTACCTTGATGAAATAACAGCATTGTCACCAAATATGCAGGCTAAACTACTAAGATTTGCTCAGAGCGGAGAATATAACAGAGTCGGTGATGTAAATGTAAAAAAATCAGATGTACGAATAATTTCTTCTACAAATAAAAAGCTGGAAAATGAAATAAGAAATAATTCTCTAAGAGAGGATCTTTTTTATAGACTAAATACCATAGTACTAAGAATTCCTCCTCTAAGAAAAAGAAAAGAAGACATTCCTGTTCTTATAAAGACATTCATGGGTACCAGCATAAAAGATGTTACAGCAGAGGCTATAGAGATACTTACTCTTTATCCTTGGCCAGGTAATGTAAGAGAGTTGTTCAACGTAATGGAAAGAATAAAGGTTATGATGCCAAGAGAAACAGGTGGTAAAAGAAGCACTATAACTTTAGACGATATACCAGTAGAAATACAGAAAATGGCAAAGAGTGCAGTCTCTACAAATAACACATTCCCTCAAAAACTAGCAGATATAGAAAGGGAACATATACTTAACACTCTACAGTACTTTAATGGTAACAAGAGCAAGACATCAACAGCGCTTGGCGTAACATTAAAGACGCTGTATAACAAGCTGAATAGATACGAACTAGATGGCTGGATCTAGTTCTAGTTTAAATAATATTACTTTACTCTCAAAAATCTTAATTTAATTATTTAGAGCCAGCACCAAGTCGGTTTATTCAGTCCTTATAATCTAATAATTTACTAAGACTATAAGGCCTTCATTAAACCTTCTGCGCAATTGCCGAAATGCTCTAAAGAATTAAATTAAGATTTTAAAAGTAAAGGAGTCTCAGTTGTGAGTACTAGAAGCGTTATTCTTATCAGAATTGTTTTTATCGACGTAGACAAAATCTCCAAGCTTACCTGATGTTTTTCTTATTTCTTTATTTATAATATCTATATCTTCTATAAGACCCTTAAGCGCCGGATCATTCATAACGTTTGTTTTGTAAAGAGCATAGGTTAGCTCTCCAAGATTTTGAAATCTTTGTTTTCTATTTCTTTCCATCATGGATTTTTTTATCATTAGTTTTCCTATCAAAGAGGATCTCTTAAATAGGTCAACTGTGGAATTGATTAAACCTTTCGCGCTAGCCATAAATCCCTCCAAACACTTAGTCTTATACTCAACTAGTGGGACCTGTGTCAAGCCAGGATTAGTCCACCCTCTAGCCTAAGACCTCTGATAGTATCCGTAGAGCATTGTTCCCCATTACTTTATTGATCCTTGCTTCTGAATATCCACTAGCTTGCATAATCTCAATAAGCTTGCCAACTTTTGATATGTTCTCCAGTCCTTTGCAGGAATATCTTATTCCATCCAGATCTGACCCTATAGCCACATGGTCCTCTCCAACTAAATTGATTATATAATCAATATTACTAAAAATAGCTTCAAGTCCAGGAATAGCATCAGGTACAGGAAACTCAAAAAAGCTAAGATCATTATAGAGTTTTAATTTATCAAAAGGAGAAAGGGTTTTATCGTCGAAGATTTTGTCCCTTTTTTCTATAAATACTGAGAATGTTTCTTTGTTATTACCCTTGAGTTCAACTAACTGAGCAGGATAAAAAGTCACCCCTATAATTCCACCTGTATCTGCCACAGCCTTAATAACATCATCATCTAGAGAACGAATTGATTTACTTATAGCCCTTACACCACCATGACTAAAAACGATCGGCTTTTTTGTTATCTTTGCAACATCATAAATTGTTTGATCAGAGGTGTGGGCAAGATCTATTATTATGCCTCTTGCATTCATCAACTTGACCATTTCAACACCCAATGTACTAAGCCCGTCGAAAGAAACACAACTACCAGCCCAATTAGTAGAGCTATTGTGTGTTAAGGTTATTAATCTTACACCAAAGTCATAAACCTCCTCTATGTGTTTTGGTTCTGTTATGCAATACGCACCCTCTATAGCTGTGAACACAGAAGTTTTACCTTTTGCCCTTATCCTTTCATAATCTTTATAAGAATAAGCCAATTCAAAAATATCATTATTATTTTTTATTTCTGAATTTAGACAAAGCATCATTTGTCTAAATAGACCAAAAGATGCCTCTTGTTCGCTTACAGGAAATGTACAAGCGGCAAAAAACAGGGCAGCCACTTGTGAATTATTATCGCTTTGTGAGTTACCAGAAATAAGATTTAAAGATCTGTTAGCTTCTAGAACTTTAGCCCGGTCTATATCAAGATTTTTGTGTCCATCCTGAAGTGAATATTTATAAAGAAAAAGTTTCAGGACAGTATCGTTATGTATATCTACAAAACTATTTATTTTCCTTATCCTCTTTATAATCACACTCTTTATTGGCACAGTTATAGGAATCTTTTTTCTCTTCCATTAATTTAAATCCACACTGAGGACATGTCTTTGCCACAGGCTTGTTCCATATAGCGAACTTACAAGTTGGATAACAGGAACAGCTATAAAATGGCTTTCCTTTTCTTGTTTTCCTTTCTGCTATTTCTCCCTTGCCACATTCAGGACATGTAATACCAGTTGAAAAAGATTTAGTTCCCTTACATTCAGGATATTTAACACAAGCCATAAATTTTCCGAAACGTCCTTGTTTTACGAGCATATCACTTGAACATATCGGACACTTCTCTGTAGTAGTTTCTTTTTCTTCTGCCTGAATTGCGCCATTTTCTTCTTTCTTGAAATTCATAGTTGTTTTACAAGTTGGATAATTTGGACATGCAAGAAATTGTCCTCTTCTGCCCCATTTAATTATCATTTTTTGTCCGCATTCAGGACAATTAACATCTGTAGGTGTCTCTTCTTTTTTAACATCACGCATATTTGCATCTGCACTTTTTAAACTCTTCTCAAAACCAGTATAAAAGCCTTCAAGGACTTTTACCCAATTCATCTCGCCTTCTTCTATCTTATCCAGCTCATCTTCCATCTCTGCTGTAAAATCTATATTCAATATTTCTGCAAAAGAGGTTACCAAAAGTTCTGTAACTACTATGCCAAGCTCTGTAGGTTTTAATTGACCAGCAGGCTCTTTTTCTACATATCCTCTATCCTGAATAGTAGAAATAATAGAAGCATAAGTGGAAGGTCTTCCTATTCCTTTTTCTTCCAACTCTTTTATTAATGTAGCATCGTTATATCTTGCTGGTGGCTGCGTAAATTTTTGTTCAGAACCTATCTCTTCTAGTTTTGCTTTATCTGAAACATCACAATCTGGAAGATTTTTAGATTGATCATCTTCATCGCTATCGTCCCTAAAATCTATATAAACTTTTTCATAACCTGCAAACTTTAAGATGCTTCCATTTGCTCTGAAAGTATAATCATGTCCATTGTTCTTTACAGAAAAATCTATAGCTGTTTGATCATATACAGACTGGGACATCTGGCTGGCAATAAATCTATTCCATATAAGTGAATATAATTTGTATTGTTCTGCAGAAAGATATTGTTTCACCTTATCAGGCGAATGTTCAATTCCTGTAGGTCTAATGGCTTCGTGCGCATCCTGTGCACTCTTTTTTGTTTTATAAAAATTAGGTGTTGTAGGTAGATATTCATCACCATAAGTTTGTCTTACGTAATCCATCGCCCATTTTTGTGCTTCATCACTGATTCTTACAGAGTCAGTTCTCATATAGGTTATAAGACCTACAGCTCCTTCCTTACCAAGTTCAACACCTTCATACAAAGACTGTGCTATTGCCATAGCTCTTTTAGGTGTGAATTTTAATTTTCTGGAAGCATCCTGCTGCAATTTACTTGTTATAAATGGTGGCTGAGGATTACGCCTACGCTCTTTCTTCTCGATGTTTGCAATACTAGCTGTACCAGCCTTTACCGCATTAACTATATTTTCTGCATCCTCACCTTTTGCTATCTCTGCTTTTTTGTCATCTATCTTAAAAAGTTTAGTTCTTATCTTGTTCTCTTTTACAAGAAAATCAGCCTCTAGAACCCAATACTCTACTGGTATAAAGCTTGTAATTTCGGCTTCTCTTTCTACTATTATTCTAACTGCAACAGACTGAACTCTTCCAGCAGAGAGACCACGTCTTACTTTTTTCCAAAGTATCGGACTTATCTTATAACCAACAAGCCTGTCGAGTACTCTTCTGGCCTGCTGAGAATTAAACTTGTTCATATCTATATCAAGAGGATGAGAAATAGCGTCTTTAACACCCTTTGAAGTTATTTCGTGTACCATTATTCTATGAATCGGCTTTTTATCTTTTTTTAGTTTTTCAGAGATATAACCGGCAATATGTCTGGCAATAGCCTCTCCTTCTCTATCAGGGTCAGGAGCTAGGAATATTTCATCAACAACTAATGCTGCTTTTGCTATTTCTTCAAGAACAGCTTTCTTACCTTTCATGATTACATACGTTGGTTCAAATTTATTTTTTACATCAACACCAAGTTTATCTACTGGTAAGTCCATAACATGGCCAACAGATGCTTTTACTATATAGTCATTACCTAAATATTTTTTTATGGTCTTTGCCTTAGCAGGAGACTCAACTACTACAAGTGCTTTTGCTCTTGAATATGATTTTGTTTCATATTTTTCTGTGGCTTTAGTGGCTTTGACTGTTGTTTTAGCAGACTTAGCGCTTGCTTTAGCTTTAGGTTTTGTAGCAACCTTGGCTTTAGGAGCAGACTTGGACACTGTTTTAGCTTTTACTGGCACGTTGCATCCCCCAACTCGTTTTTTGCTGTGTGGAAGTTACAGAAATTAATTCAAATAGTAAATACCAAAATTATCTTTACCAATATAACCAGCATGTTCTAGTTCATCAAGACCTTTAAGCAAACCTGCCATAGGAATGCCGCTGCTGAGCAATAGCTCATTCAAATCAACGCCTTGCGACAAAATCCTACCAAGCACGCATTGAGCATTATCAGATAATTTAGGTTTTTCTTTTGTTCTATTTTTTATTAGAAGACCATATTGCTCAAGAATGTCCTCTGGCCCAGTAGCTATTATTGCCCCTCTTTTCATAAGGTTATTTACACCGACAGACATATTGGAATTTATTGGTCCTGGAACAGCAAAGACATCACGGCCATAACCACTGGCAAGGCTA
>SESG01012174.1_pt1 | contig 16663 bp, 13 predicted proteins | sample 3171421 | NCBI WGS metagenome assembly SESG01 (sample SAMN10866946, study PRJNA518727) | freshwater metagenome | biome: subpolar coniferous forest; feature: holomictic lake; material: water; isolation source: holomictic Lake 227, 6 m and 8 m depth | place: Canada: near Kenora, Ontario | collected... | reverse complement strand
TTTGGAGGCGGTCAGCATTTCCTTCACCGGAATATTTCGTTTCACGATAAATGAACGGTTGATTCGAACAAGATCATTAATCCAGGGAAATATCAGTAAATTACTACCGATTGCAATCTCTGTAGGGCTAAAACCGCTGGCATGCATTTCAACATTGAGCAGTGCTGAATCCAAAATAATATCACGGTGGTTGGAAATAAATAAATATCGCTGATTCTTGTCTAGTTCATCCAGTCCGGTCATCGACAAACCTTTGGAACTTACTGACATAAAATTGTTGATGAGAGGTACAATGAACCGTGACTGAAAATCTTCAATGGTCTTGGTTGCACGCAATCCCGCTTTCATACGCTCCAGATCATCCACCTTATTATTCGAAATTTTCAACAGGACTTCATTAAATTGGGGGTCCTCCAATAATCGGGCAATAACTTCACAGAATTCTTCGTTCCGGTAAGGACGGATTTCGTCAAAATTGTGCATTGAATGCATTTTCTTCCTTTTATGTTTTTCGGTTACCCGCGATTGGGGCGCGGTAAAGTTACAAAATATCGCTTTAAAGGATCTTTATTTAGATAATTTTAACCTTTGAAGGAAGCGAAGTAAGGAATTATTACCATGAATTTCGCACATGAATGAAATCTCCCCAATTTAAAAATGGATTCTGCCGACTGTATATTATGCCAATCAGAGGGTAGCATTCTAAAAATCAGCACTTATGCATTTTGTGCAATCTCAATTTTCATTTTCCTTCACAATTCATTCCTTATCCATCTTTTTAAATCAGAATTTGAGGAATATCTGACCTCTCAACTCAAATCTGCAATTGCCCGAGGTGGTATCATTTCCAGATCCCATCACTGTTGCCCCTTTTCTCAAGGTATAGGCGGTTTTAAGGTAAAATGTAAAAAATGGATCCGGCTGCCATTTCAGGTTAAGATAGGATCTGATTCCTTCGCCGTGGAATTCAGGAATTGCAAAGTAATAAAGCAGATCATTCTCGTAACTATAGACCCTTGAATTATAGCCATCTGTATGGTACCAGGCAAACCTGACCCAATATTTCAATTGGGTCGAAATCGTGCAAATAAAATCCTGAAACAGCAAATACCCAGTCTCTTTATTCCCATTGTACCGGTATCCAACATACTCCAACCTGCTCCTTAACTGGAATCTGTCGTTGATTTTCCAATCCAGATGAATCCTGGATTTGGTAGTATTGGCATCCCACTGCTCAGGAATCCCCGTTGAACCGGATATTTTCTGAGGTTTGCATACGTATCTAGCATGAAAATAGGCCACCAGTCCGGGTTTGAAATTATACTCTGCCTGAAATGCCAAAGTACGTCCCCGATCCGGTGTGATGGTCTGGTAGGTCATCCAGGGAAAATAGAAAAGATCAGACTGACCACTGATTTTTAATTTGGCGACAGGGGTATATTCAAAGGCAGCAAAGAAACCCTCTTCATTCATTCCACCACTGCCACCAGCAAAAGCGCCAGAGTTGAAAGATTGGAATGCAGGATCGAAATAGCGGTAAAGAAAGGAAAATGAAAGCTGCGGATTGGCTTTCCATACCAAACCGTTCACCACAGACGGCTTGTTGTTTTGTGCCGTCCCGACCTCTCCAAACACACTGATCTGATTCAAAACCAAATGGTAATCAATTCCGTAATTGACATTCAAATCACCTTCAAAGGATTTTGATTTGTAAGGTGCGTCCCCATTAGAAACCGGCAGTCCAAATTTCTGGCAGGAAGTCAGAATTCCAAATCTCCAGTATTTGAATCGAAAGTCGGCATATCCCCCAATCATGAGTTCATTGACATTTTGTTCATCCGACAATTCTGATACTGTCCGGTGAAAACCATCCATCCTGAAGGAAGTAATCCAATTATTGCCGGATGAATCGGCCTCAATATTGGCGTCTTTTCGCCGATTGGAATAAAACAGGGAGAGTCTTGCCGGTTTCAAATTCAGTTGAACTGCCGCTCCCCTGAAAAACCGACTTTCATCCGATGAACTGTAAGGCCGTATTCCTTCCCCTGTCCGCATCAGCGAAGTGAGGTCCGAAACATAGCTGACCCCGCCTCCCGACCAAAGATTCAATCCCTGACCGAATCGAAGATGAAAATCTCCCAACACAATTTTCCGGATCAGTTTATTCCCATTCCAGCAGATAAAACCCGATAAGAAATCAAAGCTCTTGTTAGACCTGCTAAAGAATGTTTCTCCTGCATCATTTTCGGCAGTTATGCCCACTTCGAGCCATTTGCCTACCTCTCCCCGGTACCTGGTGAAATAGCTGTATGGTTTGCCACTGTATGCCGCAGTCTTTCCTGAAGAAGATATATAGCCCTCAGAGATAGGAAATGTCCTTTTTGCCCTTGTCAAAAGTGATTGACTCACATGGTTCTGCCTCCCAACCTGAAGCGAGTCAAGTTCCTTTTCCAAAACAACAAAAGGTCTGATTTTTCGAAGAAAATCCTCATTGAAATCACCTAACACCGACAACTCATCAAGCGTTAATATGCCTCCATATTTTTCACGGTAGGCGATGATGCTCCTAACCTGCTTGAAGTTCAAAAGATTGAGGCGCAGAAGTTCCTCTTCCGATGCACTGTTAATGAATATGGGGTGAGATGCATAATAACTAAGGTCATCCAACAACAGGGTATTCTCCGTACCTGAATCATCTTGTTCAGCCAGGGATTCTGCCAATTCCTCTATCCGCTGCTCATTCTTCAGATCAGTCTGTTGGGAAAATCCGGATATTGCCCAACAAAACATCAGCAGGATTGAAAAAATAACCGGACAAATTTTCTTCATCATATTGATGAATTATAGGTTTTAAATTGGTGAGACCAAAACCCATCCATTTTTTCGGGATGGCATGAAAATATCCTCATCTGAATTTCACTTAAAGTAAAAACTCAATGATATCGTTGGAGAGTAACCCAATAATTCGTGGTGAACCATGGCAAAATCAAGCTGACAGGTATCCCACCTGTAACCAAAACCGAAAGAGTGCTGAAATGGATTGGTTGCGAGACCACCCCTCAACTGAAAATTATCAGTTAATATGACCTCGGTTCCAAAACGGACTCCTGAGCCAAATCCTTGTTCATAAAAGATTTCACCGGCGAGTAAAATCCGCTCTGTTAACTGCAGGGAGGCTCCTCCCCTGATTATCAACGGAAAATCCAAACTATATTGAAAAGTTTCGATTTTTGATGAGGCGATATTTTTCCAATGAAAACCAAGTTTCAGCTTTTCATTCCACTGGTACCTGACACCGCCATCCACATTCAAAGATCCTTTAAAACGATCTATTTCAGGAAAATTGAGAAAGAACCAGTTGAACAGTAAACCTGCAGACAACTTACCCGAAAGTTCCCTGGCGATTGAAATTCCAATGGTAGATTCACGGTAGTTGGCAATTGCCGACTGGGTAACACCTGCTGCAAGAACTGCCAGACGGGTCGGATAAACCAATGAAAGCCCACATTCGTTGTGTCCGCTGATCAAATAAGGTTGGCGGTAGGAAATAGTGAGAGCAGGCGAACCGGCTTCAACGAGGAAGGCCTGGTTGTTGAAGATTGTGAAATTTCCTGACAGTGCGGTTACAGCCTGCGCCAGCGCGGCTTCCCTTGCTCCCACCAAAATGCCTCTTTCAATGGCACCAGCACTCAACGTCAGCAATTGAGCAGAAAAACATACCAATAGACCGGATAGAAGACCCCTGATACTCATGACGCTGATATTTCGGTAAAGAGAGTCCGGTCAACCCCACAGCGAGGGGAAATAAAAAAGGGAGCTGCTGACCGCGCTCCCTACAAGTTACCGTAAAAATCAGAGAAAAAAGAATCCCTAATTGGTTTTAAACGGATATTTGACCTGTGCCAATTCACCATTGGCTTCCACAATCTTGAGTTTAAGATCTTCTTTGAATTGAATCAACTTGGCCATCAATTTCTCGTCCCCTGTGGCAATCATCTGGGCTGCAAGGATCGCCGAATTTCTGGATCCGTTGAGTGCAACCGTAGCGACAGGGATGCCGGGAGGCATCTGAAGAATTGCCAGAATAGAATCCCAGCCATCCAATGAAGCTTTTATCGGCACCCCAATGACAGGAATTGGAGTCATTGCTGCAATGACTCCGGGAAGGTGTGCTGCCATTCCTGCTGCTGCGATAATGACTTTGATGCCGCGTGAATAGGCTCCTTTGGCGAATTTTTCCACTTCATCCGGTGTCCGGTGAGCCGACAATGCGTTCATTTCAAAAGGAATTTCGAGCTGATTCAAGACTTCAGCAGCACCGGTCATCACGGCCAGATCGGACGTACTGCCCATGATGATACTAATTATTGGTTTTAATCCTTGCGTCATGGAAATTGTTTTTATTTAGCTCAAAAGTACAATATATTCGATATTGTACCCATTTAACTCGTCAGATGTGCTTTTTTTTTTGCCCCCCCCAAAAGAAAATTTTATATTTGTCGAACCTTTGCAATAACACTTCCCTCACGAGCCCGGATTGGTCTATACGGGAACAGGTAAACAATTAAAATATTTTTGAATGAAGCGTGTCAAACTTTGGGACAAAGAATTTGAGATCTCTCATCCGTATGAAGAGATACAGGCAGCAATTAAAAAGATGGCAGCTCAAATGAAGGTTGATCTTGAAGGAAAAAGCGCACTTTTTGTCTGTATTTTAAATGGTTCGTTCATGTTTGCCGCCGATCTGATGAAAGAACTCGAACTCAATGATGCAGAAATATCGTTTCTTAAACTTGCTTCCTACACCGGAACTTCTTCATCCGGAGAGATCAAGGAATTGATCGGTTTGAATGAAAGCATCCAGGATCGCACGGTAGTAATTCTGGAAGATATCGTAGATTCAGGTCATACCATTGAGGATGTGATCAGGCAGATCAATATAAGAGGTGCCAGGGAGGTAAAAATTGCCACATTGCTATTCAAGCCTGATGCAATCAAAGTAAATATTCATCTCGATTACATCGGCATCGAGATTCCCAATGATTTCATTGTCGGTTACGGTCTGGACTATGATCGCAGGGGTCGTAACTTAAAAGATATCTATACGTTAGTTAAATAAATTTCATGATAAATCTGGTTCTATTTGGTCCTCCCGGCGCCGGGAAGGGTACACAGGCGTCTTACCTTTCCAATGCTTACCAGTTGGTACACCTTTCTACAGGCGATATTCTGCGTGAAGAAATTGCAGCTGACACTGAAATCGGTCAGCAAGCCAAAGATATTATCTGCAAGGGAGAGCTTGTTCCCGATTCCATGGTCATTGAATTGATTCAACACAAACTCGATAAAAATTCTTCAGCCAACGGTTTTTTGTTTGACGGATTCCCACGCACTGTTCCACAAGCGTTGGCACTGGACACACTATTGGTTCATTATGGCAGGAACGTGAGTGCCATGCTTTCGCTCGAGGTAACAAAGGATGTGCTTATCTCCCGATTGATGGGAAGAGGTACTACTTCGGGAAGAAGTGATGATGCGGATCGCAGTATCATCGAAAACAGGATTGAGGTTTACCGTGAGAAGACAGAACCTGTCATCAAATATTACAAGGATGCCGGAAAATATGAGTCAATCAATGGTGAAGGCTCCATCAGTGAGATTACAAACAGGTTAAAGTCATGCATCGAAAGACTTCCCAGAAGTAAAAAAGAGGCTTACGAATAAGCCTCTTTTTTATTGTTCCTGATTCTTATCGGAAAGATGTCCGACAGTAAGTTTCAACTCACTGTACCAATCCTCGCCATATTTTCTGACCAACGGATCTTCCAGATATTGCCATAGCGGCATGCCGCTGGCTTTTCCACAAACCCTGCCGGGTTTGCATATCTTCAGTTTTTCGTAATTCACACCGTCGAATCTTTTGTATTCGGTAATTCTGATCGGAAAAAGGTGACAGGAAACAGGTTTTCTGAATGAAGTTCCTTTTTCGAAAAATGCCCGCTCGATCGCGCATTTGGTGATTCCGGCTTCGTCCACAAAAGTGAAAACGCACTCGTTTTTCCCTACAATCGGGGTTACCAGATCTCCGTCACTGTCAATCAGCGAAAAACCTTGAATGCCAATCTCCTTTATGTTTTCATCGGAAAGATATTCTTCGAACAGAGGATACAATTCCTCAATCATAGCCGCTTCCTCAAGGGTCACAGGAGCTCCGCTGTCACCATCGACACAGCAGGCACCTTTGCATTGATCCAGATCGCAGCAAAATTTTGATTCCAGAACATCCAGACTGACAATGGCTTTTCCAATTTCAATCATATCAGCGCTTTACCAGTCATTTCGACCGGGATATCCAATCCCATAATCTTCAGAATTGTAGGTGCCACGTCAGCCAGAATTCCATCCTGAATGACTGCATCCTTTTGATCAGTCACCCAGATACAGGGAACAGGATTCAGCGAGTGGGCAGTATTGGCACTTCCGTCTTCATTGACTGCAAAATCTGCATTACCATGATCTGCAATAACCACCACATCGTATCCATTGGCCTTGGCAGCGGTAACCACCTCATTGACACACTGATCAACTGCCTTGATGGCTGATTGGATCGCACTGTAAACACCTGTATGACCTACCATGTCTCCATTGGCAAAATTGAGACAAATGAAATCCGCACTTTTTTTGTTCAGCTCGGCCACGATGGCGTCTTTAACAATTGGTGCCGACATTTCGGGTTGCAGATCATAGGTGGCCACTTTGGGTGAAGGGATAAGGATCCGCTTTTCTCCATTGAATTCAATCTCTCTTCCTCCTGAAAAGAAGAAAGTTACGTGGGCATATTTTTCTGTTTCAGCGATCCTGATTTGATTCAGACCGGCTTTGGAAACAATTTCTCCCAGCGTATTGTATACGTTGTCCTTGTCGAAAATCACATTGATATTCTTGAAGGAAGATTTGTAATTGGTCATTGTATACCATTCCAGTGGTATGGTATGCATCTCCTGCTCGTGATGATTTTCCTGTGTAAAAGCGATGGTCATCTCCCGCAAACGGTCAGTCCGGTAATTGAAGCAAATAACTACATCACCCTCCTGAATCGTTGCCAGTGGCAGATCATGCTCATCCGTCATAACGATGGGCTTGATAAACTCATCGGTGATTCCTTCATCGTACGACTCCTGAATGGCACCCAGAAGATCCTTGCATTTACGACCAGCAGATTTGGTCAAAAGATCATACGCAAGTTTCACGCGGTTCCAGTTGTTGTCGCGGTCCATACCATAATAGCGTCCAACCAGGGTGGCAAATTTCGCCTTGGTGGTTGCGAGGTTTTTCAAATCTTCCTCAACGAAACCATATCCCGAACGCGGATCAGTATCACGACCATCGGTCAGTCCATGAATGAATATCTTTTCAAGACCCATGTCTGTCGCAATCTGTGCAAGGGCAACCATATGCAAACTCAGGGCATGTACTCCGCCGGGACCAATCAGACCGATCAGATGCACAGGTTTGTTGCGCTCCTTTGCATGGCTAAATGCTTGAAAAATCCTTGGATTGTCCTTGAGGGTATCTTCGCGGATCGCTTTGTTGATTTTCACCAGATCCTGGTATAAAACGCGACCTGCGCCAATATTCAGGTGACCCACTTCAGAGTTGCCCATTTGACCGTCAGGAAGACCTACGTTTTCGCCTGAAGTAAGCAACTGACTATGTGGATAGGTATTCCAGAGATGATCAATAAATGTTGGATGTGTCGTGTAAATGGCATCTGATGAGCTTTTGTCCCCGATTCCCCAGCCATCAAGAATCATTAAAAGTGTGCGTTTTATATCTTTCATATTTTATTAATGTGATTTTTATTTCAAGATGAAATTGATTTGAATTTCAGTGTGTTTTTCGAAGTTCAAATTAATTTCATCGGATAGAAAAGTGAAAAAATAAATTTTGCCGCAAAGGTACGGTTTTTAATCATTTTCTACGATAAATTTGAACGACATGTTTCCTTTGTCCGTCGTAAAAACCAATAAATACAGACCATTTTTTAATCCGGAACAATTCATATAGATCGTGTATTCGTCGGCCGGCAACTCCTTATCCAGCAAGCGCAAGATTGATTTTCCATTTATATCAATGACTTGCAAATTCACTCTCCGGGCTACCTGCAATTTAAATTGAATGGAGGCAATGCCGTTCACCGGATTTGGAAAGACATTGAGTGCACTAATTATCTTTTGATTCACCAAATTATCCCGGATTCCTGTTGCAGAAAAAGCAGATTGAATTCCATTCCAGATTTCCTTTTTCCCATTATCATAACTCAGAGCCCAGATTCCTATTCCGGCAAGGTTTCGTGATTTCACCAGTTCATATTTACCATCGTAACTTTGCAAATCATCGTACCATACCTGGCGGTAATTATTCGAAACATCCCTGAAACTCATCCAGGATACCTTCGTGGTCAAATCGAATGTTTTGCCATAATTGACAGAGAGCCCCTCCGCGGCAGAGAATGTAACCGCTGTTGCAGCACCTGTGGCAGCTGCTTTGCGCTCACCGGAGACGACTGGCCAGTTGTATCCATACCAGGGAAGCCCCAACAGTAATTTTTGAGCGGGCACACCTGCGCTAATATAGGTGTCAACGGATCTTGTCACGTTGTAACTCTCACCTGCAAGCGGAGCAACCGGACCTGCAGTGGGCGAGCTACTCCAATAATAATCATAACCCATCACGATCAGGTAGTCGCAGATTGCGGCAAGAGCAGATAAATCCCAGGATCCGTTCCAGTCGACAGCAGGTGTTGCCATCGAAATTTCAGCTCCGGGAATTTCTGCTTTGATGGATTGAGCAGCCTTCCGCATAAAAGAGACCAGATTGGCACGATAAGTCAGGCTCACCGATTCAAAATCAAAATTGACTCCATCTCCGTTTCTTGATTTCAGGAGCGAAATAATCGTCTGGATCATTTTTTTCTGCCTCAATGTATCTCTCAGGATGGCCTTGTTGGCTGCAGAACCGAAATTGGTAACAGTCAGCAACACTTTAACACCACGCTGATGCGCAAAATCGATGATTGGGGTTTGATCCCAGCCATTGATGGTTTTGTATCCACCGGTTACTGTATCCGTTTCATAACTAAAATAGGACAGATGAGACAAAACATTGTAATCATAGGAGAGGTAGGCGGAGGCAGAGGCCCAATATGGGTGCCATCCGAGCACCTTGCGCGAGAGTTCCAGTTTCTTGGTAAGGAACAAGGAAGATGGCCTGTTCGGACTTGCTTGTTGTTGCTTCAATGCGGAATCACCCCTGCTTCTGAATATTTTGCTTTCCAGCTGATGAATGCCCATATGTATGGTATCATCTTGTGAATGGGCAAAATAGCCACAAAAAACAAGGATAAGCAGGAATAGGTATTTTTGAAATTGCTTTGCCAATTGCACGCAGTTGATCTTTCGAATTTACAATTTATTGTTCAGAAAAACAGCCACCCGAAAAGGGCAGCTGTTTTTCTATCCGAAGTTTGATGACATTCGTTGAGCAGGAAGACACTACACCGTATAGGTAGAAGAAGCGGTATCTCCACCCCTTCCGGTCCAGTTGGTATGGAAAAACTCACCGCGTGGTTTGTCCAGTCTTTCGTAAGTATGGGCGCCAAAATAATCGCGCTGTGCCTGTAACAGGTTGGCAGGAAGACGCTCGCTGCGGAATCCGTCGAAATAGGTTAATGCTGTTGCCAGACAAGGAATCGGAATTCCGTTGGTAAATGAGGTCGCAACCACACGTCTCCAGCCTGCTTGCGCCTTTTCGATGGTTTCTGTGAAATAGGCATCTAACAACAAATGTTCCAGATTTGGATTTTTATCAAATGCTTCCTTGATCTTTCCTAAGAACACGGAACGTATGATACAGCCACCACGCCACATCAATGCAATACCGCCGTTGTTCAGGTTCCATTTGTACTCTTTGGCAGCTTCTCCCATCAAATCATAACCCTGCGCATAGGAGATAATCTTCGCTCCGAACAACGCATCTTTAAGGTCAGCAAGGAACTGTTCGCGGTCACCGATGAATTTTTTCTCCGGACCGTGAAGCACTTTGGATGCCTTCACCCTTAAATCTTTCTGGGCAGAAAGACATCTGGCAAATACAGATTCTCCGATTAATGTAAGAGGTATTCCAAGATCAAGAGCTGCAACACCAGTCCATTTGCCTGTGCCCTTTTGGCCGGCTGTATCCAGAATTTTTTCCACAAGCGGTTCTCCGTTTTCATCCTTGAATCCAAGAATATCACGCGTGATCTCTACCAGGTAGCTGTCAAGATCGCCTTTGTTCCACTCCACAAATGTATCGTGCATTTCATCTGCTGTCATTCCTAGCAATTCCTTCATGATCTGGTAGGCTTCGCAGATAATCTGCATGTCGCCATACTCGATACCATTGTGCACCATCTTGACAAAATGACCGGCTCCATTTTCACCAACCCAGTCGCAACATGGTTCTCCATCAACTTTGGCAGCAACTGCCTGGAAAATAGTCTTTACTGCAGGCCATGCCGCTGGAGATCCTCCCGGCATCATGGAAGGTCCCAACAGAGCGCCTTCTTCACCACCTGAAACTCCGGTACCAATGAAAAGTAATCCTTTGCTTTCAACATATTGGGTACGACGAATGGTGTCGGGGAAATGGGAATTTCCTCCATCGATGATGATATCACCTGCTTCGAGGTGAGGTATGATCTGCTCAATAAAATCATCAACAGGTGATCCTGCTTTTACCAGCATCATTACTTTGCGCGGACGTTCCAGATTCTGACACATCTCAGCAATGCTGTGACAGCCGATGAAATTTTTACCTGCGCCACGACCGGCCATGAACTTGTCGACTTTGTCCACCGACCTGTTGTAAACTGCCACTGTAAAGCCCTTGCTTTCCATGTTCAAAACGAGGTTCTCCCCCATTACTGCCAAACCGATTAACCCGATATCTGCCTTTTTCATTTTAAATTTTAATTTAATTTATAATTATCATTTCTTTAATTGAGCAAAAAATATAATTCCGAGTAATGTCTTTCCCTGATCAAAGCTTAAACCCAAGCTTCTTAAGCTTCTCTATCGCCTTGATCTGATTGATTTTTCCATATATGGTAAAAGCCGGAAATTCTCTCCTGACCGGATAATCACCGCGTTGCTTTTCAAATGTTTCCACACTTTCCCGCAAGCGGGCATCGTCCTCCCTGATGTCGAAAGTCGCCAGAATTGCCTCTGAAAGAATCTGCTGCATCGACTTTTGAGTCCCATCAATGAGAATTTCGGTAGAAGCCGGTTTCTCAACGTGGGTAGCTTTCCAGTTTTTTGATCCGAGTCCCAGAAAACGACTGACTGCCTGAACGCTCATTTCTGTTCCCTTGGCTTTGCCATCCCTCGAATATCCTGCAATGTGCGGAGTCGCAAGATCAACCAGATTCAATAGTTCCAGATCGATTTCCGGTTCATTTTCCCAGCAATCCACCACTGCTCCAGAAATCTGTCCGGATTGGATGGCCTGTTTCAATGCCAAGGATTTCACCACTTCACCACGGCAACTGTTGATCACAATTGGTTTCCGGAGCATTCGGGAAAACAAATCTTCGTTTGCAAGATGAAAAGTGACATCAACACCATCCATGTTCAACGGAACATGCAGAGTAATGATATCGGATTCAGCCAAAATCTTTTCGAGACTCACTAATCCTTGTTCGCCTTCTGTACGAGCCCTTGGAGGGTCATTCAACAGCACCCTCATTCCGAGAATTTCTGCAAGTCTGGCTACTTTTGATCCTACATTGCCAACCCCTAAGATGCCGATGGTCATTCCTGCAAGAGATAACGACTTTTTCTCTGCCATTACCATGAGGACAGAAGCGATGTATTGCTCGACTGATCTGGCATTGCAACCGGGTGCATTGGTCCATTTGATTCCTGCACGATCGCAGTAATCCGTATCAATATGATCATAGCCAATGGTGGCAGATGCAATCATCTTAACACTGGAGCCCGACAGCAAAGCTTCGTTGCAAATGGTGCGCGTACGTGTGATAATGGCATCGGCATCCCGAACCACTTCAGCTGTGGTCTTAGATCCCGGCAGGTAAACTACCTCGGCGTAGGGCTCCAAAGCTCCATGAATGTATGGGATTTTATCGTCAATAATGATCTTCATTCAATTTTAATACTCAATTAATCAAATAGTTATACTAACATTGACAAGAGACAAGATTTGAGAGGATTTCAGCCTGCTCATCATCCTCTTGTTCAAACACGACTAATATTTAAACCGATCCCTGAAAGCCCAGAGTCCCAGGGCCGGATTCGAGATGTAAAAAACTTCCTCACCGTCGGGCATCAGATTGAAACCATCTTTCAGCTTTTCGTGGTTGTAGGTTTTTTCCATATTCTCCAGGTTGGCATAATTAAAACCAACACTTTCGATCTCCGCCCGGGTTAGGTTTTTAGCTTCACCGCCAGGGCAATAGGTAATATTGAATCTTCCCTCAGAAGAACCGTGGATCAGGTGCGCTGCGGCGCTCAGATTATTTCGAAGTTCCTCGTGATCATCGCAAGCCTTCAAGGTAGCCGGTGTTCCGAAGTAGCCGTATTTTCTGATCAGGCGGTCAATTTCCTTGTCTTCACCAAACTCTATCAGTGCAGGAGCCAAAATAATCAGCTCACCACCATCGGCCAACGCCATCCGCGTACGGTAAATAGATTTATTACCAAGCCAGGTGCTTTTGAACTCTGTCGGATCAAGGTAAACCACCACTTTTGTCAATTGCTTTTCAAGCATCTCAAAATTGACCAGCAGGGCAAGTTGAGCTGCCAGATCAAACACTTCCATATCATCGCCGATGAAAAGACCGCGCGTTTTAATTTTCCCGTCTGTCTTGTCAAGTCCGACCACAGTCTGGACATAAATGATCGGCAAATTTTGTGTGAAGTTATCCGATGCATAGTTAAAGACCCTGCGTACCGGAGTATCCGCATGACCCATCATTCTTTCCATGCCGTAAGCTGCTCCGATAAAATGGCTTTTATTGATGCCTTCCACTCCGCCGGTTCCTACGAAGATGTTTTTATTGTAATTGGCCATTCCGACCACTTCATGTGGCACCACCTGACCGAGTGAGAGGATCAAATCAAAATTGCCTTCCAGCAACAATTTGTTTACCTGCGCGGGCCATGGAAAATTGACTGCTCCTTCTGAAACCTCTTTGACGAATTCTGAAGGAACTTCACCGACTGTTACCACATCATTTCTCCAGTCATGTTCCCGAATAAGGGAAGCAGGCATTGAACCAAACATGTGACTAATCTGGTGAGCCGTCATCGGAGTATGTGTACCCAATGCCGGCAGTACGTCGGTCAAAGCATTGCCATAATACTGCCAGGTCATTTCTGTCAGTTCGCCGGCCCTGCTGGGCAGTCTGGTATAATCAGGAGGAATCGCAAGCACCTTGTTGCGTTTTCCCATTTTTTCAAATGCCTCAAACAGACCCTTTTTCAGATCTTCATTGCTGAGTTCGTGGTCTGTAGAACCAATTTTGTAGTATATCATTTCGCAACTTGTTTAATGTCCGGCAGACACTGGTTTTTGTATTTCAATAAAGCTGTTAGCCTTTAGCTTTCTATCGCTTCACCCTTGCATTCCCTTTCCAAATACTCCATACCATGTCCTCGTCGGCAGGCTGGGCATAATCGGTCAGGAAGGTTGTGGCAAGCGCACCGGAAGCCCATCCGAACTGGATCCATTTGGATGGTTCCCAGCCTTTCAGAATTCCATAAAGCAAACCACCAACAAAACCGTCTCCACCACCAATTCGGTCGAGGATGGTAATTTTGCGAGGTTCAACGACATGCCATTCATTTCCTTCCAGCACAATGGCGCCCCAGAGATGTTCATTGACACTTACGACTTGCCGCAAGGTGGTGGCAAAGACTGAAGCATTGGGAAATTTGGCTTTCACGCGGTAGATCATCTCTTTGAAGCCATCTATTTCAGAGCTGATCTGTTTTCCACCGGCTTCCGGGCCTTGAATTCCCAGACAAAGCTGAAAATCTTCTTCATTACCAATCAAAATATCGGAAACAGAGGCAATTTCTTCAAAAATAGCGCTCAACTCCTCTTCTCTGCCTTTCCAGAACGAGGCACGGTAGTTCAAATCAAAAGCGATGCGTGTTCCGTTTTTCTTGGCCGCACGGGCCAGTTCCAGACAGAAAGTACTTGTTTCGGGCGACAAAGCTCCAATTAATCCTGAAAGATGCACAATCTGCACACCCTCCTGAACAAAAATCCGCTCCAAATCAAAATCCTTCACATTCAGCGTACGACCAACTTCTCCGGCACGATCATTTTGTACCCTTGGTCCGCGGGTTCCGTAGCCACTGTCGGCGATGTTGAACTGATGACGGTAACCCCATGGATCTCCCTGCTCTACCTCAACACCTTCGTAGGACATGTGTCTGCTCAGCAGATTGCTTTTGATCATTTTGGCAATCGGACTGTCTTTGACAAAAGTTGTCAGGACCTTTACAGGTAGCCCGAGGTAGGAGGATATACTGGCAACATTGGTCTCTGCACTGGACACTTCCATCTGAAAAAGGGAACTGCTGTGCACCGGCTGTCCATTGAGAGGGGTAATACGAACGCCCATACTGGTTGGCACCAGCAAAGAGGTTTTGCAATTTTGTTTTAATGTAAGACTCATCTGGTATAATTTGAATTGTTTTTTTTGAAATATTGGAAGGATTTGATTGAACGATTCAAAACCTTCAAGCATTCTAAACGATAGGTTTATACTCCACTGTATGCATTGAATCCGCCGTCCACCGGGATAACTATACCGGTAACAAAAGAGGAGACGTCAGACAAGAGATAAAGTGAACCGCCCTGCAAATCATCAGGATCACCAAATTTACCCATGGGAGTATTGGTTACGATCTTGTTTCCTCTCGCAGAATATCCACCAGTTTTTTCATCCAATACCAGGAAACGATTTTGGTTGGTGATGAAGAATCCCGGAGCGATGGCATTGACACGGATGCCCATTTTAGCCAAATGGACTGCCAGCCACTCTGTGAAATTATTGACAGAAGCTTTGGCAGCTGAATAGGCAGGGATCTTAGTAAGGGGATGATAGGAATTCATGGAAGAAATATTCAGAACAGAACCCTTCCTTTGTATCAGCATGTCGCGGGTGAAAACCATTGTAGGCAGGATGGTGCCTTTAAAATTAAGGGCGAAAACCTTGTCAAAACCCTCCATCTGAAGGCCGTAAAAGGTCTTGTCGAGGTTTTCGAGATCGGATTCTTCCATTTGCTCGACTTGCGTGGTGGCTTGCGGAGAATTGCCCCCTGCGCCATTGATCAGCAGTTCTATTGGTCCTAGTTTCTCATTAATGACCAGTTTCGCAGCTTCAAGAGATTCCTTGTCAAGGACGTTTGCTTTAACACCGATGCAGGTTGCACCGAACTCAGCGCTGATCTCTGCAGCCACTTGCTGAGCCAGTTCTTCATTGATATCGACAATCGCTACTTTGGTTCCGACAGATACCAACGCTTTAACCAGTGAGATGCCAATCACTCCGGCTCCTCCGGTGATGACACATACTTTTCCGTTCAGGTCGTCAAAAGAAATTTTCTTCATTTTTTAAATTATTAAACTGTTTAGAATATTAGATTGAATTATAAAAATCAATGTTTTCCCGTGTAATCAAATCAATGGCGGTATAATTTTCTTTCTTGATCTTTTCTTTCTTAACCAAATGATCGAAAAGCAAATAAATGGCATGACTGCCCTGCTGTTCCGGTTTTTGACAAATCAAAAAATCAATCTTTCCCTCTTTGAGAAGTGCGATGTTGATCGGAATCAAATCGTAACCTATAATTTTAGGTGTGACACAAAGAGACTTGAAACAAGCTGCTGCGAGATGTACTTTTGAATTGGTCACAAAAACCCCGTCAACGTTGCAAGGCTCAATTCCCAATTCTTTCAGATGAGTGACTATTTCATCACCTTCGCCGGAAACCTCCATTTTGATGATCCTGTGGTTATTTTCCCGTTCAGCAAAATAACGCATAAAACCCTGCTCACGCTGAATCAAATGACTTGCATTGTCTAGTTCCTTAGCCACATGGATTAACAGGATTATGCTTTTGTCGTTCACTCCCCAGTCAGTCAGTTTGGCAGCAAGATAACCGCTGTCGGAAGGGCTCTGCGCAACAAATCCAATGGGATTGGTCTCTTCAAGTGTGGCATCAATATAAATATATGGAATTCCTTTTTCATCCAGTTTCTTCGACAAACAGATTGCTTCCCTTTTTGCCCAGGGTGCAATCATAACAGCGTCCGGAGAAATTTGAAGCATCTTTTCAGCCTGAGTGGAAAAGGAGTTCGAATCATCCATGTCAAAATAAAACTGTTGGATTTTAACTCCATAGGCTTTGAGCTGGTTCATCGCCTTTTCAATTCCAAGTTGTGGTTTCGACCAATACGTATCTTGACTGGAGGCTTTTGGCATCAGGGTCGCAAACAAAATAATCTTTTTGGACGCCAAACTGCTAGCCAGGAGATTAGGTCGGTAGTCCAAATCATCTATAATTTGTTGAATTTTCGATTTGGTTTC
>SESG01031068.1_pt1 | contig 16697 bp, 9 predicted proteins | sample 3171421 | NCBI WGS metagenome assembly SESG01 (sample SAMN10866946, study PRJNA518727) | freshwater metagenome | biome: subpolar coniferous forest; feature: holomictic lake; material: water; isolation source: holomictic Lake 227, 6 m and 8 m depth | place: Canada: near Kenora, Ontario | collected... | reverse complement strand
TGGGAAGATATGGCCTCTCGCATCCGGGTGAAAATATCTGATGCCGGCTGGCTGAAGAAGAAGTTGTTTTATTTAGGAGAGGCGCTTGGTAAGTCTGTGGTTGAGAGGCAGTCTCGAAAAGCCGCCGTTCCACTACTTGTAAATATTTTGTATAAAATAATGCCGTATTTGGTTTACAGACCGCTCCTTGATCGTCTGGGTTGCACTAAATTTCATAGTGCTTTTACCGGAGGCCATCCCATAAGTCCCGATGTAATTCTTTTCTTTCGAGCTATTGGTTTGAATCTCAAACAATGTTATGGTCTCACCGAAGCCGGAGGAATATTTCAAATACAACCGGATCAGGAAGTAAAGCTCGAAACTGTGGGGAAGCCTCTGCATCTGACTGAAGTTAAAATTGCGGAAGATCAAGAAGTATTAGTGCGTTCGGCAGCGAATTTTTCCGGCTATTACAATGATTATCAAGCCACGCAGGATGCTTTTGAAAATGGCTGGCTAAAAACTGGTGATGCCGGTTACATTGACGCCGATGGTCACTTGCTGATTATTGGCCGTAAAGAAGACATCATTCGCAATAAGAGCGGCGAAGCCTTTTCGCCTGATTTTATTGAAACCCGCTTGAAGTTCAGTCCATACATAAAAGAAGCGGTTACTTTTGGTGAGAGTCGTCCATTTATTACGGCTATGATCAATATTGATTTGGACAATGTCGGTAATTGGGCTGAAGATCGAATGATTCCCTATACCACTTACATGGATCTTGCTCAACAACAGCCCGTGGAAGAATTGATTTTAAAAGAAATCATCAAAGTAAATGAGCAACTTCCGGAGGTAATGAAAATCAAAAAGTTTATTCTATTGTATAAGCTTTTGGATGCCGATGAAGAAGAGCTTACGCGTACAGGCAAGGTGCGTAGGCGATTTGTCTATGGTCTTTACATTAAGATTATCGAAGCAATGTATCGAAAAGAAAAAAATGTTCAGGTAACCGGAAAGGTTCGTTATCGAGACGGTCGAGTAGGTGAAATAGAAACAACTGTGAATATTATAAACGTTATTTAAGGAATGTATCTATGGATTTTTTTCTGCAATTGTTAGTAAACGGAGTTTGCGTCGGCCTTCTTTACGGCATATCAGCAATGGGTTTTGTCATGATCTTTAAATCATCAAGCGTTTTGAACTTTGCCCATGGCGAGCTACTTGCTTTGGGTGCGTTCTTCTTTCTGGCGCTGATCACCTGGGCACAGATTCCCATTCTTGCCGCTTTTATTCTGACTTTGGTCGGCTGTTTTATCCTTGGTTTTATAATTGAAAAGTTTTTCCTGCGCCCCTTGATTGGTGAGAAACTGATCTTTGTCATTATGCTGACAGTAGGGCTTGCCGCAATGTTTAAGGGCCTTATTTTACTTATCTGGGGTGGTAATTTACATACCTATCCTGAGTTTTTGCCGGAATCGCTTGCCCTGAAGCTGGGCGCAATCTATATTGCGCCGGTTTATACCGCAACCCTGGTCATTAGTGTAATCTTTCTGGTTCTTTTTGGTTTGTTTTTTAAGCAATCATCGCAGGGAATTTATATGCGTTCTGTTGCTGACAATCAGAAGGCGGCTCTTTCGCTGGGGGTGAACGTAAGGCGTGTATTTGCCCTTTCCTGGGCTATTGCCGCGATGGTTGCAAGCATGAGTGGTATAGTTTTGGGAATCATCAACGGGGTGAATGTTCATGATCTTAGTTCCATCGGGCTGAAAGTATTTCCTGTGGTTATATTAGGCGGGCTGGACAGCATCAGCGGCGCGATAATCGGCGGCATCATTATTGGTCTTTTAGAAACATTCACCGGTGGTTATCTATCGCCATCGCTCCGAGATGTTGTGCCCTATATTGTTTTAGTGTTTATTTTGCTGATAAAACCTTACGGATTGTTTGGTCTGGTAGAGATTGAAAGGGTTTAGAAAATTAGTATTTGCTTGCATTTAAAAAAGCAAATACGTAAATTTTCTTATCCCGCATAGGCGGGGATTAGAGGAATTAAATGAAGAAGTTTTCGTTTCATCCATGCGGTAATTATCGCGAAAATTACGCGCAGGAATTAAACATATTCGAGACCGATTTTGGCCGGGTTTGCCTGATCTTATTTTTGGCTGTGCTTTTTTTAGTTGCCCCGTTTGTTTTAAGCCCTTACATGCTATACATTTTAAATATGATCGGCATTGCCGCCATTGCAGCAATCGGTCTCAATATTCTTATCGGCTTTACCGGTCAAATTTCTCTCGGGCATGGCGCATTTTTTGGCGTAGGAGCTTACGCCGCGGCTATTTTAGCCACAAGACTTGGCCTTCCGTTTTATCTGGCAATCCCTTCAGCAGGCATTATCACGGCGTTGGTGGGCATGATTTTTGGGATACCGTCAGGACGGTTGAAGGGGCTTTATTTAACCATAGCAACTCTGGCGGGACAGTTTATTATTGAATATGTTCTAATTCACTGGGATAGCATGACCAAAGGAACCATGGGCATTACTCTTCCTGCTGCTACAATATTTTTGTGGGAAATATCCGGTGACAGGTCTTTCTTCTTTTTAATATTTGTCAGTCTTGTTTTGACCACATGGTTCGCGGTAAACATCATGCGCAGCAAGTATGGCCGGGCTTTCATTGCCATACGTGATAATGACCGCGCGGCTGAAGGCATGGGCATACCCATCTTTAAATATAAATTACTGTCTTTCGGCATCAGCTCTTTTTATGCCGGGTTTGCCGGAGCCATTTGGGCCTATTACATGGTGAGCATCACGGCCGAACCATTCAATCTGGGACTTTCAGTTGAATATATTGCGATGGTCATCATCGGCGGCATGGGCAATATTCCCGGAGCAATTTTTGGCGCGACGTTTATTACATTGCTTAATGAACTCTTAAGATACTTAACCGGAGTATTGATGAACGTCGGATTTGTAACCAGCACCGGTCTGAATATGGCGCCATTGCGGGAGTTCGTTTTCGGATTGGCTATAGTGTTATTCATATTATTAGAACCTAAAGGTCTTGCCGAATTGTGGCGGATTATCCGCTCCAGCTTCCGGCTTTGGCCCTTTTCATATTAGAAAATTAGTATTTGCTTTCCAGCATAAAAAGCAAATACGTAAATTTTCTTATCCCGCTTTATAGCGGGGTTAGTAAATTAGCGTTTGCATTCTGCTAGAAGGCAAACACGTAAACGCACTTATCCCGCATAGCGGGATCAAAGGACAAAGATATGGCTGAAATGCTTTTACAATTAAATAATATATCTGTTGTATATTCGGATGTTATCCAGGTATTAAAAGGTGTTTCTTTAAGTGTTGAAAAGGGACACATCGTTTCCCTGTTAGGCAGCAACGGAGCAGGAAAGACCACAACGCTTAAGGCCATATCGGGATTGCTTAAACCGGAAAATGGCGAAGTCACTGATGGTTCGATTATTTACAACGGTAAAAACATTCAGAATCAGTCACCGGAATATATAACCCGCCAGGGAATTATCCAGGTTTTAGAAGGACGCCAACCATTCAAATATCTCACCATTGAAGAAAATCTGCGTGTAGGGACAGCTACACGTCCCGGCAAACCCTACAAACAGGACTTGGAACTTGTTTATAATTATTTCCCCGCGCTAGTTGCCAGAAGAAAATCTTTAGCCGGATACTGCAGTGGCGGTGAACTGCAAATGCTTGTTATTGGGCGCGCTTTGATGGCACACCCGCAATTACTGATGCTGGACGAACCATCATTGGGACTGGCGCCCCTTGTTGTTCAAGAAATATTCCGCATCATAAAAAAAATTAACGAAGAGCACGCAACAACAATTGTTCTTGTAGAACAAAACGCGCACATGGCGCTTCAAGTTGCTCATTACGGTTATGTCATGGAGAATGGCAAAATCATGATGGAAGGCGCGGCCAAAGATTTAGCGGATAACCCGGATGTTAAAGAATTTTACTTAGGGATGGCGGCAACCGGTATAGCTAAATCGTATAAAGATGTAAAGGCTTACCGACGACGTAAACGCTGGCTATAAGGGTAAAAGTGAGCTCACCTGCTTCTTTTTGTGGCTAAGGTCATCTCATGGCCACCAATTCGGTAACATTTTATTTTAGGCAATTCAAGACCTTATTTAATCTTGACACATAAGGGCAATTTAAGTATATGAAAATCATTCGTTAAAAAAGAATCTTGCAGAAGTATTCAAAGGGGTGTTTCTATGAAAAAGCTTTTGATTTTACTCGCAATTTCCTTCCTGGTTATGTCTTCCTCTGTAACATATGCCCAAAGCAAAGTGCGTGGCCAAGGTATGGCTACTATCAGCAAAAATTTAGTCGATATTGCCCGTAGTAAAGCACTCGATGATGCTCAGCGGAGTGCCGTAGAACAAGCTGTCGGGGTCATGGTTACAAGCACAACTAATGTAGAAAACTATCAGGTAAAAATGGACAGTATCCTTACGGAATCAAAGGGGTTTATCACGTCCTATAAGGTTATATCCGAAAAAAGAACCGGCGATTTATACGAAATTGAAATCGAAGCTGAAATCAGCGTAGGCAGACTTCGTGATAAAATGACGGCAATTAAATTGATTATGGCGCGCAAATCCAAGCCAAGGGTAATGCTTGTTTTTTCCGAAAAAACATCGAGAGACGCGGTAGCGGAATCGGCGATGACCAAATATTTCATTGCCCATGGCTTTAAAATGGTGGATGCCCAGACTGTTAAGAAAAATAAAGATTACGAACGTCTTCAGGATAGCTCGGAGAAAAAGGTAATCTCCGGAATTGCCCATCGTTATGGAGCGGAAATAATTATTCTTAGTACCATAGAAGCAACCAGCAACCCCTTTAGGATTAATGATATTGAAATGAATCATAATAAAGTTGTTGTTTCCGGCAAGGTAATTAATGGTGACACAGGTGATATAATTACTACAGGCGCCGAGCAAAAAGATGCTCCGGGTGCTAAAGAAAATTTTAAGCAATTAACTGATGAAGTTGCCACAAAGCTAGCCCGCAATCTTGTTGATGGAGTTCTGGAGAATTGGTCATCGGAATTAACCAATACAGCAACAATTAAATTAGTCATTGTCGGGCTTAAATCTATTACGGAGTTGCAGCAATTAAAATCATTATTAGCGGAAGAAGTAAAAGGTTTTAAGGGCGCTAATCAACGTTATTATTCTCGCGGCAAGGCTGAACTTGATCTGGAAGTAGAAGGTAATGCCCAGGCCGTGGCTCATGATCTCGAGCAGATAATTATCAATAATTCAAAAATGAAAATCACAGAAATAAGCCCCAATCGAGTGGATGTTTCCATCATCCGTTAAAAAATTTATTAAAGCAGAAATAAATAGGAGGATATAATGAAAATCAGAAAATTTTACATCGCGATTTTAGCTTTATTTTTTATGATTTGTTTTCTTGCCTGCGGCACTACAACCGATAGCTATAAGCAGGGCCAGGAATTTACCAAAGATAGCCGTTGGGAAGAAGCGATTGTGTATTTTGAAAATGCTTTAAAGGACGATCCGGAAAATCAGGAAATTAAGGATTCATTAAGTAGTGCCAGGAAAGAAGCCGCTAAAGCACGCATAGCAAAACTAAGAGTTGCTCTTGCTTCAGAAGAACAGACTATTCCAGCGATGGAGAAGCTGTCTAGAGATGCAGGTGTACTGGTATCCATGGATCCAAACAATTCCGAAATAAAAGCGTTGCAAGGTGACGTAAATGAAAAATTAAGTAATCTCAAAGTTACTCTGAGGAGTTTGTATCAACAAGCTGAAATAGATGTACAGAAGGAAGAGTGGGTTGAAGCAATATCCAAGTTAAATCAGGTCAATAAAATATTCCCTAATTATGAAGATACCGCCCGCAAATTGGCTCGCGCTAAACAAGAGGGCATACGAATTTTATATCAACAGGCTATAAACTATGGGAAAAATGAAGATTGGAAAACGGCTGCGGAAACATTTAAAACTGTAATCGATGTTAATCCTAATTATCTTGATGCCAGCAAACAATACCGCGATGCTAAACAAAAAGACAGTTTAGACTATTATCTGACTGAAGGCAGCAAAGCAGAAGCAGCCCGAAATTGGGAACGCGCGGTAATCCTCTATGATAAAGCAGGAGACTACCAACAACCTGACGAAGCCATGGCCAGAAAAATGGAAATATTAAAAGCAAAGGTGGGCCAAATATTTCTGGAAGAAGCAAGCAGGCTGACAAAACAAGGAAAGTTATACGCGGCAATGAAGAAATTGGAAGGTGTTCGTAAATACGTTCCGGATGCGCAGAATAATCATTTGTATAAAGAATATTCCACCAACGCGTGTGATGCCTTGATGAGGAAAGCGGAAAAGCTCGGCGAAAAAGAGTTATGGGGTAATGCTTTATTTTGGATGCAAAAAATTGAAGCGGTTAATCCTAATTACCCTGATCTATTTCAAAAGATGATCGAAGTTAAAGATCACATTAATAAAGGAATCCGCAAATCAATTGCCGTGTTTGATTTCAGTTCCCCCAGTGCAGATAAGGATGCCGGTAAAATCGCCGCGAATAAACTGATTGCTTATTTGCATAAAAACGCCAGTGCCGATTTACGGATTATTGAACGCGAAAGTTTGCAATCAATATTAAAAGAAATGCAACTCACCCAGACTGGGTTGGTGGATATCAAAACCGCGCAAAGTGTTGGTAAGATGCAAGGCATTGATACTTTCATCATGGGAGATGTCCTGCATTTTTCAACTAAATACACTCATTCACCGAGTATCAATCAAGTAAAAGTATTAATAGATGAAGAAGATGTTCGCAATCCGGAGTTTTCTGATTGGCTGATGATTAATCCCAGGCCTACGGAGGAGGATATGAAAAACGCTCCCGCGCGAACAATCAAGAAAAAGAATTATCAGTTAATATCCTACAAGCAGGGAGTTGCCAAAATCAATGCCCTCTTGGAGATATCATTTAAACTGGTAAATACCCAGACCGGCGAAAACATTTATACCACTACCGTTTCGGGCAAGTTGATAAAGGATGACAAGTATCAGGATGGTGTTCCCATAGCCGGTATTGTTCAGGATCCACTGGAGTTGCCGACAGAAGCCGAAGTTTTAGATGAAATAACAAATGACAAGGTTTCCGATATGGGTAGAGGCATCCTTAAACATTTCCAAAGTCTGGAATTAGAATATTATAACGAGGGCCAATCTCAACAAAAAAGGCGCAATATTGATGCGGCTATTGAAAAATATACAAATGCCATCTTTGATGAAAAATTAAAGGGTATTTCTACACCCATATCCCAGAAATCGTCGGAGATGATTGATAAATTACTTGCTGATAAATAGAATTTCTCCGGAGGCAGAAAATGCTAAAAAAAAGCGTTCTTCTTTTTGGTTTATTTGTAATTTTTTTCTGCTTTTCCACTAGAGCGGAAGCCAGCAAAGTATCTGTTTTTAATTTTGCTACTTTAAACATGGAATCATCGGGATTGGGAACAGAAGTAACCAACCTGCTGGCTAACACGCTTAAAGATAGTACTGCTATATCATTACTCGATCGCAAAGATCTCGAAACATTCTTGAACTTCAATGACCTTCAACAAAATGACCAGTTAGATAATGTAACCAAAATCGGATCCAAGCTGGGGCTGGATTTTATAATTGTTGGTCATGTAGAAAAAAGAAGTTCAAATATTACGATAAATTGTAAAGTTATCCAAATTGATGCAAAGCAGATTGTCTACAATGGACGGGCTTCCGCCATTGGCGAGACAGCCCTAAAAACGGAAATTGCTAAATTAGGTCATTTGATTATCAAGGAAATCAACAAAGTCGCCAGGGAAGGTTCCGATGATAAATCATTGCCTTCCTGTCCTCCGAATTTACAGAAATTTCCCGGGACAAAAAAAATAAGTTTGCGCTGGCAGGAAATACCCGGTTTTGCTGTTGCCGGATATGCTGTTTTTCGCGCCCTCGATAAAGAAGGCCCTTTTGCAATGCTCGGGCAGACGGATACTAAGGAATATACTGATCATGGCGTGGATAGTAACACCATCTATTATTATAAAGTTAGGGGATTTGACAAATCAGGTCGCTATTCACAATTTACGGAGGTTATTTCCGCATCTACTGACTTTGCGCCTAATTCACCAATAATTTTAAAAACTGAAGGAAGAGCAAAATCAATTCAGATTATCTGGGTGCCCAGCCCAATAAAAAGCGATGATAAATCACAATTGGCCGGTTATAAAATATATCGTTCTAAAAATGAAGAAGGGCCTTATAAAGAATTGACTAAGATTGGATCAAGCGAACTTAATTACGGCCGTGATGGGAAAATATATTACCAGGATAAAGAACTTTCGGATAGCGAAACATTTTATTACCGTATTATTGCTTATAATGAAAAAGGAATTGAAAGCGATTTTTGTCATCCGATAAAAGGCACATCACTTTCCACTATTGCTTCAGTCAAGACGCAAAGCGATTTGATTAGAGAAGTAAAACTATCTTGGAGTAGTAATGCTTCAACTTTTATTGCGGCTTATAATATTTATCGGAGTTCTAAAGCAGATGGTGATTTTGTGAAAATTAAGCAAATCCCTTCATCCGGCGGCGATGGAGGCGCTTTAACTTACTCTGATGAAGATGATTTAGGCGATAAAATAAAATATTTTTATCGTATTACTGTTGAAGATGATTGGGGCGTGGAAACAAACCCATCATCTACAGTTTCGGCAATAACAAGGGATATACCGCCGCAAAACCAGAAGCTCAAGGCCCGCAGCGGCCTGGTAAAAAAAGTTGAATTAACCTGGATTGCCGCAACACAAGAAGAAATTGAAGGTTACAATATATACTGTTCGACGGAAAAGGATGGCAATTATACTTTATTAAAAAAAATCACCGGCCGCGAAAACAACAGTTATGTGGATAATTATCGTGGTTTTGAAAAAATTGGTGATGCCATTGGCGGAAAATTAGCGGGGCAGATAGCGGATAAAATCGGTGCTACACTTGATGATAACAAAACTTATTATTACCGTTTGACAACTTATAACAAAGCATCAGCGGAAAGCCTTCCTGATTTCGCATTTGCCAAAACGAAGCCTTGTCCGCAAAAAACAACGGGGATAAAAGGAATAGGGATGAAACCCAGAGAAGTGCCGCTTACCTGGAAGGCCAATCCGGAAAAAGATATAAGTTCTTACCATGTTTATCGGTCTTCAGAAGAAAAGGGAGATTTTGCTAAAGTCGGCACATCGGAAAAAACTGCTTACGTTGATACCGGACTAAATGATGGTCTAAAATATTTTTACAAAATTTCCGCGGAAGATCAGGACGGATTGATGAGTGAGAGTTCCGAAATAATTTCTGTGACTACAAAGCCTAAACCAAAACCGCCTGCTTCATTAAAGGGGAATTACAAAAACGGTAAAGCGGAAATATTGTGGGCGCCAAATAAAGAATCTGACATTTCTCATTACATAATTTATGAAAAAAAATATTTCGGCGTTGAAAAAATTGCTGAAACTAAATCGGCGAATTTTGTGGATAGCTCCATTGAAAAAGGAACTGAGAAAAAATACGTGATTAAAGCGATTGACCGTGATGGTCTTGATAGTGAATTCAGCGCCGAACTTTCTGTTTCCTCAAAATAATATTGATGGGGTTGAGAAAAGCGATTTAAGATATTTCAATCTCCTTAATCAACTGATTCAATTTTTTGGGGGAAACAGGGTAGGGCGTTTTTAGTTCCTGCGCAAAAAGAGAGACCTTATACTCTTCAATCATCCAGAACAATTCTTCAATTTTAGTCTTTTTCTCTTTGGAAAAATTCACTAGAGTATTTTCCTTTGTCATTGCGAGTTCACGACAGTGAACGTGGCAATCTTTATGATGTTGATTAGATAAGAGATTGCTTCGGTCGTTACTCTCCCTCGCAAAGACATCTGGACATAGCATCTGGTTGGGAATGAAGCCGGTTTGTGCCTCAATTATAATTTCCTGAAGCTGTTGGGAATAAATTATTACTTCCTGAATTTTCTTTTCTGCCGTGGCTAGATTGAGACTACCCCGCTGGGCACGCAAAGAGAGAGCTTTGCAATAGCGGGGCAAATCCTTCATGCGGTCAAATAAATATAACTCGGGAAAATCAACAGGTACAAGGCTGTGGAGCTCTGCCAGGATATCTTTGAGAAATTTCAACACAGGGTTGTTGCCGGTATTTTTAATTTTGAGTTTGTTTATGAAATCAAAGGTATCGGCAAAAACTTTCAATACTGGTTCTATGGAATTAAAGATTTGACGATCGTATTGCAGAATTTTAGAATTAATAGAATTAGCGTGTCCAATAAAATCTTCCTGCTTACGCCAGTGTTTTAAAAATAAATCATTTTTTATCCGGTCAATTATCGCTTGCTCCAGGTGTTTAGGATTGCCGACTTTGGTCGCCATTGCTTTCATTCCGGCATTAAGTGCAACATTCTTTTTAAGTTGTTTTAGTTTATCGGCAAAGTGTATGGCATAAAGAGCCGCAACGCCCTGGACATGACTTGCGGCGCTTTCCTTCTCACCGGAAAATAGACGGAGATTAACTAACCCATCAACTACATGCAGGGCAGGGTAGGCATAGCCGATAAGTCCTTGTTTTCCTGTGAGGGGAATATGTTCCGGCAAGTCGCCAAAATCCCAGCGGGTGATTCCTTCTTTTTCCCATTTCCTGCGTATATTATCCATCGCCGATGTATTTACTGTATTTGCAAGTTCTTTTTGCAGTAGATTAATGTCCCGGCTATTTTTTATTTCTTCGCCCTTTTCATCAATCACACTGTAGCGGACATTTAAGTGAGTCGGCAGTTTATCCAATGCCCACGCATCACGCGGAACTGTTACTTTGTACTTATCTTGCAGCAATTGGCTTAGTGCCTGCAGCAAGGATTTATTGAAATATGATTTATTTTCCAGCAACAACTTCGCGGTATGAACAGGTGATGGAAGTTTGAGGCGCAGCGATTTAGGAAGAGACTTCAATAAGTGAACTGCCTTGTCCTGCAGCAGTGAGGGTAGATAGCTCTCGATATTTTCTTCAGCAGCCTTTGAAACAAATCCCACCGGAACTTTCACGGTCACACCATCATCACTTTTACCTGGTTCAAAACGATAGCGACAGGCAAAAGCAGCATCCCCTATTTTTATTTGATCGGGATATTGAGCTATTTCTTCAGGATCAGGTAAGCTTTCAATTAAATCCTCTTCCCGGAAACGAAGAAAATCATCGCTGCCCTTTTCTTTAATCAAGCTAAGTAGAGACCGGATATCAGAAATGACCGGCAGCCTTTGTTCATAAAAGCGGGCGATTGTTTCTTCATCAACTACCAGGCCGCGTTTACGCAGTTTTTCTTCCATAGTGCTTACTTGATTCCATAAAGATAAGTTATGCTCCAGAAAAGGAATCTTGCGGGGGACCTCTCCGGTCAGAAGAGCTTCCCGGATGAATATTGTTTTGGCTTCCTCTGGATTAATTTTTTCATAAGCGATAGGTCTTTGTTCAACAATGGTCAAACCAAAAAGTGTTACTTTTTCCAAAGCGACAACTTGTCCGCGACTTTTTCCCCAATGAGCTGCAGCATAGGTATAGCGGCAATTGTCACCGCCTAAATCCTCGAGCCACTCACATTTAATATTGGCGACATTGCGGGCAAAGACTCGAGAGGTCATACTAATTTCCGCCGCTACAATCCAAAGGCCTGCGCGATTAAATAAGCCGGAACCGGGAAAAATCATCACAGCTCTGCTTTTTGCAGCGTTGAAAAAGTTTTTTTCTTTTTTTTGGGCAATGTTGGAAAGATAACCACTGAGTATGCAGCGATGAATTTTATCGGCAATATTCTGATCTATTTCAATCTTGGTATGCTTCTTGTTTTTTGCCGGTTTGTTTTTGCCATCGAGAATGTCCAATATTTGATTATAGATGTCACGCCATTCAATCATTCTTCGATACGAAAGAAAATGATCGCGGCAGAACTTTCTTAATTTGCCCTGTGAAGGAAGGCTCTCCATCGAACCGTGATAGCGATTCCAGATGTTAAGATAGGTTAAAAAGTCTGATTCGGGATGGGCAAACTTGGCGTGGGCGACTGATGCCTGATCAGCCTTCTCATAAGGCCTTTCGCGCGGATCCTGAATACTTAGCGCGGCGGCTATAACCGCAATCTCGTTTACGCAGGTTTCTTTCTGCGCTTCAATCAACATTCGGGAAACTCTGGGATCGAGAGGGAACTGCGCCATCGTCCGGCCAACTTCAGTCAGCTTGTAGTGATCCGATTCTTCGGAGCTATCATCTTTGGTCAGAGCTCCTAAATCATTTAAAATATCGATGCCGTCGCGGATACTTTTGGGCTGAGGCCGATCAACAAAAGGGAAAGAAGTAACCGCGCCAAGATTAAGTGAAAGCATCCGCAGAATTACGCCGGCTAGGTTGGAACGCATTATCTCCGGCGGTGTGTAAAGTGGCTTGCAAGAGAACTCTTCCTGTGAATAGAGCCTGATACAAATGCCGTTTTGCACCCGGCCACAGCGTCCTTTTCTTTGCTCCGCGCTGCTGCGGGAAATTGGTTTTATCGGCAGGCCTGTGGTCTGGCTGCGGGGATTATATTCCAGAATTCGTGAAAGCCCTGCATCAATTACATATTTGATACCCGGAATTGTTAATGACGTTTCCGCGATATTTGTGGCCACGATAATTTTTTGCTGACGGGCATCGGCAAAAATTAGTTTTTGCTGAGAGCCGGAAAGCCTTGCGTATAAAGGCAGAATAACGCCAGAGCACTTCTTGGATAATAGCTCGCAGGTTTCTCGAATATCCTGTTCCGTTGGCATAAAAATCAAAATGTCTTCAAATCGTCGTTCTATCTGCAAATTTTCTACACAGGCAACGGCTTCATCAATATAAGTTGTTTCGCCTTTTTCTTCTTTCACCGGATCAACAGGCAGGTAGCGGACTTCCACCGGATACATCCTACCGGAAACTTTGATTACCGGCGCCTTATTAAAAGCTTCAGAAAATTTTGCCGTATCAATCGTAGCCGATGTAATGATTAACTTTAAATCTTTTCTTTTTGGCAGGAGCGTTCGTAAATAACCCAAAATAAAATCAATATTGAGGCTGCGTTCATGAGCCTCATCCACGATAATAGTATCGTAGGCCAGCAAATTGCGGTCTCGAACAGTTTCCGCAAGCAGAATTCCATCGGTCATTACTTTAATCAGCGATTCAGTTGAACTCTTTTCTTCAAAGCGGATTTTATAGGCGATGGATTTACCGCACTCTTCACCAAGCTCCGAGGCAATGCGGTGAGCAATGCTGACAGCAGCAATACGCCGTGGCTGGGTAAGCCCGATAAGACCCCGCAACCCGCAACCCGCAGCAAGACACATTTTGGGAATTTGCGTTGTCTTTCCTGAGCCGGTCTCACCGGTAATAATGACGACCTGATTGCTTTTAATGGAATCAATAATTTCCTGCTTCTTGACTGATATAGGCAAGTTTTGCGGATAGTTAAGCGGGGGGATACTTCGCCGAATATGTTGAGTGATGATGGACAAATCTTTTCTCCAAAAAATTATAATCCCACGAATTGGGCTACCCCGGTTCTGCCAGAGGAAGCTCCACTTAATTGTTTTATTTCATATACAGACTATAACTGTCAATGTCAGAAGCGAATGAGTTCAACAATAATTATTTGATTTTTTCACTAATTGGCGTAAACAATTAATCATTAAATCAATGTGCTGTTTGAAAAAAGCACCATAGGAGAAAAATAGAGTGAAAAGAATTACTTCGGGAATTTGTATTGTATTATTTCTGTCAATAAATGGTTGGGCTGCCGGTGGAGAGAATGTTGCTGTTGAAACACTGGCAAAATCAAGCTCAAGTTGGGATGGAGTAGTGCTTTCGGATTATCCAAAAGGCAAGCCGGAAATAACCATTTTGAGAATAAAGATTCCCGCCGGCGCGAAGTTGTCAATGCATGAACATCCGGTAATCAATGCGGGAGTTCTTATAAGTGGAGAGCTGACTGTAGTTGCTAATGATAAAAAGACGCTGCATCTCAAAACCGGAGATTCTATTGTTGAGGTCGTCAACAAAGCGCATTATGGAAAAAATGAAGGAACAAAGACGGCAGAAATTATCGTTTTCTATGCCGGTACAGTGGATAAGCCGATAACGATAAAATAGAAGTTTTTTGCTGATCAAAACAATTTCCTGATTCATACCTAAAATATTTTATATCTGTTTGACAAAACAGGGTTAATTGATATAGATAACCACTCTCAAAGAGTACTGTTGTGCAAAGATAAAAACGGCAGATTTTACAACGAATTCAGGTGAGTATAATGGATAAAGTTAACATTGGTTTGATTGGTTTGGGCAACATCGGAACAGGTGTTGTTAAGTTACTTAAACAAAATGAAGAGCTGATTGCTCAAAAGCTGGACGCAAAGCTGGTTTTAAAGAAGATTGCTGATGTCAATATCACCACTTCGCGCGGCATTAAAATTAATAAAAATCTGTTGACGACTAATGCGCGGGAAATAATTAACGATAAAGATATTTCCATTGTGATTGAACTGATGGGTGGCTATGAACCGGCGCGTACTTTTGTTCTGGAAGCAATCGCGCAGGGCAAACATGTTGTGACGGCCAATAAAGCGCTTTTGGCGACTTATGGCAATGAAATATTTCCGGCAGCCCAAAAAAAAGCAGTGGATATAGGGTTTGAAGCCAGTGTCGGCGGGACCATTCCGATAATCAAAACGCTCAAAGAGAGTCTGGCGGCCAATAAGATCAACTCTCTCATGGGCATTATGAATGGCACTTGCAATTTCATTTTAACCAAGATGACCGATGAAGGCAAGATGTTTGATGAAGTTTTAAAAGAAGCGCAAAAGCTTGGCTTTGCTGAGGCTGATCCTACATTTGATATTGAAGGCATTGATACTGCCCACAAGATGGCGATTATTTTGTCACTGGCTTATGGGAAAAAAGTAAATCTGAAAGATATTTATCTTGAAGGTATTACTAAAATCAGCCGCGAGGATATTGCCTTTGCCAAGGAGCTTGGCTACCGGATAAAATTGCTGGCAATTGCCATGCTTAAGAATGATGCCGTGGAAGCAAGAATTCATCCGACAATGATTTCTTCCGGTCATCTTCTGGCCAATGTCAATCGGAATTATAACGCCTTTCACATCGTGGGCGATGCTGCAGGTCCTGTTTTTCTTTTCGGGCAGGGGGCGGGAATGATGCCTACGGCAAGCGCAGTTTTCACTGATATAATTGATATATCCCGCAATATTTTAAAAGGAATTACCTGCCGGGTGCCACTGCGATCAATCAGTGAAACAGCTATGACACAAATAAAGCTTATCCCGATGGACAACATTGAAACTAAATATTATTTCCGTTTCTCCGTTCTTGATCGTCCCGGTGTTCTATCCAAAATATCCGGCATTCTCGGAGAAAATAATATCAGCATTGCCACCGTTATTCAGAAGGCAAGAGGCGAGGGCGGCGCTGTACCGATTGTCATGACAACTTATAAGGCGCAGGAAAAAAATGTGCGCCAGGCGCTCAAAAAGATAGATAAACTTAATATGGTGTTGGATAAGACTATATTAATTCGAATTGAGGACGAGTTAAATTAAAATTATTTCTAACGAAGATTCTCCGAATGTTAATATGAAATATGTAGTATTGCTTGGCGATGGAATGGCTGATTATCCAACCAGTATGCTTGGCGGTAAAACGCCTCTACAGTGCGCCTTTACGCCTTTTCTGGATCAGATTGCCGCGGAAGGGACTCTAGGTCTTGTGGATACTATTCCTGCCGGATTTACTCCAGGCAGTGATGTGGCTAATCTGAGTGTTCTTGGATACGATCCTACTCAAACTTATACTGGGCGCGGCCCACTGGAAGCCACCAGCATGGGAATCAGCCTGGGTCCAAACGATATAGCTTATCGCTGTAATCTTGTCACTATTGGTAATCAAGATACCCCAGAAGCATTCATGGACGATTTTACTGCCGGGCATATTTCCACAAAAGAGGCGCGGGATATCATACTTTTTATCAATAAGCAGATTGGTTCTTCACAGTTTCAATTTTTCCCCGGTGTCGGTTATCGTCACTTATTCGTGTGGCGCAACGCTAATGCATCTCCTGAAACAACACCGCCGCATGATATACCGGGGAAAGCCATTGCGCGTTATCTGCCACATGGTGAATGTGCCGGAGAAATAAATTCTTTCATGCAGAAAGCCTCGGAGATTTTAAAAAGTCATCCTATCAATATCCAGCGCCAGAATCTTGGTAAAAAACAAGCTAATTCCATCTGGCTTTGGGGGCAGGGGAGAAAGCCGCAGATTGTTCCTCTTACCCAGAAGTACAATCTCAAAGGCGGAATGATATCAGCAGTTGATTTACTAAACGGCATCGGTATTATTGCCGGATTGAAAGTGCTTCCCGTTGAAGGAGCGACAGGATATATAGACACAAATTACGCGGGTAAAGCCAGAATGGCTCTCGATGCCCTGAAGTTTATGGATTTCATCTTTGTTCATTTGGAAGCTCCTGATGAAATGGGTCATGAAGGAAATGCAG
>SESG01004622.1_pt1 | contig 16703 bp, 9 predicted proteins | sample 3171421 | NCBI WGS metagenome assembly SESG01 (sample SAMN10866946, study PRJNA518727) | freshwater metagenome | biome: subpolar coniferous forest; feature: holomictic lake; material: water; isolation source: holomictic Lake 227, 6 m and 8 m depth | place: Canada: near Kenora, Ontario | collected... | reverse complement strand
ACTGCACCGACTCGGCATCCGGCCGACCCTGTTCGGCCTGGAGTATGCCTACAACTGGCTGGAATCCATGCCGGAGATTGCCAAGAGCATCGCCTTCTTTAACCAGGTCAGCCTCGAGCTCGCCAGCGGCAGCTAGTCCGGCCATGTAACCTCCTTCCCGCCAATCTTTGAATACGCGCCTCGAAAACAAAGTGCATTGTAGGAGCCGACGTGAGGAGGCTCTAACTAGCAGCAACACGCCCGATTCTCAACACCACCTGAGCCTCCTCACGTCGACTCCTACATTATCCAAACAAGCTCTGACCCGCCGCGCTTTTCTTCGGCGCAGCGCAGCGGCTTCGCTGCTGGCAGTGCCTTGGATCATCCCGGCATCCGTGCGCGGCGGCCACGGCGCGGTCACGCCGAACGAGCGCATCAATGTCGGCCTGATCGGCCGCGGCTGCATGGGCCGCGGACATCTGCAGGTCCTCGCGGGCCACAAACAAACACAACTGGTCGCCGTGTGTGACGTGGACCGCGTCCGCCGGGAGCAGGGCGCGCGGGAGGCGGACGAAATCTGCGCGGCGCAGCGCGGGGCGGGGACCTATCGTCATTGCGCGGCCATCAACGACTACCGCGAACTGCTGGCGCGGCCAGACATCGATGCGGTGGTCATCCCCACCCCGGACCACTGGCACGCACTCCAGGCGATCCACGCCGCGCAAGCGGGCAAGGACGTTTATTGCGAAAAGCCGGTGTCACTCACCATTCGGGAAGGGCGTGAAATGGTCAATACGATGCGCCGCTATGCGCGCGTCTTCCAAACCGGCACGCAATACCGCTCCATCCCCACCATCCGGCAGGTGTGCGAGTTCGTGCGCGCCGGCGGTCTCGGCAAGGTGAAGTCCGTCTTTACCATCTGGATGAAGACCCATGTCCCGACCATCGGCCCATCCGATGTGCCGCTCGATCCCGCGCTGCCGGCCGAACCGACGCCAGAGGGATTGGACTGGGATCTGTGGGTCGGGCCAGCCTCGTGGCGCCCCTACAACTCCGCCTACCACCGCAACCCGATCCCTGGGGTGGTGCCGTGGACGTTCTGCGACGCCTTCGGCGCGGGCGCGATCACCAACTACCACTCCCACGCGGCGGACGTAATTCAATATGCCATCGGCATGGAAACCAGCGGCCCGGTGGAAATCATCCATCCCTCGAGCGGGCAATTCCCCACGCTGACCTGCCGCTACGCCAACGGCGTGCTCCTGCATCATGTGGAGCATTGGGGGCAGGTGAAGAACCTCTACCAGGCCGTGCCCGCCCAGGCGCGGCTGGAGGGGTTGTTTGGCGGACTGTTCGTCGGCGAGCGCGGCTGGATCACTTCCATGTACGGCTCCGGCCCGGTGCAAGGCGGCCCGGAAGGCGTCCTGCGCGAGATGAGCCTGGCGACCCGCCAGGTGAACATTGGCGCCAAGGACCATCACGCGAACTGGTTCGATTGCATCCGCTCACGCCTGCGTCCGAGCGCCCATGAGGAAATCGGCCATCGTTCCGCGTCGCTGGGCCATCTCGTGGCCATCTCCTACCAGCTCAAACGCAGCTTGCGTTGGGAGCTGGCGACGGAGGTTTTCGTCGGAGATGACGAGGCGAACCGCCTGCTCTCCCGCGCGCGTCGCGAGCCGTGGCTGGCATGACTTCCGTGTCTGACTGCTGGTGTCCGCCAATGCGGCTGCTTTGCATTCCCCGCTCCGCGACTTTGGACTTTGGATTTGCCATAACCGACTTCCCACCGGCGCGGCTTTATGTCATAGGTCAGGCATGGCGAAGACAAAGAAGAATGCGGCAGCGGTGGCGCTGGGAAGGCTGGTGTGCTTATGCGGGCTGGCAGTTGCCGCCGGCTGCCAGACGGACTCCCACCATGCCATGGGAACAGGGAAGCAAACGGGCCAAGCTCACAACCTGCCGGGCATAGATTGTCCGCTCCGGCAGGCGGGCGTGGATCCCAGCCAGCTCCGCCCGTTTGCCGAAGTGGAGAAATACATCGCTTTTCTCGACCGTCCCGATCGCGCCGCGTGGCAAAGACCTGACGAGGTGGTGGCGGCGCTCGGACTGCACGGCGACGAGACCGTTTTAGATCTGGGTGCGGGGTCAGGCTACTTCAGCTTCAGATTGGCGCGGGCGGTGCCGCGGGGCAAAGTGGTGGCCACGGACCTAGAACCGGAGATGATCAGGCACATTCACCACCAGGCGACCGTGGAAGGAATCACGAATTTGAGTCCGGTGTTAATCAAAGCGGACGATCCCCAGGTGCCAGGCGGGGCGGACCTGGTCTTTGTGTGCGACGTGCTGCATCATGTGCCGGACCGGGCGAGGTGGCTGAAGAAAGTGGGCTCAGAAATGAGACCCGGCGCCCGGTTCGTGCTGGTTGAGTTTAAGGAAGGCAAGCTGCCCGAGGGCCCCCCTGAAGCGGTCAAGATCCCACGGAAGCAGCTAATCGAGCTGGTCAGCCAAGCCGGGCTGCCATTCGAATCGGAGAAGGCCGACTTGCTCCCCTACCAGGTGTTTTTGGTATTTCGTAAGGGGAAGTGAAAGCTCCTGCTGTGGTGATACGCAGCAACCGCCACCGCATCCGACAGGATGTCGCCACGGTCGGGAGGATTCTCCTCGGACGCAGAATTCCTGAAGGATCTTAGTGGGGCCCCTCTTTGCTTGACAAACCACTGCCCGCGGGATCGGAGAGTCTGAAGTCTGAAGTCTGAAGTCTGAAGTTTCACGTTTCACCTTCCACGTTCCACGTTGCCGATTTGCTGTTGCAATCTCCGGCGAAGGATTAACCTACCCCGTGCCTGAGCTACCCGAAGTCGAAGTGCTGGTTCGTCATTTGCGGCCGTTGCTGGAGAACCGGACGGTTCGCGCGGTGCGCGTGAACCGAGCGAAGGTGGTGGCGCCCGCGTCAACGCACCAATTCGCGCAGGTCCTGCGCGGGGCGAGGTTCTGTGGTCTGACGCGCCGGGGGAAGTACCTTGTGTTCCGGTTTCGGAAACCCGGAACACAGGAGCCGCTGACGCTGGTGGGCCACCTTGGCATGACGGGGCGGATGTACCTGTTGCCGGCAAACGCCCAATTGCCGAAGCACGCGGCGGTGGTTTTGGACCTCGGCCGGGAGAACTTCGTTTTCGAGGACACGCGCTATTTCGGCCGGCTCACGCTGGAGGCCAGCGCGCTGGGCAGACTGGGACCGGAGCCGCTCGGGGCGGAGTTTACGGTCGAGGGTTTCGCGGAGGCGCTAGGTCGCTCGCGGCAGCCGATCAAGGTCAAGCTGCTCGACCAGTCGCTGGTGGCGGGGGTTGGGAACATCTACGCCAGCGAGGCGCTGTTCCGGGCGGGCATTGCGCCGACACGGCCAGCGAGGAGATTGACGCGAGCACAAATCAAGCGGCTTTGGCGCGCGGTTCGCGCGGTGCTGCGGGAGGCCATTGCGTGCGGCAGCACCATCCCGCTGAATTACTCCGGCCAGGGAGCGCGCGATGGGCTTTTCTATTTCGGCCGCGCGCCCGGCGCGCCGGACTATTACGAGGAGCGGCTGCGGGTTTACGATCGCGCCGGCCGGCCCTGCCCGGCGTGCGGCACGGCCATCCGGCGCCGGGTGCAAGCCGCCCGCAGCACCTTCTATTGCCCGCAATGCCAGCGCGGCTGAATGCCGTCGGCCGCTGCGAAAGACCAAAAGCAGATCCACCTGGCAGCGATCCGATTCGCCGTGGCATGGTTGCAGGAATCGGAGCGGTCATCCGTTTCCCATCCGTTCTACCACACGCGTACCGAGGGCCATCCCGGCCAATGCACCAGGGGACCATCCCGCAGATTCCACTCATTGTAAGCGTGCATTTACGGGACACCGCTTTAGAATCGGCCGCCATGGCCCAATGTAGGTTTACGCTACTGTCGGCGGCACGGAACCTTTTCGGGGTGACCCGTACGGTTTCCGTTGCGGAGGTAATCTGATGAAGCTCTGCTCGATCGCGCTTTGGATTTGGCTGGTAACGCTTTGCAGTGCGTTCGACAAAGGGGTGAGCGGAGCGGAGTTCAAGGACCTGGTGGGACAACCCGCCGACATGGCACCGAGTGCTTACCTTTATCGGGCCGACCGGAAACCGGCGGAGAATGCACCGGAGAGCTGGCTGGCACTCATGCGTTATGCCCATCAGCCACTCAACCAGCCGGCGGACGTAAACGCCCCTGCCATCAAAAGGGCACTGTGCGCATTGTTGTGGGAAGAGATCCGTCCGATCAAACGCCTGGAGCTGACCTGGGCGGCGAATGAGCAACCGCGTCCTTCCCCGGCTGATATTTCGATCACGACGCTGGATCAGCAGGGCACCGCCAGCTCCTGGTGGAACAACCTGGCACCCGGGCGGAGGACCGTGCGACCCACCGTATCCGCAGATGGCAGAACTTATGACTATGAACTGCCGACGGAAAGTTGCGGCCTGGTGATCAGCGTCGAGGGTGCCAGGCTGGCCGGTGAATATGCGGTGCCCGCGGTCCGCGTGCTGGGGCCGGAAACGTGGAAGAAAATGGATGTCGAAATCGAGTGGGGGTACGAGCGGAGCACCGCCGAGGCGGATTACAGCGGCAGGATCGAGGTCTATGACGGCAGATTGACCGGGCTGACTGCATTGGCGGGCGACCTGGCAACCCGCATCACGACGAAGTCATCGTGGCTTTCGGTGGGCAAAAGCGGCCAGCGTCGGGGCGTCAGCGCCAGCCTCCTGTATGTGGGCACGTCCAAGTGGCGTCGGGTCCAACCCTTCACGAGCCAACCAGAAGATGTGGCGCGGACCATCATCACGGCGTGGACCAAGGCGGGCAACGTCTCGTTCCTGGCCGGGGACCTGGAGAATGGGCCGATTTTGGCACCGGAGTACGGGTTCTTTGTGCGGCGGACCTCGGAGGTGGAATCCCGCCAGCCGCCCCATTCTCCGATCGACTTGCGGACTCCTCGGATCCCACTCGCGGAAAAGATGCGCTCGATTGCCGGTAATGAAACCCTGCAGGGTTGGGGCAGTGACCTCACGCCGTGGTTTGGCGGCAACCCGACCGATCAGCCTCTGACCGCGCAGGGCATCACTTTCCCAGCGCGAAGTCTGGCGCTGCATCCAGGCGCGGAACAAGATGTGGCCGTGGGTTGGCGCAGTCCCATCAAAGCGGCGGTGCGGGTCCGCGCGAGCGTGGCACACGCCCAAGCCGGGAGCAACGGGATCGAATGGTGGATCACGCGAGAAACCAGCACGGAAAGAAGAACTCTGGCGCACGGCGTGACGGACGGGACAGGTTCGCAGAAGATTCCGGCCGAGGCCCAAGGCAAAGAATTGGGCCGCGTGGTGGTCGAACCCGGAGATATGATCTCGTTGGTGGCCGGCCCCAAGGGCGCTCATCAATGCGATACAACCCTCATTGACCTCGATATTGCCGTGGTAGGGGAACGTGGCGGGGTCTGGAACCTGACGCAGGATGTCCTGGGTACGCTGCCTGCCGGTAATCCCCATGCTGATGGCCAGGGCAGAGCTGATGCATGGCATTTCTACCGCCAGAAGGCGGCGGCACCCCCGGCCGCCCCGTCGGAGCCGCCGATCGAATTGGCTTCGCAGTCGTCAAACGCGCGGGAGTTTGTTCAGGAACTCCAACGCCGAAACCTGAGCACGATCCGACAGAAGGTACGCGCCCGTCCCGAGCAAACGTGGGCGGGCGCCGTTACCGCGATGCGCGGAACCAACTTGCCGCCGCATCCCACACCACCGCCCGGATGGGAGCCGAAGATGCAGGTGCAGGTTCCGTGCGAGCGGCTGACCGCGCAATGGAATTTGGGCACCTGGCACTTGCTCCGGCACGCGGAGAAGCACCCGGAGGCTGGACGGCTGTGGTTCAACGATTACCCTTACGGGATTCTCGCCGCCGAGACCTACCTGATTCTTGCGGCGTTAGACCTGATGGGGTCCCACCAGGCCGCCGAAGCCGGATTTAGCCAATGGGTGTCCTTGCCCATCGATTCCAGGACTGCCGATCATGCCGGTCATCATGAGTGGGCGCTTCCCGACCGACCCAACGGACTCTTTTCGGAGGGGCATGGATGTTTGACCCACGCCGTGGGGCCTCCGGGCATCGGCGGTCACATGGATGGGGTACATGCTTTCGGGCCGGGATCCATTGGGTGGGCTTTGATCGAGCATTATCGGCTGACCGGCGACGCCAAGTGGTTCCGGGAGTCGGCACCACGGATTAAAGCCAACGCCGAATGGATGCTGCGCCAGCGACGCGTGGTAGCGGACATGGTTCCGGGCGGTGAGCGGTTGTGGGGCAAAGGGCTGCAGCCGGCGCTCCAGGTAACGCCGGATAGCGGGGGACTTTGGATGCAATTCTACGAAGCGGAGGCCTACTACTGGGCTGCGGTCGCGCACTTTGCGGATGCCCTGGCGACGATCGACCGCGTCGAAGGGACCCGATTGCAGGCCGAGGCGGAAGCCTATCGCCGGGATCTGCTGGCGGCGGTGGATCGGTCCATCGCGCTGTCGCCTGTGGTTCCGGTGCGCGATGGCACCTTCCGGTCGGTCATCCCGTTTGCGTGCTACGTGCGCGGATTGAGCACTGGGGCATGGGGATGGCAGCGTGACGGTTCGGGCTCGCACGTGGGGCCGTTGTATTGGGAAACGGTCCAGTCGGCGGCGGCCCTGGTGAGCCCGGCGCGGCTGCTCTCACCGAACGACGCGCGCGTGCAGGGATATCTTGACGTGCTCGAGGATCGGTTGCTGCTCGAGAATCCGTATGTTGGCAGCCGCGATTGGTTCGCTGCCGGATGGCAATACCAGGGCGGACTGGAGCGGACCGCTAACATGCACCTGGCGGGCGATGACATCCCGGTATTCCTTCGTTCATTCTTGAACTGTTATGCCATCGATATCCTCCCCGACAACGGATACATCTTCAACGAGCACGCGGTGCATGGCCCGCCGGACAAGATTTTTGAGGAGGCGGCGTTTCTGGAGCGTTTTCGCAACCTGTTAGTGATGGAGGAAGGCGATTCCCTTTGGATTGCCCGCGCCGTGCCTCGCGTGTGGCTGGAACAAGGCAAGAAGATTGTGGTGAAGAACGCGCCGACCCATTTCGGGGCTCTTTCCTATGAGATCGTGTCCGAGGTGGACGAAGGCAAAATCATAGCGACGGTCGAGCTTCCTTCCCGCAAGCCTCCGAAGTCCGTGCTGCTACGTTTTCGGCACCCCACCGCGGCGCCCATCAAAAGCATCACCGTCAACGGCAAGAGCTGGCAGGACATTGACCAGGGCCAGGAAACCATCCGGCTTGAGGGTCTCCAAGGCACGGTCGTCGTTAAGGCGCAGTATTGAACGGCCGGAGCGGCAAGCTTTGCTCGCTGCGCTACTTATCGACATCGCGAATAACCAGATCCACCTTGCAGCGATCCGATTCGCCGTGGCATGATCGCAGGAATCGGAGCGGTCATTTGTGACGGTTCAGATCCGAGCGTGGGGCAGACCTCCGGTCTGCCAGTTGGCCGGGCCTCTGGCCCGGCGTCTCGACGCCAACAGAAACACGGAGTCAGAGACTCCGTGAACCGGCAGACCGGAGGTCTGCCCCACACCTGAACAGTTACGGTCATTTTATGCACCATGCGGCGGATCGACATACGAAGATAGCGCAGCTTCTAGGCTTCGTCTGGGCCGTGGTCGCCTTGGGCTGGCAACCCTTGTGCGCGGTCGCGGCCGAGGACGCACGGCCTTTGTCCAAGGTCGTTTTCGTGCCCCACTGGATCCCTCAGGCCCAATTCGCTGGCTACTACCTGGCTTTGGAGCGGGGGTTTTACCGCAAGCGGGGGCTGGAGGTGGAGATCCTGGAAGGCGGCCCGCGCAAGCCGGTGGGCAAGCTGTTGGCCTCGGGCGAGGCAACCCTGGGCAGTCACTTCCTTTCGGCCGCACTGAAGCTGCACGATGAAGGCCCCCCGCTGGTTCATCTGGCGCAAATCACCCAGCGTTCGGCTCTCATGCTGGTGGCGCACAAATCCCATGGCATCCGATTGGTAAAGGACCTGGAGGGTAAGAAGGTCAGCGTCTGGGCGGATTTTACGGCGCAGCCCAACGCGTTGTTCCGCAAATACAACCTGAACGTCAATACCATTACGCAAGGCCCGACGATCAATCTGTTCATGCGCGGCGGCGTCGATGCCGCCTCAGCCATGTGGTATAACGAATATCACCTCATTCTTAACTCGGGCCTGAACGAAGACGAAGTGACGGTTTTCTTTTACGACCAGCACGACCTGAACTTCCCCGAAGACAGCATTATTTGCCTGGCCGAAACCTGGCGCACCAAGCCCGAGCTATGTCGCCAGTTCGTGCAAGCGACGCTGGAGGGCTGGCAATACGTCCTTAGCCATCGCGAAGAGGCACTGCGCGTCGTGATGAAGCGGACGGAACAGGCTCGCACGGGCACCAACCGCTCCCATCAAGGTTGGATGCTGGACCGGATGTGCGAGCTGATCCAGCCGGTCAAGCCCGCCGTCGCCCTGGGCGAACTTTCCCGTGAATCGTATGAGCGCGTGGCGCGCGAGTTGAAGAGTAGCGGCCAAATCCGGGCGACGCCTAACTTTGAAGAATTTCATGTCCCGCTCCATCCGTGACCATTTCCGTCCGAAGCTGGCGCTGAAGCTGGGTTTACTGGTGCTGGCCAGCACGGGATTGATTTTCCTGCTGGCCTTCGGTTACAGCAACCATATCGCCCGCCGGCTGGTGCTCCAGGAGGTGGAAGCCAACACGCGGAACCTGGCGCACGGGACGGTGAACCGGATTGAAGCCGTGCTGCACGCCGTGGAGCCGTTGCCGCAATGGCTGGCTCGCCAGCTGGTCAGCGAACGCCCGGGCGAGCAAGAGATTGTCAAGCTCCTCCAGAACGAGGTACTCACCAGCCCGCACATTTACGGCAGCGCCGTGGCGTTTGCGCCGAGTGAATCGTCCAGCCAAGCCAGGTTGGTCGCGCCTTACGTTTACCGCCAGGAGGGCCGGCTACAGTTTGTGAATCTGGCAGCGGACAACTACGACTATATTTCACAAGACTGGTATCTCCTGCCGCGCGAACTGGGCAAGGCAGTCTGGACGGATCCCTTCTTCGACCAAGGCGGCGGCGAGACGATGATGTGTACCTATTGCGTGCCGTTCTATCGCCAGGCGGCCGATCAGAGGGTTTTCGCCGGCATCGTCAGCGCCGACCTCCAACTGGAGCACCTGGCCCAAATCGTTTCCTCGATTAAGCTCTATCAAGGGGGCTACGCGTTTCTGCTGTCGCAAAACGGCCAGTTCATCTCTCATCCCAACCAGGACTACGTCTTCAAAGAGAGCATCTTCAGCCTGGCGGACGAGACGGGAGATCAGCAGTGGCGCGAAATCGGTCGAAAAATGCTGCGTGGTGCCGAGGGCTTCGAACGGGTCCGCTCCCCAAACACCGGCTTCACGTCGTGGCTTTACTACGCGCCGGTTTCCAGCGGTTGGACGGTTGGGATTCTGTTTCCCGAAGCCGACATTCTCGCTGGCCTGCACGCCATGAATCGGGTGGTCTTCTGGATTGGCTTCGTCGGCTTCGGGTTGTTGCTGGCGGTAACCACCCTGCTTTCGATGGGTATCACCCGGCCCATCCGCATCCTGGCCCAACAGACGCACGCGATTGCCCAGGGCAATCTCGACCTGGTGGTGCCGCCGGTGAAGTCCCACGACGAGGTGGGCCTGCTTTCGCAGTCGTTCGAGAACATGCGGCTGGCGCTGAAGGAATATGTTGCCAACCTCGCCGCGACTACCGCCGCCAAGGAGCGCATTGAGAGCGAACTCAAAATCGCCCGTGCCATCCAGCGCAGCTTTCTGCCCAAACGATTCCCCCCGTTCCCGGATCACACCGAGTTTGACATCTATGCCGAGTTGCAGGCGGCCAAGGAAGTGGGCGGCGATCTATATGACTTCTTCCTGCTCGACGAGCATCGCCTGTTCTTTTCCATCGGCGACGTCTCCGGCAAAGGCGTGCCCGCCGCGCTCTTCATGGCGGTCACCAAGACGCTGATGAAAGGTGTCGCGGAGCAGCACTTGTCGCCGTCGCAGATCCTGGCGAAGGTCAACCATGAGCTGTACGTGGACAACGACGAAATGATGTTCGTCACGCTCTGCTGCGGCGTGCTCGATCTGGGAACGGGCGAACTGCAATACACCAACGCCGGCCACTTGCCGCCATTGCTGCTCCACGCTTCCCGCCAGGTCACGTGGATGGACTTGCCCAAAGGATGCGTGTTGGGTGTCTCGGAAGCGCTGGGCTACAGCACCCGCAGCCTCCGGCTTGAACCGGGGGACACCCTGCTGCTATACACCGACGGCGTGAACGAGGCGATGAACGCCGGCCAGCAGCTTTTCGGCGATGAGCGCCTGCGCGCCTTCGCCGAGGCCCAGGCCGGCGCGGCCCCAAAGGAACTGGTCGAGGGCCTGTTCGGTGCGGTCCACCGTTATGCCGGCGGCGAAGAGCAGTCGGATGACATCACGGTTCTCGCACTGCGATACTTGGGAAAAAGTTGAACCGGCGGCGCAGGCCCCTTATAAGATGGCCATGCAATAAGAGCAGAATGAGAACATGCACCTCTGATTGGACCCAACGGGCAAGCCCGCTCAAGTCAACTCCCGCAACGTCGGGGCCCTCCACTTGAGCGCCGGCCCGCCCAGCGTTACACCTGACCCATGATTCCAATCCTCAAACGCGTTTTGCTGTCGGTGGTTTTGTTGGCCGCGGGAGCGCTGGTATTGCTGTTATCCGACCTCCACTCGCGGGAAGGCGCGCGGAACCGGAACCAGAAAGGCGAGGGACCCTCCCGCATTCCGGTGGCGCTGCTCAAGCACTCCTCCAACCCATTGCTGGACGACGCCGAACGCGGGGTGTTGGAACAACTGGCGGCGGCCGGCTATCGCGATGGCGAACGATTGGCCCTCCAGCGGTTTAATGCCGAAGGCGATGCCACCATCGCCAACACGATCGCCAGGCACATGGCCGACGGCAGTTTTAGAATGGCGATCAGCATCAGCACGCTGATGCTGCAATGCGTGGCCAACGCCAACAAAGACGGCCGCGTCATTCATGTCTTCGGCGCAGTCACCGATCCGGCCGGCGCGGGCGTCGGCATCCGGCAAATGAACTCCACCAATAAGCCGCCCTGGCTGGCCGGCATTGGATCGTTCCAGCCGGTGGAGCAGATTCTGCGCGAAGCCAAACGGCTCTGGCCCGATCTCAAAGTCATCGGTACGATTTGGAATCCGGCCGAGCGCAACTCGGAGGCCTGCGTCCTGAAGGCCCGGGAAGTCTGCCCCACGCTGGGCTTGGAACTCCTCGAAGTCAATGTGGACCAAAGCAAAGACGTGCGCGAAGCCGCGGATTCGCTCATGGCTCGCGGAGCCCAGGCCTTTTGGTGTGGCGCGGATGTTACGGTGATTAACGCGACCGCCGCCCTGTGCGATGTGGCCCTCAGGGCCAGGATCCCCGTCTTCTCCAACACCAGCGGCCACGTGCGCGAAGGCACGCTGTTCGATCTGGGCGCAAACTACGTTGAGGTGGGCCACTGCGTCGGCGCCATCGCCGCATCCATCCTCGACGGAGCGAATCCGGCCACTTTCGCCATTACGAACTTCATGCCCGAGCGCGTGATGTTGAATAAGAAGGTCCTCAAACAAATGCGCGACCCGTGGCGGTTTACGGACGACCTCAGCGCGCGCGCCGACTTGATCCTGGGCGAGAATGGCCAGGTGGAAAAGGAGAAGATCCACTCCAGCCGAATGGCCGCCCTCGCTCCGGCGGGCCGCCAATATACAATCGGCCTGGCTTACTTTGGGCCCGACGAAGGTACCGACACCGCCATATCCGGGCTGATGGACGGTCTGCGCCAGCGCGGCCTGGTCGAAGGGGGCAACCTGACGGTTCAGAAGCTGCACGCCAATGGCGAAATCAGCAGCATTCCGGCCATCCTCCAATCGCTTGATGCCAGCTCGGTAGATGTGATCGTCCCCTTCTCGACCCCGGTCCTGGCTGCGGCCTGCGCCGGGGTGCATCGAAAACCGGTCGTTTTCACCTATTGCTCCGACCCGATCGCGGCGGGTGCGGGCACGAGTTTTGAGGAGCATCTGCCGTTTGTCACGGGCGTCGGTTCGTTTCCGCCGGTCGCCGAGGCGCTGACGGCCATTAAGCTGATGTTTCCGAAGCTCAAACGGATCGGGACGCTCTACAACAATGCCGAGGCCAATTCCGTGAAAGTCGTCTCGGTGCTCCGCGAGCTTTGCGCGAAAGACGGCCTGGAATTGATCGAGGTGCCTGCCAACAGCACGAGCGAAGTCGTGCCCGCCGCGCAGTCACTGGTCGCCCGCAGCGTCGAAGTCGTCTATCTACCCGGCGATAACACCGCTTACCAGGCCTTCGATGGGCTTGCCAACCAGCTCGCCACCGGACGAGTGCCGCTGGTGATTGACAGCCCGGAGTTCCTTAGCCGCGGTGCCTTGGCCGTCGTCGGCGTCGGCTATTATCAAAGCGGGTTTGCGGCAGCGGAGCCGCTGGCGCGCGTGCTCGCCGGCGAGAAACCGGCCGACATCCCATTACGAAATGTCACAGATAAGAAGGTAGCGTTTAACCAGGACGTGGCCCGCAAACTCGGGATCACGTTTCCGCCAGAGGTGTTGGCCATGCAGACCGCCGAACGCCCGGCAGCCGCGGCGGCCAAGGTGCCGCTCACCCGGCGCTGGCAGATTCAGGAAGTCTCCTACGTCGAGTCGGTCATGGTGGAGGAGGCCATGCGCGGGCTCCGTGACGGCTTCAAAGAAGCGGGGCTGGGCGATGGCACAGACTACACCCTGCGGACCCTCTGCGCCCAGGGTGACATGGCCGCCTTGGGATCGCTCTTTGATTCCGCCAAGACCACCGGGGCCGATCTCTGCATCGTTTATGGCACGCCTACGCTCCAGGTCGCCATCCGGCAAGTTCGGGGCATCCCGGTCGTGTTTACGGTGGTCGCCGACCCATTTGTGGCGGGGGCAGGCAAGTCCGACCAGGACCATTTGCCAAACCTTACCGGCGTTTACACCCTGGGACCCTACCGGGAGATGGCCGAGCTGCTGCGAACGCACTTCCCGCAAATCAAGCGGGTCGGCACACTGTTCTGTCCCGCCGAAGCCAATTCCGTCGCCAACAAGGAGCTTTTCGTCCGCGAAGCCAGCCGAGTTGGCCTGGTGGTGGAGACGGTTCCGGCCAACAGCCCCAGCGAGCTGCCGGACGCCGCCATGGCGCTGTGCAGCCGCCAGCTCGACGCGGTGGTCCAGGTGATCGACAACCTCACCGCGGCGGGCTTTCCCGCGATCGCCCACGCCGCGGCGCAAGCACGCCTGCCGGTCTTTGCCTGCCAAGGCGCCGCCGCCAGGCAAGGGGCCGCAGTGGTGCTGGCGCGCGACTATTTCGATGCCGGGCGTGAGACGGCGCTCAAAGCAGTGCGGATCATGCGCGGCGAGAGCCCGGCCCGAATCCCTTTCTCGCCACCCGTTACGACGCAGAAGCTCGTGAACCTGAAGCAGGCCCAGGAGAGTGGTCTGCACATTCCCGACGCGCTGTTGCGCGAGGCGAAGCAAGTGACCGCCCCCTCCCAACGCTGACCCGCGCCCGCTTATGGAAATCACCCGCACGGCTCGCGCCGTACATTTCGAGATTAAGCTCAAGGGACGGATGGACGCCACCTGGAGCGACCACGTGGCGCGCGCGCTGGCCGAGTGCGTGCAGTCCGGCCAGCACGTCATTCTATTGGACATGGCGGAGGTGGATTACCTCAGCTCGGCTGGCATCCGTATCCTCATGGTTTACGCCCGGCAGCTCCAGACTATCCAGGGGCGGCTCGGCGTGATCAACTCCTCCAGCATGGTCCAAAAGGTGCTGGAACTTGCCGGACTCGACGTGCTCCTGCTCGTTCAATCCGGCCCGGCAACCCCACCTGTCCCAACCGCCGACCCTGACACGAGAAAGGTGGTGCTGACGGAGCTCGGCGCCACCGCGGAGGTGTTTGAGCTGGATCCGGCTGCCACGTTGCGCGTTCAATGGCCCGGCGACTCTGCCGCGTGGTTCGAGGGCCGCGCACATCCTGAAGCCAGTGCTTCAATCGAATTTCCTGCCAACGTCATCGGCCTCGGCCTGGGCGCCCTCGGTTCCGGCGATGCTTCCAGCACTCCGCCGTTTGGCGAGTTCCTCGCCGCCGCGGGCGCCGCCGTCTGCCAGCCGGCGGACGGCTCCAACAAGCCGGACTACCTGCTGCTGCAAGGGGCGCTGACGCCCGAGATGAAAGTGGCCTACGGCATGGTGGGCCACGGCGGCTTCCGCCGCTTGCTGCGCTTTGACAAAGGCCCGCAGCAACCCAGCCTGCCACTCAGCACGGTGGTGAGAGCTTGCCTCGACGCCCTCGGCACCGAGGCCGCCGGCATGGTGCTGGTCGCGGAGACAGCTTCGATCATCGGCGCCTCCCTCCAAAAGATGCCGGAATACCAACCCGCCGGCAGCCAGGCGCAGGATATCTTTGCCTTTCCCGAGATTCGCGACTGGCTCAGTTTCACCGCCGAAGCCGCCTTTGCCAACTCCACCTGCCTGATCGTCGGGTTTGCGGCTACCAAAGGGAGCGCGGCCAGCCTCCGCCTGCTCAAACCCCTGGTCCAATCCGGCGCACTCCACGGCCATTTTCACGCCGCGGCGTTTCCTTATCACCCGCTCCGCAAAGGCAAGGTGGACCTGGCCCAAACCATCCAACCTCTATTCGAAAGCGAGCAGGTGCTCGGCCTCATCCATCTGCTGAACGACTGGCGCGAGCTCAGCGGCGCGGGCGAAAGCCGCTTCCTGCGCGGCGCCTGTTGGTGCGCGCCATTGACTTTCCCAGACCGGCCCAAACCATGACTCTCTTCCTCGGCGCACTCACCATCGGACTGATCCTGTCGCTGCTGGCGCTCGGGATCTACATCAGCTACCGCGTCTTTGATGTCGCCGACATCACGGTGGACGGCTCCATCACCTTGGGCGCGGCGATCTGCGCGGTGCTGATCGTCAAAGGCACCAACCCATTGCTGGCCACGCTGGCGGGCTTCGCCGGCGGCCTGGCCGCGGGTACCGTGACCGGCATCCTGCAGGCCAAGTTCAAGCTCAACCCGCTCCTGTCGGGGATTCTGGTCATGACGGGCCTTTACTCGGTAAACCTGCATGTGATGGGCAAGAGCAATGTGCCGCTGTTGACCGGCACGACGTTCGTCACCACGGCCGAGCGGCTGGGGAGAGCGTGGTTCGGAAAGCCCGAGGTCAACCTGTTAGGCTGGCTCGTCAGCGCGCGCGACCTGGTGACCGTGCTGCTGGCGCTCGGCCTGGTCGTCCTGGTCTGCCTGGCGCTCTATTGGTTTTTTCGCACCGAGCTGGGCACCGCCATGCGCGCTTCGGGCGACAACCCGCAGATGATCCGCGCCCTGGGCGTCAATGTCGAACGCTACCGCATCCTGGGGCTCGCGCTTTCCAACGGCCTGGTCGCCCTTTCGGGGGCGTTGCTGGCGCAATACCAGGGTTTCGCCGATGCACAAATGGGCATCGGAATGGTTGTTTGGGGACTGGCCAGCGTCATCATTGGCGAGTCGCTCATCGGCTCGCGCAGCCTGGGCCTGACGATCTACGGCGCCGTCGCGGGCTCCGTGCTGTTCCGCTTGCTGGTAGCCATCGCCCTGCGCTGGGGACTCAACCCGAACGACCTCAAGCTGGTCACCGCCCTGTTCGTATTCGCCGCCCTGGTGTTGCCGCAGTGGTTTCAACGCCGCGTCAAGCCCGCGCTGCCTGCACCCCAGCCTTAGCCGGAAAAACCATGCTCACCGTCAACAACGTCTGCCAGACTTTCAACGCCGGCACGGTCAACGAGGTCTGCGCTCTCCGCGGCGTCAGCCTCGACCTGCCGGAAGGTGCCTTCCTGGTCATCCTGGGGGGCAACGGCTCTGGCAAGTCCACCCTCCTCAACGCCGTGGCCGGCACCTTCACGCCGGACGCGGGTGAAATTCACCTCGCCGGCCAGAACGTGACGCGCTGGCAAGAACATCGGCGCGCGCGGCTGATTGGCCGGGTTTTCCAGAATCCGTTCACAGGCACAGCGCCCACGATGTCCATCGCCGAGAATCTCGCGCTGGCGGCTCGCCGCGGCCAGAGGCGAAAACTTGGCTGGGCGCTCCCCCGTAAGCTCATGGACGAGCTGCGCGACCGCGTCGGGCAGCTCCGGATGGGTTTGGAAGACCGGCTCGACAATGCCATCGGCAGCCTCTCGGGCGGACAGCGCCAGGCCCTGACACTCTTGATGGCGACCTGGCTCAAACCTGCGCTCTTGCTCCTCGACGAACACACCGCCGCCCTTGACCCCAAGAGCGCCGACCAGGTCCTCCGCGTCACCGAGGACGTTATCAGCCGCCACCGGTTGACTACCCTGATGGTCACCCACTCCATGCAACAGGCCGCGGACCTCGGCGACCGGATCGTCATCATGCACAAAGGCGCAGTGGCCTACCGCTTCGCCGGCGCCGACAAACAGCGCCTGGGCGTGAACGATTTGTTGGCCCGGTTTGAGGATCTGCGCCGGCGGGAGTTGCTGGACGAAACTGCGGCGGCCT
>SESG01038753.1_pt1 | contig 16709 bp, 14 predicted proteins | sample 3171421 | NCBI WGS metagenome assembly SESG01 (sample SAMN10866946, study PRJNA518727) | freshwater metagenome | biome: subpolar coniferous forest; feature: holomictic lake; material: water; isolation source: holomictic Lake 227, 6 m and 8 m depth | place: Canada: near Kenora, Ontario | collected... | reverse complement strand
GCCGAGGGTAGCGTCCGATATCGACTGAAGTCGCTTTAAGTGAATGCTGCCATCAAATAGTTCGGCGACAAACTTTGTTACAACTGGTTGAAACCCACCAAACCTTGGTTGCTCCGTCATAGCCGGTGTCCATCTGCCATTCTGTCTGGCAGGATTATATCTATCCTTACGACACAGATCTACTGATTTATGAGGGGAGTCTTAAGCCGTCACCCGCCTTCGGGCCCGGCAGCATTTCTCCCACCGTTTTCCAGGCCGTGAAGGTTGCCCTGTCACCTCTGTTCCGCCGCGTTCAACCCGATGGCACCGACCCACCACCTCGAAAGCCCGCCAAAATCGTTCGAAAGCGGCGCCTCACCCCGAGGCGGCGTAGTGCCACGCCAGATTAGAAAATCGAGATAGACAGCAAGAATCAATAAGTTCCAGAATCGCGGTGTTCAACTTGAGTTAGACCCAAGGCCCACTTTGTTGGAGGAAGCTTAATATCACTGAGTTTCGCCCTGCAGAATACTCTGAGCAAATATTGCGAGACTTTCAAAGAAGTTCCCCATAACCATATTGCATCCGACATCTGTTATGCGGCATGTGCTGCTAATTTCACTATATGCCGATTGAAACATATCCCCTAACGGGCATTGATTAAATTCACCAGTCACGATGCGGCGAAAAAATTTATCTGATGATGACGAAAGCCAGCACCGTGTACTGTGATAATGCTTATTAGTGAAAAAAATGTCCGTTATTGTGCTGCAGTCGTCGAACGATTTTCCTCCCCACCTTATCCCGTGGTTTTCTATAATATTCCCTTTCCAGTTTCCAGTGCCGCCACTTGATCTAATGAAAAAAAAGTTTTTCTCATCGCCCCAATCCAGTGTGAACATCTCATGAACTATCTTATAGTATAGAGCCAATACAGTAATATACTCTTTGTAACTCAAGGCGTGCTGGACAACAGCTCTTCGAAATTCGTCGAATTTGTGTGTATAAGGAGTGTTATCCCCTCCAAACATACATGAATTAGTAAAAAAGTCTCGGAATAAAGGGAAATTATTACTAACTATATGTCCAAAATACTTTTCATGGTATATTGTATGTGGCCTGTATATTGTATCAAATGTCATGTCAAAGCTAACGATTTTTGATAAATCGTGCTTGTGTCCATAGTAAAATACCTCATCAAAAAACATCGGGCTGGTAATCTCTGCCTCAATAATGCTCACCTTCTGCAAAAACCCCCCAATTTGCTTAAGGGGCCCATCTGGGATATCAATATTTTTACTGCTAACCGCTTCAAGGGCTCCCGCGGTTATTACGCAATCAGTTCTTGTTTTTAGTACATGATCTGTGCATGATACAAGCTGTAGTCCATGGTAGAGCGCGCACATCTGGTGAAGATAAAACCCGATACTTGGTGAAAATTGGGGTGATGGCTTGTGAAAAACACGCAGGTTGTGACGACTAGCGAGGCGATGAAGTGCACGTTCATTATCTAAAACCTGGTCAGACCATGTAAATAATATCTTATCTTTGATAAATGGCAGCGAATCCATTATCTCAAGTTGCTTTGAAAGCAAGTCAATATGTCTAATTTGCCCAATAAAAAGAACCGTCATTGGTCGCATCGTCGCCCCCATCTCACAAGGTTGTAAATTATTCCAGGCGCTGCCACATGTAGGTGTGACACGCGTTACAAGAGAAAAGCTAATTGGCTGTTACTTTAGCTGATGTTATCATGTGTCCGATTTGCGAATAGTGGTCGATGCGATCACCTGTATATGCTCGATTGAGCGCCACTGGCATTAGTTGGAGAGGCATCCAAGTAAGGCTAGGCGCATAACCTCTATCGGAGCTTTATGGCCAGTATACAGTTCAAATTGTCGTACAGCTTGATATAAAGCCATCAAATAACCTGGCACAGTTATTAATCCAATGGCTTCGGCTTGTTGGACCAATCTGGAAACTGGCGGCATCGCTACGGCATCAATTACGGTTTGGCAGCCCCGTAGCCATTCGACTCCGATCGGCATTGCTTCTTGATCTGGCGCCATACCCACCGGGGTCGCGTTGATCAGCACATTGGCTGTTATCTGGGAACGCGCGGTCCATGGCACCAACGGGCTCCCGGAAAACCCTGCTCGAACCGGCGAGCGGTTACTCACGGCCACGGCACCAACACCATGCCTCTGGAGAGCGTAAAAAAAAGCCCGAGCCATGCCGCCGGCTCCCAGTACCAGTACTCGGTCAGTTGCGCGGACCTGTGCGCTGCATAGCGCCCAGGACGCCCCGTGAACGTCAGTATTGTAGCCGGTCAAGACACCTCTGTCATTAACGATGGTATTGACCGAGCCGACAGCCTCGGCGGTTTCGTCCAGCCGATCTAGATAAGGGATGACCGATTGTTTAAATGGCATGGAAACGCTGCAACCACGGATACCGAGTGCACGCACACCGATCATTGTACCTGAAACATCGTTGATACGACACGGTTTGTAGAGAAAATTCAGACCAAGGGCCTGGAAACCGGCATTATGAATGGATGTGCCCAGGCGACTTGGTCGCTCAGCTATGGAGATGCACAGAATCGTGTCGGCATTGGGGGTCGGAATCATTGGCGCTCCGAGTTATGAACGATAGCGCGACCACGCTTCCAGAACCACTTCGGCAACACCCGGAGCATCCAGCCGGTACTGTCGCTCGAGTTCGGCTGGCTTACAGCTGCTGATGAAGACATCGTCGAGGCCATGGCGCACCACTGGGCACGGCAACCCGGCTCCAGCGATGATTTCCGCAACGATGCCGCCGAGGCCGCCGGCTATGTCGTGATCTTCAACAGTCACAATCAGACGGGTTTCTCGGGCACATTGCAGGATGAGCGCCTTGTCTACTGGCTTGAGAGAGGGCAGGTTCACCACCCGTATCGAAAGCTCCGGTGCTAACATGGCAGCGGCCTGGAGAGCAGCATGCACTGGCGGTCCCGAGGAGATGATAGTCATATCCTCGCCTTCGCGGACGGTAAAGCCGCGGCCGGGCACGAAGTAATGGGTGGCAGGATCAAACAGTTCTGGCACTTCGTTGCGGGCGATGCGCAAATAGATCATGTCGCGACTGTCGGCTGCATGGTGGATGATCGCTCGTGTCTCGACAGGCGTGGCCGGCTGATAGACCTTCATACCTGGAATTGAGCGCATGACGGACACATCCTGGAGGCTAGCCTGTGTGGCGCCGTCCGGGCCGATAAGGCCGCCATGGGTACCAACCAGAACCACCGGGGCCTGATTATAGGCGATGGAGGAGCGAATCTCCACATTTTTACCGGTTAGAAAAGCCCCAAAGCTGGAGATGAATGGGCGTAGTCCGGCTAGGGCCAACCCGGCGGCAACGCTGACGCCATTGGCTTCGGCTATGCCAACCTCGAAGGATCTTTCCGGATAGGCTTTGAAGAAGGGCAACATCTTCGTGGCCCCCTTCAAATCGCAGCTGACAGCCACTACATCGGGGCAGCGGGCTCCTACTTCTACCATTGCCTTACCAAAGGCATCCCGGATAGCTTCCATTACGCCACCTCACGCATGACATCATCGGCAGCAGCTGCAATCATTGATTTTTCCAACGTTTCGCAGGCCAGCTTATATTGTTCGGTATTCACGGTCTTGCCATGCCAGGAGTTATCATTCTCCATAAAGGGAACGCCTTTGCCCTTGACCGTCCGCGCTAATACTAGCGTGGGCTTCCCTCTGGTTCGCGTGGCTTCGTCAAGTCCGGAGCAGATTGCAGGGAAGTCATGACCATCGATAGCATCTACCACATGCCAGCCAAATGCCCGCCACTTGTCAGAAATTGGTTCGATAGGCAGGGTTTTGACAACCGAAGTTTCATTCTGCAGTCCATTAGCGTCAAGGATGACGCAGAGATTGTCCAGACCAGCCGCGCCAGCATACATGGCAGCCTCCCATATCTGACCTTCCTGGACTTCGCCATCGCCGATGATGACATAAGTACGCTGGGGAAACTTTTTAATTCGAGCGGCCAAAGCATAACCGATACCGATCGACAACCCTTGGCCCAGGGCACCTGACCCAGCATCGAGAAAAGGGAGGCGGGTCATGTCGGGATGGCCTTGGAGTCGGGTTCCTGGTTGTCGCAATGACATCAGCTCAGCGTCGTCTATCCAGCCCAATTCAGCGAATACAGCGTAAAGCGCCGGAGCGGCGTGTCCTTTGGAGAGAATAAAGCGGTCACGTGGCGTTCCAGAGAGGTCCATGGCCTGGAAATACAGCGCAACCAGTATATCCACTATCGAAAGTGATGCACCAGGATGCCCTGAGCCAGCGTGATACAGAGATTTAACCGTCTTGAGGCGAACTCTAGCCGCCCGTACGGTAAGAGACGTTTTCTGGTGATTCATGTTTGTCCTCGGCTAGACTGCCCATTCTCCAAACTGTCGCGTAACGGCTGGCAATGGTTTCTCTGGATTATAACCTTCGAAAAACTTATCCAAAATGTGAAGACATGCCTCCGCCACGGCTCGATCCCCTCCGGCACGCTCTGTCACGTGGCTGGCACAACGCCGTGTAATAGGTAAGGCGTTAATTGGTGCGATTGAATAAAAAACCTGTCGGAACACGAGGGGGTCTAGCAATCCATCACCCATGTATATAACCTGCGCTGGATCATAGCGCTCATTAATCCAGTGAATCCGGTTCACAGTGCTAACCAGATCAACCGGATAGTGCATATCATCAAAAACCCTTTTCTTTGTAATTGGGAACCCTCTTTTGTCGCCAGATATAAAGCGGATATCAATAAACGGGTTTAAGAGGGACAGTCCATCGGCATCATCGGCACCAAATAATTTTAAAACCTTTCCTTCTGCCGAATAATAAAAACGACCGTCCGTCATAACACCATCAACGTCAATCACGAATACTTTCGGGGTATTCATTGGCCTATCACCTTAGTCATGCCAAACGTGGGCTTTGAGCAGCCCAGTTACCATGTGCGAGACGCTAGTTTGAAAGTCCTCAATGTGAAAATTGTTGTCATTCTTGCCAGTCTGCCCAGGGAATCGGGACGACCCGGGAATGATGACATTGATATCTGCGACGTCGCGCGCCTTACCGCCGCCGCGTCCGGAGATACAGACGGTAGTGACGCCAAACTGTTTAGCATAGGCGAAGGCATTAAGGACGTTCTTTGAATTACCGCTACCAGAAAGGCCAATGACAACGTCGTGGCCGTTCTGCTCAACGCTACGCAGATAGTTCTTCAGCTGTTCTCTGAAAATCTCATCATAACCAATGTCATTGGACACGCCGGTAATAACGCCGACGGATTCATTCAGACAATAGACTCGCAGACGGCGCAATTCGGTCGTCTTGGTCTTGTCTTCAGGAACAAAAGGGTGGGTCTTAATATCCGTGGCAAAGCCATCTGCAGCACCGGCTGGCCCCCCATTAGCAAAGATGTAAACAGCGCCATCCTGATCGTAGCAACGGATGACTGCTTCAACCAGACGGACAATCTCATCCGCCGGAAGTTGTCTTGCAATGGCTATTTTCTCGTCAAGATACAGGCGTATCAAATGGGGCAAGTTGGTCATTTCGTCTCCAGTGAATGGAACACCCATTGCTTTCCGAGGAAAAACAGGAGGTTGTTATACGGCGTATGGTGCAAGGGGGCAATATTAAGGTAGATTAGGCCCGTCATCAGCTTAACTCGTGCCATATCCCAACCAGATTGCCTTGCGATGCTCTCAAAGACGTTCATGAATTCATACAAATTACTGCGAATACGAAATTCTAAATCCACAACATCACCCGCAATATGTATCTCAAACTGATTCCCACGAATTACTTCACCAGAAATAAGTAGTGCGTGATAAATTTTCCCTAGATCATAGTATAAATCACCGATGTCCAGCAGACCAGCAAAATCTTCGCGCCAATCCAGCAGAGTGATGCCTCCGCCCTCGCTGACGATTACGTTCTCGGGCTGCGGATCTCCATGGAAAAGCACGGGGATTCCTTGACTTAGGCTTTTCCAGTCAACCATCGCCAGCAGTTCTGCAACTGACGGTGTGCGAATGCCGTTTATCACGTGAGCAACGTCTGCAAAACCGGTGCTACGAAAGAACATCGCCACCCGCTCTGCCGTCTTAACCCGATAAAAGCGGTCGCAGGCGTCAACGAAAGCCACCTGCTGTTTGGGATCGAGAATTCGTGACCGCCAAAGCTTGTCGTTCATGAAACAGAGAAAACGACGAAAGATGGCGCAATCACGGACATCAGCTAAACGCCGTCCAGGCGAAAAGTGATAGGCAAAGAAGTTCCCATGAGCCCCGATCACTTCCGGAACGTTACCCTCCAATAGCCCGGCTCTTTTAGCGCGGTTAACAGCCCTCTGCGGATCAGAAAAAAACTTTATAACCCGATCCTGCTCAAAATAAAGAAACTCCCCGGGCTTCTCAAGAAATGGCTCCCCAGCCAAAGCATTTACTGCCAGACGATAGCTTTCCTCTGTACCTGTGTCGTACCAAGTAAAAGGGTGGGCCGTCAGGCCGCCTGAAACTAGCCGGTTTAGCCCAAAAGACACTTGCAGCTCGTTAGTTTCGGCAGGAATACTCTCGGTTAGGCCCTGCCAAAAGTGCTCATGATTATGAACGCCGGCCAAACCGATGAAAGCTGTTCGTCGGACGTGATCGGGGTCCACTCCTATCTGAGATATCTGTTCCACCGTCTGCTTATCGAAAAAACGGTTCACCAGGCCCTCTCGGACGTCCGCTACCAGGAAGCGATCCGGCGCTCCTACTTCGGCTACGCCGATCCAGTCCGAAGTGGGCGCTGGAATAGGCTCGAGCACCAAGGTATCGCAAGCGACAAAGATGAATGGGCAGTTTAGATGGGGCTTACAACACAAAATGGAGTAGCCTGGACCGCTGCCGGGACCGAAATAATTGTCAACCTCAACAAAGGTAAACGAACGCCTTGGAAAGGCAAGAGAGAGGAAATCCCGGATATGCTGGCCGTTGTGGCCAAGTGCCAGAACAATTTCTATCTCATCTGGAAACTTATGAACAATGTGTGACAGAACAGCTCGATGGCCAACTGGAAGTAACGCCTTATTAGTTCCGGACGCACTAGACGTCCGGGTGCCGCGGCCAGCTACTTTAATACAAACTTTGTAATGCATCTCTACAAATACCCACGGTTTAAAAACTATATATGCTCTTTCTCGACGAGACCGTGGTCACGTCCAGTGTCGTCGGACAATCGAAAAACGTCGTCTAGCTCCAAAGTCGAAGCCTCTATCATCAACAAATCCTCGACCGCCTCGACCCGATGTAGAAACCCGGGGCGGACATGAAAGACAGTACCAGAGGTAATATCCGCCCTTTTAATTTTAGAAGCCAACTCACTCAGATAATCGTCTGAGATGTTTCCCGCCTTATAGGCTTCAACGTCGATTTTGGTATCAGAGTAGTAAAGGACGCCGCGCCCACTGAGTATGTAATTTGTTTCTTCCTTAAATTCATGGAACTGTAGGCTTGAGCGATGAGGGGCTCTAATAAAAATCTCTTTCAAAGCGTAGTGCGAATTTTGACCCCCATGTGCGATCCATCTCTCGAACCCCCATGGCTTATTAACAACTTTAACGTCGTCAATTTTTGAGACCGATATCGTCATGGTCACCTCCCATATAACATTCTAGACATCATTAAATTGATCGGAACAAAATGTCAACCGAGTTTAGCTCGGCTGCGCAACCGGAAGCGTTCACCTCCCAGTTTGATCAGGTGGCGGACGGGATTGGGTTATGGGTGAGCCCGGCACGCGCGCGGGCGAGCGTTTCGGCGATGTAGGTCCAGCTCCAGCTCGCTGGACAGGTCGCGGCGACGCGCAAACAGCGCCTCCTCGATCCTGTCCTTGGTGCTGCGCGGCGCCCGGGTTCGGCCGCTCTGGTCGGTCAGTTCCTCGCCCAGCCAAGCCATGGCGCGGTAGAAGTGGTGCAGGTCCAGATCGGCGACGCCGTCGATCCGATAGCCGGTCAGCCACGAGTCGTAACCCCGATCCGATCCCGACACGCACAGCCGGTGCAGCACGCTGGCAAAGATCGCCCGTTCGACAGGAAACTCGAACTTGCGCTCGGAAAGCACCGCTTCGATCACCGCCTGGCAGCCGCTCTCTCGCCACAGCCGTTCGAAGATCAGAGGCGCGCCGATCCGCAGGTTTGACACCGCCAGCCCGGCATCCTCCTTCGCCGCCGACAGCACCAGCGCCGTTTCCGTCAGTTTCGCCCCGGAACGCAGGAGAGCGTCAAGCCTGCCGGTTTCCAGGATCTCCTCCACCCGGCCCAGGGTTGCCACCACATGCTGGCGCACCACCTTGCCTACCCGTCGGGACTCGACGATCTGCAGGTAGCTTCGGCCTTCGACGGTCTTCTGGCGGAAATCCACCATTTTTCTCCGATTGCTTAGGGGGTGAGTGTTGAACTTGAGCTTGAATCACGAACCATCCGCTTCGAAAAGAAATTTTATAGGTCCGAGCCCGAAGTCATATCGTACCATGCCGCTCAATATGCTCAATCGCCCGAATAATTAAAGGAAAGAAATACCGTCTATCGTGGTGCCTCCCCTGAAAAGCACGGCCTTCTGTCGCAATTCTATCCATATAGGCTCTATTATTGGTGAAAAAATCATACAATATGGCCATCTCATCGGCATTACGAAACGGCACAAAGTGGACGAACGGAGTAAAAAAATATGAACCGATATCACCAGTGTGCTCCATAAGCAATGCACCGGACTGAGTTGCTTCAAAAGTGCGGGCAGTAACTGAAAAAATTGGCCCGTACCGGTGGGTAAAGTTAAATGCAATCATAGACCTACTCAAAACTGATGCGTATTCATCTGTTGACAATGATCCACCGCTTCTATTAAAGCTAAATATTCTAGATAGCGGAAAAAACTCATGTATCAGCGGCGCCCAGTATGGCCTCGTTCCATGTAATGACCCAACAAATGAGCTTTCTATATCCCGAGGAACTGGCATTCGATCAAAAGCTTTTGAGGGGGGGCAGAAAATTGGATAAGTTTTATGACCATACTTTTTCGCACGTTCTGGCGGCATTACCTTATAGTAAGTCAGCCCAGCCTCCTTTGCGTAAGCGTCAGATATAACATGATTCGGCTCAAAAGTTTGGAATATATCAACGACAGGGTTCCAGTGCTCCAACCCAAGGTCAACATCACTGATAGAGTCCTCTACCAACCCAATAATCTTTACAGGCAGATTTTTTTTTATTTCAGAGAAAAAATGAGAGTTGAGCGAAAATTGTTCGCCAACGTACTTAGTGTCGAGGTAAATATAATCGGGGCGATATTCATATATCTTCTCGCGCAGAGTTTGTAACTCTTTAGGCCCATTCTTTCTGCGTATTTCGCTTCCATAGTACTCTGGAAATGAGATATCATCAGCTGGAAAAAATGCGTAATCACAGCCAGCATCAGAAAGAGCGTCGCAAATCATTGTTGGCAAAGGAGCCTTCATATTTAAGGAATTAGTGTTAAGATATTCCATTAGTATGACTGCCACCTTTCTTCCCTTGAGATACCCCCTTCCAAGCCTATCAATTTCATTAATTGAGTCGATATTTCTCGATGTGAGATATGGAAGTAGGCCACTTTGGCCTTGTTGTGAAAAGGCTCGATCAATTTTATCCCGAATTTTCTGTTCCTTTTTAGCTGTCAGAGATGGCCTCCTCCCTGACAAGGTTATAGCCCCGAAAAAGGTTTTAAGCTGAGGGTCATCTTTAGCATATGAAAGAACAAGCGGGATCGCTTTATTGTATTCTCCACTAAAAATGAGCGAACAAGCGAGGAGCCCTTGGTGTAATTTGCTGGCGGGATCCACCAAAGTGGCGAGCGCAGCGTGCCTTTGAGCTCCGGCAAAATCGCCTTCGCGAGCTAACTGCCACCCAACATTAATATGAATAGTGAGCACATTATGACTAATGCTCATATCGTCGGGTATTAGGACGTGGGCACGCTCAAAGTGAGTTAAAGCTTCAATATAGTTACCCTTACTCGCGAGCTGGCAGCCAATAATGGTGTGACTGTCAGCCAAATTCCGCGTAACACCCGGGTTATTGGGCATTAGGGCGAAAGCACGCTCAAGGTGAGTTAAAGCCTCAATATAGTTACCAGAACTCGCTAGCTTGCAGCCAATGTTGGTAAGCACTGTAATCAAGTTATGAATAACGCCATGGCTGTCGGGCATTAAGATGTAGGCACGCTCAAATAAAATTAAAGCTTCGATATGGTTACCATCACTCGCTAGTTTGCAGCCAAGATTGGTGAGCATTGCATTCAAGTTATGAATAATACCTGAACTGTTGGGCATTAGGTGGTGGGCACGCTCAAAGTGGGCTATGGCCTCGACATAGTTACCCGTACTCGCTATCTGATAGCCAACAATGGCATGCGTATCAGCCAGTGTGTTTTCAATTCCCGAGTTGTTTGGCATTAAGACGTTAGCACGCGCAAAGTGAGTTAAAGCCTCGATATAGTTACCAGCAATCGCTAGCTGACAGCCAATATTAGCGTGGGCTTCAAACAAGTTATGTATAACACCCTGATTATTGGGCATTAGGCTATGGGCACGCTCGAAGTGAGTTAAAGCCTCGACATAGTTACCCGCAATCGCTAATTTGCAGCCAATAAAAGCATTAGTCACAGATACATTATTGATTACAGACGGATCATCCGGCTTAATGCTGTGAGCACGCTCAAAGGACAAGAGAGCTTCGGCGTGGCCCCCTCTACTATCAAGATAATGACCAAGCACAATTTCTGCGGAGAACAAATTGTTGACTGCCGTAATGTTATCTGGTTTTAGATTGTAGGCTATTACTAGATGCCGTTGTGAACCTATGTAATCACCTTTACTCCCGAGATGGCAGCCAACTATTGTATTAGCCAAAAACAACATGTCGATAGTTTCAGCATCATTAGGTCCAGAACCACCCGTTGCGGCCTGTAATGTCAGAGTAGCGAGTACATCTCTGACGCGTGCTGAGGATGGGTTCAGCTGCAGGGAGGATTCATAAGCCCCCCTGGCCCTAGCTGCATCTCCAGCAAGTAACATGATATCACCAACATCCGCGAAAGCAATGTCCAGCATTACAGATGCAGTATTCGATACCCATGCATTATATAAGCATAACGCGTTCTCATAGTCCTCAGTTTCTAATAATAACGCTGATATTTCCTTAAGATTTGTATAGTCCAACCTGCCCTGCGCTATAGCTTCGAAGGCCCGTTGAAGAACTTCTGTATGATCTTGCGTTTGAAAAAAGCGTTTGATCATGTAACCCCCTTTGCATAGTTGTGCAGGCTACTGTACTAATCGCCTATTATTTTTTGCATGCATGCCATGTTTAGCCGCAGCTCAACGCCAGAGGGTTAAAGTCCCGGGCGAGCTGCGGGACTCCACCACGCTGCTGACCCACCACGGGTCAACTCAACAAGGTCTTTCCGATCCTCTGGCGTAAAAAATCACGTCGAATCATGACGAGAGCGGAATCGATTTCGGTCTGGGACGCAAGCTTTTCGGCTACCGGCGGATTCGGGTATAACCAACTGCTTCCGATCTGTTTGGGAAGCCGGTCTTTCCGCAGGCGCCTAGTCGGTCTTCGAAACTGCTCGACGGCGAGGCATCGAAATTCTTCATGCCATCCGTCGTACCCTCGAGGGGACGCCATTGCCGCTAGCCGCATAACATCGTCTCGGGCCCTTTGTAAATACGGCGGTTCCACTCAATCATCCTGCTAAAGCCTGTAGTAATATCAGTATGCGGAGGTGGACCAAACTCAGCTGTGTAACGACTTAAGTCAAGCATCGTTATCCGACCATCCGTCCCAATTTGTGGTGAGCTCGCTGCAGACTGCGGCAGTATTACAGGTACGTTTCCCGCAATACCTGCAATAAGCTGAGCAATCTCATAAACGCTCAGCCGGTCAACGCCCCCGACATTATAAACAGCTTGCTTTCCGTAGAGCAGAATATTAAACATCATTGAAACTGCATCGGAAATATAACCCAAAGTTTTAATAGCGTTTCCACTATCCTGTAACGATATAGGCTTGCCGCTCAGCGCCTGACGCATGAAATCAGCAAAGACCCGGCCGTCGTCTAAGCCAATACCAGGACCGTATAAATGACTGATTCGTATAGCATAAGCACGGACCATTGCGTCCTCTCGAAAAAGAGAGCATAATACTTCGCCTAAACGCTTGCTTTCGCCATAGGCGGCTCTTTTGCCCAAAGTGTCAGGACCACCTGTGTAGGTTTCTGGAATTGGGGCTAAGTCTGGGGCGGGATCCCCATAAACGTCAGAAGTGCTGCAAAACATGAAAGCCCCATTGCTACGACTCGAGATTTCAAGGAGTTGGCGTGTGGCAAGTACATTTAGATCAATCAGTGACATTCTATTCGACAACCAGCGTATGGGCTGTGCGTAACACGCGCCGTGGAAAATATAGTCATAATCTCCTTTGATTGTGAATGGCAGGGATAAGTCCACATTTAACCACTCTATGCCTTCTTTATGCCTGGGGGGCTTATTGCTGACGCAAACCAAGCGGCAGCCTAGGGCATTTCTCTGATTTGCTATAGCAATAGTGCCAGCAATATAACTACCTATTAGACCTGACCCGCCCGTCACAAGGAAACTACGGCCGGCAAGGGGGGATAAATCTAGCTTTTTTGCAAGGCTTACCCAGTCTTGCATTCTGACGTCATCAATTGGCACGGGTTCCTCCATTTACAGCGTACGTAAAAAAGACCAATGCGCAGAGAACCCTCATGCCGCTAAAAAATTTATAAGGTAATCTAGCCTCTGACACAAGCCAAGTCTGCCCCGGTCAGCTGTTCTCGGTATGTGCCGGACCAGCCGCGTCGGGATCGGGGGGGGACTCCCCACCATTTCTCAAGGAGAAAAATGCGGCGGGGCGGTAACCCCGCCAGCACAGGGTAAAACGGACGTGCTCCGCGTCAAGGCTCGCGCTGACGCGCGTTCACTTCGCGGCTTAAAGCATTCACCCGTCCGCGCTCCCGGCTCTTTTGGTTTGGCAGGTCGTCGGCGCTGAGCGCCGACGATTAGGTGGTTATCGGCTGGGTGACGGCGGCTCCGAGGCGTTTGGTATGGCGGTCAGAATCGAAAAGCGTCCGATTTTTCAACATGGAGCAGGCGACTCCAAGCAGGCGATCGGCCACCGATCGAATGGCGCGGCCGTGCGTTTTGCCGCGCTGGCGCAAGGCCGTATAGCGCTCCCGGCTCACCTCGTCATGCTGAATGGCAACCCTCGCCCAATGATATACAGCGTTGCGCAGGCGATTGTGACAGGCTTGGCGCATGAGGACGACCTTGCACTTGCCGCTCCGTTTGGTCACCGGTGCGACACCACACAGCGGGCGCAAGGCGTCGTAGTCACGACGCTGGATGAGATCAAAGGCCTCGCTGATCAGTGTGGAAGCAATGATCCGGCCGACTCCTGGGCACGACCTCAATATCTCGATGTCGCTTTTATCGTTCGGCTCCGGGGTTACGCCGTTCTCCGCCTCGTTAAGCTTGTCGCACAGGACATCCAACTGGCGATCCGCCTCCCGGATTTGATCGTTCACCAGCTTGAGGCGTGCGGCCAGCATCCGGATGTGTCCCGTCGCTGCTTCCGTCGTGCCGGGAGCTACGGTAATTGGCGTTTCCCGCAGAATAGCCAGGGCCTTTGCGGCATCAAGGCGGCGGACTCGATGAGCCTTGAGCACCTCCGCTACGGCACTCTCGCTGACTTCGGCCGCACGAGTCGGTGTCGGCGCCAGTTCCAAGAGGTCGAGAAACCAGGTGGCTGCGATATTAGCGCTCAGCTTGAGTGCCTGCGGGTAATAACGCCAGAGCTGTTCGCGGATGCGGTTGGCCAGTCGCGTCTGCTCATGCTTCAGTTCGTCGCCCATTCGCGACCATTCCCGCAGCTCGACAACGGTCGGGTCGGTCGGTTGCAGCCGGCGCAACCGGTGACGATCCGTCCGCAACGCATCTCCCAGCACATGGGCGTCGAAGCGGTCGTCCTTTGCTCCCGCCATCGAAAACCTGTCGCGAAAGCGATCAACCTGCTTCGGATTGATCGCGTAGACCACGAAGCCCCGCTCCAGCAGGTTTTCGACAATGGGGCCGTGAGGGACCTCAATGGCGATTGCGATCTTATCGGCGGTGGCGCCGGTTTTCTCCAGCAGCCAGTCACAAAGTGCCGCCAGCCCGGCCCCGCCGTGCGGAAACGCTCGCTCACCAACGATCTTGCCGTCGATATCCAGCAGGCACACCTGGTGAGTCTCCGATGCCCAGTCAATGCCCGCCAGCCACATTACATTGTCAGTCATGGCTGCCTCCCAGTGATTATCCGGGCCTGCCGCAATGACTGCCGATCCCTGTACTGGCGCTCACCGGCGCAACTCCCCACCGGGCTTTCATTACGGCCAACCCACCGAGGCACAGGTCCCCCCCAGGTGCTCAAGGCGCAGGGGGTAAAGGGTTGCTCTCGGCAGGCTGGCCCGTCAGGCCAGTCTACCGGAACGACCAGACCGGCCTATCGACGGTTTGAATGGTACAGGGGGGTGAAAACTTCGAATGCGAGAGACCGGGTGTCAGCGCGGCAGCGGCGGTGGAACCCCGGTAATAGTTGTGCGGAGCGGGCTGTGCCAGGGCTAGAACAGGTGATAGGAATTCCGGTCCGGATGTGTTCGAGCAGGCATAATCGGGCCGGCTGCCATTGAACCTCGGCGAGGAAGCAAGCATTGTACATGGCGAATGCCAGCATGTTGTGGTTGTCGCTGGGGATGGCTGTCATCCCAAACATCGTGTGCGCGTTCGGTCGACCCCCGGCCTTGTCCCTTGGCCGACGCCTCTTGGTGGGCCAGGAACGACGGGCTCCGAACCCAACCATATTACTGCTCACCAACTTTTTCCTCTTGCGCTCCAGCGGCCGTCCACACATGATGTTAACGTTTGATCAGCCGATTGAGAGCAATCTTGCGGATCATCCCCAACGCCGCCGCCACATGACGTCATCGGCGTACCGTTCGAACCGCATGCTAGGCCAATCTCGCAAATGTAAGCGTAGCGAACTCCCCACGGTCACCGATCCGGCCGCTATCAACAATGACCAGCACTAGTATTATTTCGGAATAAGAGAGGGCCAAGCCTTCGAGTTGGCCCATTCATTATACGCCAGGGTTTCATTAAAGCGGTAGAACGGATAATTTAGGCTGCGTAAGTACACAAGCATATAAAAGAATGTCTCAGGGCATGGGTACAATCTAATAGCCTCAAATAAGTTGTATAGAATACCTCCTTTGCAGAAGCATGGCCTTCTGTTTGGGCGCGCCATTTGGATAAGGTCGTTTGAGAGTATATACATAGTTTCTACCAGTCGCTTCGCGCTCACAAACTCCGGCGCTGCGTCGACTTTTTTAAGCAACTGCAGAGCTAGTATTCGGCGGTCCGTATCCGATAGGGGAATGTCCCGTCGCGTTCCTGTCATGCAAAGGTACTGAGGGGTAAACCTATCGCCGGGACTCTGCGCAAACTCAGGGTCAACACACCAATACTTTATTACCCAACTATGATCTAGGTATATACAAGCCTCCCCCTCCCATTTATTTGTTAGTCTGCTATCGGTAACATTTAGGTAGCGGTTAATTAAAAGAAAGTTACGAATTCCGCGCGTGCCATTGAGGTACTCGAAGTAGTGCTTAATATATTCTCCGGTCATTTCGGCAAACGAATGCATATTAATAAATAGGTCAATCTCAATGTCACGAAAATTTTTGTCAAGGCCCGCTGGTATAAACACAAAGTCATAATCGGCGATTTTTTTTGCTATTAATTCGGCGTTCTCTGGCGTCACCAAAGCCACGCTGCTCGTGGGAAAATTATGCAAAAGAAATCCCGCCGAGAAAAAAAGGGTTTCTGGAAGGTCGCAGATAAGATATGTACTTACGCTGAGCTCAGATTTTAGCAATCTTGCTAATGCACCATGCCCAGCCCCAACTTCATATATGATTGGGTTATCTGGCAACGACAGTGATTTTCTAATCACATCCAAGTGACTGTATCGAGAGTATAGATCTGTGGACACCACCTTTCCGGCACGATGTCTTTTCATAGAAGTGGGAATTAGTTCGGACTCTTCCGTTCGGATTGACGCTATATCAATGCAACTCCGAGAAAAATATTCCTCGTAGAATTCTAAGGAGTCATCTGTATGCTGTAGATTTTGTATGGTGCTGTAATTTCCTGTGGTCAAAACGTCATCAAGACATTCCGAAAATGAGAGCGAACTGCTAAAGTATTTAGCTGAGTAAACGTCCACATTCGTTGCCCAAGGCCCTTCCGATGTTTCGCGACGAAGGTCGAGCAGCCAACTGATCAGGCGCGCTTTTACTTGACAAACTGTCATGATTACCTTCCCAATAGATGAGTCGCGCTGTCTGGACAGTGATGTAGCTGAGGGCCGATCAGCCAAATAGCGTGTACAGCGGCTGAGAATGTCGCCGACACTCAGAAAAGTCAATTCTATTTCGTTTCGCTCCGGTCGCTTCTGGGCCGCCCCAGGATTGTCGGAGGGCCAAACTCCTCGCATGGTAATTGCCCACCTACCCC
>SESG01021076.1_pt1 | contig 16719 bp, 14 predicted proteins | sample 3171421 | NCBI WGS metagenome assembly SESG01 (sample SAMN10866946, study PRJNA518727) | freshwater metagenome | biome: subpolar coniferous forest; feature: holomictic lake; material: water; isolation source: holomictic Lake 227, 6 m and 8 m depth | place: Canada: near Kenora, Ontario | collected... | reverse complement strand
ACGGCCAGGAGTTGCGGTTCGTGACCCGCTCAAGGTCGGCGATCCGCGGGTTTTCGGCGGATTCGCTGATCTTGGATGAAGCCCAGATTTTGGGTGATGAGGCGTGGGAGGCGATCTTGTACACGGTGTCGGCCCGCCCGAATCACCAGATTTGGTTGATGGGCACCCCGCCGCAGTCCATTGATGACGGCATTGTGTTTAACCGGTTCCGGGAGCGCGGGATTGCCGGTAAGGACACCCGTTTGGCGTGGTGTGAGTATTCGGCGGCACCGGATTGTGATGTGGATGATCCGGCGGCGTGGGCTGCCGCGAATCCTGCGTTGGGTGGCCGGATTTCGCATGGCACGGTCGCTGATGAGCGCCAGGTCGCTTCCCATGAGGGGTTCGCCCGGGAACGGTTGGGGATGTGGGCGGACGTCAATTCTGGCCGGGTGATTTCGGCGGAGTTGTGGGCTGGGCTGGCGGATCCGGGTTTGGTTGATGACGGCGGGGTGGTGGCGGTGGCGGTGGATGTGTCCCCGGCCCGCGACACGACGACGATTACGACGGCGGCGTTCACCACGGCGGGTGTGCCGTATGTGGATGTGGTGGAGACGCGCCGGGAGTCCTCGGAGTGGGGTGTGGACCGTTTGGTGGAGATGTGTTCCCGCCATGAGGTGCGCTCGGTGGTCATTGATGGCCGGTCCCCGGCGAACACCTGGGTGGATGTGTTGCGTCAGCGCGGGGTCACGGTGACCGTCACGTCGGCGAATCAGATGGCGAAGGCGTGCGGAATGTTTTATGACGCCTGTTATGAGGATCGGTTGCGCCATTTGGATCAGCCGGCACTGAATGTGGCGTTGTCGTTGGCCCGGAAACGTCCGATCGGTGACGGGGGTTGGGGTTGGTCCCGGAAGGATTCGGAGGCCGACATCACCGCTCTGGTGTCTGCGACGTTGGCGTTGTGGGGTTTGACCTCGGGTGAGGTTGATGAACAACCCAAGGTTCGTAGCGGAAAGGCGTGTTTTGTCTGATGCTTGAGCAAGAGGAAATCCGCAAGCTCGTCGCCGATATGTGGCAGTTGCATCAGACTGAACTGTTGTGGCTTGACCGGGTGTATGGCTTTGTGACCGGGCAGCTCGGCGGGCCGCAGGTGCCGGAGGGTTCGGAGCAGGAAGTCAAGGATCTGGCGAAGCTGGCGATCAAGAATGTGTTGTCGCTGATCCGGGATTCGTTCTGCCAAAACTTGTCGGTGGTCGGCTATCGGGATGCTGCGGCGGCCGAGAATCTGTCGGGCTGGAAGGCGTGGCAGGACAATCGGATGGATGCCCGGCAGGCCGAAATTTATCGGCCGGCGGTCACTTATGGCGCCTCCTATGTGGTGATGACCGGTGATGTTTCGGGCACGGTGTGGCGGACACGTTCACCGCGGCAGTTGTTGGCGGTGTATGAGGATCCGCAGATTGATGTGTGGCCGCAGTACGCGTTTGAGACGTGGATTGATTCCACGGATGCCAAGCCGCGCCGCCGTGCGGTGCTCTATGACGACCAGTTCATGTATCCCCTTGATTTGGGGGAGATGCCGACCATTCCGGTGGATCAGAACGCCACCATGTATGCGCGGGCGGCTTCGATCCGGGCGTATGGGGAGCCGGTGGCTCACGGCGCCGATGTGTGCCCGGTGGTCAGGTTCATTAATGGCCGTGACGCCGACGACATGATTTTGGGTGAGGTTGCCCCGCTGATTCGCCTGCAAATGGCGATCAACTCCGTCAATTTTGACCGTTTGTTGGTGTCCCGGTTCGGGGCGTTCCCGCAACGCGTGATTTCGGGGTGGACGGGCTCGTCCAGTGAGGTGTTGAAGGCGTCGGCGAAACGCGTGTGGACCTTTGATGACACCGATGTGACGGCGCAGGCGTTCCCGGCCGCCGATATGGGCAACTACAACGATGTTCTGGCGGAGATGCTTGAGCATGTGGCGATGGTGGCCCAAATTTCGCCCGCCCAGGTGACTGGGAAGATGATCAACTTGTCGGCGGAAACGCTGGCGGCGGCGGAAGCCAATCAGCAACGCAAAATCGCGTCGAAGCGGGACTCTTTCGGCGAAAGCTGGGAGCAGGTGTTCCGTTTGGCGGCGGCGATCGTCGGCGATACGGCCGGCGCCGCCGATGTGGAGTCCGAAGTGGTGTGGCGTGACACCGAGGCCCGCACATTCGCCGCGGTAGTCGACGGTGTGGTGAAGCTGGCTGCCGCCGGCATCCCCCTGGAGGAGCTGCTCGACATGATTCCGGGGCTTGGTCAACAAAAGATTGGTGCCATCCGCGACAAAATGGATGCGCTGGCACTTGATGCGCCCGTAGATGTGTCGCCCGTCGACCCGATGGTGACGGCCCCCACCCCGGCTGTGATGCCGAAAATAGCTTCCGCGCAACTGTAATTCGCGGTTTCCGCCCACATCCAGCGGTCAATGGATGGTCCGCGCCCGACGGGGCCGTAAAACACGGAGGAATCATGTCCGAAACACCCACCCCAACAACAACCCCGGACGTGAAAACGGTCGGGGACGATTTCGAGCCGATCACTTCCCAGGACGCTTTGCAAAAGGTGATCGACGGGCGGATCGGCCGGATCAAACAGCAGTACGGCGACTACGACGACCTGAAAGCGAAGGCCGCCGAATTCGACAAGCTGCAGGACCAATCCAAGTCTGAGCTACAGAAGATGGCGGAGCGCATCGCGGCTACCGAAAGCGAGTTGAAGTTTGAACGGCTCGCCAGCCTGAAAGCGTCCGTCGCAGCTACGAAAGGCGTTCCCGTCTCGTCGCTGATCGGATCTACCGCCGAGGAACTTGAGGCATGCGCCGATGAACTGCTGGCGTGGCGCGGTAAGCAGTCTGCTGCCCGCCCGTCGAGTGGTTTGAAGTCTGGTGCCACCAATTCCGACAACCGTTTGGATCCGAAGGAACGCGCCGCTAACGCATTGCGGGCGTCCCTCAACAATTCGTGACCCGTCCTGCCGATTGTCGGTGGGACGTTTTTGTGTGAAAGGAGCCAGAAATGGCCGACATCAACAGAGCTGACGTCGCTTCTTTGATCGAAGAGGCGTACAGCCATGTCCTACTCGACGCGGCAGTGGCCGGGTCATCTGTTCTGTCCGCATTCCCGACCGTCAACCTCGGCACGAAGACCACGCACCTCCCGGTGCTGGCGACTCTGCCCGAGGCCGGCTGGGTGTCGGAGACCGAGACGAAGCCCACTTCGCAGGTGACGTGGAAAAACCTCACCATGGTGGTGGAGGAAATCGCGGTGATCGTCCCCATCCATGAGGACGTTCTGGCTGATGCGACGGTGTCCATCGTCGAAGAAGTCACCCGGCGTGCCGGTGAAGCGATCGGCAAAAAGTTGGATCAGGCTGTCCTGTTCGGTGTCGATAAGCCGGCGTCGTGGGTGTCTGATTCGCTGTTCGAGGCTGCGGTGGCTGCCGGTCAAACCAACACGGTGACCGCCGGTGACGCCAACACCAACGACCTCATCGGCTGTGTGAACCAGTCGGCGAAGGGTCTCGCTCTGGCCGGGTTCCTCCCGGACACGTTGATCGCCTCGCTGGGTTTGCGCTACGACGTGGCCAACCTGCGTGACGCTCAGGGCAACCTGGCGTTCCGCGACAACTCGTTCGGCGGGTTCGGCACCACGTTCAACCGCAACGGTGCGTGGGACAACGATTCCGCCGAAATCCTGGTGGTCGATTCCAGCAGGGTTCGGATCGGTATCCGCCAGGACATCACCGTCAAGTATCTGACGGAGGCCACCGTCGCAGGCGGCACTCTGCACCTCGCGGAGCGGGACATGGTCGGGCTGCGCTACAAAGCGCGATTCGCCTACGTCCTCGGGGTGTCGACCACCTCGCTGGGTGAAGATCAGACGCCGGTCGCCGCAGTGGTGCCCGCCGGGAGCTGATGGTGGCTTTCGCAACGGCTGACGATGTTGAGGCCGCTTTAGGGCGGGCTTTCACCGAGGACGTGGACCTTCTTCTTGAGGAGGCCACGGACTTGGTGGTCGGCTATCTGCACTATGCGCCGGATCCTGTTCCGCCGGCGGTGGTGAGGGTGGTGGCTGCGATGGTGGCTGCCGCCCTCACCCGCCCGGTGGCGGCGGTGGAAGGTGCCGAGCAGATGACGGCCGGGCCGTTCGGGGTGCGTTTCGCCCCGGACGCCGCCAGCCGCGGCCCACGGTTGACCGTCGGATTCAAAACCCGACTCAATCCGTACCGTTCGGCGTCGACGATCACCCTGTCGTCGGAAACCCCGGGGCTGGTGTGGTGGGGTTCGTGACCCTGTTCCCGGCAACAATCCCGTTCCAGCATCAAGTGTTTGAGACGTTGGGGACCGCCGACTCCCACGGCAACGACGTCGGGGTGTTGGGGGAGCCCATCGACCGGCTGGCCATCGGCTGGTATCAAACCGGCTCCACCGAACCCATTTCGGTGGACTACATTTCCCGCACCGTCTCCGACATCAACGTGATGGTGGAGGATCCGACCCTGTTCAACACCCGGGACATGCTGCTGATCAGCGGCCAAGCCTTCGAGGTGATCGGGGTGCCCGCAGATTGGGCGCACGGCCCGTGGGGTTCCGGCCTGTTCGGAGGCGAGGTGCATTGCCGCCGTGTTGATTGATGATTGATCTGTCGGTGGAGTGGACCGCGAACCAGTGGGCCAACCTCACCATTGTGATGCACCGTCACATCCGGCATGAGCCGGCGGTCGCCGCGCACCTGGCGGCGAAGGCCGAGGAATGCCGGCAGATGGCGGGGGACAACTTCAAAACCGGGTTGCAAAACCGTGAAGGCACCACCCGTGCCCGGGCGTGGATCCGCCCCGCCAACGGTGACGGTATTCACGACGAGAAGGCCGACGGACTGTTGACGAAGGCTGCTGTGGCGATGAGGGGCCGATGACCTATCCGATCATGGTGCCCGCCGACATTGAAGCCCTGGCGGTCAGCTATCTCACCGACGTGGTGGCGCCCACCCCCGTGGGCACCCGGCTACCGTCCCCGGCCGTGGCCGCCGACACCGTCAACGGGTTCCTGCGGGTCGAATCCGCGGGCGGCACGAAAGCCAACATCGCCGAATATGACCTGAATCTGATTGTTCACGCTTACAGCCCCGATGAAGTCGCCGCCTCACTGCTGGCCCGCCACGCTGTTGCCGCGTTGGGCGCGGCGGCCGGGCTCACCATTGATGGCTGGTACATCACCACAACGTCCAACCCCGTCACCCCGATGAGGTTGTCCGACCCCAACGTCAGCTTGCCCCGGTATCGCGCCCTCTGCACATGGCGTGTTGTCGGCAAGCAGTGGGCGTGGGGTTCATAACCGAATAGCTCGAATTTTCCTCGCCGGTCCAACCGTGGGCCGGCGTTGTTGTTTGGAAAGGAATCAACGATGACATCCGCCATCAATGTGCTGGAACTGGTCGCCGCGTCCCCGCGGGTGGCGGGTTCCATCCAACGCGCCCCCGTGGGCACACCGCTGCCCACCGACGCCACCTCTGCCGTGAATGCGGCGTTCGTCGACCTGGGCTACGCCTCCGACGACGGCGTCGACTTCGCCGAGGAACGCTCCGTCACCGACGTGTACGCGTGGGGCGGCGACGAGGTCGCCAACCTGCAGGAGAAGTACGGCCGCACGGTGAAGTTCAAGCTGCTGCAGTTCCTCAACTCGGATGTGTTGGAGGCGGCCTACAAGCAGGCCAACGTCACCACCACCCCCGCCGACTCCGACAGCGGCACCAAGAACGCAGTTCTGTTGAACGCCAAAATCTTGGACACGGGCGCGTGGATCATCGACGGCTACTACCAGACCGCCGATGTGCGCTGGGTGTTCCCGATCGGCCGCATCGTCACGATCGGCGACATCAAGATGACGAACAAAGCGTTGTCGATGTTCGACATCGCGGTCAAGGTGTTCCCGGACCACGACAAGAACCACGGCTACCTGTACACCGATGACGGTGTCACCACGCTCGGCGGCTCCTGACAGTGACGGCAGCACGGAAGATGGCCGAACCGGTGCAGGACACGAACCCTGCACCGGCGGGCCCCTACCCGGAGGGCACACTGCTGTTTGAGTACCAGCCCAAAGGGGGCGGGCCGGTCGTTGTCCTACCGAACGCCAAGTCGGTGTTCGCGGACGGGCGTGTCAGCCGCAAATTCATTCGCCGCCTGGACCGCCTTGACGGGTGGCGCCAAACCTTCGCGTGGCTGAATCTCGCCGAAGTACCGGAAAGCATTCAGGAACAGATCGACGACATTCCCGACGTCGAGTATATGGACATGCTGGCGGCGTGGTTCGACGATACGGGGGCCACGCCGGGGGAATGATGACGCTCGCCCATGCCGTCAGTCACTACTGGCATGCGGTCGAGCGTGACCTGTTGGCGTTAGGTTTCCGGGCCGATGACATTGGAACCCGTTTGCAGATCGGGGAACTCGTCTCCATTGTGATTGCCGCCCCGCCCGGTTCGGCGGTGCGGGATGCGATGGAGCAGGGCTGGACTCGGGAAGCGCACCTGCTGGCGAATCTGGCGGAGCGTGACGCAGGTTTGATCAACCTCCCCGGGCGTTATCCGCGCCCCGGTGTTGCTGAGACACCGATCCCGGCGAAGCAAGGCACGTTGGAATCGTTGACGGTCGTCGAATTTGAGCAGCGCCGCCAAGCCAAGCTGAAACGTCAGAAGGGGGTGAAACCTGTTGGCTGACAACATTGATCTTTCCACCCTGTGGGTGCCGGTCGTCCCCGAAACCTCCAAGGTTGCCCCGGCGATGGAGAAGGCCGGGCGGGAAGCCAAAGCGGCGTTTGAGCGGGGCTCCCGCGGCCTCGGCGACCAGTTGGGGCAAGGCTTGCTTCAAGGGTTGCAGGGCGCGAACCTGCCCGCCGGCATGGACAAACTCATTGCCGGGCTGTCGTCAAAGACGGGGGCAATCGCAGGGCTCGTCGCCGGCGGAATTACGGAAGGTTTAAACCTCGTCATCTCCGGTGCCGAGAAGATGGTGGCCGCTGTCACTTCCAGTGTGGAGAAAGCGGCCCAGGAAATCCTTTCCGTCGGTTCGGCGTGGGATGAGGTCTCCACCCAACTCCGCTCCACCACCCTGCTGTCGGATTCGGCATTCCAAAAGTTGAACCAGTCGGCCCGCGATCTGGTGGCATCCGGGCTCGACACCTCCATGGGCAACCTCGGGAAGACGATGGGTGTGTTGTCCAGTCGCCTCGGCATGGAGGCCGGGCCCGCCCTGGAGCAGCTCACCAAACACCTTTTGGAACTCAACGACCGCTTCGGTGATGTCAACGTCAACACGTTCACCGAAGCCCTCGGCATTTTCAAGGTGTCCGGTAAGGACGCCGACGATGTGCTGGCATCCCTGCTGGCGTCGGCCCGCGGATCCGGCGACTCGCTCGGCGCTTTGATTTCTAATCTCGGCTCGGTGGGGCAGATGCTGTCCACCGCGGGCCTGTCCATTCAGCAGGCCGGCGCCCTGGTCGGTGAGGTCGACAAACTCGGGTTGCCGTTGACACGGCTGTCGACGGCGGAAAAAGAATTCACCAAGATGGGGTTGTCGTTCGCGGACGGCATGAAGCTGGCCTCCTCCGCGCTGGTGCAGCTCGGGGACACCGTCGAAGGTCAAGCCCTGGCCGTGAAACTGTTCGGTGCCCGCGGATGGTCATCGGCGATGGCGATCGTCGGCGCATACGTCGATGTGGTCAATGCTGTGCCCGGCGCTTATGACGCCGCAGGGTCAAGTGTCAGCGACTTCACCACTAAAACCCAGAGCATGGGCAACAAGTGGACTGAGTTACGGCAGAAGGCCGAAGAAATGTTGGCCCCGTTCGGTGCGGCAGCACTGGCCGGCATCGCCGGGGCGCTGCAACACTTCTCCGACTATGTGACCGCCAACCACGACGAAATCGTCGCCAAGATCCAAGACTTCGGCAACAAGTTCATCGACACACTTCCCCAAATCAAAGAATTCGCGGCGGTCGCCGTCGAAATCATGGGCCAATTCTTTCAATTCATGAAATCCGGTTTGGTCGTCATTGGCGAGCAGATCGGGATCATCGTTTGGGCGTGGGCAAAAATGTTCGGCTCCGACCAGGACGCCAACCGGGCCCAGAAAATGATTGACACCCTCGACAAGCTCGACGCGATGGATTTCGGGAAAACAGCGAACTCTCTCGCCGATCTGATTCGGGGGATCGACACCGGCCCTACCGCCCTCAACGCGATGAAGGATGCGTTGGACGGGGTGGCGAATTCGTTGAAGGATCCGATCTGGAGTCAGCCGTCGGGATCGTTGGGTTCCCCGACGCTGCTCCCCGGCGGCGGACCCACCTCGGCGGCCGGCCCGCTGGCCCCGTTCAGCGTGGCGGGCTCACCCGGGCAGGGTTTCCCGTTGCCGTGGACGCTGCCCGGCGGTGCGGGCGGCGCGAACGCCGGCATGCAAGTCGGGGCGATCTCCGCCAAAAACGAAATCTCGGGGGCGTTCGGCAAAAACATTGGCGGCGGCTACCGACCCCCGGACGGATTCGACGAGCATTCCTCCGGGCAGGCATTCGACGTCATGGTCGGCAGCATCGCCGAGGGCGACAAAGTCGCCGCAAACGCTTTGCAACAACCCGGCGTCGACTACGTCCTGTGGAGGCAGCGCCAGTGGAACGCCGACGGCACATCCTCGGGCATGCAGGATCGGCACAATCCCACCGCTAACCACATGGATCACGTTCACGTCCACACCGGGGTCAGCGGCTACCCCAAGGGCGGCGGGCCATCCGACACCGGGCTGCCCGTCGGCAAAGGGGCAGCCGCCGGCTATGCCGCAGGCTCCCCGGGTCAGGGCTTCCCGCTGCCGTGGAAACTCAGTCCGGGCGGCGACTCCGGCGGGCTCGGGGATCTCAACCAGCCGTTCACCGTCCCCGCCCCCCAGGCGCTCGGCCCCGACGGCAAGCCGACCACACCCGGTCCAGCCGGTCCCAACAATCCGTTCCTCAACCCACCCGGCGGCGCCACAGCGCCCTACACACCATTCCCCGACGCGCAATACACCCCGCTCACCCCATACCCGGGTGCCGGCGGGGCGGGCGGAATGTCGGAGGATCAGTGGTACTCCCGGCAGAAGGCAATACAGTCCGCCACCGACGCGGCCGCCGCCGCCGAATACCGGGTCAAGCAAGCGGAAGATCGGGTCACCGCACTAACCACCACCGTCGATGAGGCGGGCAAACGTAAAGCCACCGACCAGGAACTCGGGGATGCCACTCACTCCCTGTCGGTGGCGCGGGTCGACGCCAAGCAACGCCAGGACGAACTGACTGAGGCGCAACGCAAAGCCGGGGAACCGCTCACAAACAAAAAGAGCAGCAGTAGCGCCGCCGGCTCAATGGGTCAAGGCTTCTTGAAAGGTCTGCTGTCCGACCTCGGCATCAACGGTGACCTGTTCTCCGACCCCACCGAGTGGGGTGCCTTCAAACTGTTGACCGGCGGCCTCAACTACGGCGGCGGGCTTCTGAAAGGGATGGGCAAGAATCCGACCGGAATGTTTGGGCCGGGCGGTGCGATGGAAGGCCAGGCGTGGGGCGGCACGGCCGGCGGTGGCGGCGGGATCCCCGGGCTGCGCATGATCCCTGGGTTGAACATCGCCCAGGCCGCCACCCCCACACCCAATGCGATCGGCCCGCAAGAGCTGTCCCAGTTCCCCACACCCGGCTCCGCAGTGCCACCCAACACCGACGTACACGGCGCCGGAATGGGTGGCGCACCGGGCGCACAAGGGGGCACCAACGTCATCTTCAACGCACCCGTCACCACGCAGGATCCGGCGCAGCTGGTGCCCCACATTCAGGAGTATGCGAATGCCAACAGCCGGTACACCCAGCAGCGATGAGTAACTCCACACGGTTCATTCGGAAGTCGGAGATGCCCGCCTACGATGTGTGGGATCGGCTGTCCCCGCGGCTGCAGGGCATGGAAATTCGGCTCATCTACATCGCCCCCAACGGTGATCTGTTCCATCTGGCCGGCAAGGGCGAAGGCGACGAAGGTGTCCGCCTATCCTCCACGCTCGCGGGGGACTATCACTGGCCGTTCGACCAAGTCATCACCGAGGGCGCCTACCAGCTCGGCGCCACCATCGAACGCACGAATGTCAACAAGCGCACCATCAACTTTGGGGTGATCATCGGTGGCGGAAACCCGCCGCTGAATCACTACCAATATCACATGGCCGAGTCCCGGTGGTGGGCTGGACAAGACGAAACCCGCGACGGATGGCTCGGCGTGTACACCCGATTCTCGGGGTGGCGGTGGACGCGGGTGCGGCCGGCGAAAACGGTGGACACCGCGCTGCGGCAATCCCCGGTCGCGTTCCAAAACAATGTCGCGCAATGGGACGTGAATTGGATTGCCGCCAACCCCTACTACTGCAAGCCCGCCCTGTTTAAGACGTGGCTGGCGGCGGACGCGCTGATTGACGACGACCGGGATCCGAACGCTGGCGAGGGCATCATCACGTTGGCGAATCGCGGTGACGTCGAATCGTATGCCAAGTTCCTCATCTCGAGCCCCGGCACCGCCACCGTGCAAGACAACCTGTCGGACCGTCTGGTGGAGTTGCCGGAGCTGGTGGTCGCTGACGGCACCGTCCTGGTGGACACCGATCCGACGCAGCGCACGTTGACGTCGAGCAAGGATCCGGTCGACAACCTGTTCTATCAAATGGTGCGCTCCAGCAAGATCCTCGACTTCTTTCTCCACGACCTGGAGCAGTCCGGGCTGCCGGTGTGGCGGCGGTTCGACAAACGATTCACGTTCCCCATCCCACCTAGAACTGTTGTGTCTCTGCGGGTCAAGCACACCAACCCGAACGCCATCATCACTGCGATCGTGCCGCAACGCTACAAACGGTCCCGCTGATGGAGCTGTTCGGGGTTCCCACCGACAGTCACCTGCCCGGCAATCTGGCTTTCACCGAATGGCTGGCCGGGATCTTCCCCCACCACATCGCCGCACTCGGGGTGCCCGACCAGGCCTCCGATCCGATGTCGGCCTACCGCTATGTGAAGGGCCGCCGTGACGTGATCACGGCGGCGTCCCGGCAGCGACCTTTGGTGCGGTTACGTGACAAGAACATGGATCCGGTCGCCGACCTGACGGGCGAGTTGTCGATGGCCGTCGAGGAACTGATGAGCGATTCCGGGCAGATGAACTGTGCGCTGACCGCGTCGTCGTATCTGATGGATCACGTCGTCAACAACACCAAAATTCACGAGGATCTGCACATCGTGGTGGATCCGATCCCGTCGGCCCCGGACTGGCGCACCCGGTGGGGCGGGAAAGTCACCGGCATCAACGTGTCGCACAAAGCCGACGGCACGAAAACGTTGGAGTTTCAGGCGATTTCGAATAGAGAGCACAGTAAGCACCTGCTATTTGGGGCTGCACCATATTTTCCGCCGGAATTTCAGCTGCCTCGCATGTGGACCATGCCCGGTCCGACCCGCTCCGTCCTCGCCATGTCGATGTTCATCAACCTGGCCCGCATCCACATGCCCGGGTTCTCGACGCTCACCAACATTTTTAATCCGGCGGCGTGGATCAACCCGCTATCCCCGGACGCCATCTTCAATCTGACGCCGTTGAACTGGCCGCTGCAGATCGCCTACGTCAACCCCCTGTTGGATCAGTCCCGCTGGACTGTGCTGGGGGCGCAGTGGACCGACTGGCATTCGTCCATGGCCGATATGTTGAAGGACTCCGGCACCATCTTCCGCGCCTACACGTGGCTGACCGAGGACAAAGACTCCCCGCACACCGAACTCACCGCGGCCATCGATATGGCGCAGATCATCCCCGACGTCGGGCAGTCCACCGCCGAGATGCTCGACTCGTTGACCCGGCCGACACGAAACTGTGTCGTGTTCTCCCTGGAGGATAAATCTGGTCGGGCGGGCCCGACCGGCACAGCGTTCGACGGGCTCGCGTCGGTATTCGCCGTCACCCTCGACGACATGATTTCTGAGGTTCTCGTCGACGGCAACACCGGGCAAACCCTGAACGGTCAGCCGTTGGTGGATGTGAACGGCACCACCCCGATCTTCGCGTCGATGCTCGGGGTGGAATCGCAGCGCCCCGGCGCGATCTGGTGGGAAGGACAGTATTCGGGGATCCTCGAATCGAATCACCGGCTCCACAAAGCGCCCGAAAAGACCACGATGGTGGGCTCAAAATCACCGGCCGTCGTGAACCAGGCCCAAACTTTCGGCATAAAATATGGGCTCGCGCAGCTGTCGGAGCAGATCAATTATGCGTTCGGCCTCGACGCCTCAGCGACCCCGTCGAACCTCGGGCTGGTCACACCGACCACCCCCGGCCTAGAAGAGCTGTACCAGGGACAGCTCGATAATGTGTTGCTCGCATGGCAGCGGTACACCGATCCGTCGCGGGCGCTGTGGACCGGCGATATGGGATTCAACGAACACTTGGAGCGCGGCGGCTCCGGCACCGCCTACACCATGAGCGCCATCCAAGACTTACGCAAAGGCAACTTCAAGACGAGGGCGTTCCACGGCTTCACCACGAAAGTCATCAACGGCCGGCCCTGGATGGTCGATGTTGATGTCGCGTTGGGGGATCGGTGCGGCTTCGAGCAGGACGGCGTCATCTACGTCGACCAAATCACCGCCGTGAAACGCGAATGGGACCGCACCAAGCCGGTCACGGTGTCGATGTCGATCGGCGATGATTCCGATCGGGAAGATCCGGCCGAGCGGGGCATGCGGGTGCTGCAATCGGTCTGGTCGATGGTCGCGGCCGTGGCGGGCCAGGGCAGTCTCTTTGGGTAGAACGTGACCGATCCCGTCGAGGTGAAGGCCGAAGTGTTGGCTGAGCTTCGTGCGCAGGCCGCGGCCGCCCGCACGATCTGGGATGCCATCGTCAGCGCCCCCGTCTGGACGGTCGGCGAGGCTGAACTTCAACCCCCATCCGAATGGCATACCCGCGCCGTCGTGCGCGAAACGAAAGGCGACTTATGACTGAAACCGGCGAGCTCGTCTATCTGAAAACGGTTCTCGTGAATACCCACGTGTACGGGGTGGTGACCGACGGCGACACCCCCGATATGTTTTCGGCGACGTTCGAGATCACCGGGGATCAGGGAACCATCACGACGAATGCTCTGGTCGGTCCGACCGGGCCTGCCGGCCAAAACTCGTTTGCGTTGCGCCTGCAAAAGTCGGTGATCACCGACCCGGAGGATCTTCCCCAAAACTTGACGGACACCGACGCCGACTTCGGTAAGTTTTGGATGATCAACGACGTTGACGGGGTCGGGAATCCGATCGGCAGCTCCGCCTACATCTGGTTCGGTACTGAGTTTCGGCGCATGATGATGGGTTCTGCGGGTCCGGTCGGCCCGGTGCCGATCATCACCCCGAACGTGGAGCTGCTCGATCCCGAGGACGGCACGCTCGCCACGCATATTGATGTGACCGGCTCCAGCTATCTCCCCAGCTGGAATATGTACCTGAAGGTTCCTCGGGGCCCCGTAGGGCCGTCCACGTCGATCGGTGGAGCCCCCGACGTCGATATGACGCCCGGTCCCACCATCGGGCAGGTGTTGGGCTTCAACGGGCACTACAACGGTGCGGGGGAGCCGATATGGGAATGCATGTCAATCGGCGACATCATGCCGCAGCCGTTCACCGTCCCTGAGTCGGCGTTCCAATCGTTCGCCGGTATCGCCACCTCCCGCCAAACGATCTGCACCTTCGTGATGCCGGTGCAGCCATGGCCGTGGAAGCCCTTCGTATTCGGACAAATCGAAGTGTTCGGCGCCGAGCTGAGTTTGCATCCGTTGCAGATCGGTGTCGAGGTCCGCCTCGGGCATCCGACGACCGGGGTGCTGGTGGCCCGCGGGTTCGGCAACACGTTTGGGGCGGTCAGTTTCTTCCCCCACACGTCGAGCCCCACCGCCGGATCGAATGCCATGTCGCCGACGAACTCTTACGCCGAGGTCAGCTCGCATCACACCGGCACCGCGGGCACGCTGTACGTGAATCTGACGAACGACGGCCTGGTGTCGGTGTTCGACTACAACTCCGCCAACTCTCAGATGAGTGTGTTGGCGATCCCAGTCGGCTCGGAGACCGCGGTCGGGTTCGGGGGCTCATAACCTGATGGCACGCGCCATTGATCTGTACCCACAAAACTTTTCGTTCGCCGACCCCAACCAAGGCATCTACTGGAATCCGGCCGCCATCATCGCCCAGGCCGACCACATCTTCGAGATGGTTGTCGACGAGCTGATCGCCCTGATCAACACGTGGGTCGAAGCCATCAAAGACCTCACCGGCATTGATCTGGCGGTCATTCTGCCGCTCGGTACGTGCGAGGATTTAGCCCGGACTTTGGCACGGTCAACCGACGCCGCCGTCGGCTCCGCCGCCGACCGGGCCGGCGCAGTGCTCGCCATCATTGAGCAGGTGTTCACCGAAATCTTCGGTGCGGGAGTGCCCGGGTTCATCGACCTGTTCAAGAACCTGTTCGGATTTTGTGCCGCCCTGCTGACCAATCCGATCACCTCCGGGCTGTCCGACCTCGGCGGGGACTCCGGCAACATCGGCATCAACATTCTGGAAGGCATCAGCAACTTCCTGTCCACCATCCTCGGGTTGTTGACCGGCGGGGTGCTAGGTGGCGGCACCAATCCGCTGCAAGACATTGAGGATGCGTTGGGCCCGTTCGGGGATCTGATCGCATTCCTCACCACAGGTGTTCAAACCTTGCTGACCACGATCCTCGACTTCTTCGGCGGCATCCTCAACCTGGACACCTGGCTCGGCGTGTTCAAAGGTGTTGTCGATTTCTTTGGTGATCTGCTCGACCTGGACACTTGGCTCGGGGTGTTCAAAAAGGTGATCGACACGTTTGCCGGCATTCTGAACATCGACACGTGGCTTGCGGTGTTCAAAAAGGTGATTGATACGTTCGCCGGGGTTCTCAACATTGACACCTGGCTGGCCGTGTTCAAAAAGGTGATTGATACCTTCGCCGGGATCCTCCACATTGATACGTGGCTGCCCATCTTCAAACAGGTTATTGATTTCTTTGTCACCCTGCTGGGCACCGTCAGCGCAAACGCGTTCGCCATCCTGCAAGAGATCATCGAGTTTTTTGCCGACCTGTTCGACGGGAACGGCACCATCGTCGACTGGCTCGGCACCATCCCCGTCGTCGCACAAGACATCCTCAACAGTGTGTGGAGTCTGCTCACCGGCGGGGACACCGCAATCGGTAAAAACCTTTCCGACGTGTTCACCAGGCTAGGATCGTTCGCCTCCAGCCTCATCGTGTCGCTCACCGGGAACTCGGGCGACGCCGCAGTCGGTGACGTCGCATCGTGGGCGCGGAAACTGCTCAACGGGGAATCAAACCTTGCGGCCGGGAAACTATTGGGGCAGTTGCCGGCCGCGATCCTCGCACTGATTCCTGTCGCCAACATCAACATCGTCAACGAAAACCTGCTCGATGGGGCGTTCGGCACCACCGCCACCCTCACCCCGGCCGCCGGTTGGATATGGGACAGCACCCAAACCCATTCGACGGGGGGAGGTTCGGCGAAAGTCGTCGGCAACGGGGCTGTTCGGGAGCTGTTCAACAACCAGTCCGTCGCCGTGGCGGCCGGGGACAAACTCACCGTGTCCTGCTGGGTCAAATCGACCGGCACTGTCGGCGCCGACGGCATCGCGCTCAGTGTCGTCGAATTCAACGGCACCACCCAAGGACTCACCCGCACCATCGCCTCCCGCACCTCCAGTGCCGGCTGGGTGCAGATCGGCAACACCACCGAAACCCCCTACACCGTCGGGGCCGGGGTCACCCAAATCCGGGTGCGGTTAGCGGTCACCGCGGCCGCCGTGACCGGATCGTCGATCTGGTTCGACGACATTGATGTACGAAAGATCGGGTTGCTGTCCGGCAGTTGGATGGAAGGCATCCTCGGCACTGTCGTCGAAGACTTTCAGGCCATCGCCGACGCCATCGCCCAAGCCATCAAAGGCATCGGCACCGCAGGCTCCGGTAACGCACTGACCACCATCCTCACCAATCTGCAAACCATTTTCACCCGAATGTTCGGCATCACACAGCTGCCGACCAGCCTGTTCGCCAACCCGCTACTCGGGGCGGCCATCCCCACCCTGGACGGATCCAAGATCGGGTCGGGTTCGATCGCTAACGCTTTCATCGGCTGGCTTGACGGCTCCAAAATCCAATCCGGTTACATCGGATCCGTTTTCATTCCGTCACTTGACGCTTCCAAGATCGGGTCGGGCACGTTCTTATCCATCAACATTCCGTTCCTCGACAGCGCCAAGATCGCCTCCGGCACCCTCGGTGCCACCCGCATCCCCTCCCTGGACGGATCCAAGATCGGATCCGGGTCGATCGCCGCCGCGTTCATCGCCCTACTGGATGCCGCGAAAATTGCGACCGGGTTCCTCGGGTCGGCCCGAATCCCTTCCCTGGACGGATCCAAGATCGGATCGGGCACTGTCGCGGCGGCACGCCTGGACTTGCCGGCGATCGGGGCGGCAATCAACCCAACCGCAGGATCCGGGGCCTTGCTCATACGCACCGCCACCGGGCCGATTCCCGTCGGGGCCAACGGCTACAACGCCATCTCGACCGGATT
>SESG01006938.1_pt1 | contig 16729 bp, 15 predicted proteins | sample 3171421 | NCBI WGS metagenome assembly SESG01 (sample SAMN10866946, study PRJNA518727) | freshwater metagenome | biome: subpolar coniferous forest; feature: holomictic lake; material: water; isolation source: holomictic Lake 227, 6 m and 8 m depth | place: Canada: near Kenora, Ontario | collected... | reverse complement strand
CGATCAGGTCGATCGCCTTGTCGGGCAGGAAACGGTCCGTAATGTAGCGGTGACTCAGTTCGGCCGCGGCAACGATAGCCGGGTCGGTGATCTGCACGCCATGGTGCGTTTCGTAACGCGCCTGCAGGCCGCGCAAGATGGCAATCGTCGCCTCCACCGAGGGCTCGCCCACGATGATCTTCTGGAAGCGCCGCTCCAGCGCCGCATCCTTTTCGATGTACTTGCGGTATTCGTCAAGCGTGGTGGCGCCGACGCAGTGCAGTTCGCCGCGCGCCAGCGCGGGCTTGAGCATATTGCCGGCGTCCATTGCGCCTTCGGCCTTGCCGGCACCGACCATGGTGTGCAACTCATCAATAAAGACGATGGTCTGACCTTCGTCCTTGGCCAGGTCTTTCAGCACGTTTTTCAAGCGCTCCTCGAACTCACCGCGGAACTTGGCACCGGCCAGCAGCGAGGCCATGTCAAGCGACAACACGCGCTTGCCTTTGAGCGAATCGGGTACTTCGCCAGCGACGATACGCTGCGCCAGGCCTTCGACGATGGCAGTCTTGCCAACGCCGGGCTCGCCGATCAACACCGGGTTGTTCTTGGTGCGGCGTTGCAGCACCTGGATGGCGCGGCGGATTTCGTCGTCACGCCCGATCACCGGGTCGAGCTTGCCCAGACGGGCGCGCTCGGTCAGGTCCAGGCAATATTTTTTGAGTGACTCGCGCTGGTCTTCGGCGTCAGCACTGTCGACGTTCTGGCCGCCACGCACGGCGTCGATGGCAGCTTCGAGCGACTTGCGGGTGAGCCCGTTCTCGCGCGCGGCTTTCGCCAGGTCCTGCTTGCTATCGGCCAGCGCGAGCAAAAACAGCTCGCCAGCGATGAACTGGTCACCGCGCTTGATGGACTCCTTTTCGGCCGCCTGCAGCAGGCTGACCATGTCGCGTCCAACCTGGACCTGCTCCTGGCCCTGCACCTCTGGCAGGCGCTTGATGGCCGCCTCGGCCGCCGCCAGCAAGCCTGGCACATTGACGCCGGCGCGCTGCAACAAGGCCGTTGGCCCGTCTTGCTGGCGCAGCATGGCCGCCAGCACGTGGGCTGGCTCGATGTAGGCGTGGTCCTTGCCCAGCGCCAGTGTCTGGGCTTCGCCCAGTGCTTCCTGAAATTTGGTTGTGAGTTTGTCGATACGCATGGCAATCCCCTTGGTTGGCACACAGCTTGGGCTGCAGTTTCACATTTCAAGCCCGCTACAGCCGGCGTGCATTGACTAAAATCAATGCATGAATATCCACCAGTTGCAGCTGAGTTACCAGATGGAACACGACCGGCTGCTGGTCAGATTGAACACGCATTCGGGTGAAGAACTGCGGCTTTGGCTAACGCGCCGAATGGTATTGAACCTGTTCCCGCACATGATCGAGGCATCCATCGCGCTGGATGCCAGCTTGGCGCAGGACGCCAGTCACGACGGCGCCGACGCCAAGGCCTTGCACCAGTTCAGGAAGCAGGAGTCGCTGCAGCAAGCCGATTTCCAGACGCCTTTCAGCACCGATGGCAGCGTCTTGCCGATGGGCAGCGAGCCCTTGCTGGCCACCACCGTGCATGTCACACCGCGCGAAGGCGGCGCGTTGCACCTGGCGTTTGAAGAGAACCTGCCAGGCGCCAGTTCCAAGCGGCGTTTTGAAGTGGTGTTGGCGCAGCCACTGCTGCACGGCTTCATGCACCTGCTCGAATCGACGCTGAAACAGGCCAACTGGGGTATCGCGCTGATCGAGGGCAACACGCCAAGCGAAAACGCGCCGGTCGATGCGCTGGCAGCGGCCGTGCCGCCCAAGTACCTGAATTAGGTGGGTCAGGTATTACTGGCTGCAATGCCCCAACGCGCCAGTGCTGCGTCGTCGCTGACGCGGGCATCAACCCAGCGCGCACCATCGATCGTCTGTTCCTTCTTCCAGAACGGCGCTTGGGTTTTCAGGTAGTCAATCAGGAACTCGCAGGCCTGAAAACTCTCTCCCCGGTGCGCCGAAGTCACCGCCACCAACACGATCTGATCAAGCGGCTGTAACAGGCCAACGCGGTGAATGACGCGGGCACCATAGATGTCAAATCGCTGCATGGCCTGCTCGATCATGGCCTCGATCGCCTTCTCGGTCATGCCGGGATAGTGCTCGAGTTCCATGCTGCTGATGCTGCCCGGCGTGCCAGCAGTCCGGTCACGAACAGTCCCAAGAAAAGTGCAGACGGCGCCGACGCGCGGATCCTGGGCACGTAGCGCAGCGACTTCGGCACTGACGTCGAAGTCTTCGGTCTGGATGCGCACGCGTGGACTCGATGACGGATTTGAAGGCATGCGCTAGCCTCCCGTCACCGGCGGGAAGAACGCCACTTCAGCACCCTCTTCCAACGCCGCTGTTTCAGCGCACATGAGCTGATTGAGAGCCATGCGCACGGCGCGATCGCGCGCCAGGCTCTCGCCATGACCACCACCGCAGGCGATCAACTCGTCACGCAGGGCTCCCAGCGTCAGGGCCTGGGTGTCCACCGTTTCGCCCGACACACCAATAGCTTCCCGGATTGAAGCAAAGTACCGGACGTTGACCCTCATCGCAACACCTCGGCAAAGGAAATGAAACGCACGCTGTCGCCATGTTGGATGGTCTGCCCCGGCGCATTGTCCACCAGTCCGTCACCCCAAACCGCCGATGTCAGAACACCGGAACTCTGGTTGGGAAAAAGATCGAGACCACCTGCGCCATTGCGGCGGACGCGCAAAAATTCGCGCCGCCGGTCGGCACGCGGCCAGTCGAAATGGGCCTGGGCCTGGGCCTGGACCGACACCGGCACAAGTTCGCGGACCCCCTGCAGTTTGAGCAGGAACGGGCGTACCAGCAGCAGGAAGGTGACGTAACTCGATACCGGATTGCCCGGCAAACCAATAAAGTGGGTGTCCTGCACGTGCCCGTAGGCAAAGGGCTTGCCCGGCTTGATGGCGATCTGCCACAGGGTCAACTCGCCAAGGGACTGCACGGCCGGCTTGATGTGATCCTCTTCGCCGACCGAAACACCGCCACTGGTCAGGATCAGGTCGTGCTCGCTCGCAGCACTGCGCAAGGCCTCGCGCGTGGCATCGAGTCGGTCCGGCACGATGCCCAGATCGCTGACCTCGCAGCCCAGGCGCAGCAGGAGCGCACGCAAGAAGAAACGGTTCGAGTTGTAGATGGCGCCGGGTTTCATGTCAGCCGGTGCCACCTGTCCCGGCATCACCAACTCGTCTCCCGTGGAAAACAAGGCAACACGCGGTCGACGTCGCACCGGGAGCATCGCCATGCCGATACTGGCCGCCAGTCCCAGCGATGCGGGCGTCAGGCGCTCGCCGCTGGCCAGCACGGTGGCACCGAACGCGACGTCTTCGCCAGCGCGCCGGATCCACTGGCCCGGCAGGGGCTGCACCTTGATCTGCACTATGTCGCCCTGCAGTTCACAGTCTTCCTGCATCACCACGGCGTCAGCGCCGGCCGGAATCGGTGCGCCGGTAAAAATCCGCGCCGCAGTACTGATTGCCAAAGGCTCGGCCGGCGAACCGGCTGCAATGCGCTGACGCACCGGCAGCACGCCCGGTATCTGCGTCAAATCAGCGCAGCGCAGCGCATAGCCATCCATCGAACTGTTGTCCTGCGGCGGCACATGCAGACCTGATACCAGGTCCTGCGCCAACACACGGCCATCGGCTTCGAAGGTCGGCACGGTCTCAATCCCGGGCAGCAGCGCTGCAAAGCCAAGCAGTTCGGCCAGCGCTTCATCCAGCGCGCGCAGACCCGGACGTTTTTCACTCATGCAAAAATCTCCGAGCGATACTCAAAGCGGGTTTCGTTGGCCATCATCCAACGCGCCAACGCCTGCGCGTCGTTCAGATCCAGCACCGGTCGCGCGGTCGCCTGCGGCAACTGCTCGGGCGAATCGGTGGCGATGGCGACGATGAAATCGTCAATCGGATATTGCGCCTTCTGCCCCGATTGCGCGCGCCAGACCTCGATCTTGTGCAGATCGCAGTCCTTGAAACCCTCGACCAGAACCCAGTCAACGCCAGCATCCAGTTCGGCAATGATCTGATGTACTTTCAGGTCTACCGGCTGCTCGAACTCGCGCATTAAAGCGATCCGTTTGTTCGATGCCACCACCACCTCGTAGGCGCCGGCCTCGCGATGGCGGTAGCTGTCCTTGCCGGCGTGGTCGATATCAAAACGATGATGGGCGTGCTTGACAACCGACACGCGCAGCCCCTCGCTGCGCAGCGCCGGAATCAGCCGCTCAACCAGCGTCGTCTTGCCAGCGCCGGAATGTCCGGCAAAGCCAATCACCTTCATGCACAGTGCCGTGCAATATAGGCTTTGACGGCAGCAACGTCGGCCGCCATGGCGGTGACGCGCCGGGGCAGGGCTTCAATACCCTCGAACTTGGCCGGACGATCGGGCTCACGACCAAGCGCTTCCACAATGGTGGCGGCGAACTTGATTGGCAAGGCGGTCTCCAGCACGATCATGGGCACGCCCGCCTGCAGATGTTCACGCGCAACCTTCAGCGCATCGGCGGTATGCGTGTCGATCATCACGCCGAAACGTTCCCAGGTGTCCCGGATTGTCGCAAGCCGGTCGGCATGTGTGCTTTTGCCACTGACAAAACCGAACTGCGCCGCAGCCTGCGCGAAGCGCGGGTCTGCGCTCAGGTCAAAGCGCCCGCTGTCCGAAAGCGCGGCACCGAACAAGGACTTGACCAAGGTGCCGTCGCGCGCCAGCAGGTCGAACACAAAGCGTTCGAAATTGCTGGCCTTGGAGATGTCCATCGACGGGCTCGATGTCTCGAAGGTATCGGAACTGCTGCGCACGCGGTAAACGCCGGTGCGGAAGAACTCATCGAGCACGTCGTTTTCGTTCGTGGCGACGACCAGCGTGTCAATCGGCAAGCCCATCATGCGTGCCACGTGGCCGGCGCAGACGTTGCCGAAGTTACCCGAGGGCACGGCGAAACAGACTTTTTCTGAATTTGCTTTTGTCGACTGAAAGTAACCGGCAAAGTAGTAGACCACCTGAGCCAACAGGCGTGCCCAATTGATGGAGTTAACGGTACCAATCCGGTACTTGCGCTTGAAATCCAGATCATTGGACACGGCCTTGACCATGTCCTGGCAATCGTCGAAAACACCATCGACGGCGATGTTGTGTATGTTCTCGTCCATCAGGCTGAACATCTGCGCCTGCTGGAACGGGCTCATGCGCCCGGCCGGGCTGGTCATGAAAACACGCACACCTTTTTTACCGCGCATCGCGTATTCGGCGGCACTGCCGGTATCGCCGCTGGTGGCGCCCAGTATGTTGAGTTCTTCACCACGACGCGCCAGTTCATATTCGAACAGGTTGCCCAGCAACTGCATTGCCATGTCCTTGAAGGCCAGTGTCGGACCGTTGGAGAGGGCTTCAAGGTACAAAGCTGCCTGACCCGTGCCGGCCGCAACGTCTTCCAGTTTGGTCAGGGGGACAATCTTCTCCGTGCCGAACACCGCCTCGGTATAGGTCTTGTCGCAGATCGTCTGCAGATCGGTGCCAGGAATGTCGTCGATGTAGAGCGAGAGCACCTGGAACGCCAGCGCGGCGTACCCCTGCTCGCGGTATACCGTGCGCCACTGTGCCAGCAGCGCGTCATCGACCAGCGGGTAGTGCTCGGGCAGATACAGGCCGCCGTCGGGCGCCAGACCCTCGAGCAGGATTTCGCAAAAGCGTTTGCGACCGCCTGCGTCGGCACGCGCGGCGCGGGTGGAGAGGTACTTCATCAGGCCAATTCTTCCTTGCGAATGCGGGTGATGGGTGCCAGCACGGTTGGCAGCGCCTGCATCTGCTTCAGCGCGGCGTTCATCTCGGACTCGACGCAGTCGTGGGTCAGGATGATGAGGTCGGTCTGGGTTGCGCCCTCGCCTGCCACTTCGTCGGCTTCGCGTTGCAGAATGGCGTCGATGCTGATGCCCAGCGCGGCCAGGATGCCCGTCACCTTGGCCAGCACACCGGCTTCGTCGGCCACGCGCAGACGCAGGTAGTAGCTGGTCACGACATCGCTCATCGGCAACACATGCAGATCGCTCATGGCGTTGGGCTGGAACGCCAGGTGCGGCACGCGATTGAGCGGATCGGCCGTGTGCAGGCGCGTGATGTCAACCAGGTCGGCGATCACCGCGCTGGCAGTCGGTTCGGATCCCGCGCCCTTGCCGTAATAAAGCGTGGTGCCGACGGCGTCGCCTTGCACCACCACCGCATTCATTGCGCCTTCAACGTTGGCAATCAGTCGCTTGCCCGGCACCAGGCTCGGATGCACGCGCAGTTCGATGCCCTTCGCCGTTCGCTTGGTAATGCCAAGCAGTTTGATGCGGTAGCCCAGTTGTTCAGCGTATTTGATGTCGGCGCCGCCGAGTTGGGTGATGCCCTCGACATAGGCCTTGTCGAACTGCACCGGAATGCCAAACGCGATCGAGCACATGAGGGTGGCCTTGTGCGCTGCGTCCACGCCCTCGATGTCGAAGGTCGGATCGGCCTCGGCGTAACCCAGGCGCTGCGCCTCCTTGAGAACGACCTCGAAGTCGAGCCCCTTGTCGCGCATTTCGGAAAGAATGAAATTGGTAGTGCCGTTGATGATGCCGGCAATCCACTGGATGCGGTTGGCCGTCAGCCCTTCACGCAGCGCCTTGATGATCGGAATGCCACCGGCCACAGCCGCCTCGAACGCAACGATCACCCCCTTGGCCGAGGCCGCCGCAAAAATTTCGGTGCCATGCACTGCCAACAGCGCCTTGTTGGCCGTCACCACGTGTTTGCCGGCGGCGATGGCTTCGAGCACCAGCGTGCGGGCGATGCCGTAGCCGCCGATCAGTTCGATCACGATGTCGATATCCGGATTGGCAATGACGGCACGCGCATCGGCTGTCACCTTGACGCCCTCGCCGGCCACCGCTTGCGCGCGCGCGGTGTCCAGATCGGCCACCATGGTGATCTCGATGCCGCGCCCGGCGCGCCGCTTGATTTCTTCCTGGTTGCGGCGCAGCACATTGAACGTGCCGGAGCCCACAACACCAGCACCGAGCAGACCTACTTGAATTGGTTTCATAAGATTGGATATCTCAACAGTTGAATAAACGTATCACCGGCACGGACTGCACCAGCATGGACACTTGGCAGCGAATCAGTTGCTGTGACGTTTGCGGTAACCCTCAAGAAACTTGGCAACGCGACCAATAGCCTCTCTCAAATCATCTTCATGTGGCAGGAACACAATTCTGAAGTGATCCGGTGCGTGCCAGTTAAAACCGGTCCCCTGCACCAGCATGACCCGGGTTTCCTGCAGCAGTTCGAGGAAGAAAAGCTGGTCGTCGACGATCGGATACAACGTTGGATCGAGCTTCGGAAACATATAGAGCGCCGCCGTCGGCTTGACGCAGGTAACACCGGGGATCGCCGTAATCAGCTCAAAGGCCAGATCGCGCTGACGGCGCAATCGACCGCCTTCGCCCACCAGGTCGTTGATACTCTGATAACCACCCAATGCCGTCTGGATAGCCCATTGCCCCGGCACATTGGCGCACAGTCGCATGTTCGAGAGCATGTTAAGTCCCTCGATGTAATCACGAGCCGGTTTCTTGTCGCCTGACACCATCATCCAGCCAGCACGGTAGCCGCAGGAACGGTAGCTCTTGGACAAGGAGTTGAACGTCAGCGTCAGCACATCCTCGCTCAGACTGGCAATGGCCGTGTGACGGGCACCGTCGTAAAGCACCTTGTCATAAACCTCGTCGGCAAAAATCACCAAACCGTGCTCGCGCGCAATCTGAATGATGGCCTTGAGCAGTTCATCCGAATACAGCGCGCCGGTCGGATTGTTCGGGTTGATCACCACAATTCCCTTGGTGCGCGGCGTGATCTTGGCGCGAATGTCCTCCAGATCCGGCATCCAACCCTTGCTCTCATCGCACAGGTAGTGCACCGGCGTGCCACCCGACAAGCTGGCTGCCGCAGTCCACAGTGGGTAATCCGGCGAGGGCAGCAGCAATTCATCGCCGTTATCGAGCAATGCGTTGGTCGCCATCACAATCAGTTCGCTGGCACCGTTGCCCAGGTAGATGTCGTCAAGCGTGACGCCTTTGACGCCCTGCTGCTGGCTGTAGTGCATAACCGCCTTGCGTGCACCGAAAATGCCCTTGCTGTCGGAATACCCGGCCGAACTCGGCAGATTGCGGATCATGTCCTGCTGGATTTCTTCCGGCGCGTCGAAGCCGAACACGGCCAGATTGCCAATGTTGAGTTTGATGACCTTATGACCTTCTTCCTCCATCTGACGCGCCGCGTCCATGATGGGACCGCGGATGTCATAACAGACGCTGGCCAATTTGCTTGATTTTCGAATGGTCTTCAAAGTCCCTCCGGACGTGGATGAGGTAGGGCGAAACCTATAATTTGACCACAATTCACCGCCCAACCCTTTCGTCTGCGCCCTGCGGCGAACCAACCAGATTTTCCCAGCATGAAGCTTCACCCCGACATCATCACCGCGCAGTCCATCAGCGGCTACGGCCCCGGCTGGATTGGCATTGGCGGCGAACGCATCACCAGCAGCGTGATCATCGGCTCCGGCGGTGTTCGCCTGAGCTGGGCCTGCAGGAGTTTCGACGAACTGGGGGTGGCGCACTTTGAGCCGCTCGCTGAAATGGGCGCCGAACTGATCATCTTCGGCAGCGGCAAGCGCATCCGCTTCCCGAAACCGGACTGGATCCAAGCGCTGATTGACAAGCAGATCGGCATCGAGACCATGGACACCGACGCTGCCTGCCGTACCTACAACGTTCTGGCGGCAGAGGGTCGTCGGGTCGTCGCCGCCCTGCTGCTGGATGCAAACTAGGGATAACACCGGAGTCGGCCTGGGCGAAACGAACCGTTTTCAGAGTAAAATTGCAGGTTGTAGTCGAAGGCGCCACACGCTGTCTGAGGATAGTGCCGACGACTTGAGAGAACGACGCATCCTGTCAAACGAGATCTAGAACCATGGCGATTGTTGTCAATAAACCCATCTCTGAATTTGAATCAAATGCCACCAGTGGCATCAAGGTATCCAACACATCCCACCTCGGAAAAACAGTCATCCTGTATTTCTACCCCAAGGACAATACGCCCGGTTGCACAACCGAAGCGATGCAGTTCCGGGACAAATACAAGGACTTCATCAAGGCCGGCGCCACCGTGTTCGGCGTGTCGCGCGACAACATGAAGTCGCACGAGGAATTCAAGGCAAAGCTTGAGCTTCCCTTTGAACTGATCGCCGACACCGAGGAAAAGATGTGCCACATGTTTGGCGTCGTCAAGAACAAGATCATGTACGGCAAGAAAGTCAAGGGCATCGAGCGCAGCACTTTCCTGATCGGCCCGGACGGACTGCTCAAGGAAGAATGGCGCGGCCTCAAGGTGCCAGGTCATGTCGATGACGTCCTCAAAGCTGTCAAGGACTTGAAGAAGACTGCAGCGCTCGTCTGACCACCGACGTCTTTTCTGGCGAGAGTCTGTATAAAAAGCCGCCCTGCTTCCATGGCGGCTTTTTAACATCACGCCACCCGATCCATCCCCTCGTTGCGAACCAAGCCTCACATGCCACTGCCCACTGCACCCTCCAAACGTGCCGCCTTGCTGTCTGAACGTGACTACGAAGCGCCAGCCCGCACCCCGTCCAGGGAGCGCAAGTTGGATTCGGCGGCGCTCACCCCAGCGAACAGCGGTCAGAAAAGTGCGCCAGTGCAAGGGGCTCAGGCGGTCGAACTGGCGACGCCGCTAACACCGCGCCCGGAAAAGACTCCGGCGCCCGCTGCCCGGACCCGTACCCGCCGGCCCGACAGCGATGCACCGGCAGACACAGTGCACGAAGCAATCCCAATGTCAGTCCAGCGCAAAACGAAAAAAGTCCGGCACAGTGGCCCGCCAAAACTGTTTGTACTCGACACCAATGTGCTGCTGCACGACCCAATGTGTCTGTTCCGTTTTGAAGAGCATGACATTTTTCTTCCCATGATCGTGCTCGAAGAGCTCGATTCCCATAAAAAGGGATTGACCGAAGTCGCCCGCAATGCGCGCCAAACCAGCCGCACGCTCGATGCACTTGCCGGCCACAAGGACTCTGACATCACGGCTGGCTTGTCATTGGCCAGCACCGGCCACCGCGGAGCCGGCGGCAAACTGTTCTTCCAGACGCAACTTCTGAACTACAGTCTGCCCAGCAGTTTGCCCCAAGGCAAGGCGGACAATCAGATTCTGGGGGTGGTGGAGGCGCTGCGCCAGCAGTTCGCCGCGCAGTCCAAGACAGCCGGTGCTTCAGTGCGGGACGTGGTACTGGTGTCGAAAGACATCAACATGCGCGTCAAAGCGCGTGCGCTGGGCCTGGCGACTGATGACTACCAGAACGACAAAACACTGGAAGACGGTGACTTGCTGTACGCCGGCTCCTACGCCCTGCCCGCTAATTTCTGGACCAATCACGGCGAAACGGTGGAAAGCTGGCAGCAAGGCGCGCACACTTTCTACCGCATCACGGGACCGGTTGTACCGAGCCTCCTGATCAACCAGTTTATCTACTTTGAGTCACCCGGCGAACCCAGTCTGTATGCGCGGGTCACCGAAATTCGCGGAAAGACAGCGGTCTTCAAAACTCTCAAGGACTACACCCATCTCAAGAACGCGGTCTGGGGCGTTACCACCCGCAACCGCGAACAGAACTTCGCAATGAACTTGCTGATGGACCCTGAGATTGATTTCGTCACCCTGACCGGGACAGCCGGCACCGGCAAAACCCTGATGGCACTCGCCGCCGGCCTGACCCAGGTGCTGGATGACCGGCGCTACACTGAAATCATCGTGACGCGCGCCACTGTCAGTGTCGGGGAAGACATCGGTTTCCTGCCGGGCACCGAAGAAGAAAAGATGGGCCCCTGGATGGGCGCGCTCGATGACAACCTCGAAGTGCTGGGCAAGACCGACACCAGTGCTGGCGAATGGGGTCGTGCAGCGACCAATGAACTCATCCGCAGCCGGATCAAGATCAAGAGCATGAACTTCATGCGCGGTCGCACCTTCCTGAACAAGTATGTGATCATCGACGAAGCACAGAACCTGACACCCAAGCAGATGAAAACGCTGATCACGCGTGCCGGCCCCGGCACCAAAATCATTTGTATGGGCAACATTGCCCAGATCGACACGCCCTACTTGACGGAAGGGTCCTCTGGCTTGACCTTTGCGGTCGATAAATTCAAGGGCTGGCAGCACGGTGGCCACATCACCCTGGCGCGTGGCGAACGCTCGCGGCTGGCAGACTTTGCCAGCGAGGTGCTCTAAAAATCTCCGCTGCCGCCTGAGGCCAGCGACTCAAACTTGGTGATCGGCTTCAGGAAGGCAAGCTTGACGACGCCAGTTGGACCGTTACGCTGCTTGGCGATGATGATTTCGGCCACACCCGGCTCCTTGCAGGCGTCCTTGGTGTAATACTCGTCGCGGTAAATGAACATGATGATGTCGGCATCCTGTTCGATAGCACCCGACTCGCGCAGATCACTCATCATGGGCCGCTTGTCGGGTCGGCTTTCCACGCTACGGTTCAACTGAGACAGGGCCATCACAGGGCACTGCAATTCCTTGGCCAGCATCTTGAGACCGCGTGAAATCTCGCCCAGTTCAGTGGCACGGTTTTCACCTTCGCTGCTACTGGAGCCGCTCATAAGCTGCAAATAGTCCACCACGATCAGGCCGAGTTTGCCGCACTGACGCGACAGACGCCTGGCATTGGCGCGCAATTCGCTGGACGTCAAGCCGGCCGACTCATCGATGTGCAGAGAAATGGTGCGCAGTTTCTCGATCGCTTCGGTCAGGCGTGGCCACTCTTCGTCAGTGAGTTTTCCCGTGCGCAAATGGGTCTGGTCAATGCGACCGATCGAACCAACGATACGCACCGCGAGTTGTGCCGCGCCCATTTCCATTGAGAACACAGCAACCGGCAGTCCTTCGTTGAGCGCCACATGCTCGGCAATATTGATGGCCAGCGCCGTTTTTCCCATTGAAGGCCGCGCCGCCAGCACGATCAAATCACCAGCCTGGAAACCGGCCGTCATGCGGTCCAGATCGTAAAAGCCGGTCGGCACGCCCGTCACGTCATTCGGGTTGTCGGCCATCTCCTGAACCCGGTCCAGCAGCGCCACCACCAGCGTGTCCATGGCCTGAAAACCTTGGCGGTTGCGCGCGCCCTCCTCACCAATATTAAAAATCCGCTGCTCGGACTCATCCAGAATCGTCGCCACCGGACGACCCATCGGATTGAAAGCGGCGGTTGAAATTTCATCGCTGGCACTGACCAGCTTGCGCAGAATGGAGCGTTCCCGCACGATCTCTGCGTAGCGCCGGATATTGCCGGCGCTGGGTACATACTGGGCCAGAGCATTGAGATAGGCCAAACCACCAATTTCTTCAGCCTTGCCCTGCCCAAGCAACTGCTCGAACACCGTAATCACGTCCGCCGGTTTGGAAGCATTGATCAAGGCGCCGATGGCAGAAAAAACCATGCGGTGTTCGAAGCGGTAAAAGTCGCCCTCATGCAGCAGATCGCCTACCCGGTCCCATGCGCCGTTGTCCAGCAGCAGGCCGCCGAGCACACTCGATTCCGCCTCCACCGAGTGCGGCGGGATCCGCAATTGCGCCACTTGGCGGTCATGACCGTAGTCATCAGGTACGGCAGAAAGTACAGCAGACATGAAGGGTTCCTTTGCACTCGAATAGTACGCCAGTGACGGTTTGACGTCGAGTGGAATGCTGGGTACAAGCCTCTTAAAAGCTGTGTACAAACTGTGAAGTTTCGGGGATAAGCCCAAGCCCCATAAGAGAAAAGCCGCCAGGGCTTGACACCCCGGCGGCTTTCAGGGAAAAGGCTAAGGTTTAAGCAGTTTCGCCGTACACCGATACCGCAATCTCAACCACGACGTCAGTATGCAAAGCAACACTGACCTTGCTGTCGCCGACGATTTTGATCGGGCCGTTTGGCATGCGAATCTGAGCTTTGACCACCGGAAAACCGTTCTTGGTCAAGTCTTCGGCGATGTCGGCATTGGTCACCGAGCCGAACAAACGACCATCAACGCCGGCCTTCTGCGTCAGCTTGACCGTCAAACCGGCCAGCTTTTCGCCAACCGACTGTGATTCGGCCAGTTTGGCCGCAGCGGCCTTTTCCAGTTCAGCGCGCTTGGCTTCGAACTGTTCTTTTGCCGCTTCCGTGGCGCGGCGGGCGCGGCCAGCAGGAATCAGGAAGTTGCGTGCATAACCGTCCTTGACGCGCACGATTTCACCGAGATTGCCAAGGTTCACAACCTTGTCGAGCAGAATAACTTGCATAGTCGTTTTCCTTAGATCTTGTGCTGATCGCTATACGGCAGCATCGCGAGGAAACGCGCGCGCTTGATGGCGGTGTTGAGCTGACGCTGAAAAATGGCACGGGTACCCGTCAGGCGTGCAGGAATGATTTTTCCGTTCTCGGCGATGAAATCGCGCAAGGTATCAATGTCCTTGTAGTCAATCTCTTCAACACCGGTCACGGTAAAGCGGCAAAAGCGCTTGCGCTTGAACAGCAGGTTTTGTGCTGGGCGCTTCGGGCGCTTGTCTTTGTTATTGAAACGTTTTGGTCCGGCCATGATGGACTCCTTAAATGAATGCGAATTCGTTAATCTTGCTGAAATTCTTGGATATGAAACACAATGTTCCTGCCGTTGCGAGGTGTTCCCAAAAAACCGTTGAAGCGCCAGGTACTGCCAATCGCCTGTTTAACAAGCCGCTCAGCCAATGCCCCAAACGCCACTGCTTTCAAAGCTGCCTTGACTTGTCTGGTCTGCCCTGTCTCTTGAATTTCCGACTCATGTTCAAGTCGCAAGTTCAGAGCAGGCAATCCGGCCGGTGTGTAGCGCAAGCCATCAAGCTCGGCAATACAGGCGGTCAGGACAAGGTGGTTGGCAACGTGGTTCACGCTCCTCGCTGACAAAAATTGGGTCAGGCTTGGTATTCGGCCTGTTGTGTTTTGCGGGCGTCTTCACGCTCGACTGTCTTCATCATGGAAGAAGGACCCGTGTCGGCCTTCTTCTTCGAAACTGTCAGATGACGCAGAACGGCATCGTTGAATTTGAACGCATGCTCAAGTTCCGCCATCACAGCCAGATCCGCTTCAATGTTGACGCACAGGTAATGCGCCTTGGCGAGCTTGTTGATCATGTACACCAGTTGGCGACGGCCCCAGTCTTCGACGCGGTGCACTTTGCCGCCGCCGGCAAGGATCATGCCCTTGTAACGTTCCAGCATGGCAGGAACTTGCTCGCTCTGATCCGGATGGATCATGAGAATGATTTCATAATGACGCATTGATACTCCTTGTGGATAGCCCGCATTGGGCCGAAATAGCCACCCTCAGCGTCGTGTGGGGTGTGGCAAGGTGAGCCGCAGATTATATGCCATGAGGAGGGACTGCGCCGTTACGTCCCGACGTGGCGGGCGCGCCAGGCCACAAGAGACTGACGGCAACCGTCACCAGCAGACCCGCCAGAATGCCGAAAACGCCGGCCGAGACCGGCTGGATGCCAAACCACAGGCCGCTGCCCGCCAAGCCCAGCGTTGAACGGATCGAGGCGGAATTGACAGCCATGTAATAAATTGTCAGTCCCAGCCCCGTCAACATGCCACACACTGCAGCCTTGGTCGTTGTGCCGGCCCAGGCAATCCCCAACACCATGACCGGGACAAAGGCCGCGCCAGCCAAGGAAAACGAGGCCGAAACCAGATACAGAATGTCAGCCGGGCGCTGCGCCGCCACATAGGCCGCCACCAAAGCGGCCACCAACAGCACGAATTTCGACAGCATCACTCTGCGCACCGCACTGGTCTGGCCCAGGTCGCTGGCGCCGTGAAAAACCAGATCGTGCGCCAGCGCATTGCCAATGGTCAACAGCAAACCGTCTGCCGTCGACAGCGCCGCCGCCAATCCGCCCGCCGCCACCAAGGCTGACACGACATAGGGCAGACCACCGAGTTCAGGTGTGGCCAGCATCACAATATCGGCGCCCAACCTGAGTTCAGCGAACTGCAGAATGTGGTCTCCATTGACATCGCTGACCGCTATCAGGGACGGATCGACTTTCGCCCACTGCGCAATCCAGACCGGCAAGGAATCAAAACTCTGACCCACCAGATGGCTCATGATTTCGTACTTCACCAGCACCGCCAAAGCTGGCGCGGCAAGATACAGCAAGGCGATGAAGAACAGCGACCAGACCACCGATGTACGGGTCTCGGCCACAGAGCGGGTCGTATAAGAACGAGTCAGCAGGTGCGGCAAACCAGCCGTGCCCACCATCAGACAAAACATTAACGCCAGAAAATTGAGTCGTGAGAGTTCAAACGCCTGACGTTCATCGGGACTGCCTTGCGGATCGCCGGTAAAAGGTTTGGTATGCGTCGGCATGCCACCGAGCGGTCTGGCGCGCTCGAGGTTGTCCTGCATGGCACGACTCCAATGGACACGGGCGGCATCGCCATCCCGCGGCAGTGCCGCCAATTCGCGACGTGCCGCGACAATCAGTGCTTCCTCGGCATGTTGTTCGTTCAGGCGCTGAATTCGAGCCTTGAGTTCCTTGCGGTCCTTTTCGAGTGCGATGTCAACATTCTGCAACTTCAACTCGTATTGCCGCGCCCGCCGCGCATATTCATCGGTGACCTCGGCCTCAGCCGGCGAGGTCAGGAGCTTCTGCTCCAGGTCAGCGATCTTCTGCAACTGCTGCCCGTAAACAAATGGCGCCAGCGGATTACCCAACTGCTTGTAAGCAAGCCACGAAACCGGTATCAGAAAAGCCAGAATCAGTACCACGTACTGGGCCACCTGAGTCCAGGTCACGGCCCGCATGCCACCGAGAAAGGAACAAACCAGCACGCCACCCAGGCCGAGCAAAATGCCAATCTCGAACTGGACACCGGTCAGACGCGAAGTGATCAGACCCACGCCATAAATCTGCGCGACCACATAGGTGAAGGAACACAGCACGGCGGAGAAGGCGGCTATGACCCGCGGCCAACGCCCGCCAAACCGATGCTGAAAATAGTCCGGCACCGTATACAGGTCCAGCTTTCGCAGATAGGGTGCCACCAGCAGGGCAACCAAGCAGAACCCCCCCGTCCAACCCAGCACATAGACCAGGCCGCCGGGTTGTCCCGGTGTACCAGAAAAGCCCTGCAAATAGAGTCCGCCAGCCATGCTGATGAAGGAAGCTGCGCTCATCCAGTCAGCCGCCGTCGCCATGCCGTTGTACACCGCCGGAATATTGCGGCCGGCAACATAGTATTCAGCAACGTCGGAGGTCCGACCATAAATGCCAATCACCGCATACAGGCAGACCGTGGCAAACAAAAATATTCCGCCCACCCAGCCCTTCTTCAGACCCCAACGCTCAGCCATCCCAAGCGCCAGCACAAACAGCAGCAAGCACAGCACATAGGCGCCAAAACGCCAATGCAAGCGCCGTTTGTAAGCACCATAAACCGGGTCTTCCACTGCTGCTTTGCCTTCGCGCCGGTTCGCGAGCCAGGCGAATACGGCGACGATGGCAATGAACACAAACACGCTGCCCTGCGCCGCGAACCAGTAACCGACTGGC